>Ga0187893_10002711_pt1 | contig 38111 bp, 29 predicted proteins | sample MA1701074metaG_FD_139574 | JGI IMG/M metagenome (GOLD analysis project Ga0187893, IMG submission 139574) | White microbial mat communities from a basaltic lava cave in the Kipuka Kanohina Cave System on the Island of Hawaii, USA - MA170107-4 metaG ... | reverse complement strand
GGACGAAGATTGCCGAAGCACCGTTAGGTTGTGCGTTCTGTAATTTCTTCTTCTCCTCTGATGGTCGTCAGCTTTTATTCGCTGATCGAGGGAATGTGAACGCGTGGAATATTGATTCTGGACGTGCGTCCGGCAATCCGATGCCAGAGACGTTCAAATCCGAGTGGTGGGGAGTTTGGCCATCAATCTCACCAGAGAGGACGTGGTTGATCAACGCGGATTCTGGGGGAAGAGTAAAGTTCGTTGATTTGGCGCGACGCAAACTGGTTAATGAGCAACGGGCCCACCGAGATCACGCTCGCGCTACTGCATTCTCGCCCGATGGGAAGCTGGCGGCGACCGGAGCCGAAGACATCGTTCTCTGGGAGACTGCCAGACAAGAAAGGCTATTGCGCCTGGAGCACACTGCGATTGTCTGGAGCTTGGCGTTTTCCCCTGACGGGCAGTGGCTTGTTTCGACTCACGGCGACGGCGCAATCATATTGTGGGCCGTAGACGAACGCGAGCGCGCAGGGAACCTCAACGAACACAGTGGTCCCGTACGCGCGGTGGCGTTTTCGCCGGACGGAAAGCAGGTTGCCTCGGCGAGTGAGGATAGGACAGTTATCGTTTGGGATGTTATGAACCGGCGCAAGGAGGCAACTTTAGTCGGGCATGTGACGAGAGTAATGGGAGTAGCGTTCTCCCAGGACGGCAAAAAAGTAGCATCTGTGGATCAAGATGGCGCTATAAAGCTTTGGGATGTGACGCATAATGAGATCCTCTGGAATAGTGATGCCAGCGAGGTCAGTTATTGTTTAGCGTTTTCACCTGATGGGAAGTGGTTAGCGGCCTCTGTCGGGGTTTTTGAATCTGAGCAGGGGCGTCCGGCGCTGGAATATAAAACTAAGCGATTTCGAGAACTGGGCCTGACCCCCAGCACCATCTACGGCGCGGCATTTTCTTCCGACTCCCATCTGCTGGCCTATGTCACGACTACTGGGCGCATCGTGATCCTCAAGACCGGTACTTGGGAGGCCATAGAAATAATAGAGCAACCAGGAATGGGCTTTATCACTGTTAGCTTTTCGCCGGACGGAAAGGCTTTAGCAACAGGAGAGGATCAAGGCAATATTCGACTTTGGTATACCGGGCCGCTACGTGAGGCCGCGCTGCTCGGTCGGCATGGCGCGCGCGTGAAGTCTGTGGCATTCTCACCAAATGGCCGGCAAGTAGCTTCAGCGGGCGACGACCAGGCAATTAATCTTTGGGACATCCGTCGAAGTAGAGTCGTGGAACGCATCGGAACACACAATGCACCAGTACTGTCGGTTGCTTTCTCACCGGACGGGAAACGGCTGGTCGCTGGCGGCCACGATAAGTCCGTACACGTCTACACTCGCCACCGCACTCTATGGGGTTACGTTATTGATTAGCCCTCTCTGCAAATCTATTCAACCAGCTTAGTGGTTTAGAACGTGACTTGTTGAACGTGGCGAGCAACAGTACATCCTGATTGTATGGGGCCTTTATGCGAGATCCTTTCGCTCCAATCGTAACGAAGTTCATCTGCATCATGATTAAACGGCGAGACAGGACAATTTCACCTCGGGTGTACCGTGCCGATGAGCAGAGATCGCTGAGACGTGGGTGCGTTAGGGTTCAAGGATGCGTTGCCGCACTACCAGAATCATCGCGGCGACTTGTTTCGTCCCTGTTCCTCACGTCCGCAACGCCACGGCTGTAACTAACGTCCGTAACGACTACCTGTACGCTTTGTGGATTCGCTTCCTATAAGGAGTAATCGCTTCTTGTTTTTTCATTTCACTGTGCATCTCTCCATTTGAGAACGACTTAGATTAGCGAGCGTCAAGCGGAAAACAACCAAGCTGATCATGGGGTTTCAGCCCCACGCTCTCAGCAAGTTCAGACGGAGCCGTTAGCAATTGAACACTGACGCAATCGAGATAACTAGTTTTTCCTGCAACGATTACATTCATACGTCAATCGATGAGTTGCCCCTCTGGGACTGTTTTTTGCCAGACTTGGGGGTGAAAAATGTACTTCGTTTTTAGAAAAAGTCTGGCAAGGTCTGGCAAGCGCCTGAGAGTTTGATAAGCAGGGAAGAGCTAAACTATTGATTCTATTGGTAGCGGGGGGGAGGCTCGAACTCCCGACCTTGGGGTTATGAATCTTTAGGTAAGCGATCTTCTAACTCTAGTTTCTGCAAAAAACAAGCAAATAACAGCGGATTGCGTCCGGGTAGAAACGAATTAGGCTGCTCGTAGCAGCAAGTGCCCTTCAAAAGTCTGGCAAAAGTCTGGCAAGCAATAGTCCGGCAAGGAGCCAATTCGAGTAGACCCTCCGCTCCAATAAACCGGAGATTAAAACATCTTCGGAGACCACCTTAAATTAACACCAGCTTTTTGTCTCACTCATTATTGGCACGAAGGGGTGCGTGGATTATGAAGTGCAAGAGATTCAAGCGAGAAAAGGTCGGAGTCGATATAGTATGGATCTCCCCAAAAACTGGACAGGTGAATAAGGTGTAAAATCGGCACCCTAGCGGAGGGCCGATGAGCAGACAGCGGAAGCAGTATAGCGCGGCTTTGAAGAGCAAAGTGGCGCTGGAAGCGATTAAGGGTGTGCGCAGCGTGAACGAGATCGCCACCCACTATGGCGTGCACCCAACCCAGGTGGGGCAGTGGAAGAAACAAGCACTCGAGCATTTGCAGGAAGCGTTTAGCGATGGGCGCAAACGAGCGGAGCGCGCCGACACAGAGCTGCAAAACGAACTCTACCAGCAAATCGGCCAACTCAAATAGAGTTGGACTGGTTGAAAAAAAAAGCTGGCCTGCTCGGTTGAGCGCAAGCGCCAGTTGATTGAACCAGCGCACGTGCAGCTAAGCGTGGCGCGGCAGTGTCAGCTGTTGGGTCTGGCGCGCTCCAGTCATTACTATCAGCCGCGTGGCGAGAGTGAGCGGAACTTGCATTTGCTGCGACTGCTGGATGAGCAGTACACGCGCACGCCGTTCTATGGCGTGCCGAAGATGACGGAGTGGTTGCGCGGTCAGGGCGAAGTGGTCAATGAAAAGCGGGTGCGGCGCTTGTTGCGCCAGTTGGGACTGGAAGCGGTTTGTGCGAAGCCCCACTTCAGCAGACCGCTGGTGGGCCATCGGATCTATCCGTACCTGCTGCGGAATGTGGCGATCACGCGCGTGAACCAGGTCTGGAGCAGCGACATTACCTATATTCGCCTGCACCCTGGCTTTGTCTATTTGGTGGCGATTATCGACTGGTTTAGTCGTTATGTGCTAAGTTGGGAAGTGTCGATCACGCTGGAATCGAACTTCTGCGTGGCTGCCTTGGATTGGGCCTTACAGTTGGCCCAGCGTATTTGCCCTATAAACGATTTTCTGGCCTGGTCCAGGTGAGGGCATGGACTTGATGAGGCAGACGAGGTAGTTTTCAACTTGGAGCGGAATCGACTAGAATCCGTTCCCATTTCAAAGGTGCCGACACCACCTTATTCAAGCCGTTTTTCTGTCCAACATTTGGGGAGACCCTAATAGTTCGAGCATTGGTACGGAGCAAAGCCAACATTCGAAGGTCTCAATGTTATGCTGGCCACAACATCATCTTTTACTCAATCTGGCTGGAGCTACGCGATTACCCTGGCGTGGTCGACTCAATGAGTCATATAGTGCAAATCCAAACGGTACTCTTTACATCTGAAGCTAGCGCAGAACCCAGACGACAAAGAGTTCAAGCAGAAAACCAAAATTGTCCTTGCGTTGTCGGTACTTCCCTCCGTCTGAGCCTTATCACCAGGACGCGGGGTAGACGCGCTCGAATCTGATTTGCGAGAAGGTGGTGCTTGTCATTCTGCGGCGTCATACTACTCAAGTTGACAGATCTGGAAGGGCGAAAGAGTTCTTCTCCGTTTTCGCGGAAGGCTAGAGACAGCGTGACAAATAGGCGCGGCTGCTTGCATCCAAACTCCCGAGGTCACGGATCTCGTAGCGGTTTCCATCGATGTCGCACAACAATAGCCGGTTGGTTGATAACCTGACGGTAGTATCGCGCGTGTTCTTCGTTACAAAGCTACGACACCCACAATCCGTTTCTATTTCCCACTTCAAACTTCCAAACCTCTCTTTAACCGAGAGTATCCGCTGAACCACCGGCAGCAGGTAGCGGCATTGCAGTCGCAACACCCCGATTCGTTGGCTGTCCGCGTCGAGTTCAGCCAACGATCTCACCACTCCTATTTCAACTCCCTCTGAATCAGAGATGGAAATGTATTCATACGGACACGACAATGGAAACAGACTAACCAGCCTGACGTTGCGCCATGAAACCCGCTCTCCCAGTGTCACGTGCACAGTGATGCCGCGATCTATAAGACGGACCTCGGAGCTTTGAAAGTAGGTCTCCTCTGAACTGGCAAGATCGTTGGTCTCTTCCATCTGTCGCGCGCTAAACATATTCGACCATCTCTGACTTGGATCCGAGTCGTTGCGCTTCAACAAGGCGATAAAACTCTCCGCGCTTCTCGATAAGCTCGTCATACGAGCCTAGCTCTTCGATCTTGCCTTGCTTGAGAACGACCAGTCTGTCGGCATGACGCAACGTGCTGAGTCGATGAGCAATTGCAAACGTTGTTCGCCCTTTCGCCAAACGCTGGAGGGCTTTCTGGATCTGTTTTTCAGTTTCGGTATCCATTGCCGAAGTCGCTTCGTCCAGAATGAGTATTCGCGGATCCAGCAACAAGGCTCGCGCGATAGCGATACGCTGTCGTTCGCCTCCGGAAAGCGCGCCGCCGCGTTCTCCGACCATAGTGTCGTAACCATCCGGTTTGCCGGCAATAAAGTCGTGTGCATTCGCGTCGCGAGCGGCAGCAATGATCTCTTCGCGTGAAGCTTCCGGCTTGCCAAAGCTGATGTTCTCAGCAATCGTGCCATTAAAGAGAAAAGTCTCCTGGAGCACCAAGCCAAGCTCTGAACGAAGCTTGGCCTGAGCAATCTCTCTGATGTCGACACCGTCTATTAGAATCTGACCGTTATCCACATCATAAAAACGACAGAGCAAATTTATCATCGTGGTCTTGCCGGCGCCGCTGTGACCGACCAACCCGATCATTTCTCCGGCTTTTACCTCGAGCGTAATGCCGTGCAACACGGGCAGCTTCGGAGTATGTCCAAAAGTGACGTTGCGAAATTCCACGTGACCTTGAATGTTGGGTAAGGGCGTTGGGCTTTGTGGATCCATGACATCCGGTTGCGTGTCGAGTATGTCGAAAACACGTTCGGCCGCCGCCAGCGCTCGTCCCAATAAATCGACTACGCGATTAACTGACTGTAGCGGGCCAAAAAGCATTCCGAGATACGCGATGAAGGTCAGCAGCACACCCAGGGTCATCGTGCCGTTCAGAACTTGTCGCGCGCCAACATACCAAATCAAAAGAGCTCCCAGACTCATGACAAAGTTCAAAGTGGGAAACATTGTCATCCACGCTTTTTCAACGCGAATGCTTGCGTTGGCAAGATCACTGCTGTGAGCAGCGAAGCGGTTGATTTCGCGCTGCTCTTGAACAAACGCACGGACTACCTGAACCCCGGACAGATTGTCGCTGATAACGTCGGAAAGTCTCGATCGGTTATGCCACGTACGCAGCCAGAGCAATGACAGCCGCCTCCAGAAATTCCGGTACAACACAACGACTATCGGAATTACGATCGCGACGTAAAGGAAGAGCTGCCAGTTGATCACGCATAGGACGATGACGATTCCGATTAGAGTCAAAAGATTGGCGATAAAAAACTGCGCCGCCAATGTCAGTACAGATTCCAATTCCTTCGTGTCTTCCGTGACTCTGGTCATCAAACCGCCGATAGACCGGCGATCGAAAAAACTCAGGGATAGCTTTTGCAGGTGCTGGTAGAGTTCCAGTCGTAACCGATGCGCCAGGCGATGAGAGAGCGACGGCCCCGCTCGACCCTGAAAGATTCCAAGTAGATGGAGGACGACTTGCGCCGCAAACATGATGGTCAGAATCATGAACAACCAATTCATGCGTTCTTGGAGTGGTAATGGTTCGCCGACCGGCGACAGTACGACGTCCATAAGAGGTCGGGTCAGATAAGGCGAAATCAGAGCCACCACCGCGCTCGCCAGGATGAGTGCTGAGAGTAAGAGAACTTGCTTCCAGAAGGGTTTCAAGTAGCGACCCAGCCTCAACAGGGCGCGGGATCTGTCCGCACAAACGGGACACAGCGTTGTTCCTTCCGGCAGTACGGTGCCGCAGCGAATACAGTTCTTGTCTGAATCCTGTTCCTGCCAAACTGGCTGCAACGCTGTCTTTGAATCGTCGGGCGCCAGATAGGCGACGAGGTCGTTGATAAACTTCGCGAACTGAGTGGCCGAGTGTTGACAGCTGTTCGAATAGCGCGCCAACTCAATTACTCTTCCCTTCAATGAAGCGTGCAGCGCCCCACCAATCACAAACGAAACTGCCTCCACGGACTCGATGTCTCGCAAGGGCAGGTCCAAACGCGAAGTAAATGATCCATTCTTTGCAGTCAGACTTTTGCTAAACACCTGCAAGCGATCGTTTATGACCAGAAGCCATTCCTCGCCAAACCTTCCTTCAATCGTCACATCCGTAACGATCGCCGCCAGAATTCGCTCAGTGGGGTCTTCGTTATTACCCAGCTTCGCTTTCAACGAGAACGGCAGCCGTTCACGGAAAGAGGTGGGTATTTTTGTTTTGCGACGGACGTTGAGCATCAGAACTCAGGATCCCAAAGTTGCTTGTGGCTTGCAGCTTGGAGGCAAAGCCGTCGAGGTTATGTATTGACAAAAGACTTCAGACGACTAATCATGGCAATGCCAATGTGAAAGTGTAAAGCGGAGATCAGCTTGCTACAAGTTCCCCCTTCTGGGATCGACTCATGAGCCGACGTAATCATGTCCGCAAGTATCGAATATAAAACAAGCATTTTCGTACATTGTACGAAGTCGATCATCTTCAACGATTTGACCAACCGGGCTTTTTTTGGTGATGAGGATGATATCGCGCTGCTGGGGCGGCTGGCCGACTCGCCAAACACGCTTCAGGCTATCTCATTGTTTCCGGACATCGACGAGCTGGATGAAAGGATCGAGTTTTTTCTCAGCGAGCACCTGCTGGTTCCCGTCTCAACCGACGAGACAGTGAAGTTCATACCGCATCGAATCGATATCGAAACGTGCCGGCAGTGCAACGCGCGCTGTCAATTCTGTCCGCAGAGTGTTTCGCCAAAGTCGCGCGGCGTAATGCCGATGGATCTGTTTTCGTTGATCCTGTCACGACTGGAGGGCACGACTCCGGAATGGGTCGCGTTCAATCATTACGGTGAGCCGCTGGTTGATCCGTTTTTTCGTCAGCGTTTGGAGTTGCTGCGTGAGCGGAATTTTCAACTTGGGCTTTTCACCAATGGCATTCTTTTGAAAGACGCGCTTGCAGATTTTTTGGCTGAGGGCGGAGTCTACAAGATTGTCTTTAATTTTCCCTCGCTGGAAGTGTCCGAGTGGTGCCGGCTCATGCAAATGCCGGAACAGAGTTACTGGAAGGCGCGCCACGCGATCGAATATAGTTTGACAACCTGCACCAACCTTCCTCAGGGAATTGCAATTTCCGTCAATGGCGTGACTGAGACTCAACCGGAACGTGTCCAGGCGATCAAAGAACACTTTTCAACTTTCGGCGATGTCCAGGTGCGTTCGGAACTCTCCAACTCCAGGGCCGGCTCCATTCAGAACGAGTTGGTGCAGATAAGTTCGAGTTCAGCCTGGCGACACTATGGTGGCTGCGATCGGATAGCCCGGCATCTCCATGTTTCGTCGGAAGGAAAAGTGTTCCTCTGCTGCCAGGATTACGATCAGAATGTAATTCTCGGGGACCTCACACAAGAAAGTGTCTCTGAGATCATGAGTGGCCCTTTGGCCCGCCAACTGCGTGCGGAAATGTTCGGCCTGGCGCCAATGCAAAGCGGGCGAATCTGTCTCAACTGCCACTCGCTGCGCCCCGTCAGATTCCCGGCTGGACGAGCGTGAGCAGCGGAATCTTTTCCGGATCATACAGACGCAAGTAGAAATATCCGATTCCTGCAAGTCCTGACATCAGGTTCAGCGTTTCGCCATGCAACGACGAGCCGCTTGGCCACGGCAAGCCCCTCTGTTCGATCTGCTCAATTCCCTCTCGGCCTTTTTGATTAGCCACGGCTTTGTAGCCAACGTCTTCTAAAACCCGGCTTGCATAAATGAACAGATCTGCCGTGCCTGCAATTCCATGACAAAGCGAGTAGTTCTGATTCGTCATGTCGTAGCGGAGCGCAGTACTTAGCGCCTCCTCGGATTCATCTTTGTAGATTTGCTTACTGGTTAACTCGTAGGCGCGCAGTCGGGAGAGACCTATACCGACCGCACCATTACACCAGGAAAGAATGTGACGGATCGCGGCGAGATCAAGACTCTCTCGCTCTTCCAGGCGCTGATGGAACAGATTGAGCCAGGGTTGCTGATACCGGAATGCTGCTTCGGCTGCGATCAAGAATCGTTTCTCGCCGATAACAGCCGATAACTCGAGTAATGCCCAGCCAATACCAGCGTCACCGTGAGCAAATCCAATTTGAGCCAATGTTCGCGAACTGACGCCAGCCATGCCGAACCAACTCAAACCCTCGTCGCTTCGCGTCGCGTTATCGACCAGACGGTCACCATACTCAACCGCCAAATTCAAAACAAACTCGTCCGAATATTTCCGATAGACCGACAACAAGACTGGGATGACGCCTGCAACTCCGGAAAGAACTTCTAATTTTTGTGAGGCGATGTCTCTTTCACTGATCCGTCTAATTAGCCGTATCGCATCGGCAATGAACTGCTCGTTCGAGAACTCTGCTCCCAATTTCAGCAGCGCGTATGCTGTACCGAGATAGCCAACGTAGAAGCCCATCGGAAAGCGTGGATCCAGATCATCAATCAAAGCAAGAGTGAGTTTTGCGCTACTCTCGGCCGTGATTCGATACCGCTTGTCTGGCGCTAACGAATATAGCGCGGCGAGAAACAGAGCAATACCGGGCGCCCCAAAGTAAATATCCAACCCAACCGGCCTGCGAACAATCTTGCTGTTGCTCTCGTTACTATCAGAGAAATTGTCTTCCCAGTAACAATAGTCTTCTGCCCAGAGAGCGCGTCGGCAGATCCTCTCGCCAATCAGTTCTGCTTCTTTTAGAAATGCAATCTCTTTTTGCTGGGTCACGACTCAGATAATATACATCGCCCGGATTCAGTAAAGTTCGCCTTCTTGCGTATAATATTCCGGCGCGGCTGAACTAATAAGAGCTATGGTCCAATCAGTCACAGAGTTTGCACACTCAGGTTTTTTTGTCCTCCGAACACCGCTCTTGCCGTTTGACGAGTTGCTAGCCTGGAATAATCGAACCGAAAACTCAACTGAAGATGAACTTCGTCAGTTCCTGAGGGACTTTGTGGCGCGACCCGAAATTCAGGAAGCTCTGTTTGTCGCGTCTCCCGACCTCGTTAATGCCATAGACCAATGGCGGCAAGATCCACACAGTAAGCGAGGCCGACGAGTCGAAACTTCCCTGGTTCGATATTGCCTGCGGATGGCCGGACGGCCAACTCCGTTCGGTTTGTTCGCCGGATACTCGGTCGGGCGAATTGATGCAAAAACTCAACTGGTCATCGAAGATCGATCAACCTACCGCCGCCACACACGTTTAGATATGGAGTATCTCTGCGCAGTATTTGCCACTATCGAACGAGATGCGAACCTGCGCCAGAAGTTTATTCATCGTCCTAACTCCAGTCTCTATCGGGCGGCTTGCCGCATACGGTATGTCGAAGCACATACCGGTGAAAACGCGCGCTTTTACCGTTTGGTTGCCGTCGACTCAAACACTCTTCTTGATGCGGCTCTATCGCTGGTGAAGGACAACCTTTACCCGTTGGACCTTGCAGCAGCACTCGTGAACAAGGAAACGAACCTGACACTTAGCGAGGCTGAAGAGTTCGTCAACGAACTGATGGAAAGTCAAATACTGGTTTCAGACCTGGCGCCCACCATCACGGGAGATGAACCCATAAGCTCGTTGTTATCGAAGCTTGCGTCAAGAGACGAAGCGGCAGACGTACGCAATCGCCTCGAGCGCGGTGTTACACACTTGAAGGAACTGGATAACAACGGCCTGCGAAATGCACTCACCGATTATCTTCCTGTAGTCAACGATCTTGCCGCATTGACGCCAAACTTCGATCAACGCAGATTGTTCCAGGTAGATTTGATAAAACCGGCGCCGCAAGCCACTTTGGGAAACGAGGTGATAGCTGAAATCAGTAAGGGCGTCGAGATCCTCCGCCAGTCATCGAATGCCACGCGGCCGGATCTTTCATCCTTTCGCGCCACGTTTCTGGAACGTTACGGCGCTGGACGAGAAGTACCGCTACTCGAGGTACTGGATCCGGATATCGGCATCGATTTCGCGTTATCAGGCAGAGCTGTGCCGGACGCGTTTGGTAGGCTGGATTCCGGCAGACAATCTGAAACGCGAACCTGGACCAGGCGCGATACGCACCTGCTCAGTCTGATACAACATTCCCTGTTGAACGGGTTTCGTCCGATCACGCTCGACGCGGATGATTTGGAAGCGTTGCGAGCTAAAGCACCGCTACCGCTTCCCGATGCGTTTGCAGTCACAGCTTCAATTGCAGCCGCTTCGGAAACTGATCTCGCGCGCGGTCGATTTCGGGTTAGCATTCGAAATCTACAAGGACCTTCAGGAGTTCGTCTGCTCGGCAGGTTTTGCCATTTCGACGATGAGTTATTTCAGCGAACGAAGGAACACATTCGTGCTGAAGAATCGCTGCGGCCTGACGCTATTTTCGCGGAGATCGTGCATCTGCCGGCTGGGCGCACCGGGAACGTCCTCTTGCGACCGCAGCTTCGTGATTACGAGATTTCCTATCTTGGCGCCTCCGGCGTTCCCGCGTCGCAGCAGATTTCCGTCACCGACCTCTGCGTAACAGTAATCGATCGACGGATTGTCTTACGCGCGATGAGTTTGCAACGCGAAGTAATTCCCCGATTAACAGCGGCGCATTACTACGCTGTCGGAGGCCTGAGTGTCTACCGGTTTCTTTGTTTATTGCAGGACGACGGTCTGGCTGCCGAGCTTGACTGGGATTGGGGACTCACCGGGGATTCACCATTTCTGCCGCGCATTTGTTTTCAGCGCCTGGTGCTTTCACGAGCTCGCTGGATCCTGAACGCGCAAGAATTGCGAAAACTGCGCCAGGCGTCTCGATCGGAAAGCGCCGGCATCATTCAGGAGTGGCGGCGGGAACGAAAGTGGCCGCGCTGGATCGCGGTGGTTGACGACGATAACGAGCTGCCGATCGATCTGGACAATGTTCTCTGCAACGATACTTTGGCTGACCTCGTGAAGAGACGCGAAAGCGCCCAGCTGGAGGAAGTGTTTCCGAGTCCGGACGAACTGTGCGTTCGTGACCCGGAGAGACGGTTTGCTCACGAAATAATTGTTCCCTTCGTGCGAGGCCGATCCGGAGTTGAGGTGTATTCAGCAACGGCGTCCACCGGCACAGCAACAGTGAAACGGACGTTTCCTCCCGGTTCAGAGTGGCTCTACCTTAAACTCTACACGGGACGATCAACCGCGGATCAGTTGCTGCGAGAATTTGTTCATCCTTTCGTTGAGAGAGCACTGAGCTCCGGTGATGCGGAGCAGTGGTTCTTCATTCGTTATGGCGATCCGTTCTGGCACCTGCGTCTGCGTTTCAAGGGTTCGCCTGATAAACTTCACAGCCGTTTGTTGCCCACTTTCAATGCCGCCATCGAGGCGTTTATAGCCGCAGGTAAAGTTTGGCGAGTACAGATCGATACTTACGAACGCGAAGTTGAACGCTACGGTGGAGCGGAAGGAATCGTGCTGGCGGAGCAGATCTTCCAGGCCGACAGTGAAACAGTGTTGAGGATAATCGAACGCTGGTCGGGAAATGAAGGTCTGGAAGCGCGGCGGTTGTTAGCTCTTCGCAGTATCGATCAAATGCTTGGCGATTTTGGTTTGGAATTGCGAGATAAAAGTCGACTGCTGGAAATACTGCGTGACAAATTCTCAGGTAGACTGGTTCGCGATCGCCTGTCTGAAAGTTGGTTCGCGACTACTTATCGAAATATGCGACAGACTATCGAATTGATTTTAGAAGGCACACGTGACACGAAAGCGATGTTAAGTCGCGAATTTGCCACACTCGATCAGCGATCCCAACAAATAGGTCCACCGATCGTTAAACTGAAAACATACGCGGAGCTGAGTAAGTTATCTGTCTCTCTAGCCGAATTGATTTCAAGCTTCGTACACATGCATACGAATAGAATTCTCCGTCCGACGAAACAAACTGAAGAGGCACTACTCTATCATTTACTCGCGCGGTTTTATCGTTCGCGAATTGCTCGGGGCCAGTCAAGATGATCGCGACTAACACTTGCTTTTCTCTCATTCCCGTCGAGACGGAAGACACGGCGAGCTCGCGCATTCGCGTTTACACCTTGAAGCGTAGCCTGGAGTCGCTGGGGATGTCTGTTTCTATGGAGTACAGCATGGAGGCCGACGTGCTGTTCATACAAACGGGTCTGACAGAAGAAAAGCTCGACATGGCTCGGGAGGCAAAAGCTCGCGGGTGTATGGTCGTTTACGATGTTGACGATCTGGGAAGCTCGTTGTGGTATTGGGTTCCACGACGACTCTTTTTTAAGATGGTCGAACTGGCTGATATAGTCACCACCGACACTGAGCCTCGCCGTGAAAGACTGATCGCCGACCTCGGCATAAAGCAGGTGGAAGTTTTGCCTGACGCTATCGACTATTATCCTTCTGGTCCAATCAAACTACCGATTGTGGAAAGCAGTCCATTACGCGTTGTATGGTTTGGAGGACTTTGGAACATGGAGCCATTTGAACCGTATATCGGCGTATTGTCAGAGATGCGAGACATTCAAATTGTGTGCATTGTGATGTCCGAAGCTCTGAAGCATTTTCAGAACTGGTATCCGGCAATAGAATTTCTTCCCTGGTCACGATCAACTTTTGTTTCATCTCTGCAATCCTGTCACTTATCGTGCTTAGTGCACGGGGATTCTGTGGAAGCAAGTGTAAAGAGCAATAATAAATTCGTTACGAGCGTCAGTTGGGGGGTGCCGGTGGTTGCCTCCCGTACACCCGAGTACGAGCGGACCGCCCGCGAAGCAGCAGTTGCAGAATCGCTCTTTACTGACGGCGACGAATTGATGAAATGCGTGGAAGCCCTGCGCTCGCCAAACGCGCGGCAAGCTTACATGGATAAAGCTCAGCCTTATGTTTGGCAGCAATATGCACCCGAAGTGATAGCTAAACAGTTCCTCGATATTATCGCGCGAAACTCCACCACTTATGATTCAGCTTTTTAAGCCTTACGTCTCTGACGAAGCGATCCAAAACGTAATCTCAACTCTGCGCTCGGGTTGGATCGGCTCGGGACCGAGAACTGCGGAATTTGAAGAACAATTTGCGAGATACGTTGGCACGCCGTACGCGGTGGCCGTGAATTCGGCAACTTCGGCGCTGCATCTGGCCCTGATTATTTCCGGTGTGGGACGCGGTGATGAGGTGTTAACTCCTTCGCTAACCTTCGTCTCAACCAATGAAGTGATCATGCATCAACAAGCCACTCCGGTGTTTGTAGATGTCGATGAACGCACGTTATTAATGGATCTGGACAAGGCGGAGCGTTTGATCGGTCCGCGCGTGCGCGCCCTTATGGTGGTTGACTATGGCGGCAACCCGCCGGACCTGACCGCAGTTTACGCATTTGCCCGGCGGCATAATTTAGCTGTCATCGAAGATGCCGCACATGCTTGTGGCGCGACCTTTAACGGACAGCGAATCGGTTCATTCGGCCTAACCTGTTTTTCTTTTCACGCTGTGAAGAACCTGCCGGTGGGAGATGGGGGAATGCTGACGCTGCATGACAAAGACTTGTATGAGCAGTTGGTGCGCCTGCGTTGGTGCGGAATTGACCGCGATACTTATGTTCGCAGTGCGAACGGATACCACTGGGAATACAATGTCACAGAATTAGGTTACAAGTATCAGATGAACGATATTTCCGCGGCTATCGGTCTGGCTCACTTGAAACAGGTTGACGAATGGAACGAACGACGATGGGGAATTGTAGACCTCTACCGTAACGAGTTGGCCGGTCTTGAATCTCACGGTCTTAAGTTTGTTGAACATACCGCCAGGGCGCGTTCCGCAAATCACCTTTGTGTAATTCGCGTTCCGCAGCGAAATGCAATCGTGGAAGTGCTAAAACGCGCCGGTATTGACGTGGGAGTTCACTATCGACCCAGTCACCACTACCCGCTGTTCGCTGAAGCGCGAAGAGAGGATCTATCAAAAACCGACCAGGCCTACGAAGAGATTATCAGTCTGCCTTTGCATCTATTCCTATCTGATGAAGACGTATCCAGTGTTTGCCAGGCACTGCGAATAGCCTTGCACTAATCTAATGCCCTCCTATCTGAGAATAATTATTGTTTTGGATACCCTCGAACTCGGAGGCGCAGAATGTCAGGCGTCAATCCTTGCCAGAAATTTAAAAGCGCGCGGCTGTCATGTTGAAGTGTGGGGCCTGTCACCAGGAGGCCCGATCACCGAAGTTCTGGACCATTACAATATAACCTGGCGTTATGCGCAAATTCTCTGGCGCAAAGGCATGTCGTTCGAACACATACTTAGCGAGTTCGGCGCAGAGTTACGACAGGCCCGACCCGATGTGCTTCTCCCTTACGCGATCACTCCCAATCTCCTTTGCGCGTTGGTGTGGCGCTCTACTGGGGCTCGCTTGTGTATCTGGAATCAGTGTGATGTGCACCCTGGCGGTCAAAATCCGCAACTCGAGCAAAAAGCGATAGCCCAGGTGCCTCTGTTTATTTCAAACTCCGATCACGGCGGACAGTTCCTCGTCGACAACTTTGGCGTGAAGCAGGAATTAGTGAGAGTGGTCCGCAATGGAATCGAAATTCCCGTTGCCGGCATGGACCGAGCAAGAGCCCGTCAGCAATTCAACATCCCCAAAGATTCGCTCGTAGCTTGCATGATTGGAAATCTCAATGAGACTAAAGATCATGTTACGCTCTTGCAAGCGTGGCGGCTGGTGGTCGACACGCTCGAGGTGGATAGTTTGGCGCCCTTGTTGTTGCTCGCAGGCGGCGATGCTGGTATGCAGACATTACTGCAGGATCTCGTTGCCCGATTGAGACTTGAAAAGTCGGTTAGTTTTCTGGGGTACGTGAAGAATATTCCGAATCTACTTAGCGCGATCGATCTGGGCGTATTCAGTTCCCATTCGGAAGGATGCCCTAATGGAATTCTGGAATGCATGGCAGCAGAGAAAGCAATAGCGGCGACCGATATCCCGGGCGTGCGAGAAGCAGTAGGCGTCGAGGGATATCCCTATTTGGCTGCTCCTTCCAACGTTGAGAGTCTCGCCAATGCGATCGTCGAGTTATTCACTCAACCTTCGTTGCGAACTCAACTCGGTTGTGTTAATCGAAAACGAATCGAAACGGAATTCAGCGTCGCTCGCATGTGCGCGGAAACGATGTCATTGATCATGGAACATTTGCCCGCTAGAGTAACAACATGAACTTGCAAACCTCACCTTCGTCTTCTTCAATCACAGTCAAACGTTGCCGCGGGATCGGAAATGTAGTGATGCTCTTGCCTGTTCTCGATCGACTTGCAGCACAAGGTAAACAAGTCCATTTGGTTACCCAGCCTCAATGGGTTGAGACATTGCAAGAATTTCGCCCCTCTTTCAAGGTCGATGATCGAGGCGACGCTGACACGATGGATTTGGACGCAGTCACCGAATCGCTTAAACCGGTCAAACACCGTACCGAAGAATTCGCCGATCTTTTGGGAGTATCGGGTGCGCTGGACGTACCGCGCATAAGCGTCAGTGAAGCATGGAGCCGCCCGTTTCAACAGTGGCGCGGCGCGATCGGTTTTGCCCCTGAAGCCGGGCATCCAAGCAGGGAGTGGCCGCTCGATTATGCGGTCGAGTTAGGTAAGAGGCTCAAGGATTCTCCACTGGTTCTAATCGGCGCCCAAACGGGACCGGCGATTCCGTGCGCACTCGATACGCGCGGGCAATTAGATTTGAAAGGCCTCTGCGGCTTACTCCGAACGTTGCGCCTGTTGATTTGCATGGATTCAGGAATCCTGCACATAGGCGCCGCCATGGGCGTACCCACGATTTGTCTTTTTGGCGGAGTTGATCCTCGCTTTCGGATCGGTGCGTCTCAGCCCGTAATCGCGCTGCAAGCAAAGTTGGATTGTTGCCCGTGTAACAAGCAGGAGACGTGCGACGGCGCATTCCACTGCATCAAGGCGATTTCACCTCGAGCAGTTTTGGATGTGATAGACGAAAGCGAAAAGATTACTGAGCGCACGATCCGGTTAGTTGTTTGACTATTTGGTCGTCAACTTCTGCGAGTGAAGTCATCCCAAGTGCCGCGTAAACCCTGGACCGATCTTGATAAGCCGGAACAAATTCCGGCGCCAATTCTATCGTCTTAATAAGGTCGGGAAGCGCGCGATCGTAATCGTGTGCAGCCGCGTAGGCGCGTCCACGGCCATAGTAAAGATATGGGTCATGCGGGTTGAGTTGCAGTGACCGGCTGTAATCAGCAACAGATGAAGGATAGTCCCCTTTGTTGAAATATGATTTACCTCGAGCGTGGTAGAGCCACGGTTCAGTAGGCTCAAGCTCTATCGCAATTGAGTAGTCGGCGATCGCCTGGTCGAACCGTCGACATTTCCCGTGGACAAGCCCGCGTCTCCAATAAATTGACGTTCGGTTCGGAGAAAGCTTGAGACAGGCATCGTACTCTGCGATGGCCTCGTCGTACTGGCGCAGCATATAGTAAGCCAGACCGCGATTCTCGTACGCCAGCACATAGTCGGGGGCGATCTCAATCGCCCGGTCATAATGGCTAACAGCACCTGCGTAGTCCTCTGCCCGAAAACAATCGTCACCAAGTTCTCGATGGTGAAAAGCTTCGAAGGAGAGCAGCATTGCAAAGTGGTACCTAGAATCAGTGCCGAAGTTGCTGAGAGATGTGTCTAGCTCTCTTAATCTATCTAATAATCCAGCGGATTATCTGTGAGAGATCAACCCGTTTCCGGGCCCGACGCAGAAGAACAGTCCCTCGGAGGGCAGCATTGACAAGTGCAACCTAGAATCAATGCCGAAGTTGCCGAGAGATCTTCTTTCGTTAACTTGCGACCAGGTGTGCGCCAGTTGATCGGTTCCTTTGGTGGCTCGAAAGTTACATCGGTCGAAACTACTTCTTCCTGTCTTTGTGACATAAGCTTGCTCCTTCTTAAATCAAACCAGCTGGGGTTTAGCCCATAGAGTGTGTTGGAGAGATCAACCTGTTATGGGGAGATCTGCAGAACACTCCGGTTGACCGTCGCAGCATTGATTAGTGCAGCCAAGAATTAAGGCAGAAGTTGCCGAGAGATCTTCTTTCGACAGTTTGCGACCAGGTGTGCGCCAGGTGATCGGCTCAACTGATTGCTCGACAGATTCACCAGTCGAAATTACCTCGTATTGTTTTTGTGACATGAGTTTGCTCCTTCTAGATCCAAACCACACTCGGGGGGTGACTCATAGAGCGTGATGAGTAGGATAGAACGGCAACCTATACCTTTTTGAATAAGCTGTCAATATTTTCGGAGGATCTCCTGAGGATCTCCAACAACCTGGCTCGATCCTCATGAGCCATGGCAAACTCCGGCGTCGATTCGATTGCTTTGTTAAAATCAGAAAGCGCTCGTTCATAATCATGCAAAGCAGCGTAAGCGCGGCCACGACTGTGGTAAACAAAAGCATTGTGCGGGTCGAGTTCCAACGATCGGCAATGGTCCGCGACGGCCGACTGATAGTCGCCTTTTTTGAAATATGCCAGACCGCGAACGTGATAGAGCCACGACTCAGGAGCTTCGAGTTCTATCGCTTTTGTGTAATCGGCAATCGCCTGATCGAACTGAGCAGATTTGTAGTAAGCCAGCGCGCGTTTCCAATAGACTGAGGCGCGCTCACCGGCAAGTTCGAGACAGGCAGCGTAGTCCACGATGGCTCGCTCAAACTGGCGCAGTTCGTAGTGGGCGAGACCGCGATTCTCGTAGGCGAGGATGTAATCCGGGGCGATTTGAATGGCGCGATCATAATGACCGACCGCACCAACATAGTCTTGTTCCCGGAAAGAATCGTCACCAAGTTCGCGATAGTGAAAAGCTTCTGGTGGAAGAGTTTCCATAACTAATCTGCGATTAACTTCCGTTAGACTTTAACTCGAAAACTAAGCAATATCAGTCTATGGAATCGGAAAGAGCACTTAACCGGAATATGATAATTGAAGCCTGCGCGTCGGCAAACCGCGAAGGGCGTCCGCTGTACCTCGTAATCCTGGCAACAAAACCGTGCTACATCAAACTCGCGAGTTTGATCCATTCGTTACTGCAACGTGGTGTGCCGTTCCTTCTCATCGATACCGGACAACACTATGAGGCCGTGTTGAGTAACGCCAAAATCGAATTTGAATATCACCAGTCAATTAGTGTCTATTTGAATATTCGTGGCGGCCTGCTAAGCCGGACTGCCGACCTCGCTCATAAGTTGCAATGGCTGGCCAATGAACTCGTGTCCGCAGGACTTCGACAACCGCCCATACCGATCGTCTCAGGCGACACATCGACCGCCGCCCTGCTACCGTCGCTGTGGTACTTGCTGACTGGCTACCGATCCGTTCATGTCGAAGCCGGGTTACGTTCCTCCGGTCCGGAGATGAGTTGGGAGTGGCAGGATCTCCATCGATTGCTCTCGCAGCGTGAAACTCGGTGGCGTCGCTTCCGTGATGATCCTTTTCCGGAGGGTATTGATACAACCCTCGCTTCCGTGGCTTCCGATCTTCTGTTTGCGCCGGTTGAGCGCAACGCGAAGAACCTTGTGGAAGAAGGATACGATACGGAGCAGATTCATGTCGTCGGCTCACTGAGTGCAGACGCGGTTCACCTTGCTTTGTCTGGCGACACAAGCGACGTTGAGAGTGGCCTGTCACCAGAGCTGTTCAATGGAAAGTGGCTGCGTGTTGATATACACCGGCGTGAAAACACAACCGCAGAGCGATTGCGGGCAATCGTGCATGGGGTCGCGCAGTTTAGTGACAACGGTGCAAAGGTAGTACTAATCAGGAGCAATGCGCTTGACGCAGCTTTGCAACGTAACGCCGAAGAAGATCTGCTGCAAGCCCTACGCGGACATTCCGGATTTGTCATTCATAGTCTTTGGCCCTCTTACCGCGACGTTATTCGTTTCATCAATTCGGCGAATTGCCTTGGCGTTTTCACCGATAGCGGTGGTTTACAAGAAGAAGCTAACGTTTTGGGAATTCCCTGCGTAACGTGCAGATATTCTACTGATCGTCCTGAGACAGTGCTCGAGAGTGCCTCAAACATTCTGCTACCACCGAACAGCCCTAACCTGATCGCAAACGGCCTGCAGTCAGTATTTTCGTCTGACCCGGCACGCGTTTGGCCCGACCTCGACAAGCATGGGCTCTATGGCAAGAACGTGGGCGCACGAATCGCCGATATTTTGAGTCAGTACGTCGCTCCACCAGCTGCAAAGGGAGCTGAAATTGTTTTTGCTTGACCGCAGACGCGGATTCACTTTGCCTCCGACAAGGCAATAAAGTTACTCTAACCTGCTCGATGGCGCCTTCGTCTAACGGCTCAGGATACTGCTCGCTCAGAGCTGAGATACAGGTTCGAATCCTGTAGGCGCTACCAACATCGAAATGCCCTCAAACAAATCTGAAAGTGCCAAACCTGAAGCAGCAATCCGTGACTCTGGCTTCTTTGTCCTCCGCACGCCGCTGCTGCCGTTGGATGATTATCTTAATTGGAGCGCAAATCTTATCGCGCCTGCCGCGCTTAATGATCGGGAAGAACTTGCTTTGAACCTGGCGAAGGATCGCGAAGTTCTTCGCAGTCGTCTAAATGAGATTGTGTCACAGCCGGAGGTGCTGGAGGCGCTATTCGTCTCCTCGTCCGACTTGCATGAGAGTCTCGAAATCTGGCAGCGAAATCCGGAAAGCGCTCGCGGTCAGCGCCTCGAAAGAGCACTCGTACGTTACTTCTCGCGCCTGACGGCACGCGCCACGCCCTTCGGTTTGTGCGCCGGCATTTCGGTCGGTCACATCGCTGCCAAAACCGAGTTTATGCTCGTAGATCGCAAACGCTACAAACGCCATACGCAACTGGACATGAAATATCTCGTCAAGCTTATGGCTGCCGTCGCCCTTAAACCCTCTTTCAGGAAGGCCCACAAATATCGTCCCAACACGAGTCTCTATCGCGTGGCAGATCGCTTTCACTATCTGGAGGAGGAGAGAGGCGAAAACACCTGGCGTGTACATCGGCTCGTGGCCGTCGATGCGTCGAATCTACTGACAGCCGTTCTGGAGCGAGCCGATACCGGTGCTCGCAGCTCCGATCTGATTCAAACTCTGACCGGCTTAGAGGGAACAACACCGGCCGAAGCCGAGGAGTTCGTAGAGGAACTAATCGACAATCAACTGTTGGTTCCTGATTTCGGACCAGTGATTACCGGACCTGACCCGCTTCTGGATTCGATTGAACAACTCAAAACCTATCCCGAAGGCGAGCCCCTGAGATCGAGCTTGAAAGCGATAGCCGGGCAATTGGAAGCGTTTGATAGAAAGGGCCTGGGCATAGCCGCGCAAGGTTACAACGACCTCGTTAAGGAGCTCGATCAGCTCTCAGCACCCGAGACGATTGGCCGCTATTTCAAAGTCGACATGGTAAAGCCTGTGTCGGTGATGACGTTGGGCAGAGGTTTGGTTAATCAGCTCGTCCGTGGTGTCGAGACGTTACAACGTTTGGCGGTGCCCAAAGCTACGGCACTTCAGGATTTTCGCTCCAAGTTTGTTGAGAGATACGGTGAGCGCGAGCTGCCGCTGGTAACGGCGCTCGATGAAGAAGCAGGAATCGGTTTCAACTTCGAGAGTTTTAATGCCCCCGAGTGGAAGCTTCAACTCCAGGCGGAAAATGCTCCCGGCAATGTCAACGCTGAGACCGAAGTCTCGCCGGAAACGTCGTTTCTCTTGAGGAAAATCCTTGCAGCGCATACAAACGAAGAGCAGGAAATTCGTTTGACTACGGACGATTTGGAATTGCTTGCGAAGAAGCAATCTGTATCGCTACCGCCCTCCCTCGCGGTTAGAGCTGTGCTCATCAAGCAAAGCAGCGCAGAAAATGATTACCGTATTGAGATTACAAACATAGGCGGTCCTTCCGGGGCAAACTCACTTGGCCGATTTTGTCAGGCCGAACCGCACCTCGCGGAGTTAGTCGAGGGACACTTGCGAGCGGAGCAGGAGCAGTACTCAAATGTCGCTTTCGCTGAGGTTGTCCATTTGCCGGAAGAGGGAATAGCCAACGTTTTATGCCGGCCTCTTTTTCATGAATTCGAGATTCCCTATCTGGGCCGTTCTGGCGCTCCGGTCGAGCGACAGATTCCCCTTACGGATCTGCTCGTGTCGGTGAAAAGAGATCGAATTGTTCTCAGATCGCAGCGCCTAAAACGGGAAGTCGTGCCCAGATTAACCTCAGCGCACAATTTTCCGACCAACCGTAATCTTTCGGTTTATCGATTTCTCTGTCTACTCCAACAACAAGGAATCGGGGGGTGGAAAGGTTTGGATTGGGGAATATTGCAGGAGCTTCCTTTCCTTCCCCGTGTCACGCTTGGACGATTGATCCTGACTCGGGCTCGATGGAAAGTCAGGAACGACGAATTATCTGCTGCCGGACATGGAAATGCTGCTGATCGTTATGTTGCGGTTCAGCAGTTGCGAGTGAAACGGAAGCTTCCGCGTTACGTTGCGTTGGTTGAGTATGATAACGAGTTGCTAATCGACTTCGACAACGTACTGAGCGTTGAGATGTTTCTGGCGCTGTTGAAGAAACGTGGCGAAGCGACTCTGATGGAGAGATTCTTCTCGGAATCAAATGAGCTTTTCGCGAGTGGCCCGGAAGGTCGTTTCGCAGGTGATCTCATAGTGCCGTTTGTAAATACGGTTACGCAGTCGACGTCGCCCGTCGTGTGTGCAGCGACGCCAGTCAGAGAACGGGTTTTTGCTCCCGGCTCTGAATGGCTCTTTCTAAAGTTTTACTGCGGTCCCTCTACGGTCGATCGTATTCTTTATTCCCTCGAACCATTCATCCACAAGGTACTGACGACGGGTGCCGCTGTTCGTTGGTTTTTTCTACGATACAACGATCCGCAGTGGCATCTCCGTTTACGGTTTCATGGAGACCCGGCCAGCCTGCGCACAGGCGTACTGCCGCCACTTCAGGACTTTGCTGCTTCCTTAATCGGCGCCGGGCTCATATGGCGCATGCAGATCGATACTTACGATCGTGAGATTGAACGTTACGGTGGCCCTGATGCGATCGCGTTGGCCGAAGAGATCTTCCATGCAGACAGCACGGCCGTGCTGGCAATCGTGAGTCATTACATCGGCAATGCAGGAACTAATGCCCGCTGGTTGTTGACGTTGCGGTCTGTTGACCAAATGCTCACTGACTTTGGATTGACGACTTCAAGCAAGCACGAATTCGTCCGTAGAAGATTGGAGGGCGCTCTTCCCGAAAATCTAGCCAAAGACTTCAAACGCTACGTGAGTGAAAAGTATCGCAAGGAGCGGAAGGAGATAGAGAGTGTCATGACCACGGGTCTCGACCCCGCCGGCGAGTTTGGGCCGGGTCTGTCGGCGTTCCAGCTCCGGAGTGAAGGAATAGTTCAGGCGGTCGAACGCCTTCGCACGCTTGAACAGGACGGAGAGTTATGTCGACCACTACCGGCAATTCTTCCCAGCTTCACTCATATGAACATAAATCGGATGTTGAAAACAGATTTAAGGCTTCAGGAGTCGACTGCTTACGATTTTCTCAGGCGGTATTACGAATGGTTGGCAGCAAGAGAGAAATGACCCCGAGGAGCTTGCCTTCGGTTAAAGGTAGCAGTTCACAACTAAACAGACACGCCCGCACTTGCCGCGCGGGGGTGTTGGATTCCCGAACCCAAACTAAAACTGTTTCGAAATCTGCGCTATTTAGTTGTCCGGTCCGGTCTCTGGAAGAGGACCTGAACAGTCGGAGTTGCAGCATTGAGTAGTACAGCCGAGAATCAACGCAGAGGTGGCCGACAGATCTTCTTTCGTAAGTTTGCGACCAGGTGTGCGCCATTGGATCGGTTCCGCTTCGAAAGGCGTATTAGGCGGAAATGCTTCTTCTCTTTGAGACATCAGATTACTCCTCGTGATAACGAGCCAGTCAGTGCAAAAGTCCGGTGGAATTGCGGGTGAGGGATCAACCGATCAACCCGTGAGTACAGTTTCTTGGCCACCTGAACAGTCGGAATTACAGCATTGAGTAGTACAGCCGAGAATCAACGCAGAGGTGGCGGACAGATCCTCTTTCGTGAGTTTGCGACCAGGTGTGCGCCAGGGGATCGGTTCCGCTGACACTTCGAAAGGTACACCAGTCGGAACTACTTCTTCTTGGTTTTGCGACATAAGGTTACTCCTCGCGATAATTTGAGACTCCCGGGAGACGGACTAAGTAAGTCGACAACCTACACCACTCGTGAGAAGCTGTCAACACGCAATTTGCCCGATTCAGAGCAATTCTTCGCGGCGCACACTTTGCTATTACTGAACGACTTCGTTCTTACTCGCACGTCGCTTTTCATCGAATTTAGCTCGATTTGCTTCGACCAACTCGCTCTCATGCCATTTGTTGTCAAACTCATGCGGTAAGTGATAGTAGAGTAAGTCGTAACAGCGGACGAACGCCAAACCGGTGTCACACATGCGCTCCATCAAATCCTGGTCGTCTGGCGACCATCCCTCAAACTCTTCATCCATTCCACTAATAGCGATGAACGCGCTGGTCGGGTAACACGCACACACACCGGGCTTTTCCCCGCACAACAAATATTTGAGCAGTGCGCCGTGGCTGTCTTCGGGACACACCAGCGCTCTCACTTGAGCCGCAGATTTCGACAGCAGACTATTTACGTCGGGTATGACCGGTTCCCGCAGCATCTCCGGTAACTGCAAGCGATAACCACCCACCACACTACGGGGAGAAGCCATTGCCAAGGCAAGATGATTGGAAAGTACGCCGTCCCCCGGCAAAAGATCTACGTCGAACGGCATCACGTAGTCGCCTTTTGCGATAGCTGCCCCACGATTTGTCAAAAGCGGTCTGTTGAAAGTCCCGGGCAGTGGCACGTATAAATAGCGAACCCAATCGTACCTATCCGCTAATTGTTCTACGGTTGGTTGCACATCGCCTTCCACCACTATCAGCTCAAACGCAGTAAATCCTTCGCTTTCGCGAATTTCGGTTAGACGAGCAAGAAGCAAATCAAGGTACGCCGATCTTTGGCGATAGCTCGTTGCGAGTGAAAGCTTAGGAGTCTCCATGGGGATTAAGCTTGCGGCGGCTTGCGTATCAGAAAAGGCGGTATAGCCAGCGCATCAATGTCTGTTCCTATGAAAGTACGGATCGCCTCGGCGTAGGTTTCTACTATGGGTTCATCCTTTGTGTTGAAGGAAGTATTGAGAAGAACGCCGATACCAGTGCGAGCTTCGAACGCCTTGAGCAAAGAATGAAAGAAGTGGTCATCAGCGGGACTCACAGTTTGTAGCCGGGCAGTTCCATCTGTGTGGGTTATGCCGGGAAGAAGCGAACACCACTCGTCGCACACGTCAACCGCAAACTGCATGAATTGCACTGGCCGGTCAATCACAAAATAGCGTCCGGCGGTCTCCTCGAGCGCGGCGGGAGCCAGCGGTCTGAACCACTCGCGCCCTTTGATGTACCGGTTAATGCGTGACTTTATCTGCGGGTCGCGCGGATCCGCGAGAATACTGCGATGACCGAGTGCGCGCGGTCCGAGTTCGCTCTTGCCTTGGAAAAGTGCCACTACTTCGCCGCGTTCCAGCAAATCAACCATCACCTCGATGATTTCGGCTGGTTGTTCAAGTTCAAGTCCTTCGTTTCGGACCATAACTTCCAAGCCCGAAAGACAGGGTTCGGGACCCGTGAAATCATTAACCCAACGCAGGTCCCGTCGGACTCCGAGCTTCTCTCGCATGCCATACACAGCACAGCCGAGAGCAGTTCCACCATCATGTGGCGATGGCGGCACAAAGACATTCTTGAACTTTGATTCGCGTAATAAACGTCCATTCGCGACGCAGTTGAGTGCCGTCCCGCCGGCAAAACACAAATTCTCGACTTTCGTCTGTTCGTATAACCAGTCCACCAGCTTCAGTAGCGCGTCTTCGAAACATTTTTGCCCGGCTGCAGCCAAATCTGCGCACTCTTCGAACGACCCTTGCTTTTTCCAAAAATGACCAAACCGATCACGATTGCGTAGCACGAGAAACCATTCATCGGGAATATTAACGTTAGGCCCGTCAACTATGAGCGGCGGCAGTCTCAGCTTAGTGGGATCGCCATAAGGCGCAAGCCCCATCATCTTGCCTTCGTTACCGAGTCCTGGAAAAACCGTCGTCGTCAAGTAGTTATAAAAACATCCCAAACCCACGGGTCGTCTGCGGTTGCCATCCCAGATTTGTTTGCCCAAACACACGATTTCGTTCGGTCCAGCTTTATAGAAGGTGCTGACCTCCAGCCAGTCATTGAATTCGGGCCCAGGTGCGCGCCAGTTTTCGGAAAAGTCTTTGACGTAACTTCCCTGGAAGTCTACGACCATTACAGCCGCGTGTTCGAAAGGCGAAAGAAAGTAACTGCTATAAAGATGCGCGAGATGATGCGATATCTGAATGATAGGAGCGTTGTCCGCCAGGTTCAGTAATTCTTTAAGCTCGGCTTGATGCTGTTCGAGGTTCCGTATCTCTTCGTCTGAGGCATAGCACTCAACTACCACATCGATCTGATTACGCAGGGCCGGCAGCCTTTTCATATAAAAGCCGCGGAAATCTCCCAGAGCACCGCCGTCGTGTTTTGCCCTTGTAAGGCGCTCCTTTTGTGTGCTGCACAAAAACAACTCGCTACCGAGCAGACACACACTGGCATCCAGAGTACGGTTCACACCAAGGACAAAACGTTCGTTCATCATGCAATCGATCCCTGACTGATCTCGATCTCGTCTAAACCAGCTTCGAAATACAACCGGATCAGCGTTTGTGGTTCCTTCGGAAACCCCTTTAGCTGTTTGTCCATGCTTCGGCCCCAACGGTGTAACCAGGAGAGTCCAAAGGGGCCGACGTACGTCTCTGGTTGCGAATAGACTTCATCCGCTAGCGCACGGGAGAGATTAACGAATTCATAACCGCGCCTTCTCATCATTGCGAGCAGATCATCCAAGTAGTGGGCAGCGAGAGTGCTGAGGTGAAGAAGATGAATCTGTGGAACCTCGCGGCCAAACAAAGTAACGGAGTCTTCTTCAGCGTATCTCAGGCACTCTTCCATATAAGGGACCAACATCGAGCCGACATACCGCATTACGTCTGTGTTGTTTTCAAACGTTGCTTTGTCATAAACCTGAGTAAACATCCAATCGTTGCTGAATACCGTTATCGGCGCGACGGTGTAGCCATGAGACAAAAGAAACGCTTCAACGGCCCTGCGCATCTCTGCGGTGGTGCCGGTATGAAGATGCGGGTGACGAAAGTAGCGCAAAGACAATTCCCTGTCTTTCATGCTTTTTCTTGTCAGACGCTCACCCAGAACTATTTCTTCAAAGAACTCAGTTAAAGGAACCTTATGGAGATCGGCGTGTGAGAAAGTATGGTTTCCGAGATCCATTCCAGCGTCGAGCCACATTTTGATAATACTATGGTCAACGCCGTCGGCTACGTTGAATAGTTGCTCATTCACGAAACCAATCGCCGGAACTTGATTTGCAGTGAGAGTAGTTAAGATGCTGCGGTTGATGTCGCCCACGGTGGAGTAGTCTCGAACGGGCTGCTGTAGGGGCAGATCATCGAACGTGATTGCTATTACTCGATCACCGTTATAATCATTCATGCCGCAACGCAATGACCGGCTCGATTCTAATTGCTCTTCTGGCGGGAATATAACAAGCCAGAAATGCTGTTCCAATTAACATCACAGAGAACCCGGCATAAGTTATCAGATCGGTGCCACTCACGACGCCATATAACAGGCTCGCCATCACGCGCGTCAACATTAGGCTGCCACCGAGCCCGATCAACAAACCGGCTACCGTTAAGACCATGCCTTTTCGCAAAACAAGTCGCATTACGTCCAGAGATTGCGCGCCCAGCGCCATTCGAATTCCGATCTGATGCGTTTGCTGGGTAACGATCTGAGACATCACCCCGTAGATACCCACTGCGGCCAGGATCAGCGCCACGGCTCCAAACAGACTGAACAAGTACATATTGAACCGTGGAGCAGCACTTACTCGATCAACGATCTCACTCATCGTCAGTACGTTCGCAGCCGGGAGTTCCGGATCTAAGCGTCGTATCTCTTCTCTGACACTGTCCACTAATGACGCCGGCTCAACTTTTGTGCGCATAACCAGGGTCAGACTTGATAATCGGTATGGATCGCCAGGATCCATGTAGGGATGTAACACTTCCTCAAAAGTTTTTGAGTTGGAAACATCCTGTAGAACATTTTTGCTTACGCCTACGATCGTAAGCCACGGTTGGTCAGGCAGTCTTTTGATTCTTTTGCCCAGCGGCTCAGTCTCCGGAAAGAAGCGATTAACAAAGGCCTCATTAACGATAACGGCACCGCCTGTTTCCCATGTTTCCTGATCGGTAAACGGGCGTCCTTTGAGCAACGGGATTCCTAACGTTTGAAAGTAATCCGCGGTAACGACGTGTTGACGGATGTACGGCTCCTGACCAGCGGGCGGAATGGGCTGCCCTTCGAAGTAGACTGGATCAGTTACAGTGTCACCCCGAAGCGGAGGTGACTGCGCCGCACTTACCATCGTGACCCCGGGCACCCCTCTAACCCGATTCACCAGCTCGCGATAAAAGGTGACCCTCTGGCTTCCTTCTTTATAACGGCGGGAAGGCAGATTGACTTCCATGGTCAGAACGTTTTCGGGAGTAAAACCCAGTTCGATATTCCGCAAATGCAAATAAGTTCTGATCATCAGGCCGGCGCCGATAAGCAACATCACTGCCAGCGCAACTTCCGAAACTACCAACAGAGCGCGTAGACGGTTGTGCCGTCTTCCCGGCACCCCGCGCCCTCCTTCTTTGAGAATCGAATTAACATCGAGCCTGCTCGCCATGAGTATTGGGGCTAGGCCAACCACTACCGCAACTAAAACAGTAATGCCAATCGTGAAACCCAGTACACTCTTATCGATAGCTACAGTTTCCAAACGCGGCAGTGCCTCCGGTTTAAGCACCAGCAAAAGTTTTATTCCGAGTTTAGCCAGGAGCAGGCCCCCGGCAGCACCAAGTGTTGATAACAATATGCTCTCGGTAAGGAGTTGCCGTACAATGCGCCAGCCCGAAGCTCCCAACGCGGTTCTTACGGCTATGTCCCTTTCGCGAATGGTCGAGCGCACAAGCATCAGATTCGCCACATTGGCACAGGCAATTAGTAGCACACAGAAGACGATGCCAAGCAGGACCAATAGCGCTAATCGCGTATCTTTTGAAATGACGAAATCCTGTAAGAGACGAATGTCTACTCCGTAAGGCTTGCCATGCGTGTCGGGAAACTCCTGCCTGATCGAACCCATAATGGCGTCAACGTCCCGTTTCGCCTGATCCAAAGTGAGGCCGGGCTTAAGCCGGGCAATTGCTCTCAGGTAGCGTCCGGGATTACTGCGGGCCTTTTGATCGTCAGCGACGAGCGGCAGCCAGAGGCTGGCCCATCCAACTTCAGGTAAATCGAGTCTTGATGGCATAACCCCGATGACGGTGTAGCTCGCTGCATTAAGCTTGATAGTTTTTCCGATAATGCTGGCGTCGCCGCCGAACTGTTTTTGCCAGAGAGAATTTCCTAGCACGACAACTCTGTTAGTTCCGGGCTGCGTTTCTTCAGTCGCAAAACCGCGCCCCAGGAGAGGTTGTACCCCCATCATCGGAAAGTATGATGCAGTTACGCTGATAGCCCGCACACGGATGGGCTCGCCGCTTTCAAAATTAAGGTTGGCGTCGTTCATCGCGGCGATACTTTCGAAAACTTTATTGCGATCGCGCCATTCGGCGAAGGTTCTATAGGAGAGAGGGATTGTTCCTTCATCCGGAAGAGTTTCACGGAGACCGACGAGCCGATCTGGTTCCCTGAATGGAAGAGGTCTAATCAGAACATTGTTGACGACGCTGACTATGGCAGTGCTGGCGCCGATACCCAGCGCCAAAGTCAACACTATTAACAGAGTCGTGCCCGGATTTCTAAGACACGTACGTTTAAAATAGAGCAGGTCTTGCCACATGTTCTTTATTTCCGTTTGACTAAGGATGATGCGGAGGCATTAACGCGAGTTGTTACTAACATCCCTGCGAATCCACTGAGACTACTATCGATCTGCGATTGAGTATATTATGATGGAACCTCGGAATTTGACAAACAACTCAAGCAAAAGGAATAACTTCTGGGATGCGTTCGTCTTTGTTTGAACAGCGATTCTGGTGGCCTCTCGACCTCAGTCCACGCTCTGAAAATGCTTTTTGCCAATTTCGTTCGCAATTGCTCGAACGGCCAGTTTCTGTCGATGAAACATTAGTTCAGTCTGTTGCAGATCAATTGGCGCGAGTTATGAGTCATCATATTTCCGCCCTGATTTACCGCGACAGTCTTCCACACCTGAGTCATGTACTGAATGGTTGGGGTGATTTTTCTATCGACGGAGCGCGTATCAGCGACCGCATCGAGAGATTTATTCATCGTGACAGTCGCGGCCGTCCTTACATTCTCCAGTGCGATCCCGAAGGCGAGGTTCACCCGTGGCAGACTCTTGCTTATGCCGTCATGGCGGGCGTTGACCCTGACGCGGCGCTTGGCTCGAGTGAGACGACGATTCGCCAGCTCGCTCTAAATAGCCGGCAACTCGACACAAAAGAAGGACGTGAACTCGGTCATTTGTTATTTGCTCTGGCCGATCTCGATCCCGGCATGACCGGCGGTCCTTTCTTTCTGGAAAACGAGGCGTGCGATTTGCTAAAGCTTATGAAGCTGGCGGACGAAGCGCATCACTTCGGCAGTTTTGAAGTTTGCCGAAAGTTCCATCTAACCGAGGGGCTCTGTGCCGTGGCCATGAAGATACCCGGCTTTGAACGTTACCGTGACGCCGCTCAAGGTTTTTTGGACGGACAGCTCGATATCCTGCTGGTGCTGGGCATCATTCTCGAGCGGGCCAGCCAGCTGATCTCCGCGAACGAGGAAATCAAATCCGATAGTTTGATTCAGGAACTCCGCGATGCTCTGGTTCTTGGTCCGTACATCGAGAACCATTGCTACTACGCCGGGCACATCATCGAACTCGCTGTCTTCGCAAATAGTTTTGGTTACCGAATAAGTCCTGAACATCGTAGTGCGATGGCCTTCGTGATAAACCAGTTGAACCAGATGCTCCCTCCATACTTGCCACACGCACAATTCATCGAGTGCTTTCTTCACTTCGGTCATTACCGGCGGGCGATTACTTTGTTCACCACTGTGGACCAGGAACAGGCAAACGGCCGTCCTTTTACACGAGCTGAACTCACGGAATTTAACGCGGACATCGAGGGCCTGAGGCACGTCGAAGACGTCGTGTCTGCGGACAACGCGAACATTGAACCGCCGCCGTCAATTTTCGCAGTTGCCCACGAGCCAATCTTACGGCGCGCAGTATTTGAACGTATCGTCGCAGAGTACGAAAAGATCGCACCACGCGAATTCGAGGCGCGCGGTGTGCGCGGCACGAGCTACCATTACCGGCGCATGGGACCGGTTCGCTGGCCCCGCGCTCTGCATTACGAACTGCTCGACTATGGCGATACGATCGGAGCGGAGATTCATCTGGAAAGCGATGCGGTGCGGCCTTTGGGAAGTCTCGTGCGCTCGCTCGTGGACAAGGCAAGCAGCAAGTTTCCGACGTCTCCCGTTGAATGGGACCCAAAGTGGTCCAACGGACGAGGACGGCTGCGGGTTCTATTCACATCCGAACTCCCCGCCGGCACAATCGCCGCCGGCATGGTTACTCTGATCAATGAAACCTCCCCGATCATTGATGCGGCCGTTAGCGAAGATCGGCAACTTGCCGCGGGATAACATTGCAAATGATCATCGGCATCGAAGGCTTCAAGCCACATCAATGGCCGAGTGTCGAGCGCACGCGAAAGTTCTACGAACGCGCGCTCGGGTCACAATTTGAACTGCGCCAAATCAATGACTCTACCGACCTTGCCGAACCACAGTGCGACGCCTTGCTGGGTTTTGTTGGCAACCGCATGTGGCGGCTGCCTGCTCATCCTGACATTCCTTTTCTGTTCGCAATACATGGCGGAGCGATTGTAGGTTATGAATTCCTTGGCCAACACTTACAAAATTTAAGCACCTGCGATACGTTGATCGTAAACTCAATCTCGGACATTACGATCCTGCGCCGCTTCTTCGTTGATGCAACTCCACGGTTCTGTCACTTACCATTGCCCGTTGACACCACGCTATTTCGACCACGCGAGCGAGAGGAATGCCGGTCGATTTTGCCGATTGAGAATGTGGACCACATCGTCGGTTACGTGGGTCGTTTGTTGCCCCAAAGAAATCTGCACCAGTTCTTGCGCATGCTTGCAATCCTGAAGCAGCGTCTCGCTCCCCGAAGAGTGATCGGACTCGTCATTGGTAATTACTGGGTGGATTATCCGGTCTTACATTATGGGACAGACTACCGCAGTTATATTGGTGGACTGTTACAGCAGCTCAACCTGACCGAGGACTTGGTTTACTTTCCCGCGAAGCTATCTGATGATGACTTAGCTCACTGTTACGGTGCGATGGATGTTCTCATTCACCCTACTAATTCGCTCGATGAAAATTTTGGGTATGTTCCAGTTGAAGCGATGGCCTGTGGCACGCCTGTCGTAGGAGCAGCTTATGGTGGTCTGAAGGATACAGTTGAAGACAATCAAACAGGATTTCTGATGCCCACGTGGATTACGACAACTGGCATTCGCATGGACTTGATCAAAGGACTGCGAGATACGCTTCGTCTTTTGCTCGATAGCGACTTGCGAGCGCGTATGAGCGAGGCGGCAGTTGCTAGAGTTCACAACGGGTACAACTACGAACTCTGTGCCCGCACATTAATTACAGCGGTCGAGCAATCTATTCGAGCTCAGCGTCAAGGTCAGGCGCGATCCCTCGTGACAAAGCCGTTGCCGCAGACACCGCCGGTCTCTGGTTTGCTGCCGCGTATCGAACGGCCGTGGGAGTACTATCAGAATATGGTGGCAGATTACGTGAGCATGGAAACTCCCCGGATCGCTACCCATTCATTAATTCAATTGGCTGGCCCCCTTAATAGTAACCGTCATGGAGGCTATGTTTTGGACGATCCGGCATGGCCTGCGACTTGTCAACTGAATGCAACTGAACTGGCCCAGGTCGAAAAATGCCAAGATGCTGTTGTCGCCGGTGAACTGATGCGTGACGATGGCGACGAGCAATCACTTCAGCGACTCATTGACGACGGGCTCTTGATTTGCAGCAATTAAATGAAACCAGAGCTTTCCGTAATAATCACCTGGTGCGACCGGCCGGAACTGGCACACACGCTGGCTGAAAATCGCCTGCTCCTGGACCGGTACGATGCTGAAGTAATTGTCGTAAACTGCGCCGGTTCGCAAGCGAATCTTCGTCAAGTTTTGTCGGGAGCACGACCGCGCAGACTCCGTTCCGTTGACTTGCAAACCACGGTTTTCAATAAGTCGCTTGCCCTCAATCTGGGTGCTTCGATCGCTCATGCAAACCGTCTTTTCCTGCTCGACGCCGATATCATCCTCACCGAAGATTTTCTGTCGATAGCATTTGACATCGTTGCAGGGCAACGCTTCTTTACAGTCGAACACGTGGTTGAATCTGCTCCCGAACCCGCGCCGCCCGATAATCAGTTAGTGGAAATGGCTAATCAAATTTCATTTGTTGCGAAAGATGGGCGCAAGGCGACGGTGGCAGTTCGCAGAAATCTTTGTAACAGCAGTAGAAATGCGCCGGGCCTCGTTATGCTTGCGCGCAAACATTTTTTAGAGGTCGGCGGCATGAATGCTGACTTGAGTGGCTACGGGTGGGAAGATCGGGATCTGCTCCTGCGTCTGCAATTCGCTTTAGGTCTGGAGGAGCGAAGCGCCGGCCAGGTGATTCATTTAAGTCATAAATACGAAGTTCAACACCCGGCGTGGAGGGATCGTCAGAAATCTGAACATTTGAATTTTGTGGCCTGCTTCAAAAATTACCGCGCCGGATATTATGCCGGCACCTACTACTACGACGTTGCTACCTGGAAGGACAAAATGTCCGAAGAGATGTTGGTTGATTAAGCAATTGAATCGAAAAGAGCGAATGAAAATAAACTGGTTGGTCATCTCCTTTAAATTCAATTTCCTTGCGGAAGCAGTCTTCAGGACAATTCCAGAAAATAGGGACGGGGATATTTTTCTACTTCACGTCGGCAAGCCTGAAGGTCTTGGCGCTGACTTCAATGACTTTGGTAAGGCTACGAAAGTCTTTGAAATCAAAGCTCCCTTGCGTCACGGCCAGAATCTGGATCGCATACTGATCGATAAACTGTATCCCGAAATTATCAATTGTGATTGGCTGGTGGGGCTCGATCACGACATTTACATTAAGGATCAGGAATACCTATTGCGACTGATTACGGAAAACTGCTCGCCCGGCAATCTGAAGGATTACGCGATCATCGCATGTGAGAACCACTGGTCGGTACCGGGAAGTGACTATGTCCGTTACTTTCTAACCACTCCGATGCTACTCGTTAACATGCGATATCCATGGAGCGACTTGCCGTCCTGGGACCATCGGACCAGAGGGGAGGGTGATTCGCAACGCTATTACGATACCGGCCAAGTGCTGGCAGAACGTTTGGGGAAAGAAAAGATCAAGTGCTTTCCGGAGTTTCCAGATCACGTACTACATCATTTTTTCAGTGAGTGGCAATGGATGTCTGACCGACATTATAAGGAAAATGAACATGAAAGGTTCGCCGACTCGGTCTCAAGAACAAAGACGTTTTTGCGAGATGGCTTTTTCGTTCCGTCTCCCCGTGAGATTCCCTTGATGAGGCAGTATTCGTATTTCAGGGAGGTACTGAACGGGTTAGCAGAGGAAGGTGGGGAGTGGGGTAACGTACAGCGATCTTGCGAATGATGTCTGATGCGACTTAGCGTCCGGCGGTCACAGCGATGACTAGACCTTTACAGAATGCGGCTGGCTGCGATCAAGAAACTTTGGGACGCGTTGATACTGCTAAACTGGAAAATTTTCGTGAGCACTTAAGGTCGGCGGGATACACGGAAGAGAGAATCTCCAAGCGACTTCGGGTTCGTCATCCTTCAACCATCCAGCTTCCAAGCTATCCCATTTATCAAGAGCGTCTGAGGCAGCGCCCGGATAGCTCATCGATATTAATCTCACTTTTCATGCTTCAGCACGAGGTGCTACGCGAAGCGGCTAACGCTGCGCTAACTGCGAATGTTGTTGACGAATTACTAACCCTCGGAGTGCTAAGACAAGCGAGCACCGGTGCGGTCGCGGCGAATGTCTCAGTTTATCCTTGCGCTGGTTCTTATTTCATCACTGACCATCGCTTTCAGCCGCCATGGCCCAATAACTATACCGCTCCAACCCAACCCGTGATGCACTTGGGCCAGGACAGTTATGCACTTGCCTATCTTTCTCCCAAACCACCGGGGGGAGGCCAGGTGCTTGACCTGTGCACCGGCAGCGGAGTTCAAGCAATCCTGGCCACACGTCAAGCCAAATATGTAGTCGGAGTCGACATTAATTGGCGGGCAGTGAATTTCGCGCGTTTTAACGCTGCACTCAATGGAGTTGCCACGAAAGTGGACTTTCGCTGCGGCGACCTCTACGGCCCGCTCGGACAAATCGCGGGCCAACGCGAAGACAACCGCTTCGATCTTATCCTTGCCAATCCGCCTTTTATACCCTCTTCAAACAGTGGAGCGGACCGCTTGCTTTTCCAGGATGCCGGACCTGCCGGGGACGAAATTTTTGGTCCTATTCTTAACGGTTTGCTCAGGCATATGAAGCCCAGGGGAATGGCTGTGATCATTTCCTTGTTTGTCGATACTAAACGCGATCGGGCTGAAACCAGCATGAGGCGCTGGATTGGGTCGCGCGTTCCGGTCGATCTTTCGTTAATTGAATTCTACAGCATTGATCCGGAGGAATTTGCCTCGTGGGGGTCCACCTGGCACTTGTTCGAGGATAACTTTGCGGCCTACAGCCAACGTTACACGGAGAGGCTTGCTATGCTTAGATCCCAGGGGATTCTGCGACTGACCCACGGTATCCTAGTAGTTCGTATGAGTAAAGCTTCGAGGTTTCGCACAACCAGGTTTGCAGTGCCACGACGCCCGCAGCAAAATGCGATCAAGCGAGCGCTGAGGTTATTGCCTAAGCTCTAAGTCTGCCCCAAAGATTCACCGGAGAAATATGCAAAGACCAATCGCCGTAGTTCTGTTGACGAGCCTTCTTGTTTTCAACTTTCCATCTGCACTCGCTCAACGCAAGTCCAACAAGAATCAGAAAACTGCACTGGCCTCACTCGCTACAGAAAGAGGCGCAGACAACATCACCAGCGCACAGATCCGTGATTATCTGACGTTTATTGCGTCCGATGTTTTTGAAGGCCGCGATACGCCTTCTCGCGGACTCGATACGGCCGCACAGTTTTTGGCGATGAGCGTTTCTCGCTGGGGACTAAAGCCTGGTGGGGATGAGGGAACCTTTTTCCAAAAAATCGCGTTGCGCAGGGCCTCGATCGATAAGGCCGAAACGCGGGTGCAAATGAACAATCAAACGCTTACGTGGGGTGATGATTTTCTCCCGATAGCGCGCCCGGCCAACGCTCCAGCGTCACAACTCGTTTTCGCCGGCAGCGGATGGTTCGTCAAGTCGAAAAACATCGACGCCTATAAGGGCATAGACGCAAAGGGGAAAATTGCGATCGTCTTCACGCCAATCGAAGGCCCGCCTCGCGGGGTTACGCGAGCTGATATCAGCGGCAAGCGGGGCGAGGACTGGATGGGTCCCGCTGAGTATGCGTTCAAACAGGGTGCTGTGGGTATCGTTATCGTTCCCGACTTCCAATACCTCGCGAATTGGGAAAGCAATCAAATCCGCCAAAGGGATCGAGTAATTACGACCGTGGAAAAGTTTCAGTCAGCGAGAACTGAACTGAGTTCGGGAATCGTCGCTGCTCCACGTCTCGCTAACATTTTGTTTCAGGGTGAGAAACAAAGTGCGACTCAGATTTTCGAAGCGGCTTTTGGCGGTCAACCGCTAGAGCCGTTTGTGTTGAGTCCGCAAAAAACACTCTCCATAAATATCAGACTAAAGTCAGAGGTAGCGGCGACACAGAATGTTGTGGCGGTGTTTGAAGGCAGCGACTCCGTCTTGAAAAATGAATACGTCGCCCTCGGCGCTCATTACGATCATCTCGGTGTAGGCGCACCGGTTGATGGAGATGCGATTTATAACGGAGCTGACGATGACGGTTCCGGCACGATCGCGCTGCTTGCAATGGCTGAAGCTCTGGCGAAAGCCAGGTCACGGCCTAAACGTTCGGTCTTGTTTGTGTGGCACGCGGGGGAAGAAAAAGGAAATTGGGGGTCGCGTTATTTCACGGAATATCCCACGATTCCGCTCGATCGGATCGTAGCGCAGATCAACCTTGACATGATCGGGCGGAGCAAAAAGCAGGGCGATACGAATCCTCAAAATAGTCGACTCTCCGGACCAAACGAAATTTTCGTAATCGGTCCGAAGATGATGAGCGCCGAGTTGGCCGAATTAACTGAGAGGGTGAATAAGCAGTATCTGAATCTCACGTATGATTTCCGTTACGACGAACCCACCGATTCGAATCGTTACTTCTACCGGAGCGATCAATACAGCTACGCTGTGAAAGGAATTCCCGTAGTTTTCTTTTTAGCCGGCGAGCATGAAGATTATCACCGTCCGAGTGATTCACCAGACAAGATTGACTATCAAAAAATGGAGAAGGTGAGTCGCACGATTTACATGACGGTGTGGGAGATTGCTAATAAGGTGACTCGGCCGAAGGTAGATAAGCCTTTGCCTATGGAGTGAACGGCAAGGCAGCTGATTGGCTGTTGACGATTTGCAAGTAATCCAGCGTGTTCTGCTTTGACAGCTTACACGCTTCTGGGTTCTCCCCTAAACACAAAAGATCACAAAGGTGTGAGCTGCATTATAGGCCCGGCTGAGCATGGGGTTTTCAGCCCCACGCCCTCAGCAAGTTCAGACGGAGCTGTTAGCAATTGAACACTGAAGCAATCGATATAACTATTTTTGCCTGCAACGATTACATTCATATGTCAATCGGATGAGTTGCCCCTCTGGGCTCTTTTTTGCCAGACTTGAGGGTGAAAAATGTACTTCGTTTTTAGGAAAAGTCTGGCAAAGTCTGGCAAGCGCCTGAGAATTTGATAGAGAAGGGAAGAGCTAAACTATTGATTTTATTGGTAGCGGGGGGCGGGATCGAACCGCCGACCTTGGGGTTATGAATCCCAAATAGGTCCTCGCACCAGCTTTATCCTAAGCAAAAAGCCAATAAAACAATGGGTCGCGGTCGGAAAAGATGCGTATATGTGCCTCATGCGACATAGGTTT
>Ga0187893_10002710_pt1 | contig 38115 bp, 43 predicted proteins | sample MA1701074metaG_FD_139574 | JGI IMG/M metagenome (GOLD analysis project Ga0187893, IMG submission 139574) | White microbial mat communities from a basaltic lava cave in the Kipuka Kanohina Cave System on the Island of Hawaii, USA - MA170107-4 metaG ... | reverse complement strand
GCACACGCCGTGGTGTCGCAGGACCTCACTCCACCGCAGCCGCACCCTGTTGACCATGGGCGGGGCGCCGGGTGTCGTCGTCCCCAACTTCGACTTCGGGTGGAGATACGCCCGAAGTCGAAGCTCGGTGAGTCGGTGAGAGGAACCCCGCAAGGTCCCTCCAGAAGAGCCGCGCCCGTTTCATTTGCTCGGCCCGCCTCGCGGAGAAGGGGGAGCCCAAGGAGCGAGATGGGGGTGGGGTCGAGATCGAGTATGTCGTGCGCAAGGCGCCGCTCGTCTCGTTGCTCGACGTGGATGAGCGCGTCACGCTCGCCTGGTCAGTTGGGTGGCCTGACGTGTTCGACCTGACTGGCGGCAATCCCGTGCTCGTATTCCGCGGCGACATCGCCGCGGGTGTCGAGCCTCCCGACGGCATCACCGACGACGCGTTCTTCACGCGCCGGCCACGGAGTGGGATCGGCGTCACGCGCGACGGGCGCGTGCTGCTCGTCACGGTCGACGGGCGCAAGCAGGGCTACAGCGTTGGCATGACGCACTTCCGCTTGATCGCCTCCTCGTCCCTGAGCTGCGGGAGGCGGCGCGGCTGTTCGAGGAGGTGCTGCTCCGGCGAGGAAGGCTATGAGGGGAGGGGGCCGACGGGCTCGCGGAACCCGTCGGCGACCTCGGCGGCGAGGTGCAGGTAGGCGTCGCGTGTCGACTCGGAGAGCTGCTCCAGGTCGCTTTCCGCCCCGGCTTGGAGGTGAGGGTCGTAGGGGAGGAGCACGGTCGAGCGGCAGCGTCGCTGAAAGTGCTCCTCGACCCGCTCGACATCGATGAGCGTGGTCTCACGGTTCTGGTTCAGGACGGCGACCGCGCCGCGGACCAACCAGGCGTACCCGTTGTGCTGGAGCCAGTCCAGCGTCAGGCTCGCCGCGCGGGCGCCGTCGAGGCTGGGCATGGTGACGATCACGATCTGGTCGGTCATCCGCAGGATCCCCTGCGTCGCCCGGTCGAGGATGCCGGTGCCCGTATCGAGGAGGACCAGGTTGTAGTGGCGGTCGAGCAGGCGTACCGCCTCGACCAGCTCGTGCTCGCCCATCGCCTGGGTGATATGGGCGTCGTCGTCCGAGGCGACCACCTCGAGCCGGGTCGGCGACTGGTTCGTGTAGTCGCGGACCTCGGAGTACCGGGTGATGCGCGACGCGTCTTGCAACAGGGTGGTCAGCGTCGCGGGTGTCTCTCGCCGGACCCGGTACCCAAGGCTGCCCGCGTCGGGATTCCCGTCCAGCGCGACGACCCGGTCGCCGCGCCATTTCGCCAACGTGTGCCCGAGCATCAGCGTCGTCGTGGTCTTGCCGACCCCACCCTTACGGGAGATCACGGCGATACGGCGCGACCCTCGAACGGGAGTCCGCACCGCGGCGATCAGATGCTCGCGAGCCACCTCTTGCGCGCTCGGCTTCAGGTTCAGATGGCCCCCGGACATGAGGTGAACCATGCGGCGCCAGCCTTGAGCCGGCGCCTTTGCCTGGGGGCGGAGCATGCGCCCGTTGGCGAACGCGGTCGCGTCGAGCGGCGCGTCGTTGATCGGTGGTTCGCCGCCCTCCGGTGGAGGGATCTCCGTCGTGCGCTGGCTCATTCCCGCCCCCTGGTCGAATGGGCAATGTCCGGCAAGAGTGGGTCGACAAGGTACTGCGTATGGCCGGCGAGACGAACTCGCGGAGGATTGCCGCTCCCACGAGGCATCGCGGTGCGCCCATGCCTCTCTCCACGCGGGCGGACCAACATACTCATTGGGGGACAATCCTGGACGCCGAGCGAAGGTTCGCGTCAGTCATGAAGCTGTCCGCTGTGCGGCACTTAGGAGACAGCGCGCGCGAAGATCGCACGGGCCTAGACGCTCGCGTGGGTGTCGTAGACCTGGTCGAAGCCCTCGGCCACGGTGGCCGCGAGCTCTAGGTAGGCGTCACGGGTCCGCTTCGCGACCTGGTTGAGGTCGCTCTCCGCGCCGGCGTCCAGATGCGCGTCCCAGGGCAGGCCGACGATCGCGCGGCACCGCCGCCCGAAGTGCTCCTGGATCTCCCCAAGGTGTGACATGCCCCGCCCCTGCACCTGGTTCACGACGGCGACGGCGCCTCGGACGAGCCAGTCGTAGCCGTTGCGATCCAACCAGTCCAGCGTGAGGCTCGCCGCACGCGCGCCGTCCAGGTTCGGGGCTACGACCACCACGATCTGGTCGACAGTCCGCAAGATCCCCTGTGTGGCGCTGTCGAGGATCCCGGTGCCGGTGTCCAGCAGGACCACGTCGTAGTAGCGCTCCAGCAGATGGATCGCACGGACGTACTCCTCCTCGCCCAGCCCCTGGGTCACCAGCGCATCGTCGTCGGACGCCACCACCTCCAAGCCGGTGGGGGCGCGGTTCGTGTAGGCCCGCAGATCGCGATACGCGGCGATATGGGGCTCGTCACGGAGAAGATCACTCAGCGTGGCGCTGCTGTCGCGCGGCACCCGGTATGCCAGGCTGCCGGCGTCGGGGTTGCCGTCGAGGGCCACAACCCGGTCGTTTCTGCAGCTCGCGAACGTATGGCCGAGCATCAGCGTGGTCGTGGTCTTGCCGACCCCGCCCTTTCGGGAGATGACGGCGATCCGCCAGGGCTCGTCCACCGCGGCGCTGACCTGCGCGACCAGCCGCGAGCGGCGGTCTCGCTCACGCGGGGACAACCGCCAATCGCGGGATGACAGCCAGCGGGCGGCCTGGCGCCATGCGCGCTTGGCCTCTTTGACGAGGCGTCCGTTGCTTCTCATGAGGCCGCGTTAGGGAACGACCCGGTGCACCGGGTAGCGGAAGCCGTCGGCGACCGCGGCGGCGAGCTCCAGGTAGGAGGTGCGCGTGTCCTCGTTCAGCGCGTTCAGGTCACTTTCGGCACCTGCCTGGAGATGCGGGTCCCATGGCATGACGACCGTCGCCCGGCAGCGCTTGGCGAAGTGCTCCAAGACGCGGTCGACGTCGACGAGCGTGCCCTCGCGGCTCTGGTTCAGCGCGGCGACGGCGCCTTCCACCAGCCAGGCGTAGCCGTTGTGCTCGAGCCAGTCCAGCGTGAGGCTCGCCGCCCGGGCGCCGTCCAAGCTGGGGACGGTGACGATCACGATCTGATCCGCCATGCGGAGGATGCCCTGCGTCGCGCTGTCGAGGATGCCCGTCCCGGTGTCGAGCATGATCAGGTTGTAGTGATGCTCCATCAAGCGGACGGCCTCGACGAGCTCGTCCTCGCCCATCGCCTGCGTGATCGCGTCGTCGTCGTCCGAGGCGATCACCTCGAGGCGGCTGGGCGCCTGGCTCGTGTATCCCCGCATGTCCGCATAGCGGGTGATCCGCGAGGCGTCGTGGAGCATGTCGGTGATCGTGGCCTCGGTCTCGCGCCGTACGCGGTAGCCCAAGCTGCCGGCGTCGGGGTTCCCGTCGAGCGCCACGACCCGGTCCCCACGCCAGTGGGCGAACGTGTGACCGAGCATGAGGGTGGTCGTGGTCTTGCCGACCCCGCCCTTGCGTGAGATGACCGCGATGCGCCGCGACCCGCGCACGGGGTTCTTGACGCGCGCGATCAGCGCCTCGCGCTCCACCTCCCCGGGGCACGGCCCGGGGTCTACGCGGCCTCCGGAGAGCTGGTACACCAGGCGCCGCCACCCGGATGTGGGGACCCGTGACTTGGGCCTCAGCATCATCTCCTGGGTAAAGGCGCTGGCGTCGAGTGGCGCCTCCTCGTGAGAGGTTGCGCGCGGTCGCACCGAGGCCGTGTTCTGTGAGGCCGGCGGGCGCCCATAAGGTGAAGAGGTTCCGTCCGGGTCCGGCAGATCCCCGCACCACCACAGCGCCTCCGTGGCCGCGTGATCTGCCGGACTTCGAACGCTACTGTCTGTATTGAGCTGCTTCGCCCCGTTCACGTGTTCCGTTCCCGTCGCGTTCTGGCTCATTCCCGCCCCTTACGACTCCTGGCCACATTGGCCGAACGGGCAACCGGAGTACCCGCGAGGATTCGGTACGGTACGGGCGATTGCCGCTCCTCAGCGATTCGCCGTGCGCTGTCACATGGGGGCTTTTGTCTTATGCGCGGGCTGCGCACGAGCTATTGCTCGGGGGCGGATTGCTCCAGCTCGAGGCCACGGGTCTCGGGCAGCCTGAGGTAGCCGAAGCTCGCGAGCGCCACGGGGATCGTGACCGCGAGGGCGGCGGGACCGAAGGTTCCGAAGGCATCCACCAGCAGGCCGAACGTGACGAGGCCGAGCACGGCGCCGAGGACTCCGGCCGCGTTGAGCCAACCGGCGGCGGTACCGCGTATAGACGTGGGGAACAGCTCGACGCTGAGCGCGCCCATCGCGGTGCCGAACGCCGCCTGCGCGAACAGGTACACGAGATAGCCGGCGACCGCGCCCGCGCTCCCCATGGTGTAGGTGACCGCGCCGGAGATCGCGACCACCGCGTGCGCGGCGACGACGGTCGGGATGCGGCCAAGCTTGTCCGCCGCCCACCGGCCGGCCAGCAGGCCAGCCAACCCCAGCGGCCCCGCGCACAGGACGATGAGGCTGGTCGTCGCCTTGCTGAAGCCGAGGACGCTCTCCGCATACAGGAACAAGAGCGTGGTGACCGGGCCGATCACGAAGCTGAACGAGAAGAACCCGAGGCATGCCAGCAGCACGAGGCGGGGGCGCACGGCGGGAGGGACCCAACCGGGGCGCGCCATGGCCGCGGTGACCGTGGCGTCGCGTGTGCGAAGGCGGGCATAGCGATCGGGTTCCTCCAAGCGTCGACTGGTCATCGCCACCAGAACGAGCGGCACGATGGCCAACGCGAACAGCGGCCGGAACCCGAGGCCCCAGATCCCACGCACGACCGTCGCGAGCCCCGCGCCCACGCCGTAGGAGGCGGCCAGCAGCGCGACCGCCTTCGCCCGATCCGCGGTTCGCGTCTCCTCGGCGGCGATCACGACGGCAAGCGCGTTCGTCGTGGACAAGAGCGGCCGCCCGAGCGCAAAGATGGCGACGAACCACCAAAAGCTCGGGCTGAACGCGGCGACGACCGTGAGCGCCAGCCCACTGAGGCAGCAGGACAGGATGACCCGGCGCCTTCCCACCCGGTCGGCCAGCGCGGCCAGCGGCATGCTCGCGAGCGACGCGAGGCGGATGACCGCGAGGCCGATCCCCAACGTCGTCAGCGTGAGCCCGACCTGCTCGCCGATGGACCCGCCCGGACCCGTCTCACCGAACGCGGCGGCGACGTCCCCGAGAGCGGCGGTCGCCCCGAACTGCCCGAACCCCGCCGCGACGCCCATCAACGCCGCCGATAGGATCGCCGGGTGCCGCCAGCCGTGGAGCCGAACCCGAGAAGCTCCCACGGCTGGGGACTCCAGCTCAGGCGACGTTGGTTCCCTCCAGCGACTGCGCATGGATGCTCGATGTGGTCGATCGTGGGCAGACGGACGTCCGGCCCACTCTACGCACGGCATGCACACACCCGCGGCCCCCAACCCCTCGCCTGACCGCCCGGGGTCACCGCTCCATAGCCCGGCCCGGTGGTCGGAGGATGTTTGGTCTTGGCGCAACGACGCTCTAACGTGAGGCCATGATGACACCCATGGCAGCCCAGGCGACCGTCGCGCCCCAGGGCGTGGATACGCGTGAGCGTCCGTACGGTGACTACCCGTCGTGGCACCTCTGCGAGATGTTGGAGCGGCAGCTAGACCGGGGAGAGCCGTTCAACGAGCGGATTGTCTTCGAACTTGCGAACCGAGCGTTGGCCGCCGAAAGCGCGGCCGGTCGGTAGCGACCGGCACGTGCTGTGACCCTGCCGCGCGTCGCGCACATCAGCCCACTCGATCTGTCAGATGCCCGGCGAGCCGAGTTGAGGCGCATTTCGCCAGCGAGGTGGGGGGTGACAAGTATCTCGCACCTTGACCGTGACCTGGCAAGCCTCGTGAAGGCTCTCGAAGAAGCAGAACCTTGCGCCGTAGTGCTAGGCACCGCACCCCTTGACTTTCGTGAGCGTATCGAGGAGTGGGCTGGCGACATCCCCGTGCTCCGAACCAGATTCAAACAGGTACGCAATCATCGTGGAGAGCTAGAGGACCGCCCCGCCGGTCTCGGGCGCAGCCGGGCAGGAGGGCGGATTGAGGCGCTCGAAGATGGCGCCCTCGCCGAGCTGGCGCCACCGGCGACTGACCCAGGAACGACGCTCACGATCCCGCCAGTGGCCGCGGTGCTGGTCGGACCAGATGGCTGCCAGGCACGGCGGCTTCTCGATCGCGCGACGCTAGCCCCTTCCGCACATGCGGTTGGGTTGGCTGAGCGTGACACATTCGCCGGCGGTGCCTGGCGGTATCGGGCAGGGCTGTGCCGTTGCGGGTGTATCTGTCCCAGGATGCACATCGGCCAGTGTGTCGATGCGCCGTGGCGCGGGAGGGGCGTCCCGATGTTGGCCGTGGGAGGGCTAGTGGGACGCGATGTCTCCCGAACAGGGATTTGGGGGCGTATGTGCCCCGAAGTCCCTGTTCGGGGAACCACGCCGTTCCCCGAACTTCGACTTTGGGGCGTAATACTCCAATGCCACCCACTAGAGTTGATCCGGCGCTTTGGGGGCTATAGGAATTGCGCGTCCACGCGCAATTCCATAGGCAGAAGGCGTACGGGGGGCCTAACGGGCTCGTGACAATCCCAGCTTTTGCTCGTCGGCGCGCAAAAGCTTAGGAAACGCATCGGCATCCGGGCGACGTACGGCCCGCCTGCTGCAGACTCGCCTAGCGACGGAACCGGCGTCGCGTACCCGCCCTTTAAATTGGCGGCATTGCGGCTAGCCTGATCCCGTTCGATCAGGCAGCACGAGCCTACGCCGCTCCTCGTCGGTCAACTCGAGGAACACCCGCGTTCGTGCCTTGGCCACCAGCGCGTCGAGGTCGAGGGCCGCGTCCCAGCGTCCCAGATACGCGCGGTGCGATCCCGCGACGCGGTCGGCCTGATCGATCACCACGAGCATCGAGTTGCCGCGGCCTCCACCAGCCGCGCGTAGGGCTTGGGCCAGCTCTGCCTCTCCCACACCCAGGCTGGCGGCTAGGCCGCGCATCGGGTGTGGTCCCGGCAGCAGCGGCCCGATCACCACCCAGCGGTTGCGCCGCGCGGCCAGTCGGGGCAGTAGGCCGGCCTGGACCAGGGAGGACTTGCCGGACCCCGACGGGCCGACCACGGCCACGAACCGGTGCGAGGCCCGTAGTAGCAGGGGGTGCAAACGATCGACCAGCTCGGCGATCTGGGCGTCGCGGCCGAAAAATACCCCGGCGTCCTGCTCGGTGAACGCCTCCAACCCCGGGTAGGGCGGACGCTCGGCTGTCCATACCCGCCGGGGTGGGGCGGGGTGCTCCACCAGGTATTGCCACACCGTCCCGGCGGCCAGCAGGAACACCGTGCCCCCAAGTAGCGGCAGCGCCCATCGCCGCAACCCACCTGGATCAACGATGTTCCCGACGATGTCGACCAACACAAACAGCAACACCAGCAGCAGGCTGAGGAGCAGCGAGACCAGCCTGCGAGACATACATCGATGGTGGCACCCGCCCCGTTGCTCGTCATCTTCAATTGCAGCCCGTAGAAATCTCAGCGGTATTGACAGGCGGGCTGAGGAGCAGCGGGACTAGTGTGTCCGGATGGTGGCATATGAGTGGCCGAGGAGGCGCGAGCTGGGAGGTGGGCAGTAGGCTCTAGCGCCGGTCGCGACATTGCGCGACGTGCGAGGCCGCTCAGGAGTCGCGGCCTCGTAGTCAAAGCCTCGCACATGAGGAGTTTTGGTGGACGTTTGGCCAGGCCGGCCTTATCCGTTGGGAGCGCGTTGGGACGGCCGAGGAACGAACTTCTCCGTCTTCAGTGAGCACGCCGACGGGGTCGAGCTGTGCTTGTTCGACGAGGAGGGCTACGAGCTGCGCATCGAGATGCGTGAGGTCACGGCGTTCGTGTGGCATTGCTACCTGCCTGGCGTCGGCCCCAGCCAACGGTACGGCTACCGTGTTCACGGTCCGTACGAGCCGAGAAGAGGCCACCGGTTCAACCCGGCGAAGCTGCTACTGGACCCGTATGCGAAGGCGGTGACCGGCACCGTCGATTGGGACCCGTCGGTGTTCGGGTACCCGCTGGGGCAGGACGATACGGTGCGCGACGATCGCAACAGCGCACTGCACGTGCCGAAGTCGGTGGTCATCAACCCGTTCTTCGACTGGGGCAAGGACCAGCGGCTTGAGACACCGTGGGACCGGACGGTCATCTACGAGACCCACGTCAAGGGCATCACGATGCGCCACCCGGATGTGCCGCGGGACCTGCGCGGTACCTATGTCGGGCTGGCGTCGCCGCCAATCATCGACTATCTCGTGTCGCTTGGGGTCACCGCGGTCGAGCTCCAGCCCATCCACCATTTCTTGCACGACCACTTCCTGGTCGAGAAAGGGTTACGCAACTACTGGGGTTACAACACGATCGGGTTCTTCGCTCCGCACGCGGACTACGCCGGCCGGGGAACGCTGGGGGAGCAGGTCTACGAGTTCAAGTCCATGGTTGCCGACCTTCACGCGGCGGGGCTTGAGGTCATTCTCGACGTGGTCTACAACCACACGGCGGAGGGCTCACATCTGGGCCCGACGCTGTGCTTCCGGGGGCTCGACAACGTCTCGTACTACCGGCTGGTCGACGGCGACGAGCGCTTCTACATGGACTACACGGGTACGGGCAACTCGATGAACGTCCGCCACCCGCATGTCCTCCAGCTGATCATGGACTCGTTGCGGTACTGGGTCATGGAGATGCACGTCGACGGGTTCCGTTTCGATCTCGCCGCGACGCTCGCGCGAGAGCTGCATGACGTCGACCGGCTCTCGGCATTCTTCGACATCATCCAACAGGACCCGGTGATCTCCCAGGTAAAGCTGATCGCCGAGCCTTGGGACGTCGGCGAGGGCGGGTACCAGGTCGGGAACTTCCCGACGCTGTGGACTGAGTGGAACGGGAAGTACCGCGACACGATCCGTGACTACTGGCGAGGTCAGGCGCCCCTCGGAGAGCTCGCCCGGCGGGTCTCGGGGTCCTCGGACCTCTACGAGCACACTGGCAGGAGGCCACACGCCTCCATCAACTTCGTTACCGCCCATGACGGGTTCACCTTGCGCGACCTCGTGAGCTACAACGAGAAGCACAACGAGGCGAACCAAGACGGTCAGCAGTCCGGTGAGGACCACAACCGGTCGTGGAACTGCGGGGTCGACGGACCCACCGGTGACCGGGAGGTCGGCGCGCTCCGCGAGCGCCAGCAGCGCAACTTCCTCGCCACACTGTTCCTGTCACAAGGCGTGCCGATGCTGCTCGGCGGCGACGAGTTCGGCCGCACGCAGCAAGGCAACAACAACACCTACTGCCAGGACAACGAGCTGACCTGGTACGACTGGCAGCTCGAACCGCCGCAAGAGCGCCTGCTGGCGTTCACTCGCCTGCTGATCCGCCTGCGCCGGGAGCATCTCGTGTTCAGGCAGCGGCACTGGTTCCAAAGCGAGAAAGAGGCTGACTGGCTATCCGCCAACGGGACGCCGATGGCGCTCCAGGACTGGGACAACGGGTTCATACAGGCGGTGGCGGTGTTCCTCAATGGAGCGACGATCGAGGCGTGCGACGAGCGCGGCCGTCCCCTGCGCGACGATTCTTTCCTTATCCTCACGAACGCCAGCCACCTCGACGTGAAGTTCACGCTCCCCCCAGCGGACTACGCGGAGCATTGGGAGATCGTGCTCTCGACCGCCCGCGCCAAGCCGCTCGCACGCCCCACCCGCCACTCGGCCCGCAGCAAGCTGACCGTGAAGTCGCGCTCCCTCCTGCTCCTGCGACACGTCGACGACGCCCGGGATACGTGAGCCGGCCTTACCCTGCACTGTGCAGAGTTATGCCGGTACACCGGCATAACTCTGCACAGTACGGCGGGATCAGGGGACCTGGAGGACGACCTTGCCGGCCAGGCCGCCTGACATCACGAGCTCGTGCGCACTGGCTGCCTCTTCGAGCGGGAGCACCCGGCTCACACGGGCGCTTATGACGCCATTGCTGGCGAGGCGTGACAGCTCACGCATCTGCGCGCCGTCGGACTGCACCATGACCGTCACCGGGTCGATCCCGCGGGCTGGAGCCGGCACCGACACGGGAACGATCGTGCAGAATCGCCCGCTATCCCGGGTGGCGGCGAATGCGGCCTCGGCAGCGTCGCCCCGGGAGGCGTCGATCGTGGCGTCGGTGCCACCGCGAGTCACCTCGCGGACGCGTGCGCTCACGTCGTCGCGACGGTCGACCACGTGCCTGGCCCCAAGCTCATAGGCCTTGGGGATGTCCTTCGCGCTGACGCACGCGATCACCTCGGCACCCCGGCCCGTGGCTATCTCGGTGATCACACCCCCCACGGCTCCCGCGGCGCCCAGGACGAGGAGCCGGTCGCCCGCCGACACGTCGATCGCGTCGAGGGCCTGCAGGGCCGTGAGCCCCGCCGCCGGTAGCGCGGCCGCACCCGTTGAGTCCAGGCCGCCGGGCCGTGGGCCGAAGGCTTCGGCGTCGAGGACCACGTGCTCGGCATACGTTCCGACCTGGGTCTGCAGGTGCCGGCTGAAGCACATGGCGGGGTCACCGACCGACCACCCGGTCACGCCCTCGCCGACCGCGTCGATCAGCCCCGCGGCCTCCCAACCCAGCACCATGGGAAAGCGCGCGTCTTCGGTGTCGACCACGTAGCCGGCGCGGGTCGCCCAGTCCACCGGGTTCACCCCGACCGCCTCGATCTGCAGCCGCAGCTGGCCGGACCCGGCCTCTGGCGTCGGCAGCTCCGCCATACGGAAGGGGGCATCTGGTCCGAACTGGTCGATCACCGCGGCGCGCATGAGTCCTCAGGATACGTTGGTGTGTTGCATTTGTTCAAATAGCCGGACAAAGGCAACGAGCCCGACCAGGCTAAGGCTCGAGCTGCTCTATGGTCCAGTCGCCGTAGTAGTGAACAAAATGCGCGTCGGCGTCCTTTAGCGCCAGATGAGCCGCCGCCTTGCGGTCCTCGTCCTCGCCAACGTGCACGCCGACCACGTAGTGACCGGCGCGGAGCTCTGCGGCGTGTCGCTCGGCGTGAGTATCTTCTTCTCCAAAGTTTTGCAAGATACGGGTGAGTCGCGCGAGAAGACCGTGGCGCTCCCCGCTGGCATCCAGCCGCTGGGCGCCCTCTTCACCGCACAGAACCCGTACTTCCTCGCCGTCGAAGCCGGCCTCCGAAAGGCGGGCGACCGCGATTGCCACCTGGTCGGGCTCGTCGATGACCGCCACGATGCGGTCGGTGGGATAGCGAAGAAACCCCTCACTTGTCTCGTCCACCAGCGAACTCCCTTAAAAGTTGACGGGGGCAAGGCCGACCTGCTGTAAGATGTTCAAGCTATCCGAATTGAACCAACGGGCCACGATCTTGCCGTCAACGACACGGAACATCGCCAACCCTTTCCAGGTCAGCTCGTTCCCCGTCGGCGCGACGTTCATAAACTTTCCTTGATGCGTGCACTTCATGGTCCCGCGAATGCCGACCATCTCGCCGTCGGCGATCGTGTCGTCGATGGTGACGTTGAAGTCGGGGAAAGAGCTATGCATGGCGACAATGCTTTGGCGTAGTGCCTCGCGGCCCTGGGGGCTCCCCATCATGCTCTCACCGTGGTCTACGAAGTCTGGCGCGACGAGCTGATTCAGCGCATCGAAGTCCCCTTTGCCCATCACTTCGTCATAGAACCGCCGCACGATGGCCGTGTTCTCCTCTGACATGTCTGGTCCTCCTTATGGTCCTTTACGTGCTAGAGCGAGAGCACGCCAAGCTGTGTCAGCAAGCCGACCTCATCTTCGATCACCCAGCGTTCCGCCATCTTGCCGTCGTCGTTGAAGCGGGTGATCGAGGTTGCCGTCCACGTCATCTTCTTATGGCTTCCGGGCGCACCCATCCATTCGTTCTCATGCGTGCCGCTGGTCTCGACCCGGACCATGACCTTGTTGCCCTCAGCGAAGATCTGCTGGATCGTCGCGGTCGCGTCGGGAAACGCGGCTTTGAACGCCGGGATCGCCTGCTTCAGTGCCTCCCTGCCATGCACAAGAGGAAACAGCGCGTCGCCGTGAGTGATGAACTCTGGGACCATTAACTCATCGACAGTCCTGCGGAGAAAATCTACGTCAGGACTGCTAAACCCCTCGAACAGGCGGCGCATCGCGTCCATGTTCGCTGCCGTCGTCATGGCAATTCCTTCACTCCTCGCAGTTACCTCATGGGTCAGTCAAAAGCGATAGATGGCTGCCGGCGCATTGGCAGGTGCGCCGTACCCGGACGGCAGATCGGGGCACGTCCGGACATACGGCGTGTTAGGGCCGACGAATTGGTTCCACTCCTCTTGGCGTAGATTGCGGGTGACCAGCGTGCAGGCGTGCTCGATCCAAGCATCCAGAGTGACCGGCCAAAGCCGCACGGTCTGGTCGGCGCTGGCGGTGGCGAGGGTCCTCCCGTCGGGGCTCACGGCGACCGCCCGGGCCGGGCCAGTGTGGCCGGTCAGCGGTAGGCCGAGGGGTTGACCGGTCGTGGCGCTCCACACCCGTACAGTCCGATCGACACTTGCGGAGGCGATCACGGCGCCATGAGGGCTAAACGTGACTCCCCTGACCTGGTCCATGTGGCCGGTGAGGGGTTGGCCGATGGGTTCCCCCGTAGTGGCGTCCCACCGCCGGACCGTCTGGTCGGCGCTGGCGGAGGCGATCATCGTGCCGTCAGCGCTGAACGCGAGATCCCAGATTGTGCCGGTGTGGCCGCGCAATGGTTCCCCGATGGGTTGGCCGGTGGTGGCGTCCCATCGCCGGACCGTCTGATCAAAGCCGGCGGAGGCGATCATCCTGCCGTCGGGGCTGAACGCCACCCTGTTGACGATGTCGGTGTGGCCGGTGAGGGGCTCGCCGATGGGTTGGCCGGTGGTGGCGTCCCACCGCCGGACCGTCTGGTCTCGGCCAGAGGAGGCGATCATCCTGCCGTCGGGGCTGAACGCCACCCCGTAGACCTCGTCGGTGTGGCCGCGCAATGGTTCCCCGATGGGTTGGCCGGTGGTGGCGTCCCATCGCCGCACCGTCTGATCGTCACCGACGGAGGCGATCATGGTGCCGTCCGGGCTGAACGCCACATCCCAGACGGTGCCGGTGTGACCTCTCAGCGGCTCGCCAATGGGTTGATGCGTGGCGGCGTCCCACCGACGCACCGTCTCGTCGAAGCCACTGGTGGCGAGCATGGTGCCGTCGGGACTGAACACCACCGCCTCGACCGAAGCGGTGTGGCCGGTGAGGGACTGGCCGAGAGATTGGCCGACGGGGGTGTCCCACCGCCGAACCGTCTGGTCTTGGCTGGCGGTGGCGATCAGGGCGCCATCGGGACTGAACGCCACCTCCGAGACCTGGCCGGTGTGGCCAGTGAGGGGTGGGCCGATGGGCTGCCCGGTGGCGATGTCCCACAGCCGGACCATCCGGTCGGCGCTGGCGGTGGCGATGGTGGTGCCGTCGGGGCTGAACGCCACATCCCAGACAGTATCGGCGTGGCCGCTCAATGGCTCGCCGATGGGTGGCCGGTGGCGGCGTTCCACAGCCGGACGGTATGGTCAAAACTGGGGGTGGCGATCATGGTGCCGTCTGGGCTGAACGCAACTCGGGTCACGATGTCGGTGTGGCCGATGAGGGGCTCGCCGATGGGTTGGCCGGTGCGGGCGTCCCACCGCCGCACCGTCTGGTCTTCACCGACGGAGGCGATCATGGCGCCGTCGGGACTGAACGCCACCCCATAAACGGGGCCGGTGTGACCGGTGAGGGGTTGGCCGATGGCTTGGCCGGTGCGGGCGTCCCACCGCCGCACGGTCTCGTCTCGCCCGACGGAGGCGATCATGGCGCCGTCGGGGCTCAACGCCAACCCATAGATGGGGCCGGTGTGGCCGGTGAGGGGTTGACCGATGGGCTCCCCCGTAGTGGCGTCCCACCGCCGGACCGTCTGGTCGGCGCTGGCGGAGGCGATCATGGCGCCGTCGGGACTGAACGCCACCTCATAGACCCAGCCGGTGTGGCCGGTGAGGGGTTGACCGATGGGCTCCCCCGTAGTGGCGTCCCACCGCCGGACCGTCCGATCGGCGCTGGCGGAGGCGATCATGGCGCCGTCTCGACTGAACGCCACCGACCTGACCCAGCCGGTGTGGCCGGTGAACGCAACGACGTTGTGACGCGGCTCCAATAGCCCTTGTACCAGCGTGTCGCGTGCCTCATCGGTCCGTGTCCTGCGCAGGCTCTCGAGGCTCAACAACAGCGATAGCGGCTGCTCGTCACGGTGCGCGGCCGCCGCGGCCGCCAGCTGCCGGGCGGTCGCCAGGTCCCGCTGCTCCCGAACCATCTGCCATTGCCACACGGCCAAGGCCAGCAGCACAACCAAGACGATGCTCAGCGCGCGCAGCAGGCGGTTGCCTCTTCTGGCGGTGGCCAGCTCATCGCGCTTCCGCTTCCCACTGGCCACCGGTATCTCACGATCGAGATCGGTCATCCCTGCGGACCTCCTGTCCGATTCCAGTGCTTCATCCGCGCGGGGGCTCATGAAGGAAGATCGCGCGCTCTTCGGGTGTCAGCTCACGTGTGACCCGTTGATCGGCCAGCGCGAGCACCTCGTCGATCGGGCCGCAGACCTCGCATTCCACCAGTCGCACCGTGCCGTCTTCGCTGGCGCTGACGACCCAACGCCCGTCAGGACTGAAGGCGGCATCGATCACCGGGCGCTCATGGCCGCGCAGCACCACTGGCTCACCCCCCTCTGCCCACTGCCACACCCGCACAGTGCGATCCACATTGGCGCTGACCACCCACTGCCGGTCGGGGCTGAACGCAGCATGCAGCACCGTCACGGTTGGAGTCTGGTGGCTGCGAAGGATGATCGGCTCATCCTGGCCCGCAGGGTTCCACACCCGTACCGTGCCATCGGTGCTTGCAGTGACTATCCGCTCCCCATCAGACTGAAAGGCCACGCTGAACACGATCCCGTTGTGGCCACGGAGAACGAGTGGCTCGCCTCCGCCTGCCAGGTCCCACAGGCGCACGGTACGGTCGGAGCTGGTGCTGGCCACGCGTTGGCCGTCGGGGCTGAACGCGACGCCCCGCACTCCGCCCTCGTGCCCGCGGAGGATGATTGGTTCGCCTCCGCCTGCCAGGTCCCATACGCGCACGGTACGGTCGAAGCTGGCGCTGGCCACGCGCTGGCCGTCGGGGCTGAACGCGGCGGTGTTCACGCCGCCCTCGTGCCCGCGGAGTACGATTGGCTCGGCTCCGCCTGCCCACTGCCATATCCGAACGGTGCCATCGACGCCAGCGCTGGCCACGCGCTGGCCGTCGGGGCTGAACGCGGCGGTGTTCACACCGCCCTCGTGGCCGCGCAGCACTATCGGCTCGCCACCCCCCGTCGCTTCCCATACGCGGACGGTGCCGTCGTTGCCGGCGCTGACCACGTGCTGGCCGTCGGGACTGACCGCAGCGCCATTTACGGTGCCCTCGTGCCCACGGAGTACGATTGGTTCGGCTCCGCCTGCCCACTGCCAGATCCGGACGATGCCGTCATTGGCGGCGCTGACGACGAACTGGCCGTCGGGGCTGAACGCGGCGCCGGTGGCCGGGCCCTGGCTGCCGCGGAGTACCACTGGGTCGGTGTCGCCCGCCGCCTGCCATATGCGGATGGTGCTGTCAGCAGCAGCGCTGACCACGTGCTGGCCGTTGGGACTAAAGGCGGCGCTGGCGATCGGGCCCTGATGACCGCGCAGCACGACAAGCTCGCTGCCGCCCGTTGCCGGCCAGATGCGGAGGGTACCGTCGTTGCCGCCGCTGAGCACGCGTTGGCCGTCGGGGCTGAACGCGGTGGGAGTTACCGGACCTTCGTGGCCGCGGAGTATGACTGGGTTGGTGTCGCCCGCCGCCTGCCATATGCGGACGGTGCCGTCCGCGCCGGTGCTGGCCACCCGCTGGCCGTCGGGGCTAAACGCCGCATCCCGCACCAGGCCGACATGGCCGCGGAGTACCACTGGGTTGGTGTCGCCCGCCGCCTGCCATATGCGGACGGCGCCGTCCGCGCCGGTGCTGAGCACGCGTTGGCCGTCGGGGCTGAACGAACCGGCCCGTGTCAGGCCTTCGTGGCCGCGGAGTATGACTGGGTTGGTGTCGCCCGCCGCCTGCCATATGCGGACGGTGCCGTCGGTGCCGGTGCTGACCAAGCGCTGCCCCTCAGGATCGAAGTCGACACCGAACACAGGGCCTTCGTGGCCGCGCAGCACTACTGGTTCGGCGTCGCCCGTAACCGGCCATACGCGGATGGTGCCGTCGTTGCCGGCGCTGGCCACCCGCTGCCCATCGGGGCTGTACGCGACGTCCCACACAGTGCCTTCGTGGCCACGCAGCGTGGTCCGGACCTGTGACTCCAGTATTGCCTGCCGTAGCGCCGACTCGGATTCCCCCGTCGGGCTGGTCTCGAACGCCTCCCTGGCCAGCAGGAGACTCAGCTCCGGATCAAGCGGCAGTTGGATCGTCGCGTTCGCCGCCAGCTGCCGCGACAACGCCAAGTCCCGCTGGCTGACTGCCTGGTTACGCTGGACCAGCGCGAGGACAGCCAAGACCACAATGACGACCAGCACCCCGCTGAGGACCACGGTAGCCGGGGACCTGCGCCGACGGTCGGCCGGATGCTCCCGTTCCAGTTCTTTGGCGTCTTTGGCGCTCTTTATTGAAAAACTCCAGATCATTCCGTGCTCCCAGTGCTTCAGACCGTTCAGGTCATCGAGCGGGCTCCTCTACGGGCTACTAGTTGTTCAAGTAGACGGTCACCTCGGGCTCGGTTGTGCCGATAATCGTCATATAGCCAGAGGCGAACCGGTACGCACCGGTGCCACCCATCACCGCCATCTCGACTGTGCGCTCAAGGGTTGGGTCAAAGGGCCCTACCTCTAACGTACTGAAGACAATTCTTCCCTCTTCGAACATGAGGCTGCCATGGCACTGGGCCTCAAGCTCAGGTGAGCCAGGAGGCACACTCGTGAGTACGCAAAAGGCGCCGTACTCGCCCACCCTGTTTTCATTGTCGTCCACCAGGTCTGCATTGATTGCATACTGGTCACCCATGGTCTCGCCGGGGTCGCCAAAGTCGTTGTATATGCTTTCGACGTTCCTCTCCTGCACTCGGACTACACGAGCTCTGTTAGAGGTAACGAAGTACAAGCCGAGGCCCAAGAGCACCACGACGACCGCAGCCGCCCACACCGTCATCTTGCGCATACTCTTCCTTTCATATGCCGAGGACGTGCCGGCCGCGGCCGCCGAGGCTAAGGAAAATCGGTGATTTGATACGTTGCTCAGGATGTATTTTCCTGCGCCGAGGCTTGGGACAGGTATTGGCCCATCTGCTGCTGTGACTTTTCCATGATGGCCTTGTACTCGTCACCCATTAGCCATGCAGGATCTGGCATGGGTCTTCCCGCGATACCCCAGTCGTAGAGGTCGGCGGGCTCCAGGACGACCTGGGTGAACGGTCTCACGACCTCGCCCACGACGTCGACGAAGGTGTCGGTGAGTCTTCTGATGAGCTCTTGCCTGACCTCGGGGCCGGCTACGTTTTCAGTGAACTTGACGGTGATGATCGGCATTCAGTCTTCTCTCCTGGTCACGTTAGTTTGAACAATCCCGTCGGTTCTCTTTAGACGGGTGAGACGGGTAGGTTGGTCTCGTCGGGGATCAGAACGAAGTCGCCTCCTTCGGTTCCAGTGTCTCCAGCACCATGCAGGACGGACTTGACCCGTTCGTTCGCGCCGACAATGTAGAAGTCGGCGCGGTCGCTTAGGAGCTGCTTTTGACGGAGGAAGAGCAGTTGGCGGAGCGCGCGGCTGGACATGGTCTCGAGGCCGCTTACGAGTAGGACAATCTGGGCGGCCCTGTCGGCGATGGCCCGCTGGAGCTCACGACGGAGGAACGGGACTTGGTCGTCGTTGAGGTTGCCGCGCAGCGCGATGAGGTCCGAGAAGGTGAACCGCATGTTGTCCGTGGTCATCGCGTCACCCTCACGCGTCTCGCGAGAGCAGGACGACCACGCTGTGGCCGTGGGCGTGATAGGTATCGCCGGCGGCGGGCGTTTCGCTGCCTGGCTCAGGGATGTCGGCGGGGGAGGGCGCGGCGGTGTCGACGGCGGTGAGCCACTGGCGGCCCTCCACGGGGGGAATCTCGAAGTCGAGACCCAGGGAGAACATGTTGAGGATGACGTGGAGGTCCGGATTCTCACCGGGGGCGCCGAGCGTGAAGGCCAGCACCCGGCTGTTGGGATCGTCCCATCCTGGAGTATGCAATCGAGTGCCATGCCAGGTGATGTCGGCCAGGCCGCGGCCATTGACCTCGCCGTCGAAGAAGTAACGTCGCCGCAGCGCCGCATGACGCTTGCGGAACGCGATCATCTGCGTGAAGAACCGCAGGATGTCCGCGTTCTTGTCCGCGAGCTGCCAGTCGAACCAGTTGATGGCGTTGTCCTGGCAGTACGCGTTGTTGTTGCCGAGTTGGGTGCGACGGAACTCATCGCCTCCCAGCAGCATCGGCACACCTTGGCTGAGCATCAGGATGGCGGCGAAGTTCTTGATCTGACGCTGGCGCAGCCGCTCGATCTCGGGATCGTCGGTTGGACCTTCGATGCCGCAGTTCCAGCTGTTGTTGTCTCCTGAGCCGTCGCTGTTGTCCCAGCCGTTGGCGTCGTTGTGCTTCCCGTCGTACGTCACGAGGTCGTTCAGTGTGAAGCCGTCGTGTGCGGTGATGAAGTTGATGCTGTTGGTCGGCCGCCGACCCTCGGCCTGGTACAAGTCGGCGCTGCCGGCGATCCGGGTGGCCACCGTCCCGACCAGACCGACGTCTCCTTTGACGAAGCGGCGGATGTCGTCGCGGTAGCGCCCGTTCCAATCGCACCACCGGGACCCGGGGAAGTGCCCCACCTGGTAGAGGCCCATGTCCCAGGCCTCCGCGATGACCTTCGTGTCAGCGAACATGTCCATCAGCTCGATCGTCCACACCACCGGCGGCATCGGCAGCACGGCGCCGTCTGGCCCGCGCGAGAGCACCGACGCGAGGTCAAAGCGGAAGCCGTCCACGTGGCACTCGGTGACCCAGTAGCGCAGGGACTCGACAATGAGCTTGGTCACGAGCGGGTGATTGGCGTTGAGCGCGTTCCCGGTGCCCGAGTAGTTCATGTAATACTGGCGGTCGGGAGCAAGGTGGTAGTAGGCGTCGTTGGCCAGACCGCGGAAACTGATCGTTGGCCCCTGATGGTTGCCCTCGCTGGTGTGGTTGTAGACGACGTCGAGAATGACCTCGATCCCCGCCCTGTGCAGCGCCTTGACCATGTCACGGAACTCGTCCAGGTGCCTCCCGGTCTCCGGGTTGACGCAGTACCACAGCTGGGGAGCGAAGAAGCCGTAGGGGTCGTAGCCCCAGAAGTTGCGCAACTCTTCCCCGTTGGGACCGTGGTTCACCACCTCGGTCTCGTCGAAGTCGAAGATCGGGAGCAGCTCGACCGCCGTCACCCCGAGCTCCCGCAGGTAAGGGATCTTCTCGACCACCGCCGCGAACTTTCCCGGTTGCTCGCAGCCGGAGGTCGGCGAGCACGTGAACCCACGCACGTGCATCTCGTAGATGATGCTCTCGTTGAGTGGCGTGTTGAGCGGCGTATCGCCCTCCCAGTCGTAGCCGCTCGTGTCGATGACCACGCTGCGCATCGAGGTCGCGACGTTGTCCCCGGGCCCGACCGCATTCACGCGGTTCCAGACAATATCGACGTTGCCTTTGGCATATGGGTCGATGAGCACCTTGTTGCGGTTGAAACGGTACCCAGCGCTGGGGTCGAACCAGCCATCGGCACGGTAGGCATAGATCTGCCCCTTCCCTATTCCCCTCACGTACACATGCCAAAAATGGAAATCCTTGTGGACGTCTGGGTCGAGCACGATGACATGGTCAGGCTCCGGCGCGTCATAGGCGGGGAACAGCAGCAGCTCGACGTGGGTCGCGTGCTCGGCGTAGAGGGAGAAGTTCACGCCTTCGCCGTCGCACGTTGCACCGAGGGGCGCCGTCCGCCCGGGAAGGATCTCCAAGTCGGTGCCCAGAGAAGTGCTCAGAGAGGTGCTCATGGAAATGCTCCTGCGGATTACGCGTCGGGTAGGGGGGGTGGGTTGTCCTCGTCGCGGTAGCCCTGGTTCAGCTCCACGATGTTGCCTTCGGGATCGGCGATCCAGACGGCCCGCTGACCAGGGATGAACTGGCTGAAGTCGAGTGGCCCGAGCGTGACGATCGCCTCGTCGCCCATCTCGGCGAGCTTGGCGTCAAGGTCGTCTACCGAGAAGGCCAGATGTCGCCAGCTCGGCCACTCGTAGCCCGAGCCTTCCGGCTCGACCACCGGCGCGTCCCGCGTGGCCTTGAAGATCTCCAGGTAGACACCATCGGTCTTTACCATCACGACCTGGTCGGGGCCTGGTGCGTAGACCCGCGCGCGCTCAAACCCGAAATGCTTGCGGTACCAGCGCTCGACATTGAGTGGGTCGTTGCAGGTGATCGCGGCGTGAAAGAAGGCGTGTGACATTGGCTTATTCCTGTACCGGATCGGACAGACGGTCGATGATCGTGCGCGCGAATAGGTGGCAATGGTCGGCGCTGCGCCCAGTCACGAGGTCGTCGTCGACCACCACGTCCTCGTCGACATAGATCATCCCGGTATTGCGGACATGGCTCAGGATATTGGTATGTACGACAACCCTGCGATCGCGGATCAGCTCAGGTGCGGGAACCACTAACCACATTCCGTGGCAGTTGACACCCTTGAGGATCGACTTCTCCGCGAAGACTCGTTGCAAGAATTCCGTGGCGGGTGGAAGCTTGGCGACGTCCTCGGTCCAGAGCAGCTTCTCAGCGACCATGCCACCCGGGACGATGATCGCCGAGTAGCTTCGCAGGGTCTGCTCGTCCATGCCCTCGAAGCTCTCGGAGACGTCGAGGCGCAGCTTCCACTCATTCCCCTCGAAGGTCAGGCGCTCTTGACCCCACAGCCGAGTAAGGAGGTGGACCTCGGCGCCTTCTTCGGCGAAGCGGAATGTGTAATAGAAGATCTCATGCTCGGCGTACGCGTTCTCTACCAGCACGCCGATCTTCTTGCCGGCGAGCTTGCCCTGGCCAGTGTTGGCCGGCGTATCCGCGGTCCACGTTCTCATGGCACCAATCCATGCTCGATCTTGAGGAGATCGGCGACGCGCTCGCCGATCATGAGGATCCCGGCGTGGCAGTTGGCCGACGGCACCACCGGCATGACGCTCGCGTCGGCCACACGCAGTCCTTCGACGCCGTAGACGCGCAGCTGAGGATCGACAACCGATAGCTCGTCCAAGCCCATGCGACATGAGCCCACGAGGTGGAAGTAGCTGTCGGTGTGGTTGCGCAAGAAGACACGCAGGTCGGCGTCGGTCTGCACGTCTGGTCCCGGCAGGAGCTCCTGTTTCGCCCAGCTCGAGAACGCCGCGGTCGCGAAGATGTCCCGGGACAGCTTCACCGCCTGGACCATCCGGTCGAGGTCAGCCGCGGCGCCGAGATAGTTCGGGTGAACCTGTGGGTACGCCAACGGATCGCTGCTCGCCAGCCGGATCCAGCCGCGTGACATCGGCCGCACCAGGCCCGGCAAGATGGTGACCGCGTTCTCCAAGCCTGGCGCGACGTGCACAAATCCGATCTGCAGGTCCGGACCGGTCCAGCCGGGGTCCGACTTGCAGAACAGCGCGCTTTCCGAACAGTTCTGGTTGGGCGGGGGGACCGGCTGCGCCGCCTCTTGGACGACCGGGGTCAGCACATGGTTATGGAAGTTCTCGCCTACCCCGGGGAGGTCGACGCGCGTCGCGACGCCGTGCGCTGCCAGGTGTGCGGGGTCGCCGATGCCGGACAGCAACAACAGCTTCGGCGACTCGATCGCGCCGGCGCAGACGATGACCTCGGCGGTGGCGTACGCCGTCTGGGCTTGCCCGCCCGCGACGTATTCAACGCCGGTACAGCGCGTCCCATCGAACAGTACCTGGGTGGCCTGCGCGCCCGTCCGCAAGGTGAGGTTCGGCCGGTCAAGGATCGGCTCGAGGTACCCGGCCCAGGCGGCGTGCCGCCTGCCGTCCTTGATGTTCACATGGTGCCAGCCGGCACCTTCCATGTACGGGCCGTTGAAGTCGTCCGTCGATGGGAAGCCCAGCTCGAGGCATGCCTCGATGAAGGCGGCGGAGGTCGGGTTGGGACCGTGGAGCTTCGCGCTCGCGACCGGGATCGGCCCACCCTTGCCCGCCGTGGGATTGGTGTCGTCCTCTTGGTCCTCCATCCGCTGGAAGTACGGGAGAACGTCGTCGTACCCCCAGCCGGGGCACCCGTTATAGGCCCAGTTGTCATAGTCCGACCGGTGCCCCCGGGTGTGCATCATGATGTAGAGGTTGCTAGTGCCGCCGGGCATCTTGCCGCGTGGCTCGGCGACCTCGCGCCCGTTCAACCCCGGCTGCGGGATGGACCGGTATGCCCAGTCGACGGATGTGCCCCAGAGGGTGGGCCACGCTGCCGGCACATGGACGTTGGCGGGGATCTCCGCCTCACCCGCCTCCAGCACGAGGACGCGCACGTCGGGATGCTCGGTCAGCCGGTGAGCCACGACCGGGCCGGCCGTCCCCGCCCCCACCACGATGAAGTCGTAGCCGCGCTCCGCGGTCGCCTCGCTCATGACAGGTCCTGGCTGTCATATGGCTGGAAGGGGACGGTGTCGTGGAAGTCCGCCATCCGCACGATCTTCCCGTCGCCGATCTGGAAGTAGTTCGCTCCACGCGCGTCGATCAGCACCCCGGCGGCGTTCGCGGCCTCGCAGTGCCAGACGACGCAGGCCTGGTCGCCCTCGATCGTGATGTACAGCGGCGTCATCTGGAACCGCGAGTAGCCCCTGCGGAACCTGTCGACGACACCGCGCACCGCGTCGATTCCCACAACCTGCCCCTCTAGCTGGTCTTCCAAGATCACGTTGTCGTCAAAGAGCGTCAGCCAGGCATCCCAGTCACGCCCTGACGTCTGGTAGTACGTGTCGATGACTTGCCTTATGTCGCTCATGACAGGTCCTGGTTCAGGAAGGGTTGGAAGGGGACGGTGTCGTGGAAGTTCTCCATTCGCACGATCTTGCCGTCGATGACCTGGAAGTAATTGGCCCCACGTGCGTTGATCGGGACGCCAGCGGCGTTCGCGCCCTCGAAACGCCAGATGACACAAGCCTGATCGTTCTCGATCACGGTGTACTGCGGGTGCATCTGGAACTCCGAATAGCCCCGCTCCAGCCCACCGACGGCCCCGCGGAGCACCTCGATGCCCTCCAGGTGGCCCGCCAGCTGTTCCTCCATGACGACGTTGTCGTCGAACAGCGTCAGCCAGGTTTCCCAATCACCGGCGTTTACTGTTTTGTAATAGGTCTCGATGACCTGTCTCGTGTCCATCGCTGCTCCTCTTTAAAGGCTGGCCGAGCCCGGCATGGGCTTCATGGCGTCGACGGTGTAGGTCAGGATGACGGGCAACCCCGAGGCGGGGGAGCGCTGCACGACCCATGTCTGGTAGGCATCAATGTCGAGCCATTTGCTCTTTGGCTCCGGTGGGTCCCATGCTCTGGCTTGCCAGTTGACCACCACCGTGACGTCAGCCATGTCACCCGTGGGGGTTACATTGAGCTGGTTGACCTTGTGTGTTTCATCGAAGAAGCGCCGTATCCAGCTCTCGTACACTTCCGTGAACCCGTCGTGACCTCGAAACGTCCCCTCGGGGATGCGGATCTCGAACCCATCCTCGGCCACCAGCGCGAGCACGACCTCGACTGGAGCGTGGACGTCCAGGTTGCGGTACCAATCATCCGCCAGGCGCCTGATCTCTACTTCGGTGAGTGGTTCCACGAGGAATGCTCCCTTATTGCGCCAGTACCTCGTCGAACGGGGGAGACCCGTTACGAGGCTCCATGGCCTCGACGGTATAGGCGGTCATCACGGCTCGGCCCGCGGTCGGCGAGCGTTGCACGCCCCAGGCTTGAGACACGTCATACTCCAGCCACCTGCTCTTGGGCGCCGGTGGGTTCCATATTCGAAATCGCCAGTTCACCACGATCCTTACCTCTGACGTATCTCCCGCGGGCGTGACGCTGAGCTTTTTCAGCTCATGAATCTCGTCGAAGTAGGACCGGATCCACCCCTGGTATAAGGGCCTGAACTCGTTTCGGTCCCGAAGCGTCCCCTCGGGAAAGCGCATCTCCAGACCCTCTTCGGCTAGCAGTGCCAACATATCCTCGACGGGAGCGTGGACGTCAAGCTTGTGGTACCACTCATGCACCAAGTCGTCTATCTCGTGTATCGAAAGCGGTTCCATGGGAGAGTATTCTTTATCTATGCCCAGAACTCGTCGTACTGGGCGGTGCCGTCGCCGAATATGGCGCCTTTGGCCTCGACGATCTTGCCGTCACGCCATCGGAAGACGTGGATGACGTCGATGGCAAGGCGACGACCGTCGGGGCGAGTGCCTTCGTTGTAGGTAATGTTGGCCGAGTATTCACCAGAGGCCATGGTGGCGATCGTCCGCATGATAAAGCTGTTGGCGGACAGCTCGGCGGTCTGGCGATTGAACTCCATGAACTCGTCGAGGCTCTCTTTCCAACCTGATATCGGATTGTGCCCGGGTACGAGCCAGCGAAGGTCTTTCGCCCAGTATTCTTCTGATCCCATCGCCGCCCAGGCGGCTTCGGTCCGCTCGACAGTTACCTCGGTCATGTCACCCTCCCAGTCGTGCGGGGATCGGCGCGAGCTCGTAGACGGCCCAGAAAAAGTTGTCGAGGCCGTACTGATCGCTCGTGAAGACTTGGACCTCGGCGATCTTGCCCCCTCTGAGCGTGTACATCGTGCAGTTGACGGCGTCTAGCGTCGCGCCCGCCGTCTCCGCGTAGCCGCGGTGGACCTCGATGGCGGCATCCTCGCCGAAGGTGTCGATGCCCCTGAGCTCGATCTGGATCCCGGCCTTGTTCAGCTGTTCGAAGAAGGCGATCACCTCGTCGGCGCCGTGCTTGACGCCGCCAAGGGGGTGGCGGCCGGGCAGCCTCCAGACGATGTCCGGGGCAAAGACGCTATTGCGAATCGTGTCCATGTCACCCCTGTTGAAGCAGTCGTACATCTGCTCCACCATGGCTGGTGCGGTGTTATCGGCCATTGAACCTGTTCCTTTCGGTTCGTACTTGATTCACATCCCGAGCCGCGCGGGGATCGGCGCGAGCTGGTAGGCGGCCCAGGCGAAGTTGTCGAGACCGTACTGGTCACTCGCGAAGATCTGCGATTCGATGATCTTGCCGTCTCGAATGGTGTGCATGATGCAGTTGCGACCGTCGACCACAGCGCCGGAGTCGGTCTGCCCGTGGTAGTGGTGGACCTCGATCACCGCGTCGTCGCCGAAGGTATCAATGCGTTCCACAGTAGACTGCCCGAAGAACCGGCCGATCATCTCGAAGAACGACAGCACCTGATCGACGCCACGATGGGTGCCGCCAAGAGGATGCCGACTGTTGTACCTCCAGACCATGTCCGGGGCGAACACCTCGTTGCGGAGTGTGTCCATATCGCCGCGATTGAAGCAGTCATACATCTTCTCGACCAGGGCTACATTGCTCTCCGTCATCGAACCCCCTCCTTGCTGTGTGTTCCTCTATTAAGAGCACGCCATTTCTTGGTTTGATACACTGTGCTCAACCCCGGGAAAGATTTTTCCTGTCACTGTGTAAGCGCGGCCTCGTCCGCGACGAAGATGAAGTCCTCCTCGGGAGCCGAACCGCTGACTCGCGCGAGAACGGATCGGACGTGATCGCTCGCGGCGACGATGGTGAAATCGGCGCGGTCGTCGATGTCGAGCTTGGAACGGAGAAACATGAGCTGGCGGACCGCTTCTGGGCAGATGTCCGCCAGATCGCCGGCGAGCAAGGCGATGCGAGTGGCTTGATCGGCGATGGCGCGCTCGAGCTCCCGTCGGAAGGCCGGGACTTGGTCGTCGCTCAAGTTGCCCCGAAGAGTGATCTTGGCGATGCCGCCGGTCAGCTCGTACCCCGAGTCGAAGGGGTCAGCGGCCGGCGCGATGCGCACGCGAACCTTGACGTCCTCTTGGGTCTTGGGTAGCCGTACGGTCAGCGCCTCACGGTCGAACTCCGTATACGGAGCGTCGTTTACCCACACCTCACTGAGATACACGCTGCCTGGTGGTAACAGGTCTGGAGCCACACGCAGGATGCCGTCCGGGAAGGATTCGGCTTTGGGCTTGAAGTGGAGCTCGAGCGGCTGCTTGCGGAGCAGCAGGTTCGTGTACACGCAGGCCAGGTAGCACAGCTCGATGGAGTGATAACACGACTGCGAGTGGCTGCCCTTGAGCCGTTCGGTGCCGAGCAGGTATGGCAGGCCGTTGGCGAAGACGTTGAAGTACACGCCGCCGTCGTCATGATCCAGGAAGAAGGCGTTGTAGAAAGCGGCGGACTCCTTCGCCAATCGCTCGTATTCCCCGCTTGCCAGTGAGCCGGCCAAGATGAGGTAGGCGAGGATCGCTTGCTCTTGCTGCCACCAGGTCTTCCGGTCATGAAAAACGAACCGGTGGTACGTTTGATTTTCGACCAGTTCGCGCTCGACGACGTCGTACCAGCCGCCGCGCTGCCGGTCACTGCCGAGGGTTGGCATGGTAGACGCGATCTTCTCGGCGAGCTTCACGTATGCGTCGTTCGGCCGGTAGTGATGGAACCGCATCAGGTTCCAGGCGATCTTGAGGTTGTGACCGACCACGGCGCGGTTCCGCTGCCCGACGTACTCGAGATCTGGGCTCCAGTCCTCGTGGAAGCGCTCCAACACGAACGGCTCCTCGTCGGGAAAGCGCTGCTGGATGGTGTCGGCGGTTTCGATCAGGAAGTCGCCGAAGCGTTCCTCACCGGTGGCGAGCACCAGGTTGATCAGGTAGGCCGGCGCGTGGTCCCCGGTTGAGTTCCAGTTCTTGCGCGCGCGGTTCGGCCCGAGCGATTCATGGCGTGGATCGAAGGTGACCGGGTCGATGTGGGAGAAATAGCCGCCGAGCCGGTCGTCCTTGAAGAACCGGTCGAACAGCGTGATGGTCTTCTCGATGTCGTCGCGAATGCGCGGGTCGCCGGTGATCCGGTACAGCTGCGTCGGCCCGGCGAGCGCGTAGATCTGCTCGTACATCGGGATCGCGCCGTAGTCGTCGCTGAAGGCGTCCGTGTGCTCCGACGCGTAGATCTTGCGCTCGTCGTCGCCTTGCACGTCAATGGCGTGATACCAATAGACGACTCCCTCGGAATCGTCGGTGGCCCGCATATGGTCGCGGAGGTAGTCGGTGCCGCTCTGGGCCGCCTCCAGGAAGCGGTCCTCTCCCGTCAACAGGTAGGCGCTGGCCAATCCATAGATCATCCGGGAGATCGTGTTGTTCTCCTGGCGAAAGCCGCTCCCCTGGCGCACCATGTGGGTCCCGTTGAGGTAGAGCTCCGTACGGTAGTTGCGCCAGTCGTAGTTCCCGTCGGGAAATTGGCCTTCCAGGTAGAAGTCGGCAACGGCGCGCGCTTGGTCGATCCACCAGTCAGGAGCATCGAACAGGAACTCTCCGCCTACTGACGGGAACACCAGCGACTTGGCGTCGAACCAATGGCCTTGGATCTCTGGATAGAAGATTCCATAGGCGAAGACATAACGCCCGGGTACCAACATCTCTTGCATGTCGGCGGTCGCGTCACGGTAGTCTCCGCCTAGATTGCGCACGACTTGCGCATACGTGTTCGGGGTGAGGTAGCAACGGAGCTCACGATTGTCAGCCGTGCGTAGCCCGAACGAATCGTCGTCGGTTTCGAAGAAGGTCACATAGCCGGCGATGGTGTCGGAGAACAAGAACCGCATGTCGGTTGTCATGGGGCCCGCCTTTCAGGAGTGTTCATAAGACCGGACCCCTCGATGGGGAAAGTGACGTGGGCCATACGTTGGCCGAGTCTGACGAGGGTTGGAGCGCTTCGACGATATAGGTACAGATGACGGGCTGTTCGCGGGACTGCGACCGGCACACGATCAAGGTCTCGTACGCGTCGAAGTCGAGCCATTTACTCCTGGCCGCCGGGGGATCCCATGTGCGGGCTTGCCAGTTGACCACCATCTTGACCTCGGCGGTGTCATCCGCTCGGGTGATGCTCAGCCTGGTGATCGCACGGGTCTCGTCGAAGAACCGTCGGGTCATCTCGTCATACCAGCGCTCGAACTCGGCGGCGGTGGTCAATGTCCCCAGCGGGGTCCTCATCTCGAGGTCTTCGTCGGCGAGGAGCTCGAGGAGCGCTTCCACAGGGGCATGAAGGTCCAGCCGGCGGTGCCAGTCGTTTAAGAGACGATTGACTTCCCGCTGGCTGAGAGGCTTCATGTTGAGCTGTCTTTGGAGATCTGGTGATTTTTTCAAAGCGCGCCTTTGCGAGTGCGGCCTATTCGTTTTCGATCATAAGATCGATGAGGAATGGCCCTGAATGCGATCGTGCTTGCTCGATGGCGGGGGCTACCTCATCGGGTTTCTCGACACGGACGGCCGCTATTCCCAAGGACTGCGCGAGCTCGGCAAACTTGATATCAGGCTCATGCAAGTCGAATGATTCTGGGAACGGTCGCTCAGGGAGGTTGCGCTCGCGCCAGTACTGCTCGAGGTTGTCCTTGAGGATCTGGTAGCTGTGGTTGTGGCAGATCACGAACTTCGCGTCGATGTGATGGTGGGCGGCGGTCCACAGCGCTTGGGGGGTGTACATCGCTCCCCCGTCGCCGGTGAGGGCCCAGACCTCGTGGTCCGGACGGGCCAGCTTGATGCCGAGCGCTCCGGGGATGCCGACCCCGAGGGAGCCGCCGCGGTTCTTGAAGTAGGTGCCGGGCGTGCGCGGTGGGAGATAGCGGATCAGCTGGGGCGAGTTGGTGATCGTGTCGTCGAACACGATCGCGTCATCCGGGAGGTGGCTCGCCAGCTCGGAGGTGAACCGCGACAGATGTAGCGGCAGCTGATCTCGTGCCTGCTCGTCGAGGGCGCGCCGTTCGGCCAGGGCACGTGCCTTGGCTTCGCCCATCTGGCGCACGCGCTGGGCCGCGGCGGTCGCGTGCGCCGGCGACTGGCGCTGGTGGATGGCGCCGGCCAGGCTTGCCAAGGTCATCTTTGGATCGGCGACCAGGCCGAGGTCGACGGGGAAGTTCTTCGCGATCTCGTACGCGTCGAGGTCGATGTGCACGACCTTGGCGTTGGGGGCGAGGACGCGTGACAGAGCGGGAAAGACCTCGGGGAAGACATAGGTGCCGCAGATCAGGACCGCGTCGGCTCGCGAGGTGATCGCCTGGCTGCCCGAGCCGAACATGTGCCCTGTCTCACCCCGGAAGCATGGGTGCGTCGTGTCGATGTTGACCTCGGAGTAGTCCGAGCCCCACACCTCGGCGCCAAGGAGCTCCGCGACGCGGGTCAGCTCCTCCTGAGCACCGGAGAAGGCGATGCCGTCGCCCATGAGGATCAACGGCAGGTCGCTACCGACGAGCAGGTTGGCGGCGCGGGCGACGTCCTCCGCGCGGGGCGCGCTGCGCGTGACCAAGCGGGGGGTGGGGACGATGTCCTCGTCGCAGACCGCGTCGAGGACGTCCATCGGCAGGGCCACGAAGACCGGTGCCGTTGGCGGGGTAGCCGCCATCTTGATCGCGCGGCGCAGCACCCGGAGCGTCGACGATGGGTCAACGACTCGCGTCGCCCACTTTGTGACCGGCTCGGCCAGCGCGACCAGGTCGCAGGCCATCTGGGCGTCCATCGCGTCGTAGCGCAGCCCGGCCTCGCCGGCGATCACGACCAGCGGGGCGTGCCCACGCATGGCCTGGTACATCATGCCGATGCCGTTGCCGAGACCGACGCCGCTGTGCAGCTGGACGATCGTGGGCTCGCGGGTGGCGCGGGCATAGCCGTCCGCCATGGCGACCGCCACGGTCTCTTGCAACGCGAGGATGTAGTCGAAGTCGGGGTAGTCGATCAGCGCGTCGAGGAAGCCCTCCTCAGAGGTGCCCGGGTTGCCGAACATGTAGCGGATGCCGTCAGCGAGCAGCTGCTCGATGATGGCGAAGCGCCCGGTTCTCTCCGTCATGAAGGACTCCTCAACGCGCGACCCGATGCCGCTACCACCCGTAGCGGACCAGGCCGGACTCCAGGACCTCGACGACCTTCTCGCCGCAGGGGTAAGAATCCCTGGCGGTGCGTGCCGTGATGAAGGGGTAGTCGACGATCACGGAGATCGGACGGCCGAAGTTCCCGTAAAAGCCTCCGTCGGGGCCAGTGGCGTCGCGCAGGATGTACTCAAGGACGAACGGTGGTGGGCCTAGGACGAACCCGTCGTCCCCTCGTGCGAATCCCGTGCCCTCCTCCCAGTCGTCCTCCAGCGGGTGGCCGGTGACGTGCTTGCCCCGGACGATGGATTCGCGAGCATCGATCTCGCGCGCCAAAGCCAGGCAGGTCACGGCGTAGCACTCGGCGGCGACCGGCTTGTTCGCCTTATAGAAGGCGAGGATCAGGTCGTGGACGCGGTAGTTGTTCACCATGTCGACGAAGGGACCGCTGCCGCCGACCAGCAGAAGCGCGTCGTACTCGTTGGTGGTCTCCTCGGAGATCCTGGCGAGCGCGGTGTAGTAGGCCTCAAGCTCGTCGAAGTATTCCGGTGAGCTGACGTAGGGCCGGTCGGGATACCACTCGAAGAGGTTCACCGGGTTGTCCAACCGCTCGGACGCCTCGAGCTCACGGACCCGCTCGGCCATCTCCGGAGAGACCACGGAGTACCCCCGCGGCGGGTCGATGTGGGTCGGGTCCATGCTCTGGGGGACCGCAAGCGGTTTCCGGCCCCTCGGAGTCACGAAGGTCACCTCGTAGCCGGCCTTGTCGAATTGATCCAGCGGACCGACGAGCTCTTCGCCCCAATAGCCCCATTCGGACAAAACCGTCAAAATTTTCTTCATCGTTGCCTCCAGCGGGAGCAGTAGAGTCCTCACAACGGCAAAGCCGAGGAGGTGATTGGTAAGGATTTGGTCGTCCGCGAGCGGCGAAGTCGCAGACGTGCCGAGGCCCTCTTACCCGATGTAATGCGGGGCCTTTTCCCCTGGACCCAGGCCCTGCGCTTAGGCTAGGGGCGGGTTTTGGTGTCGCCTAGAGCACGCCTGTGGTCACTCGGATGCCGGCCTACAGATGTGGTGGCTCATTTGTGCGACATGGTTTGTGTCGAGGATTTTACGCTAGGTAGTGGGCGTATCACGCCGCCGCCCGCCGGCTCTGTTAAGGGGCAGAAGACGTGGCAGCGGACACGTGAGGCTTCCCACGTCACTCGCCCGCAACGGGAAAGCTGGATCATGGCAGAAGTACGGACGGCCATCGCCAAGGCGCCGGAGAGCATCGAGTCTTCTGTCCGGGAACTCCTTCGTGTGGTTTTGACAGATCGGCACCGGTTGGACTGGATCCCCAAAGACGAGAATGGTACGGATGTTCTATTGGATGTCGAGGTGGACGGAGTGCGCTGCCTCTTACAGCGCAGGCCTCCATCCTCTCCACTACGACGGGTCAAACTACTTACTCCACGTGAAGAAGAAATAGCGGAGATGGTGGCGCAGGGTTACCCAAACAAGGCCATCGCCTCTTTGTTGGAGATCAGCTCTTGGACAGTTTCGTCCCACCTGCGCCGGATGTATGCGAAGCTCGGCGTCAGCTCCCGCGCGGCGATGGTCGCCCGGCTGTTGGAGGACCGCCCTTGAGCATGGGCTTCGGCGTGCGCGGTATCGTCGCGCGATGACGCTCGACCAACTTCGCGCCGTCCTGCTCAGTTACCCCGAGGCGGTGGAGGAGGAGCCGTTCGGACCCGACGCGCTCGTGTTCAAGGTTGGAGGGAAGATCTTCGCGATCACCGGTGACGGGTCCGATGAGAGCCCGGCGAGGGTGTCCCTGAAGTGCGAACCTGGCCTCGCATTGGAGCTGCGCGCGACGTTCCCCGGTGTGCAGCCCGGGTACCACCTGAACAAGCGCCATTGGAACACCGTGACCTTGGACGGCTCGGTGCCGCGTGACGAGGTGCTCGACATGATCGGCCACTCGTACGAACGCGTCGTCGCCGGGCTGCCCAAGGCCGACCGGGAGCGCCTGACGGGGAGCTGACCGGTGACCTACCCCTTGATCGATCCCTTGGCCGACGAAACCGCCGGCACGATGACACTCGGCGACCGCACAGTCCGCCGTCTCGGCTACGGGGCGATGCGCGTGACCGGGCGGGGCATATGAGGACCGCCTGACGACCCCGAAGGTGCGAAGCGGGTGCTGCGCCGGGCTGTCGAGCTGGGCGTGAACCTGATCGACACGGCCAACTCGTACGGGCCGGGTATCTCCGAGGAGCTGATCGCGGAGGCCCTTTACCCGTACCCCGACGACCTTCTCATCGCGACCAAGGGTGGGATCGAGCGCCCCGGCCCAGGCCAATGGCCGCGGAACGGGCACCCCACGCACCTGAAGGCGGCGTGTGAGGGCAGCTTGAGACGGCTGCGCTGGTCGAGCTGCGCGAAGAGGGCAAGATCCGCGCCATCGGCGTGTCGAACGTGACGATCGACGAGTTGCGCGTCGCCCAGCGGCTCACCCCCTGTCGCCTCCGTCCAGAACCGCTACAACCTCGCCGACCGAGATGCCGGGGACGTCCTCGACGCCTGCGCCGCCGAGGGCATCGGCTTCATCCCGTGGTACCCGCTGGCCAGCGGCGATCTCGACCAGGCCGGTCCCTTGACCGACATCACCAACCGCGTGGGCGCGACACCCTCCCAGGTCGCCCTCGCCTGGCTGCTCCGCCGCGCGGACGTGATGCTCCCCATCCCCGGCACCTCCTCGGTCCCGCACATGGAAGAGAACATCGCCGCCGCCTCCCTCCAGTTCGACGCCGAGGACATGGAGACGCTCAGCCGCCTTTGAGAGCGATCGCCGGAGGTCAGACGGGGACGACGCGTACCTGCTTCGCGCCCAAGGTAATGAGCAGATGCGTCAAGTCGCTCGCGTCAGAGGTCAGCAGCGCCGGGATCTGTTGGTCGGCGAAGCCGGCGGCTACCAACGCTAAGGTGGCGTCGATAACGTCCGCGGTCTCGGACACCCCACAGAGACTCCCCGCGGCGCGCCCCTGCGGGGCCGTCGAGTGGTACCTTCTCGCAGGTACGCAGCGCCCGGCCGAGCAGGGCTTGCCGGGCACCTTCTCGCCAAACCTGACCGATCACGCCGGCTGGAACCCGCACCAGAGCATGTTCGTCGGCGGCCGCTCGCAAGAGTGCCCAGACTTCCCGGTCATTGCGATCAAGCGCCATCAAGGCGCCCGCGTCGAGCACGAGCGCCGCGCTCACCATCCGAGCCGGCCCCGGGCGTGAGCGATCTCCTCGTCAGTGAAGGCGCCATGCTCGCGCTCCCACTCCGCGATCACCTTGCGTAAGCCGTTCGATGCCAGCCGGCGGCGGGCGGCGGTTGCGATCCAGGTCGACATGCTACGGCGAGGATCGGCGGGCGGCGCGGCGGTGACGCCACCACCAGGCCGCGGCGGCGAGGGCGAGGAGGATGGGCACGAGCAGGGTGTAGCGAGACACGACCGCCGACACCTGGTCGTAGCGTTCGCCGAGGGCGAAGCCGGCCCCGATCAACAGCGCGTTCCACGAGACCGACCCGACGGCGGTGAGCAGGACGAACCGCCCGGCCGGCATCTCGGATATACCCGCGGGCACGGACACGACACTGCGGACGATTGGGATCATCCTGCCGAACAGCACGGCGATCCAGCCGTAGCGATCGAACCAGTCGTCGGCTCGGTCGAGATCCTTCTCCTCCAGGCGGAAGACGCGGTGCCAGCGCAGCAGCAAGGGCCGGCCGCCGTACCGGCTGAGGCCGTACAGCAGTACCGCGCCTCCCGTCGATCCCACCGTCGCGGCGATCAGCGCCTCGGCGAACCCGAACGCCCCGGTGCTTACCAGGAATCCTCCGAATGGCAGGAGGATCTCAGACGGGATCGGCGGGAAGACCGTCTCCAGCAGCATCATGAGGGCAAGCCCCAGCGGCCCCGCTCCGCGGAGTGCCCCGGTCGCCCATGCCGTCAACTTCGTGCCGTCAACGCGGTAGCTGGGCGATGACGTCGAGCATGTCGAGGTCGTCGAACACGAGGTGTTGGAGCATCACGCGCTCAACGCCCGCCTCGGCCAGCTCGGCGAGCCGCCCGGCGGCCTGATCGGGCGTGCCGAGCACCCATGTCTCCTCTAGGTCGTGGAGGAACGTCTCGAGCGGCCTCGTGTCCTCGAGCAGTGCTTGGAGCCGCCTCGCGCGGGCGTGAAAGTCTTCGGCGTCCAGGCCGATGAGGCATCCGGTCATGGCCGAGTAGCCGACCGTGTCGGGGGCACGACCGGCCGCGCCGCAGGCGGCCCGCAGCGCCTCACGTTGCTTCGCGCACTCGAGCGGTGACAGGTATACGCCGTTCAGCTCGTCGGCGTAGCGGGCCGCGAGCGCGGGCGTGCGGCCCAAACCAGTCCCGCCGACGATGATGCGCGGCATGGGGTCTGGCTTGGGCGTGAACCGCCCGTCCCGGATCGTGACGAACTCGCCCTCGAAGGTGAAGTCGCGGTCCCACAAGCCGCGCACCACCTGGAGATGCTCCTCAAGCCGGCGGTACCTCGTGCGCAGGTCCTCGAACGGGAACCCGTGCTGGACATGCTCGGACTCCAGCCAGCCCGTGCCCATGCCGAGCTCGATGCGACCGCCTCCCGCCATCTCGCTGACCGTGGCCACCGTCTTCGCGAGGTTCCCGGCAGTCCGAAACGTCACGGGGCTTACCAGGGTTCCCAGCTGGATCCGGTTGGTCTCGCGCGCCAGTCCCGCCAGCGTCGCCCACGCGTCGGTCGAGCCATGCTCGTCACGCCCGGCGACGCTCTTGTAATGGTCACTGCGATACAGCCCGTCCAGGCCGAGCTCCTCGGTCCGTCGCGCCACGGCCAGGATGTCCGCGTAGGTCATCCCCTCTTGGGGCTCGATCATCACGTTGAGTCTCATGGCGCCAAGCATGCCACCCCGACCTCGTGCTCAAGTGGGCCGCTCGTCCGACCACGCCGCGGGTGCGAGGAGCAGCGCGGTGCCCAGCCGAGCCGCGATCTCGGCCCCGGCGGGTTCAAGGCCTCCCGTCCGAGCGCGGCTCGCGAGGTCATAGGCAAGCTCTTGGGCGCGGGTGAGGTCGATCGCGACGCCGAGCTGTACGGCCAGCGCGAGCCAGCCTTCCACGGCGGCGGCGTCGGGCTCGGCGAGGCTCGCGCAGGCCTTCCGGGTCGCCTCGACGAGGCCGCCCGTCACCGCGTCGGAGACCGGGTCGAGGTTGAGCTGGTATCCCTGGTTGCTGGCCAGCTCGATCGTGGAGCGGAGCCAACCGAACACGCCGGGATCGACGTCCGCGTGGGCGAGGAGGCGCTCCACCTCACTGGTCAGCGTCAGCTCGGCGGCGGCGCGCAGCTCGCGGGGAAGGGTGTAGCCGGCCGCCACCAGCATCTCCAGGACGCGCCGATGGTCGTGGTACAGCCGGGAGTACTGCTCACGGAACCGCGTGCGAAGGTCCGAGAAGACCGCCCCGACGACCTCTTGCACACCCTCGGGAAGCAGCTGCTCGAACCCGAACTCACCACCCGGCAGCACCTCCGCCACCAGCTTGAGGAGCCGTGGGAGGGGCACGGTCGGGAACGCCTGCCACAGCCGTCGCTCGGCGCGATGGTAGGCCTCGTCTCCGCGGTGACGGGTCACGGACCCGTGCACGTCGATCCCGCCCAAGTGGACGGCCGCGACGTCGAGGTCGTTCCGCCGCCCGGTCGCCAGCGACGTGACGGACATCCACGTAGTGGACAAGGTCGCCTGCCCGCGCTGCTCCCGGCGGTGGCCGTGAACGGACACGAGATGGCCGGCGGTCTCGGACTCGGGCTCCAGCGGGCGCACGAGACCGACCACCGCATGATGCGCGGCGATCCGTGAGGGACCGACGGCGGCCGGCTCGATGTGCTTCCGCCACACGTCGGCGCCTGTCCCGGCACCCGGCTTGTTGCTCACCGCACCGGCCAGAAGGCCGAGCACGTCCCGCCACGGCGCCAGGACCCCAAGCTCCTCCAGCAGGCCGAGCACCCGGTACGCCGACCGCAACACGTACCGTGTCTCGAGCCCGGCGACGTCCGCGAAGAACCAGCCGCAGCTCGTGTACATCACCATCGCGTGGCGCTGCGCCTCCAGCAGCGTCCAGACATCGACCTGCTGCCGGTCGTCCAGATCCCTCGCCGTGGTCGCGTGGCGCCGGAGGAACTCGGGACGGGTCACGGCGCCGAGCCGCACCCCGATGTAGTCGTCGCGGGCCGCCCATGGGTCGCGGAGCAGCTCGGCGCCCCGGTCCTCGAACGCCGCCACGGCCGCGTCGCGGACGACGTCGAGCGCCTCACGCAGCGGCGTCCTCCAACGCTGATTCCAGCCCGGTTCCGAGTCGGTCACGCAGCCACAGTCGCGGTACCAGCGCCCGACGCCGTGCGCGCAGCTCCACGCCGTGCCCTCGCCTTCGCGTACCTCGACCTCGTCGGTGGGCGGGTGCGTCGCGAGGTAGGCCTCATAGCTGGTGGGCACGAGGCCGCGCGCCTCCGCCGCGCCGAACAAGGCGTGGGCGAGCCCCAGCTCGCGGAAGTGGTGATGATGCCCGAACGTCTCGCCGTCCATCGCCGCGTGGATCAGCCCACTGCCAACCCCAGCCTGCACCCTATTGAGCAATGCCTGCGTATCGCCGGTCGCCGGGTCGAACGCGAGCGCCTGCGCCAGATCGCCGTCGTACACGAAGACCGCGATCGACCGGCCCGACCCGTCAGAGTGGCGATGCCGGTACGGCCGGCCGATGTCGAGGTTCCGGTTCGCCTCCCGCCACGCGCCATCCGAGCCGCGTACCCTCCCGATCTGGTGCGGCGCCAGGACGGTGAAGCCGACGCCGGCGTCGATCAGCGCGTCGACCGTCGCCCCGTCCACCGCGGTCTCGGGGAGCCAGAGGCCCGATGCCGGTCGACCGAAGCGGTAACGGAAGTCTTCCAGCCCCCAGCGGATCTGCGTCCGCTTGTCCCGCTCGTTCGCGAGCGGCAGGATCATATGGTTGTAGGCCTGCGCCATCGCGTTGCCGCGGCCGGTGCGGGCCAGGGCGCCCCGGTCGCCGTCCAGCACACGCTCGTAAGTGATCGGATCGGCGTGCTCCAGCCAGGCGAGCAACGTCGGGCCGAAGTTGAACGACAAGCGCTCGTAGTTGTTGACGATGCGCAGGACCCGGCCCTCGTCGTCGTAGATCCTGGCCGCCCCGTTCGGCCGGTAGCACTCGGCGAGCACCCGCTCGTTCCAGTCCCGGTGCGGCGCCGCCGACGGCTCGGGGTCCAGCGCCCCCGTCCACGGGTTCAGCCGCTCAGGCTGGTAGAAGTGCGTGTGGATCACAAACGGCCGCATGAGCGCCAGTATGCGTCGCGCCTGTCCAGCAAGTTGTGTGCTGGATGTGCGCCATATATGGCGCACATCCAGCACACAACTCCTCCATGTCCGAAACCCGCTAGCCGGTCAGTGGCCAGGGCCGCCCGGATTACCGCGCGGGCTTGGGGGTCCGAGGGCGAAGCCCTCACTGGGGACCGGGGACGGGCGGGGTGGTCGTCGCGAGGTTTATCAAGATCGGGATCGCCGCGCAGGCGATGACCGCGATCAACGCGTAGGTCCCCGACCGGCGGTCGCCGTTGGCGATGGCTAGCGGGGCTTCGCCCCGGCCCGACGAGTCGTGTCAGCCGTGCGGTCTGACCGCGAGTCACCGCTCGCGAGTTTGCAACACGTGCACCACCTGCAACACGACTCACAAACTTGACTCATCCG
>Ga0187893_10002709_pt1 | contig 38133 bp, 29 predicted proteins | sample MA1701074metaG_FD_139574 | JGI IMG/M metagenome (GOLD analysis project Ga0187893, IMG submission 139574) | White microbial mat communities from a basaltic lava cave in the Kipuka Kanohina Cave System on the Island of Hawaii, USA - MA170107-4 metaG ... | reverse complement strand
CACAAATTCCCAATAACGAAACCATGCCCCTCCTCGAGCACCAGGGTCGTTCCCGGATACGGCCTGCGGCGAGAACAGAGGGCCGCGTGCATAGGCGTACAACGGCAAAAGGAGCAAGGCGACGACTCCCTGTTCCTTGGAGAAGATGCTCATGGCGAACGCCGCGAGCGCCGCCCACCGGCGCCCTCTTGCCGCAAGACGGAGAGTGCTCAACGTTCCCAGCGCCATCAGGAGCTCCGCGCGCCCGACGACGTTGGTCACGGCTTCCGCGTGAATCGGGTGAGCAGCAAAGAGCCCCGCGGCCAGCAGGCTTGCCGTTCTGCTCAGAGCCAATTGGCGAGCGACCCAGAACAGGGAACAACTCACGAGGAAATGCAACAGTACATTGACGGCGTGGTAGCCGACGGGATTGAGACCACCCAGCGCATAGTTGAAAGCATAGGTCGCCAGCGTGAATGGGCGATACAGTTCGCTCGTCGGTTCCGGATGGCCTTCACGCGGGTCGCCGATCGTGGCCCAATAGTCCGTGCCGAAGAACCAGACAACGTTCTCCAGGCTTTGGATTCTCGGGTTTTGGGCGATGATGGGATGGTCGTCCAGAGCAAACTCGTTGAGGAGAGAATTTCCGTAGCCGAGCACCACGAGGCCGGCGAGCGCAACGTATGCGAGCAGCGTTGACGAGGGTTTCACTTCAGAACGAGGAAGGATGGTCGAGAGCAAGGTGAAAAAACGCTCACGGTGTGGGAGAGACACCATTGGGGGGGAGAGATCGCTTGACCGCCTCGATTGCCCCGGTCTGATAGTCGATCATGCTGTCCCGCTGCACCATGCCCACCTCCGCGGCTTTTTGCTGGTTTAGGTGGACCATGTCCACCTCATCCTTGATGATGTGGGGCGTGAGAAAGACCAAAAGATTCACTTTGGTCGTCTGGGTCGACCGCGTCTTGAACAGCCAGCCGAGCAGCGGAATATCACCGAGCCACGGCACCTTGTTCTCGGTCATCGTCACATCGTCCCGCACCAAGCCCCCCACCACGAGCGTCTGCTCATCGCGGGCCACCGTGACCGTCTCCAGCGCCCGCTTCGTCGTCGTGGGGCCGACCGGCACCGACGCATTGCCGACCCCGATCGTTTGCGGCCCCGGCAGCACCGCCGTGATCTCCTGCTTGATCTCCAGCCGCACCAGGCCGTCGTCGAGGACCTGGGGCGTCATCTCCAGCGTCACGCCGACATCCCGCCGCTCGATCGTCACCAGCGTCCCCCCGGTGATCCCCTGCGCCTGCCCGGTGGGAAACGGCACGTTCTGCCCCACCACGATCTTCGACTTCTGATTATCGGACGCCATCACCTGCGGCGTGGACAGCAGATTCGTGTCGGTGAGGGACATCAGCAACTGCATGAAGACGCGGACATTGACCGTGTTGGCCACAATGGCCCCCGTCCCGGTCGTGGAGCCGCTCAGCGTTTGGGCGAGCGTGACCAGATCTTCCGGCAGCCGGTTCAACCCGCCGAGCAGGTTAAGGGACCCCTTCGACAACAGCCCCAGCACCTGGGTGGGGTCCGTCCCGATCCTCCGCAACCGATCGACGCTCACCTCCATGATCACGGCTTCCACGAAGATCTGCTTGCGCCGCTGGTCCAGGGCCTCGATCACGCCCCGGAGGCGCGCATAGTCCCGCGCGGCGGCGCTGATCACCAACGAGTTCGTGGGCTTATCCGCAAAGACCTGCACCGGCGCTTCAAACTCGCTGGCCGGACGCAAGGGCGGGCGCCCCCCGGGCGCCATCGGGGGCGCCAGCGACCGCGCCACCAGGTTGGTCAGCACCGTCGCCACATCGGCCGCCGAGGCGTGTTTGAGCCGATACACATAGGCCCCCCGCTCCGGGGGAAAATCGGCGACTTGCGTGACCTGAAGTACCTTCCCTTTCTGGATGACCGTGAGCCGGCGGACCTCCAGGGCGGCCAAAAACATGGCATAGGCCTCCTCGACCGTGACTTTGGTCGGGGAATAGACCGTCACCTTGCCGATCGCCTTCTCGTCAAGAATGAACTGCTTGCCGGTGAGCTCGCTCATAAACCGCACGAACACGGGCAGGTCCACGTCGTTGAAATCCATCGTGACCTTCACCGGCCGGACGACCGGCTGCTGGCCCATCACAACCGGAACCGCGATCAGAACCACCATCACGATAATCAGTGCGACAAGTCGGCTGACAAGCTGACAAGCTGACAGGCTCACATGCTGAACTGAAATTCGTGTCCGCTTGTAACTTGTCAGCATGTCAGCCATAGCCTGCTTATCTAATCTCATAGGACAGCGTTCTTTTCTCTCCGTTTCTGACCACGTCCACGCTAAAGCTCCGTTCCTCCTTGAGCATCCGGAATTGCTTCAGCAGAACGTTCACATCGTTGACCCTGATCCCGTTGACCCCCTGAATGACGTCTCCGAAGCTGAGTCCTAGTTGATCAACGAGCCCGCCCGCTTGAAAGAACTGGAGCCGCAACCCCTCCGCCTTCCCCTCCGTTGCGACGGGTTGGAAGCGCACCTGACGCTCGTGGGTAAGCGACTCGGCATCGGAGGCAAACGCCCGGCGATCCAACAACACCCGACGCTGATAGCCGGTCGCCTTACTACGCACGGGTGGGGCAGATGCCGCGTTCTGTTGATGCGGTGCGTCCTCGTCCTCGGGGTTTGCCTCAGGCGGCGGCGTGCTCAGGATGGCCGCCAGGTGAGTGGTCGCGAACTTCAGCCCCGCGAGTTCCAACAACTCTTCCTGTGCGCCGCTTCGCAGGAGGATTGCGTCGGCGCGAACTTCGCTGATCTCGCCGATGCCGGGAATCTGTTCATGCACATGGTAAAGTGCCTGGTGTTCGTTGGCCAGGGTCTGCACGACCGCCAAGGCACTCAAACCCTCGCCCATCACGGTCCCCATGAGCTTGATCTTCTTCGCCGCATCCAGGGGCGGCGGCGGTAATGTTCGGCCGTATCCACCGGCAGAAGCCACCCCGGCAGGCAATGGGGGAAAGAGTTCGCTCTGCGCGATCTCCTGAGACAGGGAAGCCAGGTCCATCGAGGCATGCGGCGCGTTGGAAGACCCGGTCGGCGGCGAAGTCATCAGGGCAGGCGGAACCAGAGTCTGCTCCAGGTAGGCGGCGATAGTGTCCGCCACAAGGAAGGAACAGGCTGTCAGGACGATTGATCTGAGGATAAATCTGCGCATGGAACAAGGGTAGCGGTGCATTATTCTGATTGCAGGCCGCAATCCAATTAAGCCCGTGTTAATTGTTCGTTAAATCTAGCGCCGGCCATTGCTTTCGCGAAGTCTCACGGCGAGATTTAACGCTGCCCTAAAACCTCGGTGATCCCCTGGTAACTCCTATATGGTGAAAGGGGAGAGATGGTCGTTCCACGTGATCTCATCTTCGTTGTCGGGGCGCGTCCTAACTTCGTGAAGGTGGCGCCGATTCTGCGCGCCCTCGCCGCACCTCCCGCCATGTTTCGCCCGTGCTTGGTTCACACCGGACAGCATTATGACTGGGAATTGTCGGGTGTGTTTCTGCAACAGCTTGGACTGTCCAAACCCGATGTGGATCTTGGGGTCGGCTCCGGTCTTCACGGACGGCAGACGGGACGCATCCTGGAGGCGTTCGAGGCATACCTGGTCGGGCGGCCGTCATTGCCGCACGGGGTCGTCGTCGTCGGGGACGTGAATTCGACGGTCGCCAGTGCGCTGGCTGCCGCGAAGCTGGGCGTGCCGGTCGCCCACGTCGAGGCAGGGTTGCGCTCGGGCGATCGCACCATGCCCGAGGAAATCAACCGGATTCTGACCGATGCCGTCGCGGAAGTCTTCCTCGTCAGCGAGCCAAGCGGACTGAATAACCTGTGGCGGGAAGGGGTGCCCGGCGATCGGGTGTTCCTCGTGGGCAATGTCATGATTGATACGCTCGCAGCGGAGTTGCCGGCAGCTCGGGCGTTGGGCATGCCGGCCCGCGTCGGTCTGGCGCCCAAAGACTATGCGCTGGTGACATTGCATCGGCCTACCAATGTGGATGATCCGGAGCGGTTGCGCGCGGTGGTCGAATTTCTCATGGACGTGGGGCAACGGCTCCCGGTCGTGTTTCCCGCGCACCCGCGGACACGTACCCGCCTGACGGAGCAGGGCTTGCTGGAACGAATCCTCGAAACCCCGAGTTTGCGGTTCTCCGACCCACTAGGGTATCGCGAGCATCTGGGTCTCTTAACAGACGCGGCTTTGGTGCTCACGGATTCGGGTGGAATCCAGGAGGAAACCACGTTCCTGGGCATTCCCTGCCTCACCTTGCGATTCAACACCGAGCGTCCGATTACCGTCACGGAAGGCACGAATACCCTGGTCGGCTCCGATTTCAGTCTCGCGCTGAAGCTCGTGGAGTCCATCCTGTCCGGGGCCTACAAGCCGGGGCACCCGATCTCTTGCTGGGACGGCCATACGGCGGAGCGAATCGTTGACGTGCTCGGGAGGGTGTGGAAGTAGGGGGCGGGAAGAGCGGGAAAGGCGCGAAAGGCCGCAAGCGTGAAAGGAGCGGGACGCGCGAGACGCGAAGGGCGAGAAAAGGTGAAGACTTAGGGAGGCACGAACCAGAGATTTAACAGTCCGCCAACCTTTCGGTAATGATCGCGTAACAGTCTGCAACTAGCGTAGGGGCCAACCTTGGACCATTGCGTCACTTTGAATAGCAACGGCTTCCACGACGAATCGTCAAGAGCATGGGCGGCAAGCGAGATGGGACATGAGGGGAGGCCTGGCCATGCTGGCCGCCGTCTGCATTCTATCCTCCGCGTTGGTGGAGACGTGGGGCGCCGAAAGCGGAAACAATCCTGCCCCCCAGCAATCACCGAAAGCGCCTGATTCCAAGAAGCGGCAGAAGAAAGGCGTGCGGAAACACGCTCCGAACGGTCCGACCAGGCAGGAGCCTCCGAAGCCGATCCCCACGCCGGATCAGCCGAAGCCGACCGAAGGCGTGGATCAACCGCCGCCGCGCCCGGTGCCGCCGCCTCTGGAGCCGTTCAGTTCGCCCCAGGAAGTGTACTTTTCAGTGCTGGAATTTCAGGTCGAAGGGAACACCCTCCTGCCGCCGGAGAAGATTGAACAGACGCTCGAGCCGTACAAGGGCTTCGCCAGGAAGATCGAGGATATCGAAAAAACGCGGGGGGCGCTCGAGAAGGTTTACCACGATCTGGGCTATCCCACGGTACTCGTCACCGTGCCGGAGCAAAGCGTGGAAACGGGGACGGTGCGGCTGCTGGTGGTCGAGACCAAACTGGGGGAAGTCACGGTGACCGGCAATCGCTGGTTCTCCACGCAGCGTATCCTCGAGAAGGTGCCGTCACTGCGTTCAGGCTGGCTCTTGTATGAGCCCACCTTGAACAAGGAGTTGGACAAGCTGAACGCCAATCCCGATCGCCAGGGCTCGCCCGTCCTGAAGCCCGGCAAACACCAGGGGACGGTTGATCTGGAGCTCAAAGTCACAGACCGTCTGCCGGTGCATGCCAAATTGAGCGCCGACAACCGAGGACCGATTACGACGCCGCAAGATCGGCTGTTGGCCGAAGCGCAGTACACGAATCTCTGGGACAGAGAGCACATTCTCACTGTCCAGACGGTGCAGACTCCGACGGACTGGGGCGCGGTTCAGACCTATGGGTTCAGCTATGCGGCGCCGCTGCCTCGCGAGCAACTCCTTTCCCTGTACTTTGCGAAGACCAAGAGTAATTCGGTGCTCGCGGGCACTGCGCTGCCGGTGGGGGCCGGGGGCGACATCGGGGTGGCGGGCAACGCCACCGTGACCGGCATCCGCTATACCGCCCCGTTCCCCGCGCTGGGCGCGTTCCGGCATCAAGCCACCCTGGGGATGGATTTCAAGCGTCTGGAGCCGACAACGGCGCAGTTTCCAGGCGGACTCGGCAACGCCGTCGTGCTGAGTTCCATCCAGTACACACCGATGTCCCTGTCGTACTCCGGTTATTTACAGGACAAGTCCGGTGTGTCCTCCGGATCGGCGGGCATTAAAGGGTACATAGCCGGCATGATTCCGGGCGGAGACAGGGAGGATTTCGGGGGCAACCCCAACGATCCGATCAACCAGCCCGGGAATCGCGCCGGTTCCACCGGCACCTTCTACGTGGTGCAGGGGAGCCTGGATCGCTACCAGGCACTGCCGGAAGCGTTCAGCCTGACCGCACATGTGGACGGCCAGTGGGCCAGCCAGCCGCTGATTCCGGCGGAAGAGTACTTTGCCGGGGGACTCGACACTGTCCGCGGCTATTCGCAGTTCGAAGCCATCGCCGACAACGCCGTGCGGACCCGGCTGGAGGGGCTCAGTCCGTCGCTTGGAATCGCGCTTGATCGGGCCGTGAACCCCAGGCTCAAGCTGGATATCAGGTTGGCCGCGTTCTACGACGCCGCATTTCTCTGGGTCCAGCAGCCCCAGCCGGGGCAGAAGGACAAATTTCAACTGGAGGGCGTGGGCGGGGGCGTCCGCGCAGCGCTGGCGCCGTTCAACCTCAAGGTGCACCTGGACCAGGGGTTCGCGTTGCGCGATTCGACCGTCACCAAGAAGGGGGATACGTTCGTGCATTTCGCGGTGGAAATAGGGTTCTAGTGGAGAGGGGAGTGTGAGGGGGACAGAGTAATGCGTCTGAGGACAACACGATATGGTCGAGTCTTCCTGTTGTGCCTGATCGCGGCTTTCCCGGCAGAGGCAGTTCATGCCGGTCCCGTCGCTGATCCATCGAGGCCCGCCGTCGGCGCCACCGTCAGCGGGCAGGGTACGCCGAAGGTCACCATCAACCAGCATGCTGCGCAGGCGATCATCAATTGGCGGTCCTTCAACATCGCGCCGAACGAAGTCACCCAATTCATTCAACCTTCGACTTCCGCGATTGCGCTGAACCGGATCGCCGATGTCAATCCCAGCCAGATCTTCGGCTCGCTGCAGGCGAACGGGATCGTGATGCTTTTGAACCCCAACGGCGTGTTGTTCGGCCCCACCGCGCAAGTCAATGTGGGCGGCTTGATCGCTTCGTCTCTCCATCTCACGGATTCCCAGTTCTTGAAGGGGGAATACCTGTTCCAGGGCGCCGCGATCAACGGTCCGGTGAAGAACGCCGGCACGATCCAGGCTGGGGCAAAAGGAGTCTATCTTCTCGCGCCCAACACAGAAAACAGCGGTGTCATCACCAGTCCGGAGGGGCATGTTGCCCTGGCGGCCGGCACGACGGCCTATCTGTCCGATCGGCCGGATGGACGCGGCCTCCTCGTGGAGGTCAAGGCGCCGGCAGGGGAGGCCGTGAACCTGAAAGACCTCGTGGCCGACGGCGGTCAGGTGAGCCTGATCGGCAGCGTCGTGAAGCAGCAGGGGCTGGTGCAGGCCAACAGCGTGCGGGAGAAGAACGGGCGGATCGAACTCTATGCCAGCCAACAGTTGACGCTCGGCGCAGGCAGCCGCACGGCGGCCAGAGGCGCAGAGGAAGGAGTCTCGGACGGCGGCACGGTCATCGCTTTGGCAGACAAGAGCCAGGGGACGGCCACCTTTGAGCGCGGCGCTTTGGTTGATGTCTCGGGTGGAAAACAAGGCGGCAATGCGGGCTTTGCCGAACTGAGCGGGAGCACCGTACAGATGGGCGGGCAGTTCGTGGGCAAGGCCGCCGAAGGGTACAAGGGCGGAAAAGTGCTCATTGACCCGACGGATTTCACGGCCGACGCCAACTTCTTCAATAGCTTTGCCGGGAGCGGCGCCTCCGAGATCAAGGCCGAAGCCGATAACAACATCACGGTCGCCCCGGGTTTTGTTGATCTTGCCGCCGGGGGCTTCAAGCCATCGAGTGGAACCGAGGGCGATCTCATCTTCAAGGCGGGCAACGATATCCTCTTCGACGGCGGTTTCCTCGTGAACGGGTTTACGTTCAGGAATACGACGGCCCAAACGAAGTGGAACTACATCGCCGACGCGGGGAACGATATCCTCATCAATGAAGCGACCATCTGGACCGGCAAGGGCGGGAACATCGATTTCACCGCCGGCCGTGATATTCGCCTCCAGGATTCCTTCGGTTCCCAATCGCCGTCCTATCTCCGGGCGGTGGAGGGCGGCAACATCTCGCTACGGGCGAAGGGCATCATGCCCGATCTCGACGACCCGAGCAAGGTCACCGGTGACATCGTTATCCCTCACGGCTTTGACAGGACGTTCGGCCTCTACAGCGGTGTCCGGGTCGATGGACAGGGAGATATCACCCTCACCGCGCATGGCAGCATCCTCGGCGGCGACAACCACCAGGGACAGTCCGTCGGACCTGGCTTGACCCTCTCGAACGGTACCGCGAGGTTGACGGCCGAGACCGGCACCGTCGGAAGTCCGGAGGGATATGCCAACTTCACGGTGGGCAAGCCCAAGGTCATCATTGACGCCAAAAGCGATGTGTACCTGGGACTGGTTCAGGATCAAGGCGCAGCGGAGAAGGGCACGGCTGGCGGGATTTCCCGCCCGGTCGTGGCCGATCCCAATGGATCCCTGGAGGTGTGGTCGAGGGAAGGGGATATTCATTTCAAGCCGGAGCTGTTTGACACACGTCAGCAGTTCGGCGCGAGCACGATCTATCCCGCGTCTTTGACCGCCAAGGCAGGGGGAAGCATTTTCGTCGAATCCAGTCTTTCGCTCTGGCCTTCGCTGACAGGGACCCTCAACATGACCGCCCATCGCAGCATCGAGGGCGTCCCCACAATCGGTCAGATTGAGGACCCCTCGTTCCTGCCCCGGATCTGTGGTCAGCATATTTGCAGTGGTTTGGAAATGGTTCAGCTCGGCTTTGCCAAAACCATCGTAGAGGGGGAGAGTCTGCAGCAAGCCCCCCTGATTCCAGGAGTGGCGGCCAAGCCCACGATCGGACTGAGTCCGGCCGATCCGGCCAAGATCGTCGCGGCAGACGCGAGCCAGGAGGCCGACTTCGCGACTCTTGTTACTGCCCCCTCCCGTTCTCTACCCGATCATCAGCCGGCAACCGTACAGGTCCAGACCGAGACGGGAGACATCTCCACCGTCGGCTTTGAGTTCTTCACCGGAGCCATCAACAAGCTCGTCAGCATTATCTCCGGCCGTGACATGAGAGTCTTCAGCGCCACGGTGTCGGTCCCGGAAGGCCGGACGGCCAAGGTTCAGGCTGCCGGCGACATTGACATGACGGCGGTGCCAGGCCAGGTCAGCGGGGGGCAGTTCTTCGGCAAAGGGGAAGGGCAGGTCATGGGCGGAGGGAACCTCGACCTTGCCAATAGTCAAGGCATCACGCACCAGCTTGATGTGGCGCCCAATTTCCTGACCGATCAAGGCGGGTTGGTGAGCATCACGAGCGGGCGGAACGTCGAAATGACGAGGTCAAAGATTTTCACGTACAACGGCGCGAGCATCTTCATCCATGGCGAGGGAGAGGATCCGGTGACGCCGACGCCGGCGACCCTCGTGGGCCAGGCGCTGTTCGTGGGGGAGGAACGGATCGTTGATCTGCCCGCCAACGCTCAAGTCATTAACACGGGCTCCTTCCTGCTCTCCGGGGGCAGGCCGGTGCTGCGGGATGGAAACCCGGTGACCAGGGGGGCGCAGCTCAGTCTCGACGGGCATCCGATCAGCTACCAGGGTCGCGTGGTGTTGAAAATCGACGGGCAGGTGCTGTTGGTTGATCCGGCGCTGGTGAAAGAGGTCAGGCCCATGCCCGGCTTCGTGAACGTCGGAACGAATGCCTCGTTCGGGCAGGCGTCGGGCATCGTAACAGTCGGCGGAGGGAACATCGACATCAAGGCGGCCGGAGACGTGAACGTCAATCAGTCGCGCGTTGCGACTCTCGGAGGAGGCGAGATCGGGGTCACGTCCACGCTCGGGGACATAAACGCCGGCAGCGGCGGCGCCAACGAGGCCGTGGAATTCAGAATCAGCCAACTCGATATCGATCCCCTGACCGGCCTGGTACGAAAGATCACGCTGCCCGACGGGACGGAAGTCGATGCCACGGTCACTCGGATCTTCTTCGTGCCGGGCAGCGGCATCTTCACGTTCCATCCGGATGACCCGGCGTTCCCGTTGCCGTACCCTCGGTTCGATACTGCCGAGATCGCGAAGCTCAAGAACGAGATCGTCAAGCAAAGTTTCCTCGGTCGCGACGTGTCGGCGATGAATGCGAGAGTCGTCGAGCTGTCGAAGGTGCGCGAACCGGAGTTCAATCGGATCTTCGATGACTTCATCGCCCCGTTGAAACTCGGTGACATCACGCTGACAGCCGGTCGCAACATCGTCGTGCCGCCGGCCGGGATTCGAGGCAGGGATGTGAGCCTGTTTGCCGGCCAATCGCTGGATCTTCAGGGCGGGCAGGTGCAGGGGCGAGTCAAAGTCAAGGCCAAGGAAGTCATAGGCCAGCAAACCAACTCCTTTTTCGGCAATTTCACCCTTTCGACCTCGAGCGGGACCAGTAGCGGAGCCAGCACCGCAGGCGGCGGCAGCGTCGCGCCGCTGAGCGGGACCACGTCTGCAACCGCCTCGTCCTCCGCCACGGCGAGTACTTCCAGCACGGCCTCGGGGAATACCTCCTCGGTCAAAGAATCGAGCGGCGACGCCACCACCGGCGCCGGCCAGGCTGCGGTGACGGCGATTGCGAAGGCCATGCGTCAGCAGGACACAGGCGAGAAGCGCAGGACGGTGCGCGCGAAGCAAGGCGTGACGATCAAGGTGGAAGCGAAACCGAAACAACAATAGGCAATGTGATGGGCGACGGGTGATGCGTTAGCCCTGAACCGTTAGAACGGCTTGTTGAATATCCGTGACACATCACGCATGGCCCATCACACATAACGGAGATACAGAAGATGGATCTCAACTCAGGCGGCATCGCCTTTGCGCTGAATCACGCCACGCTGGAAGGCAAGATCACGATCGTGCTCCTGCTCATCTTTTCGCTCGTCAGTTGGACCGTGATCATCAACAAGTTCCGCCAGATCAGGAAAGCGAGAAAACGGACGCGGCGCTTTCTCGCCGCCTACTCGGAGGCGGCCGCTCCGCTGGAAGTGTATGAGCAAGGGCAGCAGAAAATATTCACCGGCTCGCCCATGTATGACGTCTACATGACCGGCTGTGAGGAACTGGTGAAGCAAACCGAGCGGTATGGCGGAAAAATTCCGGTGCACGGCATGAGCGCCGTGCGCATCGCGCTCGAACGGGGTCTGGGTGAGGCGGCGGTGAGCCTGGAATCCGGCATGATCATCCTGGCCACGGCGATCAGCGGCGGGCCCTTCGTCGGGTTGCTCGGCACGGTCTGGGGTGTCATGGATACGTTCTCCGGCATTGCGCGCGCTCAGCAGGCCAGCCTCACGGCGATGGCCCCCGGCGTCGCCGCCGCCCTCATTGCGACGGTGGCGGGGCTCATGGTCGCGATTCCCTCCCTGTTTTGCTACAACTTCCTGCTGACAAGAGTGAAAACCATCACGATGGAGACGGATAACTTCACCGCGCACCTGGAAACAGTGTTTGCGACCGAATACATGCAGTCGCGCGAGGGCGGCGGGATCGCCGACGATGGGTGGGACGATTTCTTCAAGCGCGAAAAGCCGGCGGAGGACAGTGGAAGCGGCGTGAAAGCGTCGCACTGAGCATTAAATGACTGACAAGCTAACAGGAGGCAAGCTGACATGACGAGAGCAGAAAGCGTGATTCCGGCGACCTGTCAGCCTGTAAGCATGTCAGCCTGTCAGCATCCGATGGTCTTCAGAAGATGAAACGCTTTAGCAGATCCGGCCACGGCGCGATCGCCGACATCAACATTACCCCGCTGTTGGACCTGGCGTGGGTGCTGCTGGTGATCTTCATCCTGACGACCACCGCCATGGTACAGGGCATCGAGATCAAACTGCCGGAGTCCACGCCGCACGAGACCGACATGGAGACGACAACCCTCACCCTCACGGTCAAGAAAAACGGCCAGGTGTTTCTGGATGAAGAGCAGGTGAAGGTGTCGGAGCTGGAGGGATTGCTCCGCGATCTCAAAAAGGCCAAGGGCGGGAAGCTGCCGGTGGTGCTGCGTGGGGATGCGGGCGCCGAGTACCGCTTCGTCGTGGCGGTGTTTGATGTCCTGCAGCGCGTGCCCATCGAGGACCTGGCGATCGCCACGAAGCCGTTTATGGAAGGGATGTAGGGGACTGTCGCCGTTCCGACCGGCGACCGTCCCCGTTCTGAAGAGAGCGGGACAGGCACCGGCTTCTCCGGAGCCAGTCCCTTAGCCCATGGCGAGCTATACCGGATTCCAGAAGAAAAAAAACAACCACTCGACGACGCTGATCATCGTCGCGGTGGTGCATATCGCGCTGGCCGGCTTCCTCTGGTGGTTTTCCACGACCAAGTACGGCCAGGAATTGATGCGCGTCTACAAGATCAACATGTCAAAGCAGGAGGAACCGCCGCCGCCGCCTGAGCCGCCGCCTCCGCCCCCGCAACAAGAGCCGCCCCCGCCCCCGCCTCCCAAACCGCAACAGCAGGAGGCCCCGCCGCCTCCGCCCCCGAATGCGGTGCGCGCCGATGCCCGTCCCGCTCCCTCAGCAGGGGCTGACCTTTTTGCGATCGGGAAGAGCCGGGGTCGGTTCTCAGGGTATGCCGACCTGCTCACCGCGGCGATCCAGCAGAAATACACGCAACCGCGCGATCTTCCGGATGATCTGGAGTATGCCGTCCTCTGCCAATTGATGATTGACGAGCAGGGCAGGGTGACGGACTACAAGCTGCTGACCTCATCAGGCAGCGATCTGTTCGACCAGTCCGCCCTGGAAGCGCTTTCAAAGGTGAGCCAGGTCCGGCCCCCGCCTCCGGAAATGCACAACGTGGTCGTGGTGAAGTTCTTCCCCCCCTAGGGGACTGTCCCCTTTTCGTCCTTGCAAAAGGGGACTTTCCCCCTTCTTCATCCACATCCATCAAGTTTTACTGTTATTTAACATTGGGCAAGTTGCAAATTTACCCACGCAAGCTACAACGGCGCTGACTTTAGAAGGGTGAGAAACAGCCAAGGGGACACTTCGACAGGCCCTTCGACGGGGCTCAGGACAGGCTCAGTGCGAACGGGAAATTCAACCAGTGGAGTGAGAACAATTCCATGAGTGAGAAAGGAGGTGACGGGGGAACAAGAGACGAGCGCAGGGGAAAGCCAGGGGACTGAAAGCAGTTACTCGGTAGTCGTCACCGCACTAGAGAAGGGGAAACTCGATGATGAAGCTCACCTTGAACTTGAAGCGCGCCATCGTGGCCGCGGGGGCCGTGACTATGCTCGCGACCGCCGGCCTGCCCGACGCGGCGCAGGCCCTCACGGTGAACACCGGCGGGAATGAATTCATTCTTGCCATTTACGGGAATGGAACAGAGTACCTCGCGAATCTGAGCGGGCTGACGGGGCAGACGGCGGCGCAGCTCTCCGCGCCGGGCGCCAACACGGTCGTCCCGCTGAGCGGGATCACGTCCGCAGTCACCGGCCCTGATCCCGTGGTCTGGAGCATCTTTTCGGTAGAAAACCCGGGAGGCGGGGTCGTGGGAATGAAGATCGGCCATGTCCTGCCGTTCAGCCTGTGGAACGCGGGAGACGCGACCTCCAGTTTTCCGGCTCAGGCCTTCAGTGTCGCCAACCCTGTTCTGCCTCAAACGAACGCCTTTCCCGGAAACCCGGAGCTGATCGCCGCGTCCAGCGGGCGGTCGTACTCGGCGGGATTTTCGGGGAATGCGCCTGATAGCTTCGGTGCGTACACGCAAACTGTGCAAGAACTCCCCGGGAATCTGCTCCATCTGGTGCTGGGGACGCAGCAAGGAGCGGTCAAGAGCTACTCGGACATGGGTCACGCCCTGCTCGCGTCCGACTTGTCCCAGATCACCATCACAGGGAGTCCAGTCCCGTTGCCGGCGGCGGTCGTGTTGTTCGGGACGGGGCTGATCGGGCTCGTCGGCGTGGCCCGCCGGAAGCTCTCTGGAAGAGCGTGATGAGTGATGAGTGACGTGTGACGGGCGAGAGGAGCGGGACGCGCGAGACGAGGAATTCTGATAGCTGAGTGCTGAAAGCTGATAGCTAATAAAAGGCGAAAAACGTGAGTAAAGCTGACAAAAAAGGGATGCGCGGCCTGCGATGGGGAAGCGCCTGCTTCCTTGCCGGGTCGGCCGCCAACCACGGATCCCCAGTGGTGGAATCTAAGGCCGTGTCCAGGAGCGGCCCAACTATAAGGAGTATCGCCATATGAAAGCAAGAACCTTAGGTTATGCGCTCGCCGGCGTGCTGTCCGTCAGCGCGTTGGCGCTTTCAGCCCATGCCGTCACCGAGATGAACGGCACCGGCGCCTCTGCCGGGACGCCCTTTGCCAGCTTCGTGCCGCTGCTGCTGTGCGACAATACCACGGCCCACCATTATGTGAACGGCGCGTGGGGCGGCTTTGCAGCCGGCTCGCAGCATGTGTGGACCTGCAACCGCACCACGAACAGCGTCGGGTCCATGATCATCCGGTACCACGGCACCCGGTCATCGGACGGTCCCAACAAAACGAAGGCGGCGTTCAACGGCGGCGGGGACCACGCGGTCCAGCTCGACATCAACAACCTGACGGGCTGCTCGGCGGTGACGACGCTGACGACGGGCGGCCGCACCTACACGGAACAGACCGGCTGTTTGAACGTTGCGACCGTGAGCACCTTCCCGACGGCGTACGGATTCTCGGACGTGCGGGGATCCTCGTTCCATCAGTCCGGCCCTCCGGGTTCCTTCATCAATCCGATCAGTGAAACCGGTCTGACCCGGGTGGTGGCGGCCATCACCCCCTTCGACATCGTGCTGGGCAACGGGGTCGTACAACCGAACAGCGCGGGAACGGCCGTCGCTGGACCGGTCACGGCGCTGTCTCGAACGCAGGTGGAGGCCATCTTCTCGCAGGCCAGTACATTTGATTGGAAGCAACTGGGGCTGGCGACCTGCGCGCCGACGGGCGGGGTTATGTGCGCGCCCGGCACGGCGGTGGACGCCTCGTCCCCGATTGACCTCTGCCTGCGCAATTCCGGCTCGGGGACCAAAGCCTCCTTTGATGAAGAGGTGATGAAGGACGCGACGGAAACGGCGGTCGGGGTACCGCTGAACACCACGGATGTCCACGGGGTATTTTTCGGAGGCTCCAACGGCAACGTGCGGGACTGCATCAAGGGCGGGGGGTCCGGGGCGGGCGCGACGCTCGCCCACCCGAATGCGGCCGGCTACATGGAAACGGATCAGGCGTTTACGGCCGAGACCAGCGGCACTCCCGGTCTGTACCGGGTGAAGCTCAATGGGTACACCGCGTATGACGTCACGAAGACCGAAAGGCGGTGCAACATCATCAATGGACAACACCTGTACTGGTCGAACCAGAACATGTATCGCCGGTCTGGCGCGAACCCCATGGGCGATTCGGTCCTGCAGCAACTGGTCGTAGATTTCATGACCACGGCGGCGTTGACCAGCACGGTGGCGGCGTTGCCCGCGGGTGCATTCTGGATTGACGAGGCAACCATGAACGTGTCCAAGGTCGCGGATGCCGGCCCGATCCTGTGGAAGGCATTGCCGCTCCCCACGTCCTGCCAGTAGAGCATAGATCCGGCGCTCTTCCCTCTCCCCCGATCCTTCGGGGGAGAGGCGAAGGGGCAGGGCGGGAGATCTGAACGGCGCAGAGTGGCCGCGAAAGGAACTTTACGATGAAATCAAAGATGATCGTCGGCCTGTTGCTCGGGACGTCGCTGCTCGCAACCGCTCCGGCAGGGGCCGAAATCGTCAACCAGCTCAATATCACGGGAGGGTCGGTGGGGTTCAATTTTGCCGCCGGCAATACCACGGTTCCGTTGTTCAACGAGAGTTTTATCCAGACCGGCACCTTGCTGATGGGCCAGTACCAGCCGGCGTTGGGTCCGACACCCGTGGTTCCCACGTTTCAGATCGGCTCAGGATTCTTCGCGCACACATTCACGATTTTCACGAATCCAGGCCCTGACGCGCAGAACCCCTTGCCGACTCCATCGGGCAACACGAACGGGACCGCGATCCAGGTTAATCTGAACGCGCTGTTCGCAAGTATTTCAGGCCCTATCATCAATGGTGGCCTGAACATCGGCAATCAGTTGCCGGCCCTTGCGGCCGGCACGTTCAACGAGACGACCGGGGCGTTCCACATCGCCTGGGATCATGTCTACAACCTGCCGGGCGACTTCGTCGGGATCGGAAACTTTTCTCTGGAGGGGAATACCCCCCAGGCGTCTCCGATTCCTCTCCCGGCCGCCTTGTGGCTCTTCGGCACGGGCTTGATCGGCTTGGCGGGGGCAGGATGGCGATGCCTGCGTAGAGCTTGAACAGCGATTTAACGATTCTTTTACATTGCCCTAACCCGCCGTTCAGCTCGCCGGCGTACAACCTGCCTAATCCACTTGTGCGGGCTACTCTATGCACCGGCGTATGATGGTGTTCGTGGTCTGTGTTCTTTGGGGGTCGACCGGCAACGTCGGTCCCGTCTTCGGCATGGCCGTGGAGGTCGTGGGACGGGACGGGAACGGCGATACCCTGCTCAAGTCGGGAGACATCGTCACTCCCATGAGTCTCAGAAGCAGTGTGAGCGCCAAGGCTCAACAGGCATTGGCGGGGCAGGGCGTCGGCGCGATTTTCGGCAGCGTGGTGTTTCCCGGAGCGAGACCGATTCCTGTCCTTGCGCCCCTGCCTCTGCCGGCACCCCAGCCCACGCAAGTGTTGACCTCACTGCAACAGGTGCCTGAACCCACTCAGATCAGCTATGGTCTCACCTACGGCGGAATATCGGGACTGCGGGGAACCTCGCCCCCACCGACTCAACCCCAGGTGACCGGAAACTTCACGCTGGATGGTACGGTGGGGGGGGCGAACCGCCTGGCGAAGAACTTGACCGCCCGCGCGGTCCCGATGGCCAATCCTCTCCCGGGAACCGTGGGGCTTTTCCTCACCGGACTTGGCGCCGGCCTCGGCGCCTTGCGGTTCTTGCGCCACAGAATCAGGACGGGCTGCTGACCGCCCCACCCAACGACCATCATGTTGCTCAGCATCGCCATAGGGCTCTCGGCGCTGGCCCTGCTGGCGCTGGTTGTCAATCCCGTCTGGGGCATCCCGCTCCTCTTCATCGTCAAGCCGGTCATCGACGCCGCATTCGAGTACCCCGTATTCTATGGATTGCGTCTCCCCGAGATCGTGGCCGGCACAGTTCCTCTCGTGATGATCGGACACATGCTGCTGGCCGCCCCGAAACAATCGGTGCGCTACATGCCCTTGCGGTGGATCTGGACGGCCTATCTTCTGGATGCCCTGATCTTCTCGATCCTGCTCGCCTTCAATGAAGATCCGAAGACCGGGTTCAACAGTTTCTTCCGGTACCTGAACGGCTTCGTAGGGTTCTATATGGTCCAGGCGTTCTTCCAGAACGAACGCGATTTCAAGAGGCTGTTGGCGGCATTCATGGTGGCCGGCCTGTTCCCGGCCGCCACCGCGTACTACCAGATTGCGACCGGCATCGGCTGGCGGGAGGAGTTCTCCGAAGGCGTTCAGCGCGCGGTCGGCCTCTGGCACGATTCGGTGAGTATGCGCGAGTATGCCTTCCAGACGATTCTGGCGATCCTCCTCTACGGGGTCCTCTACCTTCGGGGCAATGCCTTCAAGCAGGCGGTCTTGATGGGGTATCTGGTCGTCATGGTGGGCGTGGTCCTCAACGTCTTCAGCAAGGCCGGCACCGCCGGGTTGGTGCTCTGGGCTGCCTGCTGGACGCTGCTCAGCCGGAAATACCTCCAGTTTGTCATGCTGGCGGGCGGGGCTGTTCTGGTTGCAGTGGTCGCATCCGGGTACCTCATGAATCTCCGACAGGTGTTCCACAAGGAGATCGGACTGGTCACCGGCAAGGGAGACCTGGCGCACACGCTCGCCGGACGCTGGTATGGGTGGACCCACATGGTTGATGTCTGGTTCACATTTCCGTGGCCTGCGAAGCTCTTCGGCAGCGGACACCTCGCGATCGGAGCGCACAACGACTACCTGCAGATGCTCTATCATGGCGGCCTTCTCGGGCTGGCCATCTACCTCTGCCTACTGGGCGCGATCGGGTTTCGTGTCGTGGCCAATTTGCGGCGGCGGATGGACCCCATGGCTATCGCTGCGCTCATGTTGTTCCTGGTCTGGCTGGTAGACACCATCGGAGTGGTCCCCAGCGCCTTTCCGGCCTGGCAATGGTTCGTGTGGGGGGTGATCGGGCTCAGCTTGCGGCGTGAAGAGCTTGCATTGGCCGCTCTTCCGTCTCGATCGGAAGCCATCGCTCCCCTGACGGCAGGTGCTCTCAGTGGGGAAGGACGCCGACCTGTGTCCCCACCGGGAACGGTCGAGCGGCGATTCCCGATCGTTTTTCCCTAACCCTGCGTCAGTTGTCCGGATGTCTGTGTTGATCCCCGAACGGCGGTCCTCCAGATGAGGGTGTCCCGTGCGAAATGACAGTGCGGTTGCCGTGATCAATGAGGGGGCGACGCTGGACGGCGCGATACCGGCGCGCGGAGACATCGTGTCCGCCAGGAACCCCGGGTTGGATTTTGTCAGGGGAGTGCTGGTGTTGGCGATGCTGGCCTATCACGTGGGGAGCTTTTTCATCGCGGACCGGTACCTGTTGTCGAAGGTCACGGGTCTGGCGCTCAGCTTCGTGAGCGGGAGTTGGGTTTTTCTGAGCGGATTGTTGGTCTCGTATGCCTACGAGCGCGCCTTCCCCGAGGTCCGGCGCGAAGTTGCCGTCCGTTTCCTCGTTCGCGGGATCAAACTCCTGGGGGTCTTCGTCGCGCTCAACCTCTGCATTGTGGCCCTTGCGTTGCCTCCCGCGAGCTCCACAAAGCGCGACTTTACCACCCTGGGTGCGGCGCTGCTTTACGGAGGCGGGGAGGAAAGCTCCTTCGAAATTCTTGTCGGCATCGCCTACGTGATGATCCTCTCGCCGCTGCTCTTGTGGGCCCGTTCGGCGGGTCGACTGTTGTCAGTGATGCTGGTATCGGCGGGGATCTGGTACTCGATCGGGGGCGGGGTCATTCCGCCGAACCTGTGGCTCGTCTTGTGCGGCCTGGCAGGCATATCGGGAGGATACGTCCTCCGAACCCCGGCCTTCACGCGCCTCGAGAGTGACGCCGGACTCAGGAGTGCCGCCCTCGCATGCACCGTAGCGGTCGCCTTGGCGCACTACGTCCTGTTGGGTTTCTACGATTTCGGGCGAAACGATCTCCACGTGTATCTGCTGGGGGTCGTGAGCATCGTGTCGGCCATCTATTTTTCCTACCCGTGGATGACCGCAGGGACCGTGATGGAGCGGGGCATTCGACTGATCGGACGGCATTCACTCGCCTGTTATATCGGCCAGATGGCGATTCTCTGGAGCCTGCGGCTGTCTGCATCGGCGCTTCAAGTGTCATTCGGATACTGGAGCGGGTTGGCCCTGTCGCTCTCGGTCATGATCGTCATGATCGTGCTGCTGGATCGCGCGATGGAGCGCAGTGAATCGCTGAAACGGGTGTACCAGCTCTTCCTCGGTTAGACAGGGGCAGCGTGCAGAACGGGACCCAGGAAGCCTCGCGCCGTCTCCTCCTGAAGGGGTTGGTGTCGCTCGGGGCGATTGTGTCCGGCCTCCTGTTCCTCGAACTGGGGCTTCGCCTCTTCCTTCCCCAGTCCATCATTCCCCGCTACGTCGAAACGGCTCCATACGGGATCAGAAAGAATATCCCCTCTGTCCACGGAGAAATGATCGTTCCTGAATACCGGCACCGGTTGACCACGAATTCCGTCGGATTCAGGGGGGGCAAGGAGTATGCCTTGGTTAAGCCGGCCGGCACGTATCGGATTATCGTGTTGGGGGATTCGGTCACTTTGGGACATGGGGTCGGCGATGACGAGACCTTCTCGGCGCTGCTGGAGCAGGAGTTGGCTCGAGCCGGACCGACCGAAGTCCTCAACATGGGGGTGTCGGGCTTCGGCACGGCGGAAGAGCTCACCCAGCTTCGCCAGGTCGGGCTTGCCTATGAGCCCGATCTGGTCATCCTCGGGTACTTTCCCAACGACCCTTACAATAACGTCGTTTCGCGCCTGTTCAAGGTCGTGGAGGGGCGACTGGTCTCCGATCAGAGCGGGTTCGCCCCGGCTCTCTACATTAGAGACCATCTGTACGCGATTCCCGGCTGGTCGTTCCTCTGTCAGCATTCCCACCTGGTGAACTTCGTGAGAAACAGGGCTTCCGGGTACATCGTCGAGAAGTTGGCGGATCAAAATCAGGTGGCCGCGGAGACCTCAAGCACGCTCACCGAACGTGAAGCGGTGCTTACCGCGGCCTTGCTCAATGAGCTGACCCATGAACTCGCCCAGCACGGGATTCCGCTCGTGATCCTGAACATTCCGCTCGTGGTGGAAAGGGAAGTCATTCAGAATCTGCCCGTGGAGCGCTTGCGTCGAATCTCCTGCTCGCCGTATGTGATTGATGTGGCGGCGACGATTTACCGGGACCATGCTCTCGAGACCCTGTCCTACAAGAACGATGCGCACCCGACACGACTCGGGCACAAATTGATCGCCGATTGGTTGGCTCCGTTCATCGCCGGTGTCATCCGAGGGCAGGACATGGGGCCGGTCCGATCGCCGGGAGGAAGCACATGAAGGGGATTTGTGCCAGGGTGTTGGGCCTGGCCGTGGTCGGCCTCGTCGTCGTCGGCATGGTGGTCGCGGCAGGAGCGGCCCGCTCCGAGCGGACGTTCGCCGGAAAAAACATGATCTTGGATGAGGATCCTTGGTGGACAAACCGGGAGTTCGCGGATAAGGCGCTCGACCGGATCCAGAACGCCGGGTTCAATGCCTATAGTCCGATGGTCTGGCACGGACGCGGCGCAACATGGCCCACGAAGCTCGCTCCCAGGGATCCATGGCTCCGGGCTCTGCCGACCACCGGATACGATCCGCTCGAGGAGCTGATCCGGAAGGCCCACACCAGGGGCATTGAAGTCCATCCCTGGTTCAACGTCGTTCTCCGCCAATCGGACCTTCGGCCTGAGCTGGCTCTTCCCGGGGAGGCCCATCCGGATGAAGGCGCGTTCGATGTCCATGATCCGCGTTTCAGGGAATGGATGAGCGATCTAGTGGCGGAAGTCGCGGCCAATTACGATGTGGATGGGGTCATGCTGGACTACATGAGGGCGGTCATGCTCTGTCTGACCGAGACCTGCAAGCAGGAGTACAGGAAGAAGTATAAGCGAAGTCTGGCGGCCGATGCCCTTCTCATGCAGACCAAGTTTGTGTCGGTTCCGACGCTCATCCAGTACCAGGAAAGGGCGGTGACGGCCCTGCTGCAACGCATCGCGCACAAGGTGCGCAAGAAGAAGCCGAACATCCTGCTCAGTGTTGATGCCATCCCGGGTTATGCCGGACCGGAGCAGGGCCAAAACAGCGTCGAGTGGGCGAACCAGGGACTGATAGACGTGATTTTCCGCATGGACTACTACCTCAAAATTGACGTGGGGTTGACCGATTCGATACGAAAGCAGTTGCGACGCCCCGACGCCTTGTCGGTTCTGATCTCGAATATTTCCCACGAGGAGCGGGAGCCCGATCAGCCCCACTTTCCACGCCCCGGGAAATGGGTCGCCGATACCGTCTCCCTGGTCCGGCAAAAGTGGCCGAACACCGGAACCGCGATCTATTTCTATAAGTCGCTGTCCGATGAACAAATTGCGGCCCTGAAGGCAGGGCCTTTTCGGACGGCCGAGGGTGTGCTGGAACCGTCCGCTTTGGTGCAGGTACGGTGAGTCACGACCGTTGCGAGATCATGCAGGTGGCGCCGGATAGCGCCGGCGAGCGCGTCCGTATCGGGCAGGCAGGCGGGGCTCTTCTCTGCGCCTCGCTCGTCGGAAACGGGCTGAACTATCTCTTCCTCATCGGTCTGAGCCGCTTGCTCGTCCCGACTGAATTCGGCATCTATGCGTTGGGCCTGACGATCTTCAATCTCGTGGCGCTTGTCACGGTGTTCGGGCTCGATACGGGCGCAACCAAATTCGTGTCGCACCACTTGGGTCTCTCGCAGGAGGCCGACAGTCGGCGGATGATCGTCCAGATCGTCTGGCTTGGCGGTGTGTGGGGCGGATTGGCCGGTCTGGTGTTGGCGTTCGTCGGGCAACCCCTCGCGACCGGCCTCTATGACAAACCCGACCTGGCCTCTGTGCTGCGTTGGTTCGCGTGGGCTGTGCCCTTGTCGGTGATGACGATGCTCCTGCTTGCCGTCCTGCAAGCGTCGCACACTGTCCGATATACGATCGGGATCAAATACGTGTGGGAGCCGTTCGGCAAGATTCTGCTCTGCGGCCTGCTCCTCTGGGCCGGATTCGGCCTGACGGGTATCCTGGCGGGGATCGTCGTGGTGTCGGCGGTCAGTCTGTTCTGGAGCGCCCATGTCGTGTGGCGTCGGGCGAGTCTCCGCGCCGGCGAGACGTTGCTGCCGTCCCGCAAGGGCCTGCGCGAGCTGGCGGCCTATTGCCTCCCGGTGGGCATGGCAAACCTGGTGTTGATCGTGGCCACACGCGCCGATGTCCTGCTGCTCGGTTATTGGCGCCAGGTGGAGGAGGTCGGGCTCTATCTTGTGGCGTTCCAGACCGCCGCGGTACTGACGTTGGTAGCCGGCGCGTTCGATGCGGTCATCGCTCCGCTGCTGAGCAGGGCCTGGGCCAGGAGCGACCGCGCCGCGCTGGCGCAAGCGTACCAGGAAGGAACGCGATTGGCGGTGACCGTCACGATTCCGCCGGCGCTCGTGATGGTACTGTTCGCTCCGGACATTCTCCGATTGTTCAATCCTCAGTTCACCGCCGGGGCGCTGTGCCTGGTTGTGCTCGCGCTCGGACAATGGATCAACAGCACGACGACGTTCAGTAACAGCGTCCTGCTGATGGGCGGCGAGTCACGCGTGGTGATGGGCCAGGGGATCGTGGGCGGAATCCTGCTCCTCGCGACGGCTGCGCTCCTCGTCCCGCGATGGGGGATCCTGGGCGCGGGTGCCTCGGCGACCGGAGCGCTGGTTGCCGTCAACGCGGCAAGGCTGTGGGAAGTCTGGCGGCGGTTTCACATCCATCCCTTGAGCTGGGGGTTGGTGAGCCCGCTTGGCGCGGGTCTCTGCACAGCCGTGGCTGTGTGGAGCGCGAAACTCTTTTTCGCCGGCGCCGGGTGGCCGATCCTGGCTCTTCTCTGTCTGATTCTCTACCCAGGTGTTCTTCTCTTCTTCGGATTGCATCGCGATGACCGCGAGCTGGTCCAGGCGCTCGTGAACAAGCTGAAACCGCGGGCCGTTTGAACACTCGGGCAAGGGGGAGCAAGGGTGAAGCCCGCAAAGGATGACCGTATCCCGCTCCTGGTCGTGGGACCGACGCCGCCTCCGTCGCACGGTGTTAGCGTAACGATGCGGTTGATTCTCGACTCGCGCTTGCGCGAACGGTTCAGGATGAGCCATGTTGAACTGGCGGACCGGCGCGGCATCGCGCATGTGGGTAAGCCTGACATCCACGATGTGTTTTTGTTCGTCTCCCAGTGGCTGTCGCTGATCCGGAGGCTCTTGAGCGAACGTCCCAGGGTGGTATACCTGGCAATCTCTCAATCTACGATCGGAGTCGTCCGGGACAGCTTCTTCATCTGGCCTTCTCGCCTGTTCGGCGCGCGCGTGATCATTCATCTCCACGGGGGAGGCTTCCGAGCCTGGTACGAGCGCCGCGGTCGGACAACGAGGTCCTATGTCAGGTTGATGCTGGGAGCCGTTGCGCGAGTGATCGTGTTGGGAGAGACGCTGCGCGGACTTTTTGATGGACTGGTGGCTCCCGGTCGCGTCGCAGTGGTTCCCAATGGAGTTTCATGGGCCCGCGGCCACGGGCCGGCCGGCGCCGTTATTCCCAAACGCCGTTCCGTCCGCATTCTGCATTTCGGCACCTTGAGCCGGCTAAAGGGAGCGCTCGTGCTCCTGACATCGGTCCCGCTGGTCCTTCGAGCGCGGTCTGATGTGGAGTTTGTATTTGCAGGACCCTGGCTGCGTGCCGAAGATCAGCGGTGGGCCGAGGAGTTCGTGCGCCGGCAACAATTCGGGGAGTCGGTTGTCTTTGCCGAGCCGGCTTCCGAAAGGGAGAAGCGGGCGCTCTTCGAATCGGCTGACCTGTTCGTTTTCCCGGCGGTTCAGCAGGAGGGCCAACCGCTGGTGGTTCTCGAAGCCATGGCCGCCGGCTTGCCGGTCGTGTGCACGGATCGCGGCTGCCTGCGAGAGACCGTGGTCGAGGGGGAGACCGGGCTTTTCGTGCGCCATGACGATCCGGGGCACCTGGCCGAAATCATTCTGCGGCTGCTTGAGCGGCCCGGCGAAATGAAAGCCATGGGGGGCCGCGCCCGAAGTCGGGCCGAGTCCCTGTACACCGGCGACCGATTCCTGGAGAACCTGGAGCGAGTCTTTCTCCAGGTCGCCCGGGACGTCATTCCTTCATGAGTACGGTGAAGGGCACAGGCAAGCGGACCGTTGCGTCCATCATGCGCCTCGCGGCCTGGCTGAAGAGGAGTCGCCGTGTCGTCATTGACGCGGAGCCTCTGAAGGTGAATCTCGGGTCCGGTCTTTCCGTCGCCGAAGGCTGGGTGAATGTTGACGCGAGTCTCAATGCTCTCATCTCGACCTGGCCAAGGAGTTTTCTGCGTCAAGCCTATCGCTTTACCGATGTGAAACGCTGGTACTCACGGGACCGTTTCGTCGAGATCCTCAAGGGGAACACCTTCGTTCACCATCACCTGGAATACGGAGTCCCCTTCGGGAACGACGCGGTTGACTACCTGTACTGTTCACACATGCTTGAGCACCTGTTTTTGGAGGATGCAACCTTCCTGCTGGCGGACATGCATAGAGTCTTGAAGCGGGGCGGACGGGTACGACTCGCCGTGCCCAATCTAGAATACGCCGTCGGGCTGTACCAGGCGGGTCACAAGCAGAAAGCCTTGGGCTATTTCTTCGTTTCCCGGCAATCCGAGCGATTTGAGCGGCATCAGTATATGTATGACTTTGATCTTCTCAAGAGCCTCCTGCTTTCGGTGAATTTCCATGACATCGAGAGATGCGCCTTCCAGACGGGAAAGGTCCCTGATATTGAGAAGCTCGACAATAGGCCGGGCGAGACGCTGTTCGTCGAAGCCACGAAGTAAGCGCCGGCACCGCACGAGATCCCGTGGCGCGGCCCGGGAAGAGGGTTCGATCATGAGCAAGGCGGAGACAACCGGGGAGTATTTCGATCGAACGGCGCAGGTGTTCGCGGCCAAGTATCGAGAATCCCTCAACTTCAGGGAGCGTCTTGCGGTCTGGCAGGACGCCGTTGAAAAAGTTGTACCCGGATTGCCGGATGGCGCGCTATGCCTGGACATAGGCTGTGGCGACGGGGTGTTCGGGCGAATGCTGGCCCGCCGTGGAATCAGAACGATCGGCATTGATCAAAGCGAAGCGATGCTGGCGATGGCGCGGGCGATGGACTTGGAGGAAGGAGGCGCGTCTCCGACGGCCTATGAGGCCTCCGTTGTCCCATTGCCCCCCGAACTCGAACGCCGCTATGCGGGCGCCGCCGACCTGATAGTCTGTTCAAGCGTCCTGGAGTACATCGCTGATTATGAAGCTGCCCTGATGCAATTCTTTCGGCTCTTAAAGCCGCAAGGGGTGCTCCTTCTCTCCTTGCCCAACCGCCAGTCGCTGTATCGGGCGGGCGAACGTGGGTTGCGAGGGCTTCTTTCCCTCAAGGATTCCTATCTCCGGCATCAACGGCATCAGTTCAGCTTCCACGAGACGGGAAGGCTGCTGGAGTCCCTCGGTCACAAGGTACTCGATGCGACCTTCTTTTCGCTGCCCGTACAGGCGATCAGTGGGAGATTGTTTCCTCGGTATCGTGGTCCCTGGCTCGCGACGATGTTTCTCATTACGGTTGAAAAAGTCGGGACTCGGCCAGGATGAGAACCATCTCCTTTATTCAGCGGACCATTCCGCATTACCGCGTGAGGTTTTTTGAAACGCTGCATGTGATGGCCGGCCCCGCCGGACTGGCTCTGACGGTGTATAGCGGCGAAGGGCCGGAGGCGGGGAAAGCCTGGGGGTTCGCCCACAAGACCCTGCCCGTCCGCCGCCTTGGGCATCGAGAGGGAGCATTGTGTTGGCTAGGGGGCCTCGATCGCGCCGTCGCGGGCTCCGATGTCATCGTGGCCCCTCAGGAATTGCAGTGTCTGAATGTTCCCTATTTGTGGATACGCCGGCGGACTCTCTGTAACCACTGGATCTGGTTCGGCCACGGCCACAACTATCAGGCGTCCCTCCGGCCAGGGTGGGCAAGCCGACTCAAAGAGAGGGTAAGGCGATTCATGACCCGTCGTGCCGATGGCCTCCTCAGCTATACGCAACAAGGCGCCGCGTACTGGCGGCAGGAGGGCATGCCGGTGGATTGGGCGGTCCCTTTCCTGAACACGCTCGATGTCGAGGGCCTGAGGAAGGCCGGCGCCGACCTCTCCCAGGAGCATCTCGCGAAAGCACGACACGAGTTGGGCATAGAAGGGAAGAAAGTGCTTTTGTTTTCCGGGCGCCTCTATGTGCAGAAGGAAGTGGACTTTCTTCTGCGCGCCCTTGCCTTGCTTCAGGAACGGCGCCCCGACACGGCGCTGCTGATCCTGGGGGACGGGGAGGAACGCCGTCGGCTCGAAGCCCTCCGCGACCGACTGAACCTGAGGCACGTCCATTTCCTGGGATCGGTCGTGGACCCCTCGGAGTCGAGCCTGTATTTCAGGCTGGCCGATCTCCTGGTCATTCCGGGGTTGGTGGGGCTCGCGATCGTTCACGGATTTGCCTTCGGTCTCCCCCTCGTGACGACGGAGCGAGACTTTCACAGTCCGGAGATCGATTACCTCGGCTCCGAAACCGGCGCCATGACGACCCACGATGAGCAGGCGTATGCGCGTACTATCGAGTCACTTCTGTCCTCCCCGGACCTGTTGCGATCAATGCAAACGTGCGCCGCGCGTCTCGGGGACCGACTGACGCTGGCACGTTCGGCTGAGCGCTTGCTTGATGGGCTTAACCGGTTGTGTGAGAGGCCCTCTACGTGAGCGCCACGAGGGCGATGATCTATACGGGCGATAAGCATGTGCGGCATTAACGGAATCCTGCTGTTTAACGATGCGGCCGCCTATCCGGACGCTCATTACCATGACGTCATCGGCCGCATGAACAAGGCGACGGCCCATCGCGGACCGGACGGCGACGGCATCTTCGTGCGGCATCCGGTCTGCCTGGGGCACAGGCGGCTCAGTATCATTGATTTGTCCGTCAATGGCGCGCAGCCCATGTTCAATGCAACAGGAAGCGCGGTGATCGTGTTCAACGGGGAAATCTACAACTACCTCGAATTGGCCGAGGAACTGCGGCAGAAAGGACACACGTTCAAATCGCGAACCGACACCGAGGTCATCCTTCACTGCTACGAGGAGTATGGCCCTGATTGCGTCACGAAGTTTAACGGGATGTGGGCGTTCGCGATTTATGACTTCGACAAGCGGTTGCTCTTCGCATCGCGCGATCGTTTCGGCGTGAAGCCGTTCTTTTACCACGTCGATGAAGAGAGTCTGGTCTTTTCGAGCGAGGTGAAAGGGATACTCCAATACAAACGCATCACCGAGGCGAACCTCGGCAAGCTCTACGACTATCTGGCATATGGGTACAGGAACAACAACGGCGACTCATTCTTCAAGGGCATTCATGAACTGAAGGCGGGACACAATCTCACCGTCGCACAGGGCGCGGTGCAATGCCGTCGCTACTGGAGGATCCCAGAAGCGCCGGAAAACGGCGGTCCCGTGACCAGCTATGAAGCCCTCAAGGACCAGCTCGTGCAGCTACTGACGGATTCGGTGAAGTTGCGGTTCAGAAGCGACGTCCCCGTGGGCATCACCCTCAGCGGCGGGCTGGATTCATCGGCACTCACTTCCATCGTGGACGACCTCATCGAGCGCCATGCCCTCCTGTACAAGCAGGTTGCAGCCTATTCGGCCTGGTTTCCAGGCTTTGCGCTGGACGAAAGCCGGCTTGTGCAGGAATTCGTAGAAACCTGCAAGCACATCAAACTCGAGCAGCGGTTTCCCTCGAGCGTCGGCTTGCTGGGGTCGCTCGACAAGCTCGTGTATGGCATGGGTGAGCCCATCTTCAGCACCACTGTGTTTGCTCATCATGAGCTGATGAAGAGTATCAAGGAGGCCGGGGTTAAGGTTGTCATCAACGGGCAGGGCTCTGACGAAGCTTTCGGTGGATACGGCCGCTATATCGTCGGCCATCGTCTGATCGAGATCCTCCTCACCGATCCCGCTTGTCTCCTGGGGCAACTCCGAGCGATTTCGAGGCAGATGAAATTTTCATATGCCCACATCCTTGCTCAAGTGGTTAAGGCCGTGCTTTCAAGACGCGCCGCATCATATTTGCGAGCCAAATACCAGGAACAGATCATCGGGTGTCTGCAACGCGACTTTGTGCGGCGGCACTATCAATATCTGGAGAACGATGACCAACGGGCCCTGTCATCCGACAAAGTGAACGGCTATCTCAGAGCGAACATGCAGGACTATTCGTTCGCCCAGATTTTGCATTATGAAGACCATTCCGCCATGCAGCAATCAATAGAGATCCGTTCCCCTTTCCTTGACTACCGAATCGTCGAATTCGCCTTCAGCTTGCCGACGAAATACAAATTCGATATGGGCTCGACCAAGAAGATCATCAGGGACAGTTTCCGAGGGCGCCTGCCCTCCAGTATCGTGGACGGTCATGAAAAAGTGGGGTTCGTGACGCCCTTTGCCTCCTGGCTTCAGGACCGGGATTTCAACGCGTATGTCATGGATACGATTCAGTCCTCTTCCTTCCGTTCGAAGGCGATCTGGAATGCGGAGGCGATCGCCGCACGATTCCGTTCCCCGGAAACGAACCCCAACTTTCCGTATTGGCGGATCCTCAATACGGAATTGTGGAGCCGGCAATACCAGATCGGGAATCTCGGGTGATGGAATGCCTGCCGTAACACGGAGTTGCGCGGGATGAGCAAGCCTCGCCTGCTGGACGCTGTTCGGACGCTTCATCTGAGCATTGCCGATCGGGGACTCCCATGCCACATTGCCATTTACGGCCATAGCGTCGAGGCGGAGCAGTTCCCGGCCTTGGAAGAGTGTCTGGGGCATCTTACGGCGCTCGGCTATAAATTTTGTGCGCCCTGCGAGTTGTTCGTCGAAGATGCGGCCAGGAAAGTGTCCTTGAGTTTCGACGATAATTACCGGGCCTGGCATCCGATGCTGCGGATTTGGGACAAGCTACACATACGTGCCACCTTTTATGTGAACAGCCTGCCCCTCCGTGACCGGGCGACCAGGCAGCAAATCGACGACTACTTTGACCGCATCCAACACCATGGTGAGCGTTCTCCGCTGTCCGTCCAGGAATTGCGCGAGATTGCTGCAGCCGGGCACACGATCGGTTCCCATGCCCATTCTCACTGCAGGCTCACGGGAATCGAGTATGCGGCGGCGGTCGAGGACATTCGGAAGGGGAAACATATCCTGGAGGATATCCTGCAAGGTCCCGTCAGCGATTTCTCGTTTCCCTTCGGCATGCGACGTCACTTCAGTTCCCGCTTGCGGAGCTATTGTGTCGGTCTGGGATTCAGGACGATCGCGTCCGCCATCCCGGGCATGCAGCATGGGAGACGCAGGTCCCCCTATCTACACCGGACGAAGTGGGACTTCGACAGTCCGCTGGAGTTCAACATAGCCAATTTACGGATTGATGGGCGGGTATTCGCGGCCCTGACTGGACGCAGTCCGATAGGCTAGCTCCACAAGGGAGAGATTATCCTTGAATATCGCGCTGTTCGCCGGCCGTCCTGCATCCATCGCCCGACGTTTCATCACCCGGCATCACGAGGGTCTGTCCAGAGAGGGTGTGCAGATCAGATTATTGGTTATAGATGCAAACGCCGGCAAACAGCAGAACCCTGCCAAACATGCTTGGAACGTGGTTCGGCGACAGGCAAGAATCAGCGGATGCTCGTCGCTCACGTCGCTTCTGAGGATCGTGTTTTATAAGACTCTTGTCCGACTCCCATCCCTGTCCCTGCAGCCGAACGATATGGCCAAGCCCCCCGGATTCGAGGGCGTTGAGACGGTTACCGTCCCGACGTTGAACAGCCCCGGCGCCGTCGAGGCCGCCCGCGCCTGTGATTTGGTCTGCTTGATGGGCACCCGCATCATCCGGCGCGATACGCTGCTCGAGCTGAAGGTTCCCGTCATTAATATTCATGCCAGTGATCCGGGCTTCGTGCGCGGCGGTCCACCGGTATTCTGGGAGATACTGGGAGGCCTGGACGGCATGACGCTCACCATTCACGATGTCGTCCCCGAGGTGGACGCAGGCGAGATTCTCAAGCAGAGACAAGTGCCGATTCAGTTTCGAGGCAGCCTGGGCAGGACAATCCGTGAGACCATGTCGGCCGCCGAGCCTCATGTGACGGACCTGTTCCGGGATGTCATTCTGGACCTGCAGGCCGGCCGGCAGGACCGGAGGCCCAATCCACGCGGACCGCTCCGGGTCACACCGACGATCAGAGATACGTTAAAGGCGGAGCTTATTTGCAGAAGACGGACAGGGCGGTCCTGACGATGGTCTGAGAACACATGATCCCCTAGCGCGGGTTCCATACCCTTCAGGTTTGCTCCCCCCCCTGATTCAAGACCTATCTCTTCACGGTCTGATGGCGCCCACAGGCTCCTCCGCGGGCGGTCGTTGCCTTGTCATTCCGACCCGCCCGTGCCCTCTTCCTCTCTGTAAACCACCCTGGTCCAAAAAAATTTAACGTCCAGGATACGGGTGGGTGACGTGGGATTTACCGGATTGGCCCACAGTCAGATGCTACACGCCTCTGCGACGGGATCAGCAAGGGCAGGGTTCAAGTGGCACAGAAAGGAGGGGGATGGCCATGGCTAGAAGAGAAGCCGGCACCCATCTATATCAGAGGATCTGGCAGAACCTAGAACGGGAGCGTGCGGCTCTACACCGTGAAGCTCGGCAGCTTCACTTGTGCGTACCCCGGCCCGAACCCCTGCCGGATGTTGCCGATCAGGCCACCGCGATACGGGATCATGAAACTCTCTCGCGGACGATGGAGCGAACGCAATACCGGCTGCGCCAGATCGAGAGTGCGCTGGATCGCATGCTGATGGGATGGTACGGCCTCTGTGTGGGCTGCGGAGAGGAAATCCCCTATAAACGACTCAAGGTCCAACCCGCGACCCTGTTATGCGTCTCTTGCAAGACCCGTCAAGAGGAGCGGGCAGCACTTCTCCTCTAAAGGAGACTTTCTGCAACCTCAGTCAAAGGAGTGGTTGGGGGATCGTACTGAAGATCCGCTTCGGTGGCGATGATCGTACCGGAACTGCCGTCCACAAACAGTTTGACCTGGCCATGCTCAGTCAGCAATTTGACCCTCCACACCACCTTCTTGAGCTTTTTCTTAAGTTTCGCCTCGACCACGGTTCCGGCCCTGGTCTCTGAAGCCACCCGGATCGCTTGCTCGATCGACACGGAGCTGGCATTCACCAACTCGGCCGTTCTTCCGGCCTTCCCCTCACCGTTCTGACGATGACCCATGCCATCCTCCTCGGCAATCTATATCACCATTGCAATCGGTTCTCTATAGTCCTGGAGCCTCCTCTGGGCATTGAAAGGGGTGGGAAGGATAGCCGAGCGAAACCCGGCCGGAAACGCTGCGGGGAGTCTAGGCTGATCCACCCAAGGAAGTCTAGTAGGACTTGGTGGCTCCTTGTGGAGTGTGGAGTATAGGCCTTGACAAAACCACGTCCGATGGACTTTATGGGAGGGGAATTCCCGACGTGGCTGTGTCGGTTGGAAGGACCGCATGGATCAGGATCGAAACTCCGCGGTGCTGGTGAAGCGGGGCGTCTGTCACGCCTTGTTTGCTTACGATGTCGGGCTTTCCATCAACCTGGAAGAGGCTGACCGGCGCATCACCGCGAACAAGGCACGCGGAAGCTTTCAGCATAAACTTCGTGCGCCTCAGTACCTCGAATATCGCCCGGCCCCTCTGCGCGTGATCCAAGACGCGGCAGCCTTCCCCCTCGGCCCCTATTCCTCCAGCCCGACGGTCGAGGTTGTCCTCTATGATTTCGGAGCCGTTTCAGTCACCTACAGGATTTCATTCGATGGTCCTCTGGCGGGACTTCTGCTGCTCAGCGAAGCCCTCTATGAAAACCAGGGGCTATTGGCTGACTCCCGCAGACGGATCGAAGCACTCCTCACGGCACTTGTGCCGGCGATCGAGCGCCCCAATATCTCGACCAAGGGTGAGGATTATCTGATCTTCGAGGTGGAGGAGTGGGTCTCCCAGAGCGGGAGTACCGTCTGGATGAGCCAGGATGACACCATCGCCAGGATCTTGCGGTGCGAGCCTGCTCCCTTATCCGAACAGGAAGTGAAGGATGCGACCTCGTATCGTATTTCGTATGGCCATGACGACGCCGCGATCATCGACTGGAACGCCGCGTTGCTCTTCGGCCATCAGATGGAAGATGTGCGGGCTGTCCTCGAGTTTGCAAACGTGGAGCTTTTGGAAATGCGTCTCCTGGACCATCAACTGGACCATGCGCTGGATCAAGCCTATGCCGCCCTGTCTTTGAGCCCCAAGAAGCCCTGGGCTCGTCTCCGGCTTCCCGGCTCGTTTGAGGCCGACTCCAGACGCATTGCGCAACTCCAGGTTGACGGCGCCATTCTTTTCGCTCGGGTCACGAACACCCTCAAGCTCGTCGGCGACCAGTACCTCGCCCGAGTCTACCGCTTGGTGTCGCAGCGATTTCATCTCGAAGTCTGGGACGGGAGTATTACCCGCAAATTACATACACTCGATAGCATATACGGCAAGATGACGGACCGGGCGGCGGTCCGTCGTATGGAATTGCTGGAGTGGATCATCATCGTGCTGATCGCCGTTTCCATCGCCGTATCCTTTCACTCCTGACCCCTTCCAGCCCAGTTTCCTATCGAGATTTAACCATTTGTTTACGCTGCTCTAACCTGTCGTTTCAGAATGGGGGGTAAAACACCCCAGCGTCCTGCTCAACAGGGCATTACATGAAACAAATCATCGTACACTCGCTCAAGCGCACGCTGAAGGTGGAGGAGGTTCCTGCACCCGCGTTACACCCCCAGGGCCTGCTTGTCGCGAACCATGTCTCTCTGATCAGTCCAGGGACCGAGAAGACGACCGCCATGATCATGCAGAAGACCCTGGCGGGGAAGGCGATGGATCGGCCGGACCTGGTCAAGAGGATCCTGGACAAGATTCACAAGGATGGCCTGATAGATTCCATGCGGCGGGTCTTCGACCGGCTCGATACGCCGACGGCTCTGGGGTATAGCTGCGCGGGAACCGTGCACGAGGTGGGCCCGAAGGTGGACGCCTTCTCAGTGGGCGATCGGGTGGCCTGCGCCGGACAGAACTATGCCTCTCATGCCGAGGTCGTGTTCGTCCCGAAACACCTGTGCGTCAGGATTCCGGAGGGAGTGGATTTCGAGGAGGCGTCGTTTGTCACCTTGGGCGCCATCGCTCTGCAAGGGGTACGGCAGGCGGAACCGTGTCTCGGGGAGCGGGTCGCCGTGATCGGACTCGGGTTGCTGGGCCAACTAACGGTCCAGTTGCTCAAAGCCTCGGGGTGTCAGGTGCTGGGCTCCGATCTCGATCCGACGAAAAATGATCTAGCCCGTTCGCTCGGGGCCGATGCGGTGGCGGTCTTCAGCGATCTGACCGAAGCCGCCATGGCATTCACGGAAGGGCGCGGTGTGGATGCCGTCATCATCGCCGCCAGCACGAGGGAGAACGGGCCGGTCCAGATCGCGGGCGCCATTGCCCGTAAAAAAGGCCGCGTCGTGGTCGTCGGAGCGGTCGGGATGACGGTCCCTCGGGAGGCTTACTACCTCAAAGAGCTCGAGATCCGCCTTTCGACCTCGTACGGCCCCGGGCGCTACGATCCTGACTATGAGGAACGGGGGAGGGACTATCCCTTCGGCTACGTGCGCTGGACGGAAAACCGGAACATGGACGCGTTTCTGTCGCTCCTGCAGCAGCGGAAAGTCAGCGTGAAACCCCTGGTCACGCATCGGTTTCCCATCCAGGAGGCAGAGCAGGCGTACGTCCTGCTGAAGAAACACACCGAACCCCATCTGGGCATCCTCATTTCCTATCCCTCGGCGGAAACCGGGCCGAATCTCGGCCGGGTGGTTGAAATCGTCGCGGGAAAGCGCCTGGGCCAGCTCAATCTCGGCATTATCGGGGCGGGGCACCATGTCCGGGATTGGTTGCTTCCCAGCCTGCTCGAATGGAAGGCGGTGCAGATCCGCGCAGTCTGCACGGCCACTGGGAGCCATGCCAAGGCGCTGGCGGAGAAGACTCGGACCGCGTATTGCACGACCGATTACCGCGAGATCCTGAAGGATGAGGCGATCCAGGCCGTTCTCATCGGCACGCGTCACGACACTCACGCGGAGATCGTGATCGAAGCGCTGCAGGCCGGCAAGCACGTGTTCGTGGAGAAGCCGCTGTGTCTGACGGAGGAGGAGTTGGACCGGATCGCGCTGGTGTATCGCGAGAAGGCGAGTAAGGGGATCCATCTCATGGTCGGCTTCAACCGGCGCTTCTCTCCCCATGCCGAGAAGGCGAGGGCCTTCTTCAGCGGGCGCAAGGAATCGCTGGTCATGTCGTACCGGGTGAACGCCGGCTCCCTCCCCGAGGAGCACTGGATTCAGGACCCCGAGGTGGGCGGCGGAAGAATTCTGGGCGAGGCCTGTCACTTCGTGGACTACATGCAATCGCTGTGCGGTGCTCCGCCGGTCACCGTGTTTGCGCAGCGGGTGGGCTGTCACACCGGAGGGCCGCGCGATGAGCAGAGTATTCTCTCCCTGGCGTTCGCCGACGGCTCCATCGGTGCGGTGGTGTACGCGGCGGGGGGCGACCCGGCACTGGCTAAGGAGCGCTTCGAAGTCTTCGGAGAAGGCAAGGCGCTGGCGATGGATGACTTCGAGGTCACCGAGTTTTATGCAAAGGGGCAGCGGGGAATGTACCGATCGGGCAAGCGCGACAAAGGATTTCAAGAGGAAATGAACCTGCTCGTCACGAACTTGACGCGCGGGAACGGAGCCGCAATGCCGTTCCACCAAATTGAGGCCGTGACGCGTGCCTGCCTCCTGGCCGCCAAAAGTCTCCGCACGGGCCGGCCTTATGAGATCCCGGTGACGCCGGAATGAGACCTCGGCACCAGACGCAACAACAGGCAGTGAGGGACCGCCCCGGCGTTCCGCGGTTCGTCCAGACGAACCGGCGCGGTCTTCTCTGGTACGTGAAGCGCTCGCGGGTCATGGGGCCCGCTGAACTTGTCCACCGGGTGAGGGAGCAATGCCGCCTGGCGATGCTCCGAGCCGCGTATCACCTGGGATTGACGGCTGGGGGCCGGGTCCGCGGCGCCGGGCGACGTGATCCGCGCAGCTTGTCATTTTGCACCGCCGACACCCCGCAACTCCCGGACCTGCCCTGGTCCTTCGAACCGGATGAAGCCGGGCGCACAGCGCTCTTGGAGGGACGGGTCCACGCGCTGGGCTGTTCTTGGGTGTGGCGACCCGACCACCAGGTCTGGTACGAGGCCCCCGATACGGGACGACAATGGCCCCGGGGGTTCTTTGCTGCCATTCCATACCGACCCGGGAATCCGTTCGGCGATATCCGCGTCGCATGGGAACCCGCCCGGCTGCAGCACCTGGTCGCCCTGGCGCTGCTGGCCCGCGATTCCCGTGACGGGGTGCGCGACCGAGCGGTTCGCCTGATCGAGGCGCAACTCTGCTCATGGGTGACGGCGAACCCCGCCCTTACCGGAATTCACTACATCTCGGTCATGGAATGCGCCCTGCGCCTCATGGCGGTCTGTCACGCGCTGGACATGATCCGGCCTTGGTTGAGGGACCCCGAAGGAGTGTGGCAAGCATTGCTGGAGTTGGTGGAGAGCCACGCCGGCCTGATCGCCGCGCGCTGGTCGGCGCATTCGTCACGCGGAAACCACACCATCGCCGAGGCCGCCGGTCTCGTGTACGCCGGAACGCTCTTCCCGGAACTGCCTCGGGCCGGGGGCTGGGTGGAACTGGGACTCCGCCTCATGGGGACCTCCGCCTCCGACCAGATTTTGCCGGACGGCGGAGGGCGGGAGCAGACGGTCTGGTATCACTGGTTCATCGCTGACCTGTACGGGCTGGTCGCCCGGTTGCTCGAACATCGGCGCCTGCCGGTGCCGCCGGAGCTCGGTCGCGCGCACGAGCAGGCGACCTCGTTCCTGAACGAGTTTGCCGGGACCGCGCGGGACCTGCCGCGGATCGGCGACGGGGACCAGGGCTACGCGCTCTCGCCATTTCTGAGGATCTCCGCGCGGGCCGGCGGCCGCGCGGCGGGCCTCACGAGCTTCCCGCAGAGCGGGTATTCGATCATCCGCTCGGCGGCCGGGGAGCCGGCGAGGCTGATCCTCGACCACGGGTCGCTTGGACTGCCGTCTTCGTTCGGCCACGGCCATGCCGACGCGCTGTCGGTGATCTTCTCGTTGGGCGGGCGGGAGATTCTGGTGGACCCCGGGACGTATACCTATGGCGGTGATCCGCGCTGGCGGGCGTACTTTCGCGGCACGCGCGCCCACAACACCGTCACCGTAGACGGGTTGGATCAGGCGGTGCAGGAGGGGGCGTTCCTCTGGTCCCGGCCCTACCGTGCCCACCTGCACCGGCAGGCGGTGGAAGCTGATGGGACGGTTACGCTGCTGGCCGGTCATGACGGCTATCTCGCGCGCGCAGGGGTCCTCCATTGGCGCGGGGTCCGGTATCAACCGCCCGGACAGTGGGTGATCTGGGACCGGCTGACGGGCGCCGGGGAACATGAATTGGAGCTGCACTGGCACATCGCCGGACCGGTCGCCCCCGAAGGAGAGGGCTTCATCGTTTCGGTCGGCGGACGGCGCCTTCGCCTGCACGTGGCGGGGGGAACCGCGGCCCTACATCGCGGCGAAATCGACCCGCTCCTGGGGTGGCAGGCGCCGGCCTACGGCGTCCTAGAAGCGATCACGACGCTGCGCGCGGCGTGGCAGACTTCCCTGCCGCATGAATTGGTGACGACTTTGTCGCTGGCCGACGGGCCGGAGCCGCGCGAGACCTGGATGGCCATCCCGGCGTTCTTCAGAAGGTGGGTTCATGAAGCCGAAGCGGGTTCAAATACTCGGTGTGCCGGTTGACTGCGTCACGATGGAGCAGGCGCTCCACGTGGTGGAGGAGATGATCCGCGGCGACCGGGCCGACACGGTGATCGCGGTCAACCCGGAGAAGGTCATGAAGGCCCGGCGGGACCCCGTGCTGCTCGGACAGTTGATGCGGGCGGGCCTCCTGATTCCGGACGGAATCGGCGTGGTGGTTGCCGCGCGGGGCCAGCAGGCAAGACCGGTCGAACGGGTGGCGGGCTCCGATCTCATGCCGTTGCTCTGTGGTCTTGCGGCGCGCAAGGGCTACAAGGTTTTTCTATTCGGCGCCGGCCCGGAGGCGAATGACTCGGCCGTCCGGACCCTCCGCTTGCGCTTCCCCGGGCTGGCGATCGCGGGCGCGCAGCACGGGTTCGTGCGGGACGAGGACATGCCGGACGTGATCCGGAGGATCAACGACTCGGGCGCCGAGATCGTCTTCGTTGCGCTGGGGAGTCCGAAGCAGGAAATGTGGATTGATCGCTGGCTTCCCGAGCTGCGCGTCAAGGTCGTGCAGGGCGTCGGGGGAACCTTCGACGTGCTTGCCGGCCGCGTCAGGCGCGCGCCCCCGGCATGGAGAAGAATCCACCTCGAATGGCTCTATCGGCTCGTCTGCGAGCCCCGGCGGATCCGGCGACAGGCGGCGCTTCCGCAGTTTG
>Ga0187893_10002708_pt1 | contig 38141 bp, 37 predicted proteins | sample MA1701074metaG_FD_139574 | JGI IMG/M metagenome (GOLD analysis project Ga0187893, IMG submission 139574) | White microbial mat communities from a basaltic lava cave in the Kipuka Kanohina Cave System on the Island of Hawaii, USA - MA170107-4 metaG ... | reverse complement strand
TGACCTCAGCGGCGCGGATCTCGACCACACCCGCATGGAGAACTGCTGGATGATGGGCACCAACTTCTCCGACGCAAAGCTCGCCGAGAGCCGCCTGGCGGGCGCGCACCTGGAAGAATCCAGATGGATCGAGGCAATGATGCACCAAGTCGCGGCGCAGGACGCTCATCTGAAGAAGGCTTATTTGCAGCAGGTGAGAATGTTTGGCTGCGATTTCACGGGAGCCGATCTCACGGAGGCCAACCTCTATCACGCGCGTCTGCAGATGACGCGGTTCTATGGCGCCTGTCTGACTGACGCCAATCTCGGCATGCTGCAAGCCTCCGATTGCAACTTTTCGCAAGCGGATCTGTGCGGAGCGCGGCTTCAGCGCGCCACTCTCACCCGCACTGTGTTTCTCCGCGCCAAGATGGCTGGCTGCGACCTACGGGAAGCCAAGCTGACGGGAACCGACTTCGGCGGGGCCGATCTACGCAATGCGCGATTTTCCGAGGCGATTCTCACCGCCGTGGATCTCCGCGACGCCAACCTGCAGGGAACTCGCGAGCTCACCGCGGAGCAATTGGCGCAGGCCCGCACGGATTCCTCCACCACTCTACCCAACGGTTCCAAAGGTCCCTATCTGCGCCGCAGCGGAGCCGAGCGACCCCGATAGACTTGTGGCGCACGCTCCCGCGTGATGCTGCGAACTTCAGTTCGCGGTGTTCCCAAGACTGAACCCGCTACGATAGTAACTGAGCATGCAAGCAGCAGAGATCGCAGCCATTGTTAATGGCCGCCACGGCGATCCTTTCCGCATCCTCGGACCGCAACCGGTCGCCCGAGATTGGCAGCCCGATGCCTGGGAAATCCGCGCCTTCCTTCCGCAAGCCGAACGTGTCGAAGTATTGATAGGCGGCGCCAGCGCTCCGATGGAGTCTCTCCATCCGGCGGGCCTGTTCACCGCCCGTTTCGACGCGCGACCCGATGCCTACCGATACCGCATCCATCTGCCTGACGGCGTCATCCTGGAAGAAGCGGACCCTTACCGCTTTCCTCCCCTTCTCACCGAATTTCAACTTCATCTGCACGGCGAAGGGACACACTACGAAAGCTACAACACGCTTGGCGCGCATCTGAGTGAGTGCAACGGCGTAGCCGGCGTGCGGTTCGCCGTCTGGGCGCCGAACGCGGAGGTCGTTTCCGTGGTGGGCGACTTCAACGGCTGGGATCCACGCCGAAATCCGATGAGGCTGCGGGATGGCGGCTTGTGGGAGATGTTTCTGCCGCATCTGGGAGAGGGCGCCATATATAAGTACAACATCCTTACCCGGGACGGCCGATCTTTCATGAAGGCCGATCCTTATGCGTTTGCGGCTGAACTGCCACCCAAGACCGGTTCGGTAGTTGCGTGCCTGGACCGCTATCAGTGGCGAGACAGAGCATGGATGGAGGCGCGCGCCCACAAGGATCCCCTGCATGAGCCGATATCCGTGTACGAAGTCCACTTGGGATCGTGGCTGCGCAGCGAAGGAAACCGCGTCCTCACGTATCCCGAACTGGCTGCGAAACTTCCCCTCTACGCGAAAGAGATGGGCTACACGCACATCGAGTTGATGCCGGTGCAGGAACATCCTTACTCCGGTTCATGGGGCTATCAGGTGACCGGTCACTTTGCCCCCACCTCACGGTACGGCTCACCGCAAGATTTTATGACTTTCGTCGATGCGTGTCATCAAGCTGGCATTGGCGTTTTGCTCGACTGGGTGCCTGCCCATTTCCCCAAGGACGCTCACGGACTGGCGGAATTCGATGGCACGGCTCTCTACGAACATGAAGATCCACGCAAGGGCGAGCACATTGACTGGGGCACAAAAATCTTCAACTATGGCCGCAACGAAGTGCGCAGTTTTCTGATCTCGAGCGCTGTCTTCTGGCTGAAGAAGTATCATATTGACGGCCTTCGCGTAGATGCCGTGGCGTCCATGCTCTATCTCGACTATTCACGCGAGGAGGGGCAATGGATTCCCAATCTCTATGGCGGGAACGAGAATCTGGAAGCCATCGATTTTCTCAAGAAGTTCAATGAGCAGGTGCATCAAATACCCGGCGCGATATCGATCGCGGAAGAGTCCACTTCGTTTCCCGGCGTGTCGCACCCCGTCTATGCCAATGGGCTGGGATTCACCTTCAAATGGAACATGGGCTGGATGCACGACATGCTGGACTACTTCTCCAAGGACCCGATCTTTCGAAAATATCACCACAACGACCTCACGTTCTCCATGCTGTACGCATTCTCGGAGAACTACGTACTTCCGATTTCTCACGACGAAGTCGTGCACGGCAAAAGGTCGCTGCTGGGCAAGATGCCCGGCGACGAGTGGCAGCGCTTTGCCAATGTCCGGGCGTTTCTGGCTTTCATGTGGGGCCACCCGGGGAAGAAGCTTCTTTTCATGGGCGCCGAAATCGGGCAATACGAGGAGTGGAACTACGATGCTTCGCTCCGCTGGGACCTGTTGCAGTACGACTATCACCTCAAGCTCCAGCGCTTCGCACAAGCCTTGAACCGGCTCTATTTGTCGAGTCCGGAGCTGTACGAAGTGGACCATAAGTGGCCAGGGTTCGAATGGATCGACTTCCACGACGTCGAAAGCTCAGTGATTTCGTTCTTGCGATGGTCGCGCGATCACCACAGGTGTCTGGTGTTCGTCTGCAACTTCACCCCACAGCCGCGGTATGGCTACCGGATCGGGGTTCCTTCGCCGGGCGTTTATCTGGAAGTTCTCAATACCGACGAGGCGGATTTCGGGGGCAGCAACGCCGGTAACCTCGGGCACGTCACTGCCGAGGCTCTACCCAGTCACGGCCGCCCGGCGCGAATCTCGATCGTACTTCCACCGCTGGCTGTTGTGGTCTTCCGGAAGAAGGCCGAGCCGAAGGAACCAAAGGTAGATGGCTGAGTCTTATTACGCGCTCGTTGTGGGCGGCGGGCACAACGGACTGGTCACGGCGGCCTACCTGGCGCGGGCCGGCAAAAAAGTTCTGGTCCTCGAACGGCGCGATCTCGTGGGCGGATGCTCGGTGACTGAGGAATTGTGGCCCGGTTACCGCGTTTCAACAGCGGCGTATCTGTCCAGCCTATTGCAAGAGAGAATCGTCCGCGAGCTGGAGCTTGAGAAGTTTGGCTATCACGTCACGCCAAAAGAGCCGCCTTTTTTCTCGCCGTTCCCGGATGGACGGTATCTCTTCCTGTGGCAGGATCCGGCGCGGACACACCAGGAGATCCGAAAGTTTTCGGCAAAAGACGCGGGGCGCTTTGGCGCCTATGAGGAGCACCTCGAGCGGCTGGCTCAGGTGGTGGAATCGCTGCTTCTCGAAACGCCGCCACCGTTTCCGCCATCCGGGATCGGCGAGCTGGTGGACTATCTCAAGCTCGCCGGACGTCTCCGAAAGCTCTCCGCCCGCGACCTCGAGGGCCTGGTCAAGATCTTCACCCAATCCGCCGCTGACTTCCTCGACGACTGGTTCGAGAGCCCTGAATTGAAGGTCACACTCGCGACTGATGGCGTGATTGGCGCCAATGGAGGACCGCGATCCGCCGGCACCGCCTACATCCTCATGCATCACTGCATGGGAGGGGTCGGCGGGCGGCGTGGCGTATGGGGATTCGTCCGCGGCGGCATGGGCGCTATCTCAGATGCGATTGCATCGTCGGCCAGAAGCCGCGGCGCCGCCATCCGTACCAACGCCGCGGTAAAACAGATACTGATACTCGACGGACGCGCGCAGGGCGTCGTCCTAGAGAGCGGAGAAGAGATTCGTTGCCGCATCGTGGCTTCCAATGCCGATCCGAAAACGACCTTCCTTCGCTTAGTGGATTCGCGCGAGCTATCGGGCGAATTTGTCCGGTCCATCGAGCGTTACCGGTGTGAAGGCACCTCCTGCAAGATCAATCTGGCGTTGAACGGATTGCCGGACTTCACTTGCCTGCCGGGCACGCCGGGACCCCAACATCGCGCCACCATGCATATCTGCCCCGACATCGAGTACGTCGAGCGCGCTTGGGACGATGCCAAATACGGCCGTCCGTCGGAAAAACCGTTACTTGAAATGACTGTTCCCAGTCTCTACGATCCAACTCTTGCTCCTGAGGGTAGACACGTGATGGGTATCTTCCTCCAGTACGCTCCCTATTCGCTGCGAAATGCTTCCTGGGACGATCTGCGCGAGCCGTTTGCCGATCGTGTCCTCGACCTGATCGCCCAATATGCTCCCAATATCCGCTCCCTCATCGAGCATCGCCAGGTCCTCACTCCACTCGACCTCGAACGCCGCTTCGGCCTTTGGGGCGGCAATATTTTCCACGGCGAGATGAGCCTCGATCAGATGTTCGTGATGCGCCCGCTCACCGGATGGGCGCGTTATCGCACGCCCATTGCAGGACTTTATTTATGCGGATCTGGAGCCCATCCCGGCGGGGGCGTGATGGGTGCACCGGGATATAACGCGGCCCGCGAGATGCTGAAGGACGCGCGATAACCACTTCTTGCGTTTCTAGCTTACCGCAATGAGGAATTCACGGGTCCGAAAGTACAGCACTCCCTCGGAGATAGCAGGGGTGGCCATCACCGAGTCTTCGAGAGTGTTCCGGACCAGTTCCCGGTACTCGCGTCCCGCAGCGACAACGTAGACGTCACCTTCCTCGCTCGAACAATAGATCTTGCCGTCGCCCGCCACGGGGGAAGCCGAGAAACCGGTCAGGCCGGTGCCCAGACGCTGCTGATAGTGGAGCTTTCCACTTTTGGCGTCGTAACACTTTAGAACGCCATTGTTCGTTCCGCTGTAGAGCCAATCCCGGTACACCAGCGGAGTCTGAATGTAGGCGCCGTTCCGCGGCTCGCACCAGGCGACGAACTTGTTACTTCGCTCACCGTCAGCCAGAGAGATATCACCGGAGGCCTCAGGACGAATGGCCCACACCGGCGCCTCAGCGCCGTGTCCGTTGGCTACGTAGATGAACCCGTGCGCGCGAAAAGGCGTCGGTATCGGATTATCGCCACCGCTTTTCAGGCGCCACAGCTCCCTTCCCGTCTGGAAATCGTAGCTCACCACCCAGGGCCATCCATTGGCCACCACTTGCGTGCGGTTCGCCTGGTGGTGGACGAAGGGTGTGGCCCAGGAGCGCTCGCAGACTTGCGCACGCCGGACGCGCCAAATCTCCTCGCCATTGGAGATGCTGTGCGCCACGAGATAGGGATTATCCGGAGCATCGCACTGCAGCAGGATCCGGTCGCCATGCAGTGTGGGAGAACTTGCGTATCCCCACCCCACGCCGTACTTGCTCACGTTGACGGCGCCCAGATCCTTCGACCAGAGCAGCGTCCCATCGAGAGTATAGCAATGCAAGCCTTCTGAACCGAAGAAGGCTACCAGGACCCTACCATCGGTGGCCAGGGTCGAGTTGGAGTGGGTGGCCTTCCTATGGCGTTGCGCCCGCGGCGTAGCCTTGCGAGCCGTCCGGTCCCAAAGCAATTTTCCAGACCGTTTGTCGAAACACAGAATCTTCCACGATTGCTCGCCGTCGTCCTCGGCGGCATCCCGGTCGCCATAGAGTCCGAGCTTCAGCGGCGCCTTGCCCGAAGCGCTGACTGCCGTGCCAATGTAGACCCGATTTCCCCACACTACTGGACTGGAGTGACCCAAGCCCGCGACCGGTGCTTTCCATCGAATACTCCAAGCGGCCGGCAAGGGAAATCCGTCGGAGACGCCGGACGCTTCCTGTCCGCGAAACGATGGCCAGTTTGAAGTAGCGACCGATGCGCTGGTCCGGGCCCTCAGCAGCAAGGATGCAGCAAAGAGGTCGCGACGGCGCATCAGCACGGACATGATGAGTAGCCTATCATCTCCTGCCTTGCCCGGCGACGCGCAAGGTCGTCGCTTGAGTCTCGAGTGCTAAAATTAATCTTGAAGCTCCCCTCCGAGATTGTGTACATGGATGCCAACCAGTTGTTGGCCTGGGCCATGTCCACGTACCGCGACCGGTTTGCAATCGCCACCAGTTTTCAAGCCGAAGGAATGGTGCTGCTTGATATGGCGCTCCGGCTTGATCCGGCCGTCCGTATTCTCACCATCGACACCGGACGGCTGCCGGAAGCCACGCACGAAATGATCGAGACGGTACGCAATCTATATGGGGCTCGCATCGAGGTCATCGCGCCGGAGGCGAGCGAAATCGAGCGGATGGTGACGCTTCACGGAGTCAATCTCTTCCGAAAAGAGGCCGCGTTGCGAAAGCTCTGCTGCCACGTCCGCAAAGTGCGTCCGATGGAGCGGAAGATCGAGGAGTTGGATTGCTGGGCCGTTGGATTGCGCCGGGAACAATCGGAAGAACGCGCCGGCGCGGAGAAGATCGAAGATGCCGGCGGCAAATTGAAGCTGAGCCCGCTGGTCGACTGGACCCAGGCAGAAGTGGAATCCTATCTCTCACGGCACAATGTACCGCGGCATCCGCTCTATGGGCTGGGGTATCGCAGTATCGGGTGCGCGCCTTGCACCAGAGCCGTTCTGTCTGGCGAAGACGAGCGTGCCGGCCGTTGGTGGTGGGAGTCCGAGGAAAGCAAGGAATGCGGGCTGCACGTGACACCGGAAGGAGAGGTGCGGCGCTCGCTGGATATTTTGCTCGAGGAAATAGTGGTACAGTAAACCCTTTCAGCCCTAGTCTATCGGCGTTCCCGCGCCGCACGTCTCGCGTTCATGATCGATTTGCACACACACACAACCGCTTCGGACGGAACTTTCTCACCCGCGCAACTCGTAGGGGAGGCGAATCGCATCGGTCTCGATGCACTTGCGATCACGGATCACGATACGTTCGAGGGATACGAGGAGGCACGAGCCGAAGCCCAGAAAGCGGATCTCGCCCTGATCTGTGGTATCGAGCTCAGCACCAAGCTGTTTGCCCCCGGAGCGACCCGAGGCAAAACTGTTCATCTGCTCGGCTACTTCCTCTCCGGGCCTGGGCAGGAGTTTCTCGAATGGATTAAAGGACTACAGCAGGCGCGTCACGAAAGGAATGTGCGCCTGGCGGCGCGCTTGCAGGAGCTGGGATTCGACATTCGCATCGAAGAGGTGAAGGAGCTCGGGCGTTCCATGGCCGGGCGGCCGCACTTTGCGCGCCTGATGGTGGATAAGAAGTACGTGCAAACCACGCAGGAGGCCTTCGACAAGTACCTCGACGAGAAGGGCGAAGCCTACGTGGACAAGCTCGAGCCCGCACTCGCCGAGGGAATCCGCATGATCCGCGAAGGGGGAGGCATTGCTTCGCTCGCCCATCCTGTCCGGTTGAATCGATTCGGACAGCAGGAAGAAGACCTCATACGCCAGATGGCAAAGATGGGCATGCAGGCGATCGAAGTGTATCACTCCGATCACAGTGACCGTCACGTCGAGCGATACCAGTTCCTGGCACAACGCTACAAGCTAGCGCCGACAGGTGGCTCTGATTTCCATGGTGAGAACAAGCTGGGCGTCGAGCTGGGGACGGGAAAGAATCGAAATGTGAGCGTTCCAAAGAAGGTCCTGGACCGCCTGCGGTCGATGGCTCGCGGATAGACTCCGCGGTCGAGAATCGTCGATGAAAGCCGCGGTTGTTAACGCCTCGCAAGATCCGGCGCATCGTCGTTTGGAACTTGCCGAGGTACCCTCGCCCTCCACGCCGCCGGGTCACGTCCTGTTGAGAGTCCGCGCGTGCGGTGTGTGCCGGACAGACTTACACATAGTTGAGGGCGAGTTGCCCGCGCTCCGGAACCGTTTGATTCCTGGACATCAGATCGTGGGCGAAGTCGTTGGCGGAGATACCCAGGAGCTGCCTGTAGGGACGCGTGTCGGCGTCTCCTGGCTTGGCGGCACGGATGGCGTGTGCGAATACTGCCGGCGCGCCCAGGAGAATCTCTGCGATGCTCCCGTGTTTACCGGCTACACAGTGGACGGAGGGTATGCTGAGTACGCGCAAGCGCGGGCCGATTTTGTTTTCCCCATCCCGCCGACCCTCGACGATCTGAATGCAGCCCCTCTGCTCTGCGCGGGCATCATCGGCTACCGCAGCCTGCGCGTCGCCGGTGTCGAAAAGGGCGAGCGGGTCGGCCTTTACGGATTCGGCGCATCGGCGCATCTTGCGCTGCCGGTGCTGAGCTCATGGGCTTGCGAGGTTTACGTCTCAACGCGCGGCGAATCGCATCGAAGACTGGCGGCCTCACTCGGCGCCGAATGGGTTGGAACCGAGCGGGACAAGCCGCCCGTTCCTTTGGATCGCGCGATCACGTTCGCACCGAGCGGCGACGTGGTGGTCGCGGCGCTCTCAAGTCTACGAAAAGGCGGCGTCGTAGCGATCAATGCGATCCATTTGGACCGTATGCCTGAGTTCAACTATGACCGTCTGCTATGGGGCGAACGCCAGATCCGCAGCGTCGCAAACATGACGCGGGCAGACGCGCGGGAGTTCCTGGACATTGCTGCCGAAATAGGACTCAGTCCGAAAGTCACCGTGTTCCCGCTCGATCGCGCAAACGACGCTCTTCTGGCAATCAAGAGCGATTCCATCGACGGAGCCGCCGTGCTTGTTCCTTAAGTTCCGGGATAGGCAAATGCACGGCGCCAGCTCAGGCCAACGCCACCTGGAGCCGCACGAAGGACTCGAAGGACCAACCGGACTCGATCACTGCCCGGTGCATGCCCGCGCCGGGGCTCAAGGCCGCATTCGGGTTGAGGTCGATCACGGCCGGCTCGCCCGCGGCGTTCAGCCGGATATCGATGCGCGCGTAGCCGCGAATCCGGGCGGCACCCCAAGCGCGCCGCGCCAAGCTCACCACGCGCTCACGCAGCGCGTCTTCCATCGTCGGGTTATAAACGAGCGGGGAGTTCCGATATTCGTAGCTTTCCGAGTCCCACTTCGCCTCATAGGTATTAAGCCGGACGCCGCCCTGAAACAGGGTCTCGCCGACGGACCAGTGTTCTCCTTCGCCAGATCCCCAAAGCGAGACCACAAACTCGCGGCCCGGCAGGAACTCCTCGGTGATCACCGGTCCAGGCCAGCGCGTGGCGGCGAGCTCCATCTCCGCCTGATTGAAACACACCGAGTCGGAATGAATGCCGGCCGAAGCGTCCTCGGCCGCCGGCTTGACGATGCATGGGAACCCTCCTGACCGTGGTACCGGAATGCCAGCCGCTTCCAGGACCGCCTTGGTACGATTCTTGTGGCGGCAAAGCGCCAAGGTCTCGCTACCGGACCCTGTAAAGCGGACATTGAGCCATTCGAGCAAGGCTGCCAGGTGTGGCTCGAGATCTGGCCGGCCGAGCGGCGCCTCGCCCAAGTTGAAGACGACGCCGGGCCGATGCGCAGCCAGGACGTCGATCACTTCTCCAACCTCGCCGCGGACCGCGGCCACGGTCGCCTTTGGGAGCACTTCGGCGACCGCCTCGGCTGTGGAGGCGAGATCGAACTCCTCGCTGTATCGGTCGCCGGTAACTGCCTCGGGCGGCAGCGTGTGGAGCACCAGCACCTTCATTCGCGGGGCGTTCCCTGGCGGCTGCCGTTCCTGACACGAGCACGGCGGTGGGTGTGGTGACGGCCTCCTCGCAAAGCTGCCTTCCTGTACGATGAGCACCGTGATTTTTACATATCACCATATGGTACGGCAACCTTCAGGCGCCCTCCTCTGGCCTTATTTCAATGACGAAGCCGTCCTGAGGCGAAGGGCCGCGATCTGTTCTACCCGCCTTCATCGGCGACCGTCAAGAGGCATATATTGAAGATGAGTAAACCGTACTTAAGGATAACGTTCCCATGAAAGCTCATTTCGTCACTGCTCTGTGCTGTCTCATGGCGCTGAACGGACGCTTAGTGGCCGGAGAGTTTAACGGTCAGGGTGTCCCAGATCAACAGATATCCGTTCAGTGGCAGCGCGTGCAGTCGTTGTCACCAGGGGCATACGTTGAGGTGAGTCAGTCAGACAAAAAGAAGGTCAGAGGTAGGATGGTCTCGACGGCCGTGGACGCGCTGACCATAGCCACAGACCACGGCGAATTGAACATTCTACGGACTGACATTCGCCAGGTTCGCCTGAAACGCGACTCGGCGCGCCTGAAGGGCGCCTCCATCGGAGCGGCTATCGGCGCTGCCTCTGGAGTGGCCATAGGCGTCGCTCTGGGTGGAGCGTTGACTGATGGCGACGGCGTTTCTTTAGAGGCCGCTGCGAAGCTGGGTGCGCTTGGGGCGGGAATTGGGTTCGGTATAGGACTGATTCCGACCGGGTACACCACGGTCTACAAATCGCGTTAGCCCCGCGTTGGCCCTTACTCTGCGCAGAATCGCCCCTGGGAGACCTGGTGGCGTGCCTCATGTAACCACGGATTGGACGATATGGGCTTCAGGTTACTCCGGCGCCATCGCTGGCGTGATCCGAGTAGTGGCCTGGAAATGACCGCACCGGATGTGTCAATTTGAGCCTGCTTGGATCGCCAACCGTTTCCTTCGCCATGGGGCCTACCTCCACCCCGAAAGAGCCTTGACATATTTCTCCAGAGCATTCGAACATTCGCTGGCCGCCAAATTCAAGCGACGCACTATATCCGGATGAGTGAAGCCCAGATCCTGAAAAATTGCGAAAGCCTTCCTGTATTGCTCCTCCGCTTCGTCGCATTTGATTTGGGCTTCCTGCAGCGCTCGATGGAGCTCTTCGCGTTCTGCTGAGTCTAACCGAGCCATGCATACACCATGCCTTCACCGAACTGGTCGCTGAACTCCGGGATTACGGCTTGGACGCGCGCTTGGTCCGGTGTACTTTCGTGGATTAGACTATTTCCAGTGGGACTCTGTTACGGGAGAGCCCCGCCAGTTTGCTTCAACTTGGGTTCTGCTCGAAGCCGCCGACGAACGGACTATAGAAAGGGCGGCGTAGAATAAGCTGGATGCGCAGAAAGCGCCTGTTGGTGCTTCCAACCGACCGGTAAACTCGCGTGCATAGTGGTTCGCCTCGGCAGCTTGTGAGTCATGAGTTGACCCTCGTGAGTCAAGGCACGCCTTTCCCGCCGCACTCGCACTTCCACCGACCCGCGAACCGAGGCGGTTAAGAATTGACATAAGACGGTCAAGAGTGAACCTCCCGAGGTCCGCATTGCGGATGCGGGAGAAGTCGGCGGCAGCGATACCGGAGCGGCTATGGGCGGCGCGCACGGTCAGGCGTTCCCGGTCAAGTGTTCGCGCCACGTCGTGGCGTACCTTCGGCGTGCCGCGTCCACCACGCATAATGTTAGGATATCTCCGATGCGCCGCTTCGCCGCACTTTGGGTCCTATCGTATTTCCTGCTCGCCGCGCAGCAACTGCCCGAGCCAAAATACATGCGCCCGGCGCCTGAACAGCCGATTCCCTTTTCGCACAAGCTCCACATCTCCAACGGACTCGACTGTAAGCAGTGCCATCCCATCCCCGACCCTGGTGATTTCGCGACGATCCCTAAGACCGCCGTCTGCATGGGCTGCCATTCCAGCGTTAAGAAGGAGAGTCAACACATCCAAAAGCTCGCCGCCTTCCACGCCGAGTCCAAGCGTGTCCCGTGGGCGCCCGTCTATCGCATCCCCGACTACGTCTCGTTTTCGCACAAGAAGCATACCGCGGTCCCGGGCGTCACCTGCGAATCCTGCCATGGACCTGTCCAGACGCGAGACGTCCTCCGTCGCGAACGCGACATTTCCATGGCTGCCTGCATGGACTGCCACCGAGCTACGAAAGCCTCCAACGATTGTCTGCTCTGCCATGACCAACGCTAACCAAACTTACTCCCGCCGCAAGGCGCTCCGGCATCTCACCGCCTTTGCCGCCGCCTCGCCGTTCGCCGGCGGCCAGTTTGATCTCCCCGACCCGCGTGAGCGCATTCCGCCGATCGACGACCTCGTCAACGTCTTCGAGTTCGAACCCATCATGAAGGCGCGTATACCGAAACAGGCATACGATTACGTAGCGGGCGGCGTCGATCAGGAGTGGTCGCTGCGCCACAATCGCGAGGCGTTCGACAAGATCACGCTCCGCCCACGCATGCTGGTGAACGTATCGAACCTGGATCTTTCGACGACTCTGTTCGGTGACAAGATCAATTTCCCAATTCTCATTTGTCCGACGGCCGGCCATGGCGCCATACATCCGGACGGGGAACTCGCCACAGCCAAGGCCGCCGCGTCAATGCAGACCATCATGATCCTGTCGACCAACTCGTCCCAGCCTTATGAGAAGGTCGCGGCAGCCACTAACTTCCCCAAGTGGTTCCAGCTCTATCCCGGACCTGATCTCGAAGGAACCTGGGAACGCGTCGAGCGCGCCAAATCCTCCGGCTTCAAGGCAATCGCCCTTACGGTCGACGCCGGCTACAACTCCCACCGAGAGCGCCTGCTGCGCAATCGTCTCCGCGGGCAAACTCCTCCCGGAGTCAATTCGCCCCAAACGCGCCGGCGGCGCACTCTCGAGGAAGAAGAGACGGTCTCCAAGAGCCGTCCGGCCTACTACGGTCTCACCACCACCCTGATGCACCAGCTCGACTGGTCCTTCTACGACACGCTCAAGAAGCGCGCGGGCATGCCGGTCCTCGTCAAAGGCATTCTTACCGCCGAAGACGCGGCGCTGGCCGTGAGGCACGGAGCCGACGGGATCGTAATCTCCAACCACGGCGCGCGGTATCTCGACTATGCGCCTGCCACCATCGAAGTGCTACCCGAAATCGTGCAGGCCGTGAATAGGAAGTGTCCCATCCTGATCGACTCGGGATTCCGCCGCGGCACAGATGTTCTGAAAGCACTTTGTCTGGGCGCGACTGCCGTGTCCGTCGGCCGGCCGCCCCTGTGGGGGCTCGGCGCCTATGGAGAAGCCGGTGTGAAACGTGTGCTCGAACTGCTGCGGACCGAGTTAGCGTTGGCAATGGGACTCTCCGGAAAGGTGAACCTTTCACAACTCGACCGCACGTTGCTGAAGATGAGACCATGAATCGACGTCAAGCTTTCCGCGCCTTCACAGGCTTCCTCGCCGCTTCTCCGCTCGCCCGGGCACAGTTCGATCTCGCCGACTCGCGCGACCGCATCCCTCCTCTCGAAGACCTCGTGAACGTCTTCGAGTTCGAGCCCGTGATGAAAGCGCGCACCGGCAAAGTGATTTACGATTTCGTCGCGGGCGGCGTGGACAATGAATGGTCGCTGCGCCACAATCGCGAAGAATTCGACCGGATCATCTTCCGTCCGCGCATGTTGGTCAACGCATCCAACCTCGATCTCTCGGTGACGCTCTACGGCGACAAGTTCGACTTCCCGATCCTCGTCAGTCCCATGGGTGGTCAAGGCAGCATACACCCGGAAGGCGAGCTGGCAATGGCCCGCGGCACAGGCTCGATGCAAACTCTGATGATTCTCTCGACCAACTCGACACATCCTTACGAGAAGGTCGCCGCCGCGAGTAAGCTCCCGAAATGGTTCCAGCTCTACACGGGTCCCGATGTCGAAACGACATGGGACCGTGTCGAGCGGGCGAAAGCAGCGGGCTTTAAGACCATCGCTCTCACCGCCGATGCCACCTTCGGCTCTCATCGTGAGCGCCTCCTGCGCAACCGCATCAGTGGAACAGCTCCGGCGGGGGTCGTGCCCCCAACCGCCCGCCGCCGGTCGGAGGATCGTGAGCCGGCCGCCTTGCCGACGCGTCCGGCTTACTACGGCCTTCAGATGACCCGTCATGCCATCGACTGGAAATTCTTCGACGAGCTGAAGAAACGCGCGGGCATTCCAGTTCTCATCAAAGGAATCCTTACTGGTGAAGATGCCGCAATTGCGGTCAAACATGGCGCCGACGGCATCATCGTCTCCAACCATGGAGGACGCTATCTCGAGTATGCGCCGGCGACCATTGAGGTGCTGCCGGAGATCGTTCAAGCGGTCAACAAGAAGTTTCCGGTGCTCATCGATTCGGGTTTCCGGCGCGGAACAGACGTGCTCAAGGCACTCTGCCTGGGCGCCTCGGCAGTTTGTGTCGGGCGCCCCGCGCTGTGGGGGCTCGGAGCCTACGGCGAGCCCGGGGTCAAACGCGTGCTCGAGTTGTTGCGAACGGAGCTTGCGCTGGCGATGGGATTATCCGGCAAAGCCAATCTTTCCCAACTCGATCGGGAGCTCGTTCAGATCAAGCCATGACCAGACGTCAGGCCTTCCAAACGCTTGCTGGATTCTGTGCGGCTTCACCGCTGGCAACGAGCCAGTTCGATCTTCCCGACCCCAGGGAGCGCATTCCGCCACTAGAGGACCTGATCAACGTTTTCGAGTTCGAGCCCGTGCTGAAGGCTCGCGTGTCCAAGCCCGCTTACGACTATGTCGCCGGAGGCTCCGACAGCGAATGGACACTGCGCCACAATCGCGGGGCCTTCGACAGAATCACCTTCCGCCCGCGCATGCTGGTGAACGCCTCCAACCTGGATCTCTCGCTTACTCTCTACGGCGACAAGATCGACTTCCCGATTCTCATCAGTCCAACGGGGGCGCATGGCACGGTGCATCCGGAGGGGGAGATCGCCACCGCGCGAGCCGCCGCCGCCGCTCAAACGATCAACATCCTCTCGACCGTTTCCTCCCAACCCTACGAAAAAGTTGCCGCCGCTACGAAATTCCCGCAGTGGTTCCAGCTCTATCCAGGACCGGACATCGAGGGCACTTGGGAGCGCGTCGCGCAGGCGAAGGACCTTGGCTTCAAGACGATCGTCCTCACGGTCGACGGCCCCTATCTTCCGCATCGCGAGCGCCTCCTGCGTGCACGCATCACAACGCCTACGCCTCCCGGAGTCGATATCTCCGCTCTGACGGGACGCCGCAGACGGCGCGAGGAACCGGAACAATCGGCCGCACCCGCACGGCCCGCCTACTACCGTCTCGAACCGACGCTGATGCATCAGCTCGACTGGCGTTTCTTCGACGAGCTGAAGAAGCGGGCCGGTATTCCCGTCCTCATCAAAGGCATTCTCGCCGCCGAAGATGCGGCTCTCGCGGTTAAGCACGGGGCCGATGGAATCGTCATCTCCAATCACGGCGCACGATTCCTCGACTATGCACCCGCGACGATCGACGTTCTACCGGAAATCGCGCAGGGAGTGAGCAAGAAGTTCCCGATCCTGATCGACTCCGGTTTCCGCCGCGGAACCGACGTACTCAAAGCTCTGTGCCTCGGCGCCACGGCCGTCTGCGTGGGCCGCCCGCCGCTATGGGGACTAGGAGCTTACGGCGAGCCTGGTATCAAGCGAGTCCTCGATCTGCTGCGGACGGAGCTCGCACTGGCGATGGGGTTGTGCGGCAGGCCGAACCTCGCGTCACTAGATCGCTCCCTGGTGAAGATCCACCCGTAGGGCTTAGTCCGCATCTCGACTTTGTACATTTCCGGCGCCAGGTGGAGCAAGCTTCACCTTGCAACGGAGGCTTCAACCTGCTGTGTGTCGGACATTTCGCGTAGACGGAAAGCGAGCGTCCCGAGGAGTCGGGACGCGGCAGACACGAGTGTCCGCGCCACGTCCGCGATCGACACTCTGTCAATTCCGAGAGTTGGTGAGAGATGCATCAATCCACCTCCCAGCGGAAGCGGCGGATGGCGATCGCGCCGAACAGCAGCGAGAAACCAGCGAGCATGATCATCGGCATGATTGCCTGGTCCAACCCCAAGCCGCGCCAGGTCATGCCGTTCAGACCGTCCACGGCCCAGCGGGTCGGAACAGCGAGAGTCGCCTTTTGAAGCCACTCCGGGAACAGGAACGAAGGAACCCAGGAGCCGCCGAGCATCACCATGACCAGCGTGGCAAAAATAGCGAGAGGGCGGGTGGCCTCTGGCGTTTTCCCGAAGGAGGCGATGAGGAGGCCGAAGCTGCTGGTCATGAGCGCGAAGGCGAGGGCCACGCCAATGAATCCCGCGAAGCTGCCCTCGACCCGCACGTCGAAAACGAGCCACGCGAAGCTGAATAGCACCGCGAGGATAATCAAAGCGCAGATCGCGGCGCTGAGCGAGCGGCTGCCTAAAAGCGTGGCGCGGGAGATGGGTGCAGCCCGCAGGCGTTTCCACAGTCCCCGCTGCCGCTGCAGGAGAATCGAGACGCCCGCCTCGATCCCCATGAACAGAATGAATTGAACACCCATCCCGGTGAACGAGTGCGCGAAGCTGTTGTACTTGACTCCGGGTGCGGCGACCGCCTCTTCCTTGAGATCGTAAGGGGTTTGCATAGCAGCCGGTCCCGGCTGTGCGGCTCCAGCCGTATCCGTGCGTTGATTCCAGCGCTCGACGGATCGGAATAAGTCCCGCAGTATGGATTTGTCTTGTTCGGGCAGTGTCGCCTGGTCGATCCATTTCTTGGAGTCGTCGAGGAAAACACGGCCCGTTTCGCCACCGAACACTTCCTTTCCGACCTGCTGCATGATCGCGCCCGTCAGGATGCCTTTGACCATTTGAGCTTCCGGTGAACGGGATGGGTCGTAGAGCAGTTCAAGGGCCGGTTTTTCCCCCGCTCCGAACATGGCGCGTCCCGCCCTTTCACCGAATCCGGAAGAAATGATAACCGCTACCCGCGCCTTGCCGCTCTGGACCTCGGCGCGGGCAAGGGCGAGGTCACCGGAGCGGAGTTCGAGCCCGGAATCGTTGGCAAGCTGATCGGTAATCTTCTTCGATAGGCCGCTCTGGTCCTGATCGACGATCCAGACCGGGATGCGCGATGCTTTCCTGTCTGTGGGGCCACCGAGGACGAAACCAAAGAAGGATGCGATGGCGATCGGCGCCGCAAAGCTCATCATAAGGGACCGCTTATCCGTGAAGAAGAGACGGAGATCTTTCCGAACAAGGGCGAAGAAGGCGTATGTGTTCATCAGTCGCGCAAGCTCCTTCCTGTGAGCGAGAGGAAGACGGTTTCGAGGCTTGCGCGCTCGCTTGACACATGGTGGTATCGGATCCCGTGCTCGGCGAGCCAGGCGAGGACGCCGGGAGCAGCCTCCGAAAGGTCCGTAAGTCCCAGAAAGAGTTCAGTCCCTCGTAGCTCGACCGATTTGACGCCGGGAACTTCGCTCAGAGCACGCCACCCATTTTGTTCGGGGAGATGCTCCAATTCCAGAGCCAGTACGTTCGCCGAAGGGAGGAGGCGAAACAGGTTCTGAGTAGAATCGGAGGCGATGAGTTTGCCGTGATCGATGATGACGATACGGTCACAGAGGCGCTCCGCCTCCTCCATGTAGTGAGTCGTGTAAACGAGAGCTTTGCCGGCACGCTTAAGGCCCTCCAGATTCTCAAAGATGGCGTTGCGGGATTGTGGATCGACGCCGACAGTGGGCTCGTCGAGGAGAAGCAGATCAGGATCGTGGACGAGTGCGGCGGCAAGGTTGAGGCGTCGTTTCATACCGCCGCTGAAGGTAGAGACGAGGTCGTTGCGGCGGTCGGAGAGACCGACGAGATCGAGGCAACGATGGATGGCGTCTTGGAGTTGCTTGCCAGCGAGACCGTAGAGTGCGCCGAACAACTCGAGATTGTCCTGAGCTTTCATTTCCTCGTAGAGCGCGAAGTCTTGAGGGACGAGTCCGATGTGGCGCTTTACGGGGTCGTCGTCGTGTTGGAGGTGACGGCCGCCGATGAGGACTTCGCCGTGATCCGGGCGTACGAGTCCGCAGATGACGGAGACGGTGGTCGTCTTGCCGGCCCCGTTTGGTCCGAGGAGTCCCGTCATCTCGCCGGGGTTGACAGAGAGTGAGACGCCATCGACGGCCACGATGGAGCCGTACCTCTTGCGAATGTCGCGGACGTCGAGGGCGGGCACGTTTTGAGCCCCAGTGTAGCAAGGGAGGTTTCCCGAGCAAAGGTAGCAAGAAATCCTTCTATGCGCTCAGGTTCGTGACGGTCGTGACAAGCGTCCGGGAAATCGCTTCCCTCCTCGCAGCGCACGGAATGAATTCCGTATACGATTTGACCCGGTAGGCGTCTCACCACAGTTTAGTCGTGATGGTAGTTGAGCTCGCCGGCTTCTACGGAAACGGGCAGATGGTTGTGGCGCGGCGGCAGGGGGCAAGTGGCATAGGGAGTGAAGGCGCAAGGTGGATTGTACGCCTGATTGAAATCGAGCTCGACCAAGCCGTTCCGCGGAGAGGGGGCATAGAGGAACCGGCCGGCCGGATACGTGGTCTTTCCAGCGGTCAGGTCTTTGAAGATGAAGAAGAGCTTTTCTTCGGAAAGCACGGGCTCGACCGTGCACTTCTTGTTCTCGAGATCGAACTGAGCGACACCGGGCGAGGTCATTATCTCGTCAATGCCTGTGACAGTGGCGATGTTGCGCGGAATTGGGGTGGCGTGAGGAATCCACCGCGCGGTCAAGCGATACTCCGGCCTGACAGAAAACCAGCGCAACCCGCGGAAGGCCGCGCGGTAAGGACTCTGCTTGTCGCGGATCCGTAATCCGAATCGTCCGCCTCGGGCGATCACGAAGATGGTCTTCCCGCCAATCGTGACATGATCCGCCGGACCTGGTATGTCCGGGCGCAAAACGGAAGTCTGACGATTAACACTGAGAGTGACCTGGTTCGCATGCAGAGTGAATACGTGCCCCGGAGCGTCATCGATCGTATTGGGCCCCTCGTTCAGCCAGTGCAACCCCGCCACAGCGAGCCACCCGTCATCGGCCTTTAGCGATTCCTCCTTCTCGCGGCGCCAGGCCTCAATGGTCGCGATGTAGGCGGAGTCGGCTCGCATAGAGACACTGATCGCGGAACCAGCGGCTGCAATCCAATGGCGGCGCGTCCACATCTGCGAAAATCTTAGAGTAGCGTATGAGCAAATGGTTGGTGTGCATCGCCGTAACGGCGTTCGGCTTGGCGCAAGATTTCTCCGACATCAAGGTCGAAAAGTTGGCCGGCGGATACACGTTCACGGAAGGACCGGTGTGGTCGCGCGAGGGATATCTGTTGTGGAGCGACGTGCCCAGCAACCGCATTTTGAAGTGGGTCCCCGGCGAGAAGATCGCGGTGTTCCGGGAGAACTCGAACGGCGCCAACGGCAACACGTTCGACGCCAGGGGAAATTTGTACTCGTGCGAAAGCCGGACTCGCCGGATTACGCGCACCGACAAGAAGGGCGCTATCGAAGTGATTGCCGACAAGTGGGAAGGTAAGCGGCTCAACGCTCCCAACGATATCGTGGTTCGCAAGGACGGCAACATTTATTTCACCGATCCGGCTTTCGGTGCGCAGGCCGAGGGCCGCGAGCTCGATTTCTACGGCGTGTATCACATCCCGCCCAAAGGTCCGATGGCGTTGATCGCCAAACCTAAGGGCCGCCCCAACGGAATTGCAACCTCGCCGAACGGACGGATCCTCTACGTGGCCAACTCCGATGAACGTTGCGTCTACGCTTACGACCTCGACGGAAGGGGAGCCGCCTCCAACGAGCGCAAGTTGATTCAAGATGTGAACGGGTCGCCGGACGGCATTCGCGTGGACGAGAAGGGGAACCTCTACGTCACGGCCAAGGATCTGGCGATCTATTCACCGCAGGGCAAGCTGGTCCATAGCATTGAGATGTCGGAGATGCCGCGGAACGTAACCTTCGGCGATCCCGATCTGCAAACTCTGTACATTACCGCGCTGACTTCCGTGTACCGGATACGGCTCAATGTCAAAGGGGCGGTGCAGTATTAAGGGCAGCCGCCGGTATCCTGACCGTCCCATCGTCGGGGTAGGCGCCCTCATCTTGAAAGGCGGCTCCATACTGCTGGTCGAGCGGGGCCGGCCGCCGCTGAAGGGATATTGGTCCTTGCCAGGCGGTGTGCTGGAATTGGGCGAGAGTCTTGGCGACGCCGTGGTACGCGAAGTCCGGGAGGAGACAGGGCTCGAAGTGAAGTCTGCTTCTGTGGTCGAAATCTTCGAGCGTATCCTGCGCGACAAGCAAGGCGCACCTGAGTATCATTACGTTCTGGTGGATTATTTATGCAAAGTGAAGAACGGCGAGATGAAGCCGTCGGATGACGCCCGCCGTGCGGAATGGGTGAAGCGGAAGGATCTGCCTCGGCTGAAGCTGACGGATGGGACGCTCGAAGTGATCGAGAGAACGTTTGCGAAGCACGGAAAGAAGAAATCGTGAACCATACGAGCGCGGACCTGCTCGAGTTTGAAGCGCTCCGCACCTTAGTGGGGCGCTACATTTCAAGCGCGGGCGGACGAAGCGAACTCGAGCGCATCGCACCCGAAAGTAAGCGTAACGAGCTACACGAGACTCTGGCTGAAACTGGCGAAGCGATGGCCTATCTGGCGTCGGCCGCGCAGCCGCAATCAGCCGCGCGAGGAGCGGCGCTCCGGTTGCAATTCGACGGAATGGCGGACGTGAGGCCGCACGTGACGAAACTTTCGATCGAAGGCGTGGTGCTCGAAGGTCTGGAGATTCGTGAAGTGGTGTCGCTGCTCGACCGCGCCTGTGACATCCGCGCTGTTGTCGTGGCGACGGAAGCGCGATTCCCTCGCCTGGCGGCGCGTGCCGCTCGCATCGCCGGCTTCCGGCCACTGGTGGCGGATCTTTCGAGTAAGATCGAGCCGGATGGCCGGGTAGCGGATCACGCAAGCGTGGCCCTGCAACGGATCAGACGCGATATCGAGCGACAACAGCGGCTGATTCGCGAATCGCTCGAACGGTTCCTCAAGAACCACCGCGATGACGGTGTATTGCAAGAGGAGTTCGTCACCATCCGCAACGAGCGCTTCGTTCTCCCGGTAGTGACGGGCCAGCAGCGCAAGGTGGAAGGCATCATTCACGCCGCCAGCGGCACCGGACACACTCTGTTTGTCGAGCCGCTCGAAACCGTCGAGTTGAACAACGATTTGGTGAGGCTTCAGGAACAGGAGCGCCGTGAGGTATTCCGGATTCTCGAGGAGATCACCTGGCGCCTGCGTTCGGCGATCGAAGACGTCGCCGAAACCGCGGCGGTTCTTGGCGAGCTCGAGGTGGTGTTTGCCAAAGCGAGGTTCGGCGCCGATTTCCACTGTGTGATTCCAAAATTCAGCTCGGACCAGGAGCCGCGCCTGGTTGTGAAGAATGCACGTCACCCTCTGCTCGAAGATGTATTGCGGCGGCAGAGCAAGCGAGTGGTGCCGCTTTCACTCGAGCTGTCAGGCGCAGAGCGCACGTTGATCATTAGCGGCCCCAACACGGGCGGAAAGACCGTGGCGCTGAAGACCGTGGGAATGATCGTGCTGATCGCGCAGAGCGGCTTGCCGGTTCCCTGCGACGAGGCCGAGCTGCCGCTATTTGAAGAGGTGCTCGCCGATATCGGCGACAACCAATCGATCGAACAAAGCCTGAGCACGTTTTCCGCGCATGTGGAGCGGATCAAGGAGATGGTTGGGTCGCTCGGGTCGCGGTCGCTGGTTCTGCTCGACGAGCTGGGACGCGCCACGGACCCGGACGAAGGCGGCGCTCTCGGCGTTGCCATCCTCGACCGTATTCGGCAAGCCGGCGCATTCACACTCGCGTCTACTCATTTGCTTGCGCCTAAGATCTACGGGTCGACGACCGAGGGAGTGGTGAACGCCTCCATGAGTTTCGACGAGGAGACGCTCGCCCCCACTTATGTCCTCCGCGTAGGCGCGCCCGGAGCATCGGCCGGTCTGGAGATCGCGCGGCGAATTGGATTGCCGGTTGAGTTGGTGGAGCAGGCCCGCCTGTCACTTTCGAGCGAGAAGCGCGATATCGCCCGGTTCCTGCGGGTTCTCGAGGAGCGGTTGGAAAACACGGAACGGCTGCGGCGAGAGATTGACGATCAGCGAAAGTCGCTCGAAGCCGAGCAATCGAAGTGGAGGTCGGAGTGGGAGAAGCGCGAAGCCGCCAAACTCAAGGAGATCGAGCGGCGCACCGAGTTGTTGCTCGAGCAGTTTCAGGAACGCGCCGAGCAGACCATCGAGCGGCTGGCGCAGACGGCTGAGCAGAAGAAGTTCGCGGCCCAGGCTCAGCGCAAAGTGGCCCAAGTAAAACGAGAGATGCGCGAAGAATTGCAGTCCACCGTGTTCGCCACACAGCACGAACCGGAAGTGGTCCGCCCGGAGGCGCGGGAAGGCACGCGAGTCAGGCTGCGCGGCGTTCGCGAGCCGGCGCGTGTCCGGCGGATGCTCGGAAAGGGCGTGCTGGAAGTGGAAGCCGGTTTTCTGAAGCTGCAGGTCTCAATGGATGATGTTCTCGAGGTATTGCCGGAGACGCCGGAGGCCGCGAGACTTCCGACAGGGGTCACGGTGAAGACGGCAGAGCCCGTGATGACGGGTTACCAGGAATTGAACGTTATTGGAAGGCGCGCCGAAGAGGCAGTCGATGAGGTGGACCGGTTCCTCGATCGCGCTGCTCTCGGCGGACTCAGCAGCGTCCGCATCGTGCACGGGCACGGCATGGGCGTTTTGAAAAGGGCCATTGCTGACCTGTTGAAGTCGCACCCGCACGTCGAGAAGTTCAGCGAGGCGTCGCTCGCGGAAGGCGGAGCCGGCGCAACGATCGTACATTTGCGAGTAGATTGATGTGGCAAGGCCGATTAAAAATCCGCCTGCAGGATTCAATCCTGCCCCACAAACTCCCACAATCGGCGAAGGTCTTCCCGCGTCGTCTGATAGTTGCCGATCGCGAGCCGCAGGATCAATTGCCCGCGCAAGGTGGTCGAGGAAAGAAACGCCAAGCCGGACGCGTTGATGCGATCGAGCAAGGCCTGGTTTGCATCGTTCGAGGCACGCAGACGGAAGCACACCAGAGAAAGAGACACCGGCGCCGCCAATTCGAACCTCCCGTCGGCTTCCACCCAGGAGGCGAATTCGCTCGCCAGTTCGCAGTGCCGCTCGATGATCCGCGCCAGTCCTTGCCTTCCATACGACCGGAGTACGAACCACAGCTTCAAGGCGCGGAACCGCCGGCCCAACTGAAAACTGTAGTCCATAAAGTTCACCGCGTGCGGGTTGCCATCGGTCTTAAGATACTCAGGCGATAGCGCGAACGCACGCTTCAACCAATCCGCGTGCCGAGTGTAGAACGCGCTGCAGTCCACTGGCGTCAGCAGCCACTTATGTGGATTGAACACAACGGAGTCGGCGCGCTCACAATCCAACATCACCCAAGCGAACTTTCGCGATACCGCGGCCGATCCAGCGTAGGCCGCGTCCACGTGCAGCCACAATCCATGATCGGACGCGATTTCCGCGATTTCGGGTACGGGATCGAGCGATGCGGTGGAAGTGGTTCCCACGGTCGCCACTACACAGAAGGGACGAAGGCCTGCCGCAAGATCGCTTTGGATGGCGGCCGCCAGCGCATCCGGACGCATGCGGTATTGCTCGTCGGAGGCGATCTTGCGGATTCTTTCGCGGTGTACGCCGACCGTGATCGCCGCCCGTTCCACCGACAGATTGGCCTGATCGGAGCAATAGAAGGTGAGACCTCCGGTCGTGCCCGCCCTCTCGCGCGCGGCCGTGACGGCATGCGTCGTCGCGGTGGAGGCCGTATCGAAAATCATGCCGAAAAATTCTTCCGGCAATCCGATCCACTCCCGCATCCAGCCGAGAGTCACCTGTTCGAGCTCGGTCGAAGCCGGCGATGTCTTCCATACCATCCCATTTATGTTCAATCCTGCCGCGAGCATTTCGCCGAGGATTCCCGGAGGCGAGCTGCTGATCGCGTAATACGCGAAGAAGCGCGGATGATTCCAGTGCGTCACGGCCGGAAGAATCTTCTCGCGGAAATCCGCCAGAATGGACTCCATTGGCTCACCGTCCTCAGGCGCCGATTTCGGGAGCAGGTCAGTCAGCTCCCCAGGCTTGACGCGCGCCAGCACCGGAGAGGAGCTCACGTTCTCGAGATAATCGGCGATCCAGTCGACGATCTCGTGACCGTGGCGCCGGAAGTCCCGAGGAGACATCCCAGTCAGTGTAGCGAAACCGCACTGGACTCCCGCATCTTCGCGTCCGCCTCAGCCGGCAACCGCCACTCGTTGTCGAAGTGCCCCTCGGCCAACACGTTGTCGAGCGACCCGCGGAACAACACGAAATCAGGCAGTCCCGGCAACAACTGGTGCATTTTCGATAGCCACTTGTAGGTGGAGCGAGCCGCGCCTTGATTCCCCGTCCACCAGGGAAGTCCCGAATTAATCATCATCATGCGGCCGTTCACTTCCATAATGTAGACCAGTCCGTAATCCGCCGCGCCGGGATTCAAGTGGATGGGCAGACGGTCCGAATAGACGTGAATCAACCGGTTGGTTTCACGCGTCCCAAACAGAATAAGCCTCGATCCGTAGGCGTCGACCTCGTCGAGGTCGCGGTCCGCAAGCACACGCGGCGTCACGAATTGCTTCTCCGCGAAACTCTCCGCCGCCGACATGGCCACGCCGCGCCTCCGCTCCAACTCGGACGCTCCCGGTGAATCGTGCGTGCCGTAGACAAACACGTGCCGCCCCGCGAAAGCCGCCATCAGCGGGCCCTCGAATCCCGCTCGCTTGGCGCGAACGGGCGCGGGCGAGCGTGTTGCCTTCCACTGAATCTCGGCGCCCTTCGACTTCAGGATCTTCCCGTCCACCAGCACTTCGACGGGCCGGTTCTCCCGATAACGCGGATGCCCTCGCAGTTGTAATGTGAACCCTTCAATGCTCTTTGTCTCCACGGCGATCCGATTCTCCGCGGTAAAACGCGCGTCAATCATCGCCAACATCCCCGGAGTGATCGCATCAAGCCGCACCCACCAAGCCGACTGGTATTGATATTGCCGCGTCGAGAATCGCACTCGCTCCGGATACGGATTCCGCTTGTGCTGTCCGAACCATTCAAAGATCGCCGCATTGCGATACGCTGCGTCCCACACGTTATGCCGTAAAGAAGGGTATTCAATGTACTCGACCGCTGCTCCTGCATCCGCCAACCGCTTGTGCCACGCGCGCGTCGATTGCACCGGAGTCAACGGATCCAACTCGCCGTGGTACAACCGCATGGGCATGTGCAGCGCATTCGTTTCGAGACCTTCCGTCCCGGGAGGCGGCGCCGGACACAACGCAGCGACCGCGGCCCATACGTCGGGCTTGGTCAAGGCCATCCACAGGGATCCACCGCCGCCCATCGACACTCCGGTCAAGTACATCCGGTCCTCGTCCACTGGAAAGCGCCGCTTCACGTCCGCCACCACGTCGTACACTTCTCTCTCCGCCAGCCCTTGATAGCCCATTGTCCCCCGCGCCAGCGGCGACACTACGATGTATGGCACATCGGGCAAAGGCGGAAACGCACGGGACGCCTCGCCATCTGTCTGTCCCGGCAGGTTTCCGCGGCCGAACACGCGCCGCAAATCGAGCCTGTGATTCGATCCAGCTCCATGCAGACTCACGACCAGCGGATACTTGCGCGCCAGATCCATAGCACGCGGTAGATAGATAGCGTAAGGCTGGTCCGTGTCGTCCACCGCCGAGAAATGCGTGAGGACCTGGGGTCCCGGCAGGAATAGCTGCGGGCTCCACAAGAGGATAAAATGGATGGCCGACATGGAAAACCTAACGCGCCGTAACTTTCTGCAATCGGGCCGGAGCGCCGCGGCGGCGAGCGCGGCAGCATTCACCATTATCAAACCGGACCTGGTTCGCGGCCAGGGCAAAGAAAAACTCCGCGCGGGGGTTGTCGGAGTCGGAGGACGGGGACGCCAGGCCGTGTCCGATTTCCTCAATGGCAGCGAGAACACCGAGGTCGTTGCCATGGCCGATATCTTCGAGGATCAACTGGAGAAGAACCTCGCTTGGCTAAAGACCGAGGCGCGCAACGCCACCATCGCCGAGCGCGTTAAGGTCAACCCTGAATACCGCTTCGTCGGCTTCGATGCCTATAAGAAATTGCTCGCGACCGATATCGACGTGGTCATGCTGTGCACTCCGCCCGGTTACCGGCCCGCTCACTTCGAAGCCGCTGTCGCCGCCAAGAAACACATCTTCTGCGAGAAGCCGTTCGGAACCGACCCCGTCGGTGTCCGCCGCTTCATGACCGCCGCCAAGAAGAGCGAAGAGATGAAGCTTACCGTGATGAGCGGCGCACAGCGGCGATTCTCAAAAGAATACGTCGAGACCTTCGACAAGATCAAGAGCGGTGTAATCGGCGATATCGTCGCCACCTATGCCTATTGGGTGGGGACCCCTGTGATTCAGCAGCGCAAGCGCGATCCCAAGTGGGGAGAGATGGAATGGCAGCATCGGAACTGGTACTCGCACGTGTGGCTCTGCGGCGACCAAGTGGTCGAGCAGCACCTCCATAACATCGACGTCATCTGCTGGCTGATGAACGCGCACCCCATCAGCGTCGTCGCTTACGGGGGCGCGGCCTGGCGCCCCAAGGATCAGATTCACGGCAACATCTACGATCACATTGCGGCCGACTTCGTATTCGCCAATGGCGTCCGCATGTCGAGCTACTGCCGGCAGTTCCCTGATCCCAAGATGTACCGCAACGTGAGCGAACTGGTGATCGGCACGCGGGGCCGCAGCAATTGCCACGACCTGGGCACCAAGGGCGAGAACCCCTACGTTGCCGAACATCGCGCGATGGTGGCGAGCATTCGCGGCGATGGTCCTTATGTGAATCACGCCATGCCGGTCGCCGAGAGCACCATGACTTGTATCATGGCCCGCGAATCCGCCTACTCCGGCCACGAGATCACATGGGACATGATCATGAACTCGAAGCTCGACCTCGAGCCCAAGGCGTTCGGTTACCGGGAGAAGATGGACCAGACGCCGGTGCCCGTCCCGGGCGTCTACAAGTTCATTTGATTGCACAATACCGGATGATTGACCAGAAGGCCAGCAAATGAGGATGGCGTGAGCAAAATGCTCGACGCGATCGCACAAGATGTCCGCTGCGCGATCCGCTCGTAGCGAACAAACCGCGGACTCACCGCCCGTCGCGATCCTATCTCTGGCCTTAGGGACTGGCGCGAATACCGCAATCTTTACGCTCATTGACGCAGTGATGCTGAAATCGCTCCCTGTGAGAGAGCCGCAGGAACTGCTTCAAGTGACGATGGGCGATCAGGAGTTTTCAGCAATCCCATCTGGGAACAGATCCGCGACCGGCAAGACGTCTTCTCCGGCATCTTCGCTTTTGGACGTTGGCACTTCAATCTCGCCTCGGGGGGACAGGCGCGCTATGCGGACGGACAATTCGTGGCGGGTCAGTATTTCGACACGCTCAGACTTCGCGCCGCGCTAGGCCGAACTTTGACGCCTGTTGATGACAAACGTGGCTGCGCCGGAGTTGCGATCTTGAGCTATCGTTTCTGGCAAAGAGAATTCGCGGGCCGCGGCGATGTTGTCGGCAAGACGGTCTCTCTCAATGGCCATCCGTTTGAGGTTGTGGGAGTCACCGAACCGCAATTCAGCGGTATTGATGTCGGCCCTTCGGCCTCCTGACCAGCGTTGACCTTCGCAACGCAAACTATACACCTGAGCGAGAGCGTTCGGTGTATCAGGAGATGCTCGATAAACTGCGTGCGATCCCAGGCGTCCGATCTGCCAGCGCCTCCATGGTAACCCCAATCTGCGGTTGCCGCTCCTCCCTCGATCTTGCGATTGAGAGATACGTTACCAGTTGGCGCCAAGATGCCACGGTCGACTACAACCGCGTGAGTGACGGGTACTTTGAGACGCTTGGCATGAACTTACTGGCCGGCCGGGATTTCAACATCAGTGACACGCCGGCTTCACCGCGTGTGGCCATATCAATCAGACCATGGCGAGGAAATACTTCGCCGCGTCGAATCCGATCGGCAAGCGGTTTCGCATTCGCGAGACGGATCGGCTCAGCAACTCTGTAGAGATCGTGGGGGCTGTGACGGATTCGAAGTACGGTTCGTTGCGCGAGGAAATGTTGCCTACCGTGTTCTTTTCGCTGAACCGAACAAAGGCGCCAGAGTCGCAAATGACCTTCGAGTTGCGCGCTGGCGGCGGCGCGCCGGTTACATTGATATCTGCCGTGGCATCGGCGATGGCCGAGATCAATCCCCGGGTGTCGATTGACTTCACAACGCTCGCTGCGAAAGTGAACGATTCGATCGAGCGCGAGCGGCTGGTGGCAACACTGGCTGGCCTCTTCAGCGGCTTGGCGCTGCTGCTAGCGACGATCGGACTCTATGGTGTCACCTCGTACAGCGTCGGGCGGCGCCGGAATGAGATCGGAATCCGTATGGCGCTGGGAGCGGACCATCTCCGGGTGGTGAGAATGATCCTCAGCGAGGTAGCTCTCCCTGTCAGCATCGGTCTCTAGGTGGGGCTGGTAGTCGCACTGGCGACGACGCGGTTTTTGGAGAGTTTTCTCTATGGACTGGTTCCGAACGACCCGGTGGTCATATCTCTTGCTGTGGCAATTCTCGGAGGCATGGCGTTTATCGCTGGCTATGTCGCGGCTCGTCGCGCGTCACTCATGGATCCGATTGAGGCTTTGCGAGAGGAATGAGGGCGGTCCGAATCCTGGCCGCACAAACGCAATCATAACGCAACGCACCCAGAACATCATGCGCTTCTTAGGTCGGACCGGTCCGGGGATCTACAAGTTCATTTGATCGTCACTATTCGTCCCCGAATAGATCTGCCACAGTCTTCCTGAGAAGAAAAGGGCGGCCTGGCGCCGTGGGAAACGCGGTGAAGCCAAAGTGCCGGTAGAAACGCGCAGCGCGCTCGTCGATAGAATCCACAATTACTGCTGCGGCAGCGATCTTCGATGCCTGGACCAGGGCGCGGCGCAGGGAGTCCAGCAAAAGGAACTCGCCAATCCCCTGCCCATGGTGGCGTAGATCGACCGCCAGGCGGCCGAGAAGCGTAGCCGGGATGAGGGGGTAACGTGGAAGTTTCTTTGCTATGTCGGCGGGCAGTTCGCCGGTATCGATCCCATAGCTTGAGAGCGTGTAATAACCGAGGATGGCTCTACTGCCGGGTTCCGTCACCAGGACGAAGGGCGTGGCGCAGCCTCGTCGCAGATCCTGGCCCGCCTGTTCCTTGAGATAGCGATCGAGCGAGACATTGCCGCACGAGAAGCTTGCCCGGTCATGGTCCTCCTGAAGGGGCTGGATGAGCCACGAAGCTGGATACTGCCGTCGCGGCATTTAGCGGGCCGTGGCGTTCTTGTAACGGCTGGCGGCCTGGCGGAGCCTCTTCGCGGGCGCAGGAGGATTGAGAAGAGCATCCAAGAAAACCTGGCGGTCGCGGCCACTCAGGGCGAGCACTTCATGCTCGCGGACAGTGCGCCCCGCGACTTCCTGGGCGCTGCTGATCACGAAATCGGTCAGAGACCGGCCGGTGAGATCCGCGGCGCGCTGGAACAAGGCCTTTTGCTCGTTCGTGAGGCGAGCTTCAAGCCGCGCCGTTTTGCCTGAGTCGGGAGGGCGCGTTACGCTCATGCTGCTTCTGTATGTCCTATTCAGATTGTACGGCAGTATTCCGTACGTGTCAATTCGTTACTATTCTTCCCGTAACGCCACCAACGGGTTAATGCGTGTCGATCGCTGCGCGGGCAAGTAACACGCCACCATCGCGAGACCACCGAGGAGCAGAGGACCGCCGATGAGCAACACCGGATCAGTCATCGTCGTATTGGTGACCCTGGCCAGCAGGCTCAGATATCCTTTCAATAGTTGCGCCAATCCCATTGCCCCGGCGAGGCCGAACATAGTCCCTACGGCGACCATCCATGCCCCTTCGCGCATCACCAAACCCAGGACGTCATGACGTTGCGCCCCCAGCGCGATGCGAATCCCGATCTCCTTGCGACGCTGCGTGACAGCATAAGCGGTAATCCCAGCCAAGCCGGCGGCCGAAAGCAGTAATCCGAACAGCCCAATGCCACTATAGGTGGCGGTTGTGATCCGGACAACCCCTAGCGCGCGATCCATCACATCGCGCATGCTTTGGATGTGAAAAACGGAAAGCTGTGGATCAATGGAAGTGATCCGCTTTCGAACCAGTTCCGGCGAAGTCCCCGGTTCGGTGCGAAATATGACCTTGACGCCATCAGGCGAAGGTCGAAGAAATTGCCCCGGGACAGAGGGCAGATATGCTCCCGACATAGCCATGGAAAGGATAAGGCTGCTGCGGGTGTCGCGGGCGAGACCGACGACCTCATAGACCTGCTCCTCGAGCTGAAACTTCTTGCCGACCGGATCTTCACCGGGCCAAATCTGGCGCGCCATCGATTCGTTGACGATGGTCACTCTCGCATCGTCGCGTTCATCGGATTTGCGAAAGCCGCGTCCCCGCAGGATCGGTATGCCCAGGGTGTCGAAGAACCCGCTGCCAACGCGCTCGGTGCGAATGGTATGCGACCGCTGCTTACCATCTGGCAGGGATATGGAGATCGACGAAGTCTGGACGGCGAGTATGTTCAGCGGGACTGTTTGCGCGACGGTAACACCGCGTACTCCGGAAGTAGTGGCGAGTTCGTCAGCAAGACGGTCGAACAGGGCGAGAACACGCTCTTGGTTGTAACCATCACGAATCGGATCGATGGAAAGCGAGTATAGATTGTCGGGTTCGTAGCCGAGATCGAAGCTGGTGTTTCGCTCGAAGCCGAGGATCACCATCCCGCATAACAGCAGCAGGGAAAGGGATGCAGCCACTTGTTGGAGAACGAGCAGGTTGCGTTGGCTGAACCAGCGATAGCCGGGCAGAACACCCACGGCGCCAGCTTTGAGTGCGGGACCAACAGCGGTGCGGGATGCCTGCCATGCGGGTGTCAGGCCAAAAAAGAGTCCCGCCAAGCCGCTGACGGCCGCCGTAAGTAGTAGCGCAGTCCAGTCGAGCTGGAAATCCAAATGGATGAAGCCGGGCACTTCTGCCTTGAGCCAGTCCGTGGCGGTCAACGTCCACGCGGCGAAGATCGCCCCAAGCACTCCGCCCAGAACCGCCAGCAGCGTCGACTCCGTAAGAAGCTGGCGGATGATCCGGGACTGGCGCGCTCCCAGCGCCAACCGCACCGCCATTTCCTTGCGCCGCGCCGCAGCGCGGGCCACCATCATTGTCCCGACGTTGGCACAGGCGATCCACAAAGTCAGGATCGTGAGAACCAGAGGAAAGCCCACGATGAGCGGCAGGTCGTGTGCCGGTACGGGAAGAAGACGTCCGCCAGGTGCAAGCGTGGCGCGCCGGCCCGGTCGATCCTTATCCACGCGGCCGAAGCTCTTCTCGATCTGGCGAAGGTACTCCTCGAGGGCGGCTTCGGCGGAACCAATCGAAACTCCTGCGCGCAGTTTGCCGACGATCCGGAATGCGGCAACCTTCCTGTCAGCCAACGCGTCGCGGCTAAGTTCTGGCGCGACCTTCGACTGAATGGTGACCGGGAGCCACACATCGGCCGCGAACATCAGCGGCGATGCGCCGAGGAAGTCCCGTTGAGCGACACCAGCGATGGTAACCGGCTGGCCGTTAATGCGGATCGAGCGGCCCAGGATCGCTGGATCACCGCCGAATCGCTTCTCCCAGATGCGATGGCTCAGCACCGCAAGAGCTTCCCCGTGCCTGTCGCCCGAGTGGAGGACGCTGCCCAAATGAGCCTTCGCACCGATCACTTCGAAGTAGTTCGGAGAAACGATGTGACCCCACAATCGCTCGGGTCCTTGCGCGGTGTGCACGACAAAAGGTATTGGCGCCTGGTAGGAAGCCAGCGATTCGAATTGGTGGGACTCGTCGCGCAGGCTTTCATAGGCCGGATAGGAAACTGTTTGGCGCAGTGTGGCCATTTCATCCGGGGCCGCCATGCCGGGAACATCACGATACAGTGTGGAGCGAAACTGGCTGTAGGTGGAGGTGGCGAGTCCGATCCCCAGGCCAAGGCTGATGACCGAAACCAACGTGAACGTCTTGGCATTCGAAAGCGTCCGCATCGCGTGACGAAGATCCTGTCTCAAATCCTGGATGTGTTGATGGATCAGGTTGAGAATGAAATCGGCGAACAAATGAAGGGCAAGCGGAATCAGTCCTAAGGCACTCCGCTGCCGTGCGGCCTGGTCAAGCGCGGTGTCGGCGTCGGCCAGAAGCTCTTCTCCGTGAATCCGGCGAAATTCTTCGGGAAACGCCCGCACCAGAAGCCGGAGGAGCCTTTTCATGACTGCGCCTCCATTGTCTGCGTGTCCAGGAGTTGGACGAGATCTCGAAGACGCTGGCTTTCGGCCGCGAGAACCTGACGCCCCAGGCTTGTGAGGCGGTAGTATTTTCGGCGTGGGTCATCCGCGCCGGGTTCCGGGCGGGTCGGCGATTCTTCGATGAGCCCCTCGTCGGTCAGCTTTTTCAGCGCACCGTATAGGGTCGCAGGCCAGAGTCGGACCTTGCCGCCAGTTCGCTCCAGCACAGCCTGCATGATGGCGTAACCGTGTTGTTCGACAGGGGTTAGAGCAAGGAGAATGTGGAACCAATTGGGTTTCAGGGGGAGGAAGGAATCCATCATATTCATTATCGATACTATTAGATATGTATACTAAGCAGTATCTATTGTCAATGGATTTCTTAGCCGCCAGCAAGATTGGATTACGGCTCCGAGTGATAGGTTATTCTCTGATGCGGCTCACGGGAGAAAACTTTTCCGACCCGCCATCAGGCCCGGGTTTCTCGACCTGTGCGCCAGAGCCGAGCCAACATCCATGGCTACGATCTCCAGAATCTGTATGTCCTCTGGAGAAAGGTGCTTGGGGACGTCGTAATAAAAGGCCAATGCTCCGAGAGCCGCGTTCGGGCCGGGTATCGGTACAAGTGTCACCCCGCGGATACCTTCCGCTACCATGTCCTATTGCCATAGGTCGGGGTGGGAACTCTCGGGAATATCGGCACTGAAATGATCGCTGGATCTCTGGCGATGGGATTGCAAAAAGGATTGCGCCCGGCAGCGTCCAAGCAACTTTTCCGGAGAAAGTTTCAGGAGACGGCAAAAGCTCGCCTTGACATCTATGACGTTCTCAGCGGTATCGAGCATCGCCATCGCATCAAAACTACCGTCGAAGACGATCCGATCGGTTCTGCTAAGGCTTGGATCGAGGACATCACCCCTGCTCCGGGTAGCGGAGCCGATGCATTATTCCGCTCAACCTCCGCTACGAGGCTGCCTCCGGGGGGGAGCCTCGTTAGCGGGGTTGGCCTCCGAATAGGCACTAGCGTCTGCCTGGTGCACCGTAGGCCCCAAGAATACCACCCGCGAAACAGGACGGTAACGAGGGAAATCCCTAGTTCGTATCGATATTGGCCCCGAAAGTGCAAGAGCTCAGAAAGGTGACCCAAACGCGATGCGACAGGTGTTGCGGCAGACATTCGTGGAGTGGTATCAGGACGACATTCCTCGCTTCGCCGCGTCCCTTGCCTACTACACACTGTTCTCTCTGGCCCCCTTCCTGATCATTGTGGTTGCGATCGCAGGATGGGTTTTCGGGGAAGCAGCAGCTCGCGGCGCTGTTGTGTCGCAGATTGATTACCTAGTGGGTGATGAGGGGGCCAGGACGATCGAGGCGATCCTTCAGAATGCCAGTAAGCCACACGTGGGCCTCTTCGCAACCCTGGTAGGAATGATTACACTCCTGTTCGGAGCCTCCGGGACTTTTGCGGAACTACAGAGCGCCCTGAACTCGATTTGGGATGCGCCTCAGAATGGATCAGGCTGGATCCGAAAGCGCACTTTTTCGTTTCTGCTGGTTCTAGGGACCGGCTTCCTGCTGCTCGTTTCTTTGGCGTTGAGCGCGGCGCTGGCTGCGATCGGAACATACTTCTACGAAGTCATGCCGCTCCCTGGGCCAGCCGTGCAAGTGGCGAACCTAGCGCTGGGTCTCCTGGTCATTTCGCTCCTGTTTGCCTTAATTTACAAATTTGTTCCGGACGTCAACGTCCCGTGGCGGCATGCTTGCATCGGAGGCGTCGTCACCGGCGTACTGTTTTCGATCGGAAAGACTGCGATTGGCCTCTACCTCGGCCAAAGTGGATTCGCATCCGCCTTTGGAGCGGCCGGTTCGGTGGTCGTTCTTCTGGGGTGGGTATATTATTCCGCGCAGATCTTCTTTCTGGGTGCTGAATTCACTCGCGTCTATTCCAAGTGGCGACTCGACGCGGAAATGAGAAATCCTTCGCCGTAGTCGAATGAAGGTCGTCCCTGTAACAGTCTTTGGTTGGGTTGGCTCTAACAAGTGTGCCTGGTCATGTCTCTTTACCCGTAGTCCTGGTCACCGGAAGCGAAGGTTTGATTGGCGACGCGATTGTCCGCTCGCTGTCCTCACGGTACAGGATCGTGGGCCTCGACATTGCGCGGCCCACGAAAGACCCGGTGATCGAGGATTTCATCGATTGTGACCTGACTAAAGACGCGAGCGTCGCTCGCGCACTCGATACGGTCCGTCAACGTCACGGCGTACATCTATCGAGTGTCATTCACCTGGCTGCCCACTACGACTTCAGTGGAAAACCGAGTTCCCTGTACAAGCAGCTTACTGTCGAAGGCACCGGCCGGCTGCTCGCGGGTCTCCGGAGTTTTCAGGTGGAGCAGTTCGTTTTCTCAAGCACCTTGATCGTCATGGAGCCCGCCGATGAGGAAGGCGAGGTAATTACGGAAACCTCTCCAGTGAAGCCCACCTGGGAGTATCCGCGCTCGAAAATATGGGCCGAACGGCGCATCAAACAGGAGCGCGGGAGCATCCCGGCCGCGATCTTGCGGATCGGCGGCGTTTATGATCGCGATTGCCACGCGGTGCCAGTGGCGCAGCAAATGAGCCGGATCTATGAGAAGAAGCTGGAGAGCCTGTTCTTTCCAGGCGACGCGGATCATGGCCAGGCCTTCGTTCACGTGGAGGACTTGGTGGAATGCTTTCAACGGGTGATTGAGCTGCGCAGCAAGCTCGATTCGTGGGAGTTATTCCTCATAGCCGAGCCTGAGGTCATGAGTTATGCGGAACTCCAGGAACGCCTGGGAGAGTTGATTCACGGAAAGGAATGGCCGGCGATCCGCATTCCGAAGGCAGTCGCTAAGGCGGGTGCGTGGGTCCGGGAAAGACTCGCAGGCGATGGGGACACTTTCATCAAGCCTTGGATGATCGATCTCGCGGATGACCACTACCCTGTTTCGATTGCCCGTGCGCGAAGCCGGCTCGGTTGGGAGCCGAAGCACAGGCTTCGCGATACCTTACCCGAAATGGCGGCCGCGCTGCTTCGCGATCCTCCTTATTGGTACCAGATCAATGGGTTGACTCTGCCGGACCGGGAAAAGGAGGCGGAGCCTGCCCATAGCAAGTCCTAGCAGGAGCCTGCAGGACCTCAACGCTCCTGCGCCTCCATGGGACTACAACCCGTCCTCCTGGAGCCAACGTATCCCACTTTGCGTTCTGGCTGGAGTTGCTGTCGCGATCTCTTCTTACATGTCGCTGTATCAATGGCGGCTGATCGATAACGTCTGGGACCCGGTGTTCGTCGGCCAAACGCGACAGGTACTCGACTCGCACGTGAGCGAGAAGATGCGCACCTGGGCGCGAGTCCCGGATGCGGCGTTAGGAGCGATAGCATATCTTGGCGACCTGATCTTCGGCCTTGCTGGATGTACGCGGCGGTGGCAATACCGGCCCTGGATGGTGGTGCTGTTCGGGTTGGATGTCATCCCGCTCGGCGTGGTGAGCGCGGTTTTGGTGGCGCTCCAGGGAACCGTTGTAGGCTCGTGGTGCTTTCTATGCCTCGTCACCGCGGTGATCTCGTTGATCCTGGTCTGGTGGGCCTACGACGAAGTTTGGTCCTCGTTCTTGTACCTTAGGCGCCTATGGAAAGAAACCCGCGACCGCGGAGTCGTTTGGAAAGCTTTCTGGGGGACCGCTTCCCCCGAGGCGATGGCGCTCCTGGAGAAGTGAAGCCAGATGTGGGCTCGGGTAGTTGAAGTGATGCTTGGCTGCTGGCTGCTGATCAGTCCTTTCGTCTTTCGCAACGCACACGATCAGCTCTCGCACTGGGCGAGCGGCCTCGCCGGGTGCTCAACGATTTTGCTCGCGCTCCTTTCCTACTGGGAGCCGCTTCGGCACGCACACCTCGGCAGTGCCGTGGTGGCTTTGTCCTTAATCGGGTTCGGCATGGCGGCGTCCTTTCCTACTCCGCCGTCTTGGCAGAACAATATCCTGACTGGGTTTATTCTGCTAATGGTTGCCATTGTGCCGAACGAATCCAATCTCCCGCCGCGCTCTTGGAGAATGCCTCCCCCCGACCGGGGTTCGTAATGCGCCCGTTGGAGCGGGATGCTTTTTGGCATCAAAACTGCTAAAGCAACGTGCATGCGGTACATCCAATCACTGTTAGCATGCGCCTTCCTGACGGCCACGTTCTCCGTCGTTATGGCGCAGGAACCAGATCGAGACAAGAAGCCTGCCGAAGGCACGGCTCAGATGACCGGCTGCCTATCCAAGAGCACCGATGGCTCGTATGTATTGAAGAATGAGACGGATGGGAAGCAGGTGACAGTGACGGGCTCCGCGGATCTAGAAAAGCACTCAGCCAACCACAAAGTAAAACTGCACGGCACTGAGAAGATGGAGGGCGGGAAGTCCGTCTTCCAGGTGCAGAAAATCGAACATCTGGCTAGTTCTTGTCCAGCTAGTCCCAAATAGCTCGGTCAATTGTACAAGGGTGCGGCCTTAACCCGCACCCATGTACTTTTTGCCAGGAAGTAGTTGTTTCCGTCTGATTCGAAAGTATCCCTCGTCTACCCATTGGCCAGTTGATTTGCGACATCATTGAAAGAACATCATGCTGGCCGCTAGATCCCTCGCCCCCGCCACGAGATCCCTTGCCTCCACCGCTGCTGCTCTCGCCCGAGCTCGATCTCTTACGGATGCGTTGTTCCGTCAGGTTCGGCCCGAAGCGATCTTCGACCGGCCCATTCCCGAGCGGCATCGCATTCTCTTTTACATCGGACATCTGGAAGCCTTCGATTGGAATCAGATTGCCCGCTCGTGTCTTGGACTGGGCCCGTTAAACCCGGAACTGGATAAGTTGTTCGCATTTGGGATCGATCCGCCGATGGGCCAATCCCCGAATGATCGTCCTGAAGACTGGCCCACGCCCGCTCAGACCCGCGAGTACGTGCACGACGTCAGACGCCGCCTGGACCTTCTACTAGAACATGCGAGGGACCAGCCGTTGCAGATCGCCATCGAGCATCGGTTGATGCATGCTGAGACGTTTTCCTACATCCTGCACAATCTTCCTTACGGGCGCAGGCATTTGGAATCCCACCAGGCCGCTCCCTACGGGCCGTCGCCCGCTACGGAAATGATCGCGATTCCATCAGGACAGGCAACTCTTGGCCGAAGACGCGGCCAGGGTTTCGGATGGGACAACGAATTCGTGGCGCACAGCAAAAGCGTTCCCGCGTTTGCGATCAGCAAGTACAAGATCAGCAATGCTGACTATTTGAAATTCGTCAAGGACGGCGGTCCCGCGCCGCATTACTGGTCCAATCGTGAAGGCAAATGGTTCTATCGCGGGATGGGCGCCGAGATTCCACTCCCAGAGAACTGGCCGGTCTATGTCAACCAAATTCAGGCCGAATCGTATGCGCAGTGGATTGGAAAATCTCTACCGTCGGAAGAACAGTTCCATCGAGCCGCATACGGAACTCCTGAGGGCAACGAGCTGGATTACCCGTGGGGCAGTGCTCCTCCCCAGAGTCTGCACGGTAACTTTGACTTTCATCACTCGGACGCGGTCTCTGTGACTTCGCATCCCCTGGGCGATAGCGCCTTCGGAGTTTCCCAACTCGTCGGCAATGGATGGGAATGGACATCGTCTCCGTTCGAGCCTTTTCCCGGATTCGAACCGTTCGCATCCTATCCGGGGTACTCAAAGGACTTCTTCGACGGCGATCACTTCGTTCTGAAAGGTGGGTCCTGTGCCACGGACGCCCAACTGCTTCGAGCATCGTTTCGCAACTGGTATCGTAGGGATTATCCGTATGCCTATGCGACTTTTCGAGTCGTAGACTAGTGTCTCGTCTCAGATAATTATTGACATATAGAGGAAGCCGATACATAATGATGTATGTTCTCCCCTGCGGCTCCTCTTGCGTTGAGCGAAAGCCAGAAGGCCCGTTTGGAGGCCCTGGT
>Ga0187893_10002707_pt1 | contig 38143 bp, 32 predicted proteins | sample MA1701074metaG_FD_139574 | JGI IMG/M metagenome (GOLD analysis project Ga0187893, IMG submission 139574) | White microbial mat communities from a basaltic lava cave in the Kipuka Kanohina Cave System on the Island of Hawaii, USA - MA170107-4 metaG ... | reverse complement strand
TTCTCCCTGGTAGTTGATTTGAATGTGGGCTTCGACTCGCGTGCCATCGAGCACGAACACAATCGTTTCGCCGGTCTGATCGACCGGCATGGGTGGCCCCCCACCGTCACAAAAGAATCCACCACAGGCATCCGCGGTTCGTGGCCACGACGTGGTCAGCACTGCACCGACGACCCAGGTACACGTTGCGAGCTTGAACGATGGTCCTCTAAAATAGGCTTTCATGGCATCAGTCCTTTCAGGACAAAGTGCATCCATTAGAGCCCGGACGGGCGGCGCGGTCAAACTGAAGCTCTACTGGCTCGTTCTCAACCAGCGACCGCCCACGTGGATTGGCTGACTCGCACATCTTCACGCGGAGCGCTGAAGTCGAAGCCTACGCCGAGCGTGTGATGCCTCCTCTTCGCTTCGGATCTCGAAGCGCACAGGGGCGCGTTCGTCACGCACATTATTCCACCAATGGAACAATGATTCCGGATTCCGGAGTCTAGTCCTGCCACCGGAACGGATGCACAATTTCGCCACGAAAACCGGAGCACCAAACCAGGTTGGCATATCAGCTTCACCGGAAGCACGTGCCCAAACCGAAAATCACCCGACGTCGCGAACTGGGTGCTGGAGATCGCGCGCAAGCGCAAAGACGCGGATTACGAGCTGGTCGACATCAAGGACTTCGAGCTTCCGTTGCTCGACGAACCAATGCCGCCCTCACGGGGCCAATACGAGCACCCACACACGAAGCGGTGGGCCGCGAAGATCGCGTCGCTGGACGCCTTCGTGTTCGTCTCGCCCGAGTACAACCATGGCATTCCCGGCGCCCTGAAAAATGCCATCGACATGGTTCAAAGCCTACCAGCTCGAAGGCGATGCATCGCACCTGCGCAAGGCGAAGGTATTGCTCGAACGGTATCGAAGCGGCCTCGCAGAGGCCACCGGGGAGCACGCCGATTGGGCTGCGCGTGACAAGACGCGGCTCTACCAGAGCGAGACGCTGGTGTTCGCTCTCTCGTCTACCACGCTGGCTGCCAACAGGGTGCGATTTGCCGCGTAAAGCTGTACTTTGTTGCTGGAGCCGGGCAAGGCGGGGTTCGAGTTCCGGGGCTGGCACGCTTGACGCCGCGGCCCGACGACGGTAGGGCAAGGTCCCATGATCGGCTCGCTACTCCAGCGCGTCACTGTTCGGACGCTCGACAAGGTGGTCGAACGCGGCAGGCGGTCCGAGCGTGCGCCCGTCCGGTATGCCGCGGACGCGCTCGATCGAGCTCGCGTGCGTGTCGGCCTCGACAAGATCCAAACCACTCGACCTGTCCCACCGTGGCCCGATCTTCGGGTCGATCAGCCTATGTGGCCCTCGGATCGCGACAAGCTGCACAAGTGGCGCACCGATCACGGCGTCATCAAGCCCGACGGTGATTCGAACAACCACCCGGTGAACAAGCCAGTCGTCAAGATCTACTTCAAGCGGGGTTGTCCCTACGCTCGCGCTGCGATCGATCTGCTTCACGAGCGAGACATCGAGTTCGAGCAAGTCGATTTCAAAGGTGACGATCAGACCAAGGAGTGGCTCAAGATCGTCACCGGCAAGAAAACGTCTCCGCAGATTTTCGTGCACGGAAAGCCTATCGGTGGCTACGACGAGCTGCGTGGGCTCGATCAGGCAGGTGAGCTGGTGCCATTGCTCGAGCAGCCGCTCGGCCACGACGGACCAGCCGTCGTGCCGAGCTCGGGCGGCGGTGCGAACAACAGCGAGAGCGAGGACGAGATCACCGCCGAGGAGCTGCGCGATCGTTTCGACGACGGCGAATATCTGCTCGCGCTCGACGTTCGCGAGGTGAGCGAGCTCCAGCAGACTGGCATGTTGTCGGGAGCCGTTCACATACCCTTGCGTGAGCTCGAGAGCCGCCTAGGCGAGCTCGACTCGACAGGAGTTTGGATCACGTATTGCCAGGCAGGTATGCGTTCGCGAACCGCCATGGACGTCATGCGCTCGCGCGGCTTCACCCACGTGGTGAGCCTACGGGGAGGTGTCCTTGCTTGGGCACAAGCAGGTGGGGCCATGGTCACCACCAGCGCAAACGTGCCCCGTAGGTCTGCAAAGACCAAAGTTCGTCTGCCCGTCGTTCATCCCGAACGCTCGCCGTTCGAATCGGTCGACGCCGATTGGGGTGCTGGCAGCGATAACAATGACGAACGTCTCGAAGGCGAAGCGCTCGTCACGCGCGTGCGCGAGGTGATTGACGAGTGTCGTCCCATGGTTCGAGCCGACGGTGGCGACATCACTTTGCTCGACATTCGAGACGATATCGTTTCGCTCGAGCTCACGGGCAACTGCATCGGGTGTCCCAGCTCCCAGGCCACCCTCAAGCAAGGCATCGAACGCCGTCTCAAAGCCAAGATCCCGCAGATCAAAGCGATCAGGAGCCCACAGTTGCAGTGAGCTCGTGACGTGTGTGATTACCAACGCACGGCCGTAGCGTAGCCGCTCATGACCCGTTACGAGCTTCGCTTTCTGGCATCCGAACACGACGAAGTCTCCGCGATCCTGGACGTTCCACCGACACCCGCGGGCGGCCTCGTATTGGCACATGGAGCTGGCGCGGGCATGCGTCATGCGTTTTTGGAAGCCGTGGCGGCCGCGTTGTGCCGAAGCAGCATCGCCGTGTTCAGGTATCAATTCCCCTACACGGAGGCCGGCAGGCGGCGGCCCGATGCGCAGCCGGTGTTGCTCCGCACGGTGCGAGGCGCCCTCGAGAAAGCCCGTGAAATGCTCTCGATTCCGTGGTTCGCGGGCGGAAAATCGATGGGCGGTCGCATGACGTCGCTCGCGGCAGCCGATCGCGAGCTGCCGGGCGTGCACGGACTGGTATTTCTCGGCTTTCCACTGCACGCGGCCGGCCAGGCAGGAACCGAGCGGGCCGAGCACCTTCGTCGTGTGCGGCTCCCCATGCTGTTCGTACAAGGCACCCGGGACAAGCTCGCCAACATGGACGAGATCGAGACGCTAATCAGCGAGCTCGGCGAGCGAGCCAAGCTTCACGTGGTGAAGGAAGGCGATCATTCTTTCGCCGTACCCAAACGTACCGGCCGTGCGTCAGAGGACGTGCTCGCGGAAATTACCACCGCGGTCGCAGGCTTTATGATTGTGCACGTCGAACGATAAAATGAAAATCGTGGAAACCTGCCACGGCATATCCATCGGCGCGTCCTCCACGCTATCCCGCGCTGATGGCTTGGTCATGTACCGTGGTCCATGACCGAATCCGGGTGGCTGATGCCTCTGTGATCCGGGAGCCATCGTATGCGTCGAACTCAGCCTTTCTTTGTCGCCATGCTTGCGGCGGCGGCCTGTGGCGATCCGCGAGATCCGGCTGGAGATTCCTTTGGTTCCGCCGGGGCGGGCGGTGGTGAAGGCAGCGGTGAAGCCGGAGGTGGCTCAGCGGCGTCGGCGGGTTCCTCCACCGGTGGGATGCCGACTTCCGGTAGCGGGATCACCACTGGCGGCGATAGCACGGGTGCGCCTGGGACCAGCAACGAACCAGGGTCTGAGCCGGGCACCAGCGAAGGAGGAGGACCGACGGGTGATGGACCACGTTTCGATATCGCCGGCCCCGGCAGTGACAGTGGCGGCAGCCCCGCGTGCGACCCCGACGCGGAGGAATGTGGCTGCAACGCGGTCGACGTGCTGTTCGTGTTCGATACCTCGGGTTCCCAGGAAGAGAACCTGCAAGCGATGCGCACCCACTTTCCTGCCTTCGTGGATGCCATGTACGACAGCCTGCCCGTGGGCACCGACCTTCATGTGGGTGTCACCAGCTCCGCGTTCGGGCCAGCCGGCTTCCACGGTGAAACGCTCGGGTGTGGCGTGTGCGTGCCGACGAGGGATACATACTGCGTTCTGAGAGGGGTGGGATATGACCCAGGATGGTACAAGCCCCCCACGGGACCTGGGCCTGCGGACGGCCTCCAAGGCCGGCTCTACGGCTTTGGTGGGCAGGACTTTTTCGCGGGCAACACCGCAAACCCCGATCGCAATCCGTTGAAAACGTGGTTTGCCGGGGCTGCGGGCGACCTCGCCACGCGTTGCGCCGCTGGTTTCGGAGACGACGAATACGGAGCCGCGGCAGCCGCCTGGGCGTTCGATCCCGTCACCGGTACACCAGGGTTCGTGCGCGACAAGGGGGCCGTTTTACTGTTGTTTCTCGTGGGCGACGCCGACCACTCCTACTTGGTGGAGGATCCTGTCGTATTGCACGACAGGGTCGTAGCGGCGAAAAAGGAGTGTGGTGGCGATCGGTGCATCATCAGTGGCGCGATCCTTCCCGGTGGCTGCGTGGATACATCGGGCATGCCGTTGTTCATGCCGGAATTCGCGGCGTTCCATTTCTTACAGAGCTTCGGCGAACAGCCCGTGTGGACTCCCATCGGCTTCGATATCCCTGGTCAAGAAAGCACCGCCAACTACTCAGAAGCCGTGGGCAATGCGATGGCGCAGGTCGTCGCAGACGTCTGTAAAACGATCCCACCTGAGGGATGACGGCCGTCGGTGGCCGAAGCCGTCACGCAGAATCGCGCGCGCTGAGACGACGAGAGTCACTCGAGGACTCCGCGGCGCCGACGTTCTTGCTCTCGCGGGAGAGCCGCTCGAGAGGCCGTTCACCTGGCTTCCACGCCCTTCGTGAAGGATTCCCAGCTCCGGGCACATGAAGGCTCCCCGGAGCCGCGTTTTGAGAATTGTTCAGCGACCGAGGCAACACTTTCATGGGCAGGGACGAGCGGGTGCAGCACTGGCGTTTTGGCTGGTCGTTGCGAGTTGCACCGAACCGCTCGACGTCATCATGCGTCCGGTCGCGGAATCTTCTCGCAGCATCGACGGCCAACCTCGTTTCGAGGTGATCCGCAGGGCAGCCGATGGAACCGAACAGACCATGGCGGATCTCGCCGTGGCCGTCGTGTCCGTGGACGGCGAACCATGGCTCGTTACGCCGAATCGCGTGCTGCTGCGTGTCACGGCCGCGGGCGGACGTGACGTGCTCGACTACGACGTCATGGTGCCCCCGGTCATGTTCGACGACCTCGTGGCATGGGTGGCGGGCAAGCTGTCGAACAACGAGATCAAGCTCCACGTGGATGGACGAACCCGCGTGGTGGCCGGGGGTCTCACGGCCGTGAGCTCGCTGCGTTTTGCTTCGGATGGCGAGCATCTCCTGGTGGTCGGTGCGGGTGCTGGTGGTGTCGTCGGTCTGCACGTGGTGGATGTGCAGCGGGGCGTTCGGCAATGCCTGACCAATTGCGAGATTCGGGTCGGCATGCCGTGGCGAAACCGGTTCGTGCCGCCCCCATCGAATCTCGATGCGCTCGAGCTCGTGGGAGACGACGTGTCCTGGGTGGTCCGGCAACACGGCCATGTCGTGACACGTACACGGCGACTTCCGGATGGGATCGCGACCACAGAATCGGTCGACGACGAAGACGCTTCGGCTGCGATGCTCGATCTGACCGCACGCGTCGTCCCCAAGCCGATGCTGTTCGTGCCTCCCCCAGAATTCCACGGCAAGCTCAGCCTCCCGTTTCGTTGTGCAGGAGGGGGGCTGTCGTGCGCGTATCCCCAGAGTCACGTGGACACCCAAATCGGTGCCGGGCTTCAGGACTACAACTGTGGAGGTGAGACCTACGAAGCCCACACGGGCATCGACTACGTCGAAACGGGTACCGTCATGGCGGTCGCGGCAGCTCCGGGCAAAGTCATTCACGTCGCCGACGGAAACTTCGATCAGTGCACGACCTGCAACACGTCGGGAAATTGTAGCTTCAATGCTGCCAACACCGTGGTCATCCACCATGGCCTCGGAGTCGGGGGTTTTTATACCCACCTGGCCACGGGAAGCATCAAGGTCGAGGTCGGCGAGCTCGTCACTTGTGGCCAGGAGCTCGGCGAGGCCGCATCGTCCGGTTGCAGCACGGGGCCACATTTGCATTTCGGTACCTTGCACAACCTCGACTACGCGACCAACGGCAACGTGTACGATCCTTACGCAGGTCCGTGTTCTCCCACGCCCACGAGCCTGTGGATCAACCAAGGCCCGTTCGGCGGTTTACCGCAGGCGGTGGATGGATGTGTCGGCGTTCCCCTGTGTGCGTCCGGTTCGGAGCAGTGGAGCTGCTACAGCTTGTTGCAGCGCAAGCGCTGCGTCGAAGGTGAAGACCTCGTGGAGTTTTGCCCCGGGGGCATGGAGTGTGACGACAGCACCGGAGAGGCACAATGCGTGCCCCCACCTGATGGGACCAGCACCACGTCTGGCATGAGCACCACCACCTCCGATCCCGGTACGACAACCTCGGATCCAGGTGTAACGACGTCGAACGCGAGTGGCGAGACGTCGAACGCGAGTGGCGAGACGTCGAACGCGAGTGGCGAGACGTCGAACGCGAGTGGCGAGACGTCGAACGCGAGTGGCGGGACATCGAACGCGAGTGACGAGGGCGCGGAAGCAAGCGACACGACGTCGGACTCCCCACCAACGTCTGGCGAAGAGACCAGTGGAAACGGTGGCGGCTGGCCGCTCCCAGGCGCTGGAACTGACTGGGGGGACGATCGTGGCCAGGGATGCGCATGCAAGGCGAGCCACGACGGCATGGGATCCCTCATGGCATGGTTCTTCGTGGCCCTGGTGGATTTCGGGTCGTTCAAGACCCGGCGATTATTCGATGCGATGCGTCGCACTTCACGAAGGCGAACATCGTGATGAACCGAACATGTCATCCCGACGGGGACGATGGAACGAGCGTGTCCTCGAGCACAGGTGAGCGGGCGCGTGGATGGCGTTTTGGCTGGTCGTGGTGGCCGTCGGTGTCGGTCGGGTCCGCCGCCGCCCCTGCATGAAGGATTCCCAGCTCCGGGGACATGAAGAGCTCCCCCGGAGGCGCATGTTGAGAACAGTTCAACGACCGAAACAGCTCCTTCATGGGCAGGGAGGAGCGGGCGCGGTGCTGGTGTTGGGGCTTGTCTGCATTTCCGGTTGCATGACGGAGCTTCCCGAGGTGGTCATGCGCCCGCTTCGAGAACCCGCTCGTAGCGTGGACGAACCGCCGCGATTCGAGGTGATCCGCAAGGCTCCCGACGGCACCGAACAGATCTTGGCGGACCTGGCCGTCGCCGTCGTGACCGTGGAGGACGAGCCATGGCTCGTGACGCCAGAACGACTGCTCCTGCGTGTCACCGCCGCGGGCGAACGCCATGTGCTCGACAACAATGTCGTGGTAGCGCCCGTCGTCGAAGGCGATCTCGTGGCCTGGGTGGCGGGGACGCATCTCGACAACGAGATCAAGGTGCACCAAGACGGACAAACCCGCGTGGTCGCCGGTGGGCTCACGGCCGTGAGCTCGCTACGCTTTGCACCCGATGGCCGGCACCTGCTGGTCGTCGGCGCAGGCGACGGTGCAGTGGTTGGGCTGCACGTCGTGGACATGCACGGAGGCCGTGTGCAGTGTTTGACCAACTGCGACGTTCGGATCGGCGAAGCGTGGCGCGATCGGTTCGTACCACTTCCACCCCGTCCCGATGCGCTCGAATTCGACACTGACAAGGTTTCTTGGGTCGCGGAAAACCACGAGCATGTCGTGCGGTGGCTGCTTCCGAATGGGACCTGGACGGAAGGTCCCGAGCTCGACGAGCCGACGTCGATATCCGATCTGACAACGCCCCCTGTCGTACAACGGGCGGTCCTCGTGCCTCCCCCCCAGTTTCATGGAACACTCAGCTTTCCCGGTCGCTGTCCGAGCGGTGGGTGGTCGTGCTTGTACGTCGCCAATCACGTGGATGTGGGTGGAATCAAAGATTACAACTGCATGGCAAACACCTACAGCACCCATTGGGGCATCGATTACGTCGAATCAGGGGTCGCAAACGTAGTGGCGGCGGCGCCAGGCACCGTCGTTTTGGCCACCGACGGAAATTTCGATCAGTGCACCGCTTGCGCCAACTCCGGGGATTGCAGCTTCAATGCCTCCAACCAGGTGGTCATCGACCACGGTTCGGGGCTGTACGGCTTTTACGTCCACATGGCCAAGGGAAGCATCGTGGTCCAGCAGGGCGACGTCGTCACGTGCGGTCAACATCTCGGCGAAGCCGGGTCATCGGGCTGCAGCACGACCGCGCACTTGCATTTCGGTGCAGTACGCGATTTCGACGTACAAGACCCGGGATCCTCTGCGTACGATCCTTATGCGGGTCCGTGTTCTCCGACGCCCGTGAGCTTGTGGGTGGAGCAAGGCCCTTATGGTGGGTTGCCTGGCGTCGCCGAGACGGGCTGCGGCACCTTGACTTGCGCACCGGGATCCGACCTATGGGTCTGCGACGTCACCATGAAGCAGCGCAAGCATTGCTTCGAAGGTCGAGACGTGGTCGAACCATGCCCTGACGGTTGGAATTGTGCTTGGGTCATGGGGGAGGCAACATGCGTGGATCCATTGGATGAAGGCGGCAGCACGTCGAGCGCGGACGACGGCACGACGTCCGATCCAGGTGTCACAACGGCCGCAGATACCCTCAGCGAAGATACCGATACCGTGGGGTCGGACGCCGGCAACCCCACGGCCGACTCGGGTGGTGACCCGACGTCCGACCCGGAAACTGCGACGTCCGACGCAGCGACGACGACGTCGAACCCAGGGAGCGAAGAAACGTCGCCCGATACCTCGGCCGGGATGGAGACCGGTGGGGGCGGTGTCAGCTGGGACTTTCCGAGCGTTGCAGACGAGCGAGACCAAGGGTGTACATGCAAGACGAGCCCGGACGACCCGGAAGTGTCCGTGGGGTGGTTTCTCTCATTGATCGGGTTTGGCTGGTTTGGGTTTGGCCGTGCCCGCCGCGGATCTATGCGCAAAATACGCGAAATGGGGTGAAATTCCGCGCCTGGAAAGTGCCTGCCTCTTGCGCTGGGCTCGAAGGCATGGAAGGCTCGCGGCCGATTCACTGACACCTGTGTCAGTGACGCGGACGTCAGCGTCCTGGACCCTTCTCGGACCCGCCAACGGACACCCTTCATGGCCACCACCATCCAACACCACAGTGATTTGCTCAAGGTCATCAACCAACCGGACGTTCGCGCGCTTCTCGACGACGCCGAGCGCAAGTTCGCGGCAGAAGAGGGGGTCAGCTTCGGCGCCGTCAACGTCGAAAAGCAGTTTCATCGACCTGTCGAGCGAGATTTCACGGCGACGGATCGACCGCATACGACGTTGCTGTTCGGCGGTCTGACGTTTCGCCACGAGCACCTCATCAAGGGCGTGTTCCAATCGCTCGGATACGTGACGGACGTGATACCGACACCGAACGTCGCGGCATTCCAGCTCGGCAAGGAATACGGGAACAACGGTCAGTGCAATCCCACGTACTTCACGGTCGGCAACCTCGTTCAATACCTCCAGTTTTTGCGTGACGAGAAGGGCATGTCGACCGAAGAGATTATCGACAAGCACATCTTTCTCACCGCTGGCGCGTGTGGACCCTGCCGGTTCGGCATGTACGAGGCCGAGTATCGGCTCGCACTGCGAAATTCAGGCTTCGATGGTTTTCGCGTGATCCTGTTTCAGCAAAAGGGCGGGCTCAAGCAAAGCGACATGGAAGCGGGTCTGCGCATGGATCTCGATTTCTTCGTGGGCTTGCTGAACGCCATGAACATGGGTGATCTGCTGTCGGAGCTTGCCAACCAGATTCGACCCTACGAGCGCGTTCCAGGCGAAACGGATCGAGTGCTCGACGAATCGCTCGAGTACCTCCACGGCGTGATGCGCGACAAGAAATTCGCCAAGCTGCAAGGGCGCTGGGCGGACATCGTCAAGGACAAGAGCAAAAACGCCTTCGAAGCCATCGAGCAGATCGTCAAGTTCATCGATCAGCTCACCACGGAGGACTACACCGCACCGCTACGCGAGGTTGCCCGTCGATTCGACGCAATTTCGTGCGATCGCCTACAGGCCAAGCCGGTCGTGAAGATCACCGGTGAGTTCTGGGCACAGACCACCGAAGGCGACGGCAACTTCAACATGTTCCGATTCCTCCAGGGTGAGGGCGCCGAGATCATCACGGAGCCGATCGCGACGTGGATCGCGTACATGATTTGGCAAGGCAAGATCAAATCGAGGGACCGCAAGAACCTCGACGAAAAAGGCGAAAACACCAAGTGGTGGGAGCTTCGCAGGCGTGCGTCCGAAGAGCTCGCGTTTCACAAGAAGCGTGCGTCCCTGGCGTTCGCGGATACCGTGTTCCGCCGCGAATACGACCGCATGCGGCAGGCGCTCGGTGGCACGACGCACGCGATCGTCGACATGGACGAGATGGAACGTCTCGGCCACGATTTCTACCATTCGCGTTCAGAAGGTGGTGAGGGTCACCTCGAAGTGTCCAAGAACATCTACTACTCGGCGAAAGGCTTGTGCCACATGGTGCTCAGCTTGAAGCCGTTCGGCTGCATGCCGAGCACGCAGTCCGACGGCGCGCAGTCGGCCGTGGTCAATCGTTTCAAGGACATGATCTTTTTGCCCATCGAGACCTCGGGGGAGGGCGAGATCAATGCTCACAGCCGCGTCCAGATGGCCCTCGGTGAAGCCAAAGCCAAGTGCAAGCGGGAATTCGCCGACGTGTTGGATCGTGTTGGCTATGGCCTCGACGATCTTCGCAGTTACGTCGACGCGCATCCCGAGCTCAAGCGAGGCCTCTACCAGCTTCCGCATGTCGAGGGCGTGGTGAGCACGGCCGGGCGCTACGTCGTCGACGTTGTCAAGCGTATGCAAGCCGACGGCATTCGGCCCACTCGCGAAGCCGTTGCGGCGCAGTGACAGTCACGTTTCAGGAGCATCCATGACCGATCGCAAATTCCTGATTGGGTTCGACGTTGGTTCGACGACCGTCAAGGCCGTCGTGATCGATGAGGCGACCGACGAGCTGGTATGGAAGGACTATCAGCGTCACGATACCAAGCAGCCGGAAAAGTCCCTCGAGCTGCTGCGCCGCATCTACGCGGAAACGGGCGCAGGACCTGGCAATGCTCGCATGTTCATCACGGGCTCGGGCGGTTCCAGCGTGGGGCGCTGGCTCGGTGCCAAATTCGTTCAGGAGGTCAATGCGGTTTCCCTGGCGGTCGAGAAGCTCCATCCAGAGGTGAACTCCGTCATCGAGTTGGGCGGTCAGGACGCCAAGATCATCGTGTTCAAGCCGGATCCCGAGACCGGCCGCAAGAAGAAGATCCCCTCGATGAACGACAAGTGCGCCGGTGGGACCGGTGCGGTGATCGACAAGATCAACGCCAAGTTAAAAATCCCTGCCGAGCAATTGTGCGAACAAAGCTATCACGGTCACAAGCTGCATCCGGTGGCCGGCAAATGCGGCGTGTTCGCTGAAACCGACATCAATGGTCTGCAAAAGCTCGGCGTGCCACCGAACGAGCTGATGGCGTCGTTGTTCGAGTCGATCATCCAGCAAAACCTGTCGGTGTTGACGCGTGGTCACACCCTCATGCCGTATGTGCTGCTGCTCGGGGGCCCCAACACGTACATCAAGGGCATGCTGGAGTGCTGGCAGGCCAACATTCCGCCGATCTGGAAAGAGCGCAACGTCGAGTTGCCGCCATGCAACGACCCTGCGGAGCTCATCATCGTTCCGCAAAATGCCCAGTATTATGCTGCCATCGGTGCTTGTGAGTTCGGCAAGACAGAGTCAGACAACGTCGGTCGCTATCTCGGTACCGAGAAGCTCGAGTGGTACATCACCGTTGGCCGCGTCGAGGAGAAGAAGAAGGCGGGCGGCTACGGTCTATCCAAGACCGATGAAGAGCTCGATGCGTTTTTGACCCAGTACAAACACGAATCGTTCGTTGCCGCCGAGTTCCAGCCCGGCCAAGACGTGCGTGCATACATTGGTATCGATGGTGGCTCGACCTCGTCCAAAGCCGTGCTGCTGAGCGAAGACGCCCAGATTCTCGCGAAGGTCTACCAGCTCTCGAAAGGCAACCCAATCGAGGACACCAAGGAGCTACTTGCCGATTTGCGACAACAGGTCGAACGTAGCGGCGCCACACTGAACGTGTTGGGGGTCGGAAGCACCGGCTACGCCAAAGACATCCTCCGGGACGTGCTTCGGGCCGACGCGGCCATCGTGGAAACCGTGGCTCATTGCGAAAGCGCGCTGCATTTCTACGACGACGTCGACGTCGTGTGCGACGTGGGTGGCCAGGACATCAAGATCATCATCCTCAAGAATGGCAAGGTCAAAGATTTCAAGCTCAATACGCAGTGCTCGGCCGGAAATGGATACTTTCTGCAAAGCACCGCGGTCGGGTTCGGATTCGACGTGCGTGAATATGCCAAGCTGGCATTTGCCGCTCAGGCCATGCCGATGTTCGGTTACGGCTGCGCGGTATTCATGCAGTCCGACATCGTGGACTTCCAGCGCCAGGGTTGGGCACCCGAAGAGATCATGGCGGGTCTCGCCAACGTGCTTCCCAAAAACATCTGGCTGTACGTGAGCCAGATTCCCAATCTCGCCAAACTCGGCAAGCGCTTCGTCCTGCAAGGTGGCACGCAATACAATCTCGCTGCGGTCAAGTCTCAGGTCGATTTCATCCAGAGCCGATTCAAGACCAAAGGCATGGAAGCCGACGTCATCGTCCACAAGCATTGTGGCGAATCGGGCGCGATTGGAGCTGCTCTCGAAGCGCGGCGCCTGTCCATGAATGGCAAGCACACCGAGTGGATCGGCATGGACCGCGTGCCGTCGATCACTTACAGGCAAAAGCGCGACGAAAGCACGCGTTGCTATTTCTGCAAGAACAAGTGCCTTCGTACGTTCATCGACGTCGACCTCGAGATGTCGACGCCTGAGGCGGAGCAGCGCATGGCAAGCGGCCAACTGCTTCAGATCCGCAAAAAGGAGCAGGCACCCGAGCAAGCCGTGGGCACCAAGCGTCTGATCATCGCGACGTGCGAAAAGGGCGAGGTCGAAGACGTCGAGTCCATGAAGAAGATCAAAGACGGGCTCGACAAGTTCAAGGAGGACTTCCCGAACCTGGCAGCGATCGCCGCCAAGGACGTGTGGAAGGCCCAAAATCCCCCACTCGTGGCCGACAAACCAGAGGACGTCGGCATGGCACTGGTGCCCGAGGTCATCGAGCTACCTCCCAAGCTCGCCGCTCACGAAGCTGCGGTCGCCACGATCCTCAAGCGGATCAATCGCAGCGAGCAGGTACAGAAGCTGGTGTCGTCGGTTGCCGACCGATTCGAGCGCGCCAAGCCGCTGCGAGCTCGTGTCGAGATTCAGGCGCAGCGTCGCGAAGCGCTCGAAAAACGCAAGAGCCTACGCATCGGCATCCCGCGTGTGCTCAATATGTATTCGCAGAATCCGTTTTTCAGCGCGTACTTCGAAGCGCTCGGCGTACCGGCCAAGAACCTCATTTACTCCGACTTCACCAGCGAGGAAATGTACAAAGAAGGCGCCAAACGCGGGGCCATCGATCCGTGCTTTCCATCGAAAGTATGCATTTCACACATGCACAACCTGCTCGAGGTCAAGCACAAGCGCAAGCCGCTCGACCTCATCATCTTTCCGCAGGTGGATTCGATGGAGACGTGGCTCACAGGCCAAGTGGGATCGCGCGCTTGTCCGACGGTGGTTGGCTCTGCCGATACCACCCGTGCTGCTTTCATCAAGGAAGCCGACGTGTTTGCCGAGCGCGGCATCAAGCTAATTCTGCCGTTTTTGCACATGGCCGAGCGCAAGCTGTGCAAGCGCGAAATGCTCAAGTACTTCGAAGGACCGCTCGGGCTGTCGGTCGAAGAGAACGCGCGGGCAGTGGACGAGGCGTTCAACGCGTTGGATCGCTTCAATGCGGAACAGCGCGAGCACGCAAAGATCGTGCTCGCGCAACTCGAACAAGAACAACGCATGGGCGTGGTGCTGCTGGCACGTCCCTACCACAACGACCCAGGAATGAACCATGAGATCCCCGACGAGCTGCAGAAGCTCGGTTATCCGATCTTCACGGTGCAGTCGCTGCCGATCGACTGGGACATCGTTCACCCCTTGTTCAAAGACGACATCGACGCGGGCTTCATCGCCGATCCCTACGATATCAGCGACGTGTGGAAAAACAGCTATTCGGAGAACACCAATCAGAAAGTGTGGGCGGCCAAGTTCACCGCACGCCACCCGAATCTCGTGGCGCTCGAGTTGTCGAGCTTCAAGTGTGGCCACGACGCTCCGATCTACACGGTCATCGAAGAGATCATCGAGAACTCCGGTACCCCGTACTTTTCGTTCAAGGACATCGACGAGAACAAGCCCACCGGCTCGATCAAGATTCGCGTAGAAACCATTGGCTACTTCTTGAAGCGCTATCAAGACGATCTGCGTGCCCAACTGCTCAAAAAACAGCGCGTCGCAGGGCGTGTGGCCGAAGTTCAAGCCGAGCTGCTCGCTCGGATCTCTGCCGCACAAGCTCGCCTGGCCGCGAGCGAAGCGGACAAGCCCGATGTCGTGCTCGAGGCTGCGGGGATCCGTCCTCGCTCACCGGGAGCCGTCGCGTCGACGCCAGCACAAGCGCACCTCAGCAAAAAAGGGTGAGCACGCGTCAGTGCGGCATCCTCGACCAGGCCTCCCCCATGTGCTCGGTGGGACCGCCTTGCTCGCGTTTTCGAGCTGCGCGAACGAGCGTGAAGCCACCAGCACGACCGTGGGAAGCAGCGGGGCAAGCTCAGCGAGCTCGGACGAGAGCATGTCGAGCGACGATGGCGACGTGGGTATGGGCGTTCGACATGCCGGCAGGGACCGCCTCGGCCGACGGTGGAGACCCGGGCGAGTGCGGCTGTGGCAACAACGATTGGAGCTACGTGTGGATCGCCAACAGCGGCGAGAGCACTGTCTCCAAGATCGACACACGCACGATGGTCGAAGAAGGGCGCTACCTCACGCGTGCGGATGCAGCGGGAAATCCTTCGCGTACCAGCGTGAGCGTCGATGGCAAGGCAGTCGCTGTCGCCAATCGACACACCGGAATCGTGAAGATCTGGACGCGTCCCGAATTTTGCTCGGACCGAAATGGAACGTCGGGGATACAAACTTCGAGCGGCGGAACGGATGTGCTGCCGTGGGACGAAGATGATTGCGTGGCCTGGTATGCCGATTTTTCCGACAAGACCGTCCAACGACCTGTGCAATGGACGCCTGGCTCGGGGCCATGCCACACCGACCAAAAGATCTGGACGACAACCGGAGATCTCGGGGCCCGGCCAGGAACCTGCGGCGATTCCGGCGTATGGGTACACCGCCTCGACGGCGAGACCGGCATGGTCGAGGACACGATCCATCTCGAGGAATCCAGGTTTCGTTGCAACTTCATCGACGTGGCCGCCGAGGGTCTCGGCCCTTATGGAGGTGCCCTCGACTACGAGGGCAACTTCTGGTTCCATGGTTTCGGCACCAGCCAGCTGGCACGGGTCGACTTCGATACGCTTGAGGTAGAAATCTTCGACGGAGGCGGCTACGGCATCACCGTCGACACCAAGGCGCGGGTATGGTTGTCGGGCAATATTTCGCGTTTCGACTACGCGATCGATCAACGGAGGGATCGCGCAAGATCTGCAATGGCGGATCTGGGCGGCGGCCGGCTCCAGTGGTTTGGTCTGGGTCGACATGGAAACACTCGCCGTCGGTGGCACCGTCACACTAACCGGAGGCCAGATCAAAGGCGTCAGCGTCGACGTCGATGGTTACATCTGGGCAGTGCCGCAAGGCAGTGGCGGTGGTGGAGTGGCCCACAAGATCGACCCGAACACGTTTGCCATCACGACGTTTACCGGGCTCAACCAGCCGTAAAACCTATTCTGACATGATTGGTGGTGCGCTCACTAATGTGACGTGTAATCCCCCAGCGGAGTGACCCCGAGCGCCGAGCTGCTCACTCGCCGTTTGCCATAGCAGCGAGTGCGCCGTCGGCAAGCATCTGTAACACACTCGTGGAATTATCCATGTTCATGAATCGTACGCGTTCGTATTCGTTGGCAAACACGAGTAGACGATCGGATCCTCGTACTCCGTCGTTTGCCAAGCGGCGAGCAAAACGACTTGCCGATTCGTATGGCGCACGAATGTGACCGAGCGTTTCCAGGCCACGCAACAAGCGTTCGTAGATGCGGACGTGCGCTGGCCTGGGTAAGCGGCGAAATCTCGCTCGCCGCAGCAGGAGCCCCGCCACCCCCAAAAATGCCAGCGCCACCAACCCGGCGCGCCACAATCTGCGCCCGCCGTCGTGCTGTGCATTGCGTTGCAAACTAACTCCATCGAACAGGGCACTCTGTTTCGCGAGGTCGAAATCGATGACGTACTCGAGGTAGGCACGGCGCACGGCATCGATCACCTCGCTCGCCGCCGGCCAAAGCGGCGCGCCGTCGCCGGCGTGACGACCTATCGGGGGCGTAGGATCGAAGGTGACCCAACCGAGCGGACCGAAATGCACTTCGACCCACGCGTGGGCATCTGCCTGGCGAACCACGTAGAAGTTGCCGAGCGCATTGTGATGGGCACCGTAGTAGCCGTTTACCACGCGCGCAGGAACGCCTAGCTCCCGCAAGAGCACGGTCATGGCCGAGGCGAAGTACTCGCAGTGACCCGACCTCGACTCGAACAAAAAACCCTCGATGGGATCGGCCCCCGCGAGCACACGTTCGGACGGTTTCAGATCCACCGTGTACGCGAATGTTTGCAGGTGGCGGTGGATGGCCTCCACCCGCTCGATTCGGTTCTTGCTCTCGCGGGTGAGCGCCCGTGCCAGTGTCCCGACCTCGGGCGACAGCGTCGGGCTGCGTTGCAGATAGCGCTCGACGTCAGGTGAAACGGTCGGATCGACCACCGCGGCAAGCTCGGCGAGGGTCGGCGTACCCGTGCGAGACAAGAACTCGTACTGCACGGGACCGGGGGGTTTGATGGCACGCACCTCGCCGCTGCGTCCGCGTGTGGGGGAGATGGCTCGTTCGAGCGCACCTCGGGGAAGAATGCGGACCGCGAGCGGCTCGCTGGCGACGAACAACACGTCGGTGCCGAGATCTTCCAGCGTGACACGGGCGCGCAACATGTCCTGCGAGCTTGCGAACCCGGCCACCGGAACGATCCGAAACCGCTGGGGTGCAGAACGACCGGGCACTTCACCGGGTGGACGAGGGCTCGTCTCGAGCAGTGGCTTGCCTGTTTCGGCCAACGTAGAGAAGCCCTGAAACGGAACGAGCGGTGCGGGAATCCCGGCGATGCGATGCTCCCACACACCGGCTTCGTAGTGATCGAAGCTCGTGCCGCGCAGATAGACATCGAGACGCGACGGCGTGTCATCGAGTGACATCGGATAGAGGTGCATCACCACCGTGGCATCGTCTTTGATGGTTCCGAAGTCGCCCAGGCGAACTTCGTTGGAAAACCCGCTCTTGGCCTCTCTCGCCATGTTGCCGCGTAGGAATGCCCCTACGCCGAAGCGAGGAAACACGAGGAACGTCACGATTGCGCCCGCGAACGCGTAAACGGAGACGCGTGCCGCTGCACGACGGAGCTCGGACGCCCGGGCTCGGACCTCGCTGTGGAGACGATGGGACACTCGCTGGCCCAAGCGCTCACCTTCGGACACGAGCAGGTTGAGCACGAGCACGAACGCGCTCACGGGTACGTACGCGGCCAATAACACTGGATACGAAAGCTCCGCGTTGACGACCGCACCGACCAGCATGAGCAGCGTGCCCAACAGCAGCAACTGCATGTGTTCGCGTGCACGGCGATGCACGACGAGACGTTGGGCAACCAATAGCAGCAAGAAATCCACGCCGGCATCGAGCACGTCGCCCGCGTAGACCGCGCGAGCGATCGTCGCGGCCAGGGCGACGGCCACGATGGCCGTCCAGCTCGCTTGCGTACGTGCGGAAGTGTCGTGCCGGTAGCGGGGTCGATGTGCCCACATGGCCACGCACGCGAGCAATGCGAAGCTGGTCCAACGCATGCCCCCACCGAGCGCCACGGACAGACACCCGAGCCCAATCTGGCCCAGGCTCATGCGGTCCCTGAGCGCGACCAGGCTCATGATGTTTCTCCCACCAGTGCGAGCTCACGTAAGATCGCGTGTTTTTGCGCCTCGCCAAGACGGGGTGGAACGAGCTCGGTGCCCGCATAGGCGAGGCCGGTGGCGACGAGACCCGTGTCGAGCAACGCCACTGCAGTCGAGGCCGCGTCCACCACGGCTCGTTCGAAACCGTCGTCGCCACTGCGACCGCGGGCAAGCTCGAGCATGAGCTCGTGGCCGGACGAGGCTGCGTGCTCCCTTACGATCGGCCGCGCGAGACGTGCCGTGGCAGGCCAGTGGATCCCACGCAGCTCGTCACCGTCTCGATACTCTCGCAAGCCATGAACTTCGCCGCTACGACCCGCCCGACAGCCGTGTTCCTCGAGTGCTTCTGCTTCGCATTCGAGCCGTAACGGTTCGACCGGCCGAATGCGGGGATACACCACGAGCTCTTGCATGCTGGTCAATTCGCGCCGCTTGACGAACAGACCGAACGGAAATCGCGTCGAGAGCACGAGCGGTGGCAGATGAGCTCGCCCGCGTCTCGGCAACACGGCATGCGAGGTGAGCTCCACGGTCTCCTGGGGAGCAACCGCCACCGCGAACACGGGCACGCACGTAGCATCACTTGGTCGAAGTGGGTCGATTTCCACGCTGACGCACAACACGGTGAACCGATCCGGATTGTGTACGCGCATGCGCAACGGCGTGGGCGTGTCGGCATGTAGAGGCGCAAGTGGAGTGCAGGCGACGGTCGTGCGTCGCACCATTGCTTCGCTCAACACGCCGCTCGCGATCACCAGCCCGAGCTGGATGCCGAACATAGCGTGGAGCAGGTTGGATCCAGTGTTGATGGCAGCGAACCCGACCAGCAGCGTGAGCGCGACGAATAGCTGGCCGGCACGTGTGATTTCCAGGCTTCGTCCACGCGCTCTGAGCACCCGGCGATGCCACGGAATCGTGCGTTCGCGCGTTCGCACTCGGCCTCACATCGGGATCGGAATGCTTCCCAAAAGCTCCGAAATGATATCGATAGCGATGCTCGTTTCTGCGCCCGGAGGTGCATGAGCAGGTACCACGCGATGAGCGAGTGCACACACGGCGAGCTCTTGAAGGTCGTCGGGCGACACGAATTCGCGGCCTGACAAGTACGCGCGTGCACGTGCTGCCGAGATCCATCCAATCGCACCTCGCGTGCTGACGCCGAGCCGCAAGCGGGAATCGACTCTCGTCGTTTCGACGACGCGCTGCGCATAGCGAGCGAGGTCCGCGTGGAGCTCGACGACACGGGCACCGGCCTGTGCACGGACGACTTGTTCGAGCGTGACCACCGGCTGCTCCGACAAACGGGCGACCAGCTGGTCGCGATTGTGTAGGATCTCGACTTCCACCTCCGCAGGTGCGTAACCGAGTGAGACACGCATCAGGAAACGGTCGCGTTGCGATTCAGGCAAGGCGTAGGTGCCGTAGTGTTCGCTAGGATTCTGGGTTGCCAGCACCATGAACGGCGCAGGCAAATGATACGTGTGCCCATCGACGGTGATTTGCTGCTCGCCCATCGCTTCCAGCAGAGCGCTCTGCGTACGTGGTGGCGCGCGATTGATTTCGTCTGCGAGCACGAAGTTGGCGAATACCGGGCCTGGTTTGAACTCGAATTGCTCTTGATGTGCGCGCCAGACGTTCACGCCGAGCAGATCGGCCGGGAGCAGATCGCTCGTGAACTGGACACGTCTGAACGCACCGCCCACCGCTCGCGCAAGCGCTTGCGCGAGTGTGCTCTTGCCCACGCCGGGCACGTCCTCCAGCAACAGGTGTCCACCCGCCACGAGGCAACACAACGCGAGCTCGATGACGTCGTCTTTGCCGCGGATGGCCTGTCGTACCACCGCACGAACCGCCGCAAGGGGCGCATCGACGGGGTCCGACCTGGGACGCACGGCAGGGGTGGCCACGATTTTCACGAGACGATGACGAACGTAACGTCGCTACCGCTTGCGGGCGAGCATGATTGTGGCTTCAGGGCCCCTTTTCCGCAGTCCGACTGCCTGTAGTCGCAGGTGAGAAAGGGGAGACGAAGGTTTGTGGGCGCGAATCGACTTGGCTTGCACGATGGATCGTCGCTGCCGTGACGAGAGCGCTGGCCTGGTAAGGTGAGGCGCCCTGCGGCGCGGATCTCCCCAATGTGGAGCCGGAGGCTCATCGAAGGACAACTCCCATGACGAAACAGACCCTCGGCCTCGTATTGTCGCTGTTCGTGTTCGCGTGCTTCAAAGATTCCAACGTTGGAGCCGACGGAAACGGTGACGATCATGGCGAGGACACTGACGGTTCCTCATCGCACGCGACCGACGACGAAAATTCTGCGACCGGTTCGGGCAGCAACACCGAGGGAGGTGTGACAACCGACAGCAGCGCGTCCGACGATAGCGTTGGCAGTGGTCCTACCGGCGGCGATACGATGGACGACGGTACGACTGGAGCGACCGACAGCACGGTTGGCGTGACCGACAGCACGGCAACCAGCACCGAAGCGGAGGTGTCCACGTCCCTTTCGACCGAAGACACGAATGGAGACACTGGCGAAACGAGCGGGACCAGCGGGGCGACGCCCGTGTGTGGCGACGCCATCATCCAAGAGGGCGAGGGGTGCGACGACGGCACGAATGCTGGGTCCGAGCTGGGCGATTGTGCGCCGGATTGTTCCAAGGTGGTGGTACAGCGACTCATTCGACTCAGTGCCACGGCAAGTGTGACTGGGGACATGGATGGGGACATCATCACGACGGGAGATGCGGCCTGTGGTGCAAACTACAAAGCGATGGTCGTCAGCGGGCTGATTCGCATCGCCTCGATCAACGCATTTGCCGGTGATGGACAAAAGGATTGGGTGCTGCAGCCGTGGACCCGCTACGTCAACAACGATGCCGAGCTGGTATGGAGGACCGACGGCACTGCGTTGCTCGGTGTCACCGAGGGTGCTTGGTCGGATCTGCTCGCCCCGGTCACCAAGACCGAAAATCTGTACGTTTGGACCGGCCTCGCCAACGACTGGACCACATTCACCAGCACCGATCTGTGTGGTGGCTGGATGAATACGGGCGTCACGACGGGGCCGTTTGCACGCGGGTGGCACACGGACCAGGCGTTTCTCCACTATGGACCCGGCACCGGCGTTTGCAACGTCGGCCGTTATTTTTATTGCGTAGAGCAGTGAGCGACGAGCGTCCACGCTTGGTTCATGGGCCCGTCACGCAGCTCGGGCTGTTGGCCGTCGCTCAAGTGCTCGTCATGTCGTGCTGGCAGTGGGCGGCCCATCACTGGGTGCCGCGCTGGTGCTGCGATTTTTTGTGGGTGTGTGCCTCGCGGGCGTGTATCCCCCCGCCATGAAGCTCGTGGCGGGACACGTGAGCGAGCGTGCACGTGGGCTCGCGATGGGTGTGCTCGTGGGAGCGGTCACCGTGCTGGTAAAGGGCCCTGAGCTGGATGCGTCCGTGGTGCTGTTGTCGTCGAGCGCCTTGGCCGTGCTCGGATGCCTGCTCGTGGCAGTGTTCGTGGTCGAAGGACCATACGCGCGCCCGAGCGCACCGTTCGATCCACGACAGATCGGACGCGTGCTGCGAAATCGCGCGCTGCTGCTCGCCAATTTCGGGTACTGCGGGCACATGTGGGAGCTGTATGGCATGTGGACGTGGGTGCTCGTGTTTTTGTCGAGTGCGCTCGCGTCCGAGCCCACGAGCACGGCGCAGTGGCTCGCGTTCATTTCCATCGGGGTATTTGGCTGCATCGGTGCGGTGCTCGGGGGCATGTTCGCTGATCGTATCGGCCGAACCATGACCACGATGGTGGCGATGTTGGTCTCGGGTGCATGTTGTCTCGCGACTCCGTGGATCTACGATACCGATTTGGCGATCATGGCCGTGTTCAGCGCGATCTGGGGCGTGAGCATCATCGCGGACTCGGCCCAATTCTCGGCCGCGGTGACCGAGCTCGCACATCCCGACTATGTCGGCACTGCAATCGCGCTGCAAACAGGCCTCGGATTCCTTGTCACGCTCGCGCCCATCTGGACCCTTCCATGGCTGGCGGAGACGGTCGGTTGGAGATGGGTGTTCGTGGTCCTTGCGCCGGGACCCTTGCTCGGTACATGGGCGATGGCACGCCTGCGCGAGCATCGGGACGCGATCAAGCTCGCGGGTGGGCGACGATGAGCTCGAACGGGTACGAACGAGCTGGCTCAGCGGCGCGAGATCTCTGCGTCGAGTTTGCGCTCGACCTCTTCGAGCTCATGCATGCGACGCTCGAAGTCGTCGCCACCACGACTCGCCCCGAGTTGTTTGCGCGAGCTGCCGGGAAGCGCCTTGTGACCTGCCATCAGCTTGTAGCCGATGTATCCAGCGGCTGCGACCACGCCGATGACGAACAGATACTTGAACAAGAACACCGCAGCAACCAGGCCACCTAGCCCGAGCAACGCACCCTTGACGATGGTACCCGTCGGGCTGATGTTTTTGCCACGGTATTTGTCGAGGATCGTCATGGAACGCCGACGGCTTTCGTCAGCATAGCACCGTGCGCCGTGACCGGCAGAAACGCGTCGAAGGCCGCTCCGCTGGAAGCTGCGACGCCGCTGCGGGGCGGCGCTAGCCGGGGCATGCCGCCGGTCATCGCCCGCGAGCTCGGCGCGCGGCTCGATGGAGCGAATCACGTCGTTCGATCGGTCATGTTCCCATCGTTCGGTCGAGCTCGAGGTCCAGGCTGAACAGGTGGTCGTCGACACTGAACACCACGCGATGTGGTTCCGCAAAGTACAGCGTGCCGCGCACATCCAAATGGGTTCGCGTCATCGACCGTGTCGACCACCAGCGTTGCCGTTTGCTTCGCACCACGAGCATGTGTTCGATCAGCATGGGGGGAGAGCTGTTCGAACGGGCGTGTGGGGCCAAGCGCGGTGTGGCCTCGAACATTACTTCGATTTCGAGCTCACCACCTTCGAGGCGAACGGACTGCTCCATGGCTGCGTTCATACCGAGGATCGTCGTCACCACCGGCTGCGCGAGAATTCGCGCGTACGCATCGATCTCGGGATCCGGCGAAGACACGGGCAACTCGGGATCGGGATACATGCGCAATGTAGTACGAAGCTGAACCGCCTGCGAGTTCGGGAGGTCGCGTGAAAATTCTTGGCGCGGTACGTCCCCGACCAGCTCCGCGAGCTTACGCTCGTCGCTTCGCACCTGTGACGGCGCGCGGAACTCGATGGTTTGCGTCAATACCAGCGTGGCGGCGATGACGAGGCTCAGATAGGCGTTTCGCCGCAAGAACGTGCGGGTGCGATCGAACGACGCCAGGCCACGTGCCAGTTTGCGCGCGTGCTCGACCAGGGCTCGCCATGCCATGGAGCGAGGACGCTGGCACGAGGGCCGCGTTGCCGCAAATTCTTGCATTTTTGCGGCCTGTCATGCTGCATCACGACCTCCAGCCGTAACGAAGGGCATACGCGGCCACGCCGAACGCCACGGATACGTTGAGCGACTGCTTCGTTCCGTGCATGGGGATTCGCACCACGCGTTCGCAACATCGCAGTACCCCTGGATCCACACCGGCGCGCTCGTGCCCCAGCACCAGCACGATGGCACTCGCTTCACCCTCCAGCGCGGAAAACAGCGGTGAAGCGCCAGACGTGCCTTCGAGTGCCCATAGCCGCATACCGCGATCACGAAGCGACGTCGCTGCCGCGACTGCGTCGCGATGATAGCTCCACACTACGTTTTGCTCGGCACCCAAAGCCGTCTTTCGCAGGTCCGGATGATCTGGAGTCGGCGTGATGCCGCACAAATGCAGGTGACGAACGCCTGCGCCATCGGCCGTGCGCACCATCGAGCCTACGTTGCGCAAGCTTCGTATGTTGTCGAACAACGCTTCGAGCGGAGGTCCGGTGGGTCTGGTTTCCGTGGGTCGTCTTTCGTCCATGGGAAACGCGGGATCCGACGTGGTCGTCGGCGCGCCGCAACGGGGACAGGTCGCCCCCAAATCGGTCCCAAACGGTGCCGGAAAGCGCAATCCGCAAGCTGGCGCGGTACAGATGCGTGAAACGTGGAGCACTGGGGGAGGCCTCTGACGCGGGCGTGTGTCGATGCTACGTTGGTTTTCGTGGCATACCGAGACGATCGTCAGGCCTTGGCCCTCCAGCTGGCCGAGCTCGAGGCCGAAAAGCAACGCTTGGAAAAAGCGCTCGCCGCGGCTGACACCCGGTTCAAGCAAATCAGTGACGACCAGCACGAGCGTCGTCGTGCAAGTGCACGCCGCGATGGATGCCTTCTGTGTGGCGGCACCTTGCTGCCCGTGGCCGTGTTCGCAGGCCACGACATCAGCGAGCCATTGCCGCTCAGCATGAGCACCATGCGGTTCAGTCAGCCTGGCGGAGGTTTCACGCACAGCGCTCCCGTGCATTCCATGGCCTGTTCGAGCTGTGGCTTCATCCACAGCTTCATCGATATCGAAAAAGCACCGGGGCATGCCAGGCCAGACGAGGATCCGGCAACCTCCGACGAGGGCGACGAGGGCGAGCCTACGAGATAAGCCATGGCTACACCCATGCCCTCCATTCCGATCATTCGGGCGCCTCGCGGCATCGAGCTGTCCTGTTTGGGATGGTCTCAAGAGGCCGCGCTTCGCATGTTGATGAACAACCTCGATCCCGAGGTGGCGGAGCGCCCCGAAGATCTGGTCGTTTATGGCGGTACCGGCAAGGCGGCTCGGTCGTGGCCGGACTATCATCGCATCGTTGATGCGCTTCGCAGGTTGCGAAACGATGAGACCCTCGTCGTGCAAAGCGGACGCGCGCAAGCGGTGTTTCGCACCCACGAAGATGCTCCGCGTGTGCTGATCGCGAACGCTCTTTTGGTACCCAAATGGGCCACGCCAGACGAGTTTTATCGGCTCGAAGCGCTCGGCCTCACGATGTTCGGTCAGATGACCGCCGGCAGTTGGATCTACATCGGCACGCAGGGGATCGTGCAGGGTACCTACGAGACGTTCGCGGCGTGTGCCCGGCAGCACTTCGGGGGCGACCTCTCTGGCCGGTTGGTAGTGACGGGTGGGCTGGGGGGCATGGGTGGTGCACAACCGCTCGCGGCCACGATGAACGGCGCGGCGATCCTGTGTGTGGAGGTCGACCCGACACGGATAAAGCGGCGCATCGACACAGGCTACCTCATGCGCGAAACCTCCGACCTCGACCAGGCGCTGGCGTGGTTGGACACCGCGCGTTCCAACAAGCAGCCGCTCAGCGTCGGCCTTTTGGGGAACTGTGCCGAGGTGCTACCCGAGCTGGTACGCCGCGCGGTCATCCCCGATGTGGTCACGGATCAAACGAGCGCACACGACGCCCTTCATGGTTACGTGCCCGATGGCATGTCGCTCGAACGAGCGATCGAGCTGCGCGAGCAAGATCCGGCGGACTACGTCACGCGAAGCCTCGCCGCGATGGGCAAGCACGTCCGGGCCATGCGGACCATGCAAGATGGCGGATCGATCGCGTTCGACTACGGCAACAACCTGCGCGCCCAAGCACATTCGGTGGGTCTGGAGGATGCGTTTCGGATCCCCGGATTCGTACCGCAATACATCCGGCCGCTGTTTTGCACGGGTCAGGGACCGTTTCGCTGGGTGGCCCTGTCGGGTAACCCCGCGGACATTCGCGTGACCGACGAAGCCCTGCTCGAGCTGTTTCCGGAAAACACGTCGCTCACACGTTGGCTCGGGCTCGCGCGTGAGCACGTGGCTTTCCAGGGTTTGCCGGCACGGATCTGTTGGCTGGGGTACGGCGAACGCGAACGTGCGGGGCTTCGCTTCAACGAGCTCGTGCGCACCGGCAAGGTCGCGGCGCCAATCGTCATCGGTCGCGATCATCTCGATTGCGGGAGTGTGGCCTCGCCGAACCGTGAGACCGAGGCCATGAAAGATGGCTCGGACGCGATCGCCGACTGGCCAATCCTGAACGCGCTATTGAACACGGCCGCAGGCGCCACGTGGGTATCGGTGCACCATGGTGGCGGTGTCGGTATCGGGTATAGTCTACATGCTGGTATGGTCGTCGTGGCCGATGGTACACAAGCAGCCGTGCGGAGGCTCGAACGTGTGCTGCAAAGCGATCCCGGCCTGGGCGTCGTGCGTCACGCCGACGCTGGCTACGAGCCGGCAATCGCATGCGTGGCCCGGACCAGCATCGATCGAGGCGATTCGACACGACGAGGAACCCGAAGTGAATAAACCGCCGAAGACATGGGTGCTCCATCGCGCGGCACAGGTCGTCACGCTTGCAGGCACGGCCGCACCGCGCAGCGGCCCAGCGATGTCTGAGCTGGGCCTGTTGCGCAACGCGAGCGTGATTGGTCAGGGCGATCGGATCACGTGGGTGGGACCCTCCGATACCATGGACCGTGTCCTCGCAGGATTGGGGGTGCAAGAGCCAAACATCATGGATCTGCACCACGATCTGGTCGTCATGCCTGCATTTTGTGACGCTCACACACACATCGCTTGGGTCGGCGATCGTCGCGACGAGCTCGACGAACGCCTGCGCGGAGCCAGCTACGAAGCCATCCTCTCGCGAGGAGGCGGCATCTTGTCCACGGTCGCGAGCACGCGCCAAGCCAGCGTCGAACAGCTCGTGGACGCGACCTCGGCTCGCGTCTATCGAATGCTCAACTACGGCACGACCACGCTCGAAATCAAGAGTGGTTATGGGCTCGATCTCGAGACCGAGCTCCGCCAGCTACGCGCCGCGAAATTCGTGGCCAAGGAGTACAAGTTTCGCATCAAGACCACCTGCCTGGCCGCGCATGCGGTTCCCGAGCAGGCCCGGGGTAACGCGCATGCGCGGGCACGTTTCGTCGAGCAGGTATGCCAGGAGATCCTCCCTGCTGTGGCACGTGAACGACTCGCCGACTATGCCGACGTGTTTTGCGATCGTGGTGCGTTCACGTCCGAAGAGTCCGAGCGCGTGCTCACCACCGCAAAATCGCTCGGCATGGCGCTACGCGTGCACGCCAACGAGCTCGGTCCCACGGGCGGCGCAACGCTGGCCGCGCGCCTCGGGGCGGTTACGGCCGATCACCTGGTCTACATCGATGACGATGATCGACGGGCGCTTGCGAACGCCGGAACCATCGCGGTGTTGCTCCCTGGCACCTCGCTCGTGCTCGGCAGCCCATTCGCTGATGGCCGTGCGCTCGTGGATGCAGGCGTACCGGTCGCGGTGGCCAGCGATTGCAATCCTGGATCGTGCCCGATGGAAAACCTGGGCCTTGCCGTCGCGCTCGCATGTTATGGCAATCGGCTGACCCCGGCCGAAGCCATTTGCGCCGTGACCCACAACGCAGCGTGCTCGCTCGGGCTCGGCCGCAAGCTCGGCCGCATCGAACCAGGCCTATGCGCCGACATGCTCGTGCTCCAAACCGATGACGTGCGCGACTTGGTGTACCTGCCCGGCTCCTTGTTGGTGGACCGAGTGATGCAGGCCGGAACGGTGAGGGCTACGAACCGTTTGGAGTAGCGAGGATCATCTGGCATGGCCCGTTATGGTGTGTCGACGTCCATCTTCGGTGGGACGATCTTGAGGGCACGTAAGCGTTTTTTTGTGAGGCGATACGCCGCCTCCAATTGTTCAGACTGCTCCGGATCGCTGGCGTCGAGCTGCTGTGTGTACGCGGTCAGGGCGTGGTTCGTGCGCCAATAGAGCTCGGCTTTTTGTGCGCGCGTGAGCTTGGCTCGGGTTTTGGCAAGTTGTTTGAGCTCGTCGATCATGTCCATGAAACTCTGTTTGGTCTCGACCGGCTCATGTGCGCTCCGGGTGGTGGGTGCAATGACATCTGCGACTGGGCGGTGGATCTCTTCGGCGTGGTCATCGACTCGTCGCGCGACCACTGTCCGTCCACTTTGAGCAAGCTCCGCTGGCGGTCGAGCACCGCGAAGTGTTTGCTCGTCCTCGTCCTCCTGGAGCAGCCAAACGGCCGCCGCGAAGGTCCCCGAGACCATCGCGACTCCGGCGATCGCAAGCATGCGACGCATGGGCACGTTTTAGCCGGTAAACACGGCAACGTCACCACGCGCGAGGCGAACGCGTCCATGGCAAGAAAGCGCCGTGGCGTCGCGGTATGGTTCATGCCGGCCCCGATGGACGTTCGTCTCACCGTCGACAGCTACCCAAAGCTCGCTCTCGTCACGTTCGTGAGCGAGCTGCCGAAACCGATGGGCGAGCTCGTTTCGCCGAGCTGGTTGGTGGAGCTGCTGCGCCTCGATGTCCCGGTTCCGATATCGAGCAACGATTCCATCCGCAGCACCATCCGCGATCTGTTCCGCCACGGCGGTTTCAAGCCCACGGGGCGCAGCAAGCCTGCCTCGGAGTACCTCGTGCGTTCGGCGAGCGAGGGTAAGCTCGGAAGTATCAACGTTGCCGTGGACGTGTGTAACGCGGTGTCGCTCCACAGTGGGATCCCCATCTCGGTCATCGATCTCGATCGCGCTCGTCCGCCATTGCGCGTGGGCGCTGTAGACAAGGGCACGAGCTATGTGTTCAACGCCGCGGGTCAGACGATCGATGTCGGCGGCTTGGTGTGTCTGTTCGATGCCGAGGGCCCCTGTGCCAATGCGGTGAAAGATGCACAACGCATCAAGACGAACGCAGAAACGCGTCGAACGTTGACCCTGATGTGGGGCAGCGAGGACGTCCGCGGTCAGACCGAACGAGCCAGAGCATGGTATGTGGAATTGCTCGGTCGACTGGACGTTCGGATCGCGTGAGCAGCGCTGGCACAGTCCGAGGCCGATCATGACCAAACGGTGACGAGGCAATCCTCGCGAAATGGTCTAGCCTCGTACCCGAGCTCACCGTGGCCATCGCTCTTTTTTTCGCGACGCACTGGACGGTTTCCGTATTGCTGCAAACGTTCTTTTTGCACCGGTACGGAGCTCACCGGATGTTTTCGATGCATCACCGGTGGGAACGATTCTTCCATCTGGTCACATACATCGCTCAGGGATCGTCGTATCTGAATCCCCGCGGCTACGCGATCCTGCATCGCGAACACCACGCTTACAGCGATGGCACCAAAGATCCCCATTCGCCCCGCAATTTTCGCAATGTGCTAGCGATGATGGTCGATACCAAAAGGCGTTACGACGACCACGCGTATCACCGCGTCATACCCGAGCCCCGGTTTCTGGGCGGATACCCCGAGTGGCCCGCCCTCGATCGCCTCGGCCAGAGCTGGACCGCGCGCATCGCCTGGTGTTGTGTGTACGGCGCGTTTTACTGGACGTTCGCGACCGCGTGGTGGATGTGGTTGTTCTTGCCGGTGCACTTCGTCATGGGGCCGATTCACGGCGCGATCGTCAACTGGTGTGGGCATCGCTACGGCTACCAGACGTTCGACAACGGCGATGATTCTCGCAACACGTTTCCGCTCGATCTCGTGACCATGGGCGAGTTGTTCCAAAATAACCACCATCGAGCCAGCATGAGCCCGAACTTCGCGAGCCGCTGGTTCGAGATCGATCCTGGCTACGTGTTCATTCGTCTACTCGCGCTGTGCCGCATCATCGATCTCGGCGCTACGCCGCAAGGCGTACGTCGCTGAGCCGTATGCGCTGACTAGCGCACGAAATGCAGGTTCACGGCTCCCAGCAACACGTCTTGCGCCATTCCCTGAAGTGATCCATCTGGACCGAGCGTGAGTGCCGCGGATCCATTCGAGCCGAGCGCAGTATTGTACGCAAAGCGCAACGTCGTGCCATCGAAGCTTCCGAGTCCTGCTGCCGTCTCGACCGGTACGCCGTAGAGCATGGACGTCTCGGATACCCGATAGCTTCCGCCATACTGCGTGATTACGTACATTGCGTTGGTTCGGATGTCGCGCCACTGCCCGACGATGTCGGTTGCCCGGCCAGGCGGCGCACTCACGTTGTCAACGTCGTCCCACACGTCAATCGCTACTGGCGATGCAGCCGGTTGAACGACTTCTGGCGGTGGGTCGACGGGACGTACCTCTCCAGCCTCGGTTCGCTTGGCCAAATCACGCAGCTCTTCTGAATTCTGCGTGCCACCGAGCCCACCCGCAAACACGACTTTGCCCTGGCTCGCATCGATCTCGGAAACGTGACCGACCCGCTTTACGACGACGTAGATCGCCAGGCCACAAAAAACCACCGTGATGAGCCACACCGGCGTCAGACGAAATCCGGAGCGGGACGGTGGATCCGTGTCCATTGACCACGAGCGTACCAGTCGATACCCGGACGATGGAAGCACCGCAGCGGAGAAATCACCCGATCGGGGTGCCAAGTGCTTGTTCCGCCATGGTGCCGGGCCCTCAGAGCTTGGATCGCCGATGGACACGTGCCAAGTCTTTGCGACGCAGATTGAGTAGCCATGGCGTAACGGCGAGACCGAACGCGAAGCCACCGACGTGGTCGAGCCAGGCGACCTCGCGTTCGCGCGCTGCGAATGCCATGACCGCCTGAAAGACTACCCACACGAACAGGAATGCCCACACGGGAAGCTTTACCGGGACGAACAGCACGGGCACGAACAGCTTGTTGTGGGGAAAGATCAGCAGGTACGCGGCCATGACCCCGGCGATCGCTCCAGACGCTCCCACGAGTGGCAGGCCGAGCGAGCTGGTGAGCCCCACGTGGACCAGGGCTCCGGCGACGCCCGCGAACAGGAAAAACGTAAGAAAGCGCGATGGCTTGAACAGATACTCGACGTTGTCGCCGAACACGTAGAGAAAGTAGCCATTACCGAGCAAGTGCATCCAACTGGCGTGCACGAACAGATGGGTCACGAGTGTATGGAGGTCGTGCTCACCGGCAAGTCGATCGGCAACCACCCCCGCGACGAAGACGTCCACCACGCCGTAGATCTCCGCGAAAAACACCACGAGCAGTGCGACCAGTAGTGCGTAGATCGTCCACGGTGTTTTGCGATGGGGATTTTCGACTTCAACCGGAAGTTGGACCAGCAACTGAGCCGCCAACACGGCACCGTGCTTGGCCCAACGTTCTGCGGTACTCTCTTGTCCTTCTTGTGTGGAAGCGTGTGCCAGTTTGCGCCGTTCTTGGCCATCGAGCCACAATCCCCCACATTGGCTACATCGATCGAGCGGGGTATCGATCCATCCTGTCAACATGTGTTCCAACATGCGACCATGGCCACGTGGGCACCGCCGGGATCCTTCCCGTGTCGAAGCGTCCAAGACGTCCTCGATGGCCCTATCGTCACCGGCCAACACGTCCAATTCACCGCGATCGAAAAACGCTCCATTGCAGACCGGACAAGCGTCGATCTGCACTGTGTCCGCATTCGGGTCGGTCGTGTCCACCGCTCGCCACGTATTTTCGCGGCGGCGTTCGAGGGTCACGAGCACGAGACGATGTAGGCCACACCCGGGACATACGCCGGCGCCGCGTTTGCACGACCGAGGGACTGAAGGCGCGACCAAGGCCTGGTGGAGGATAGCAGGCAGCGAGAGGTATGATGGCCGTGCGACCCGTTTCCAAACAGGACGGTCGCAGGACGGAGGCTCGGATGGAATCTCGCATCAAGACCATACTGCTCGCGGGGGGAGTCGTCGCCATCGCCGGCGTCGCGTACATGAACGGCTGGAAGTTGCCCGACGCCAAAGTGACGCACGGGCGCCTTTTGCAGGCGACCATCGGGACGTTCGATCCCAACGCCGACATCAAAAACCTCGACGACTACGGGACGACTTGGCCGAACGAGTACGAAGTCCAGCAAGCGTTCAATCGTCAAATCGGGATCGTCGATCTGTGTGTCGAGGAGGAAGAAGCTCGCCGAGGCGGCAGCCTGCAAGGTACGGCCAAGATCGCGGTGAAGCTCAATCCGAACAATCCAGAGCCATTTGGCGTGAACGCGGACATCCCCAAACAGCTCGGGAAGCGTACCGAGCTCGTCGATTGTCTGCGTGCTGCCGTGGCGAAGGTGAAATATCCCGTGTACGACGGCCCACCGCTGATCGTAAACTTCCAGGTCGATCTCGAAGGCGTGCCCGAAGTTCCAGATTGAAGCTTACTCGGCCTTACCGCCCCATCCCCAGGTACGTGAAGCCGAACGATTCGACCAGCTCGCGATCCCATTGGTTGCGACCGTCGAACAACACGGGCTGCCGCATGACTCGTTTGAGTCGCTCGAAATCGGGGCTGCGATATTCGCGCCATTCGGTGACCAGCAGCAGAGCATCCGCGCCCTCGACTGCAGCGTAGGGATCGGTGAACAGCTCGGCGGCTGCGGCTGCGCCCGCGAGCGCGTGCATGAAGTTCGCACCGCCTTCAGGGTCGTTCACGCGTAGCTTGGCACCATCGGCCAAAAGCGTGCGAGCGATCCGCAATGCAGGCGCCTCGCGGACATCATCGGTGTTGGGCTTGAACGCGAGCCCCCATATCGCGAACGTCTTGCCGGCAATTTGGTCCTGGAAATGCTTGCGTACCTTCCGGACCAACACCAACTTCTGCGTTTCGTTGATGCGCTCGGCGGCGCTCACGAGATCGAGCGAAAGCCCATGCTCTCGCGCAGTGTTGATCAGGGCGCGCGTATCTTTGGGAAAACACGAGCCGCCATAGCCCACACCGGGATAGAGAAATTTGTTGCCGATGCGTGGATCGGAACCCATGCCCTTGCGCACCAGCTCGACATCGGCACCGACGGCATCGCACAGGTTCGCGATGTCGTTCACGAACGAAATGCGGGTGGCGAGATAAGCATTGCAGGCGTATTTCGTGAGCTCGGCAGAACGTGCGTCCATGTACAGGATGCGCTCGGTGGTGCGAAAAAACGGCTGATAGAGACGAGTGAGCAACTCGCGAGCTCGTTCGTTGGTCGTGCCGATCACCACGCGATCGGGTTGCATGAAATCTTGGACCGCGGAACCCTCCTTGAGAAACTCGGGGTTCGAAGCAACCACGACCTCGACATCGGTCTGCTCCCCGACAATACGACTGATTCGTTCTGCCGTGCCTACTGGTACCGTGCTTTTGTTGACCATCACGGTCGGTCGTGTGACATGTCGACCGACTTCCGCTGCCGCCTGGTAGAGAAACGAGAGATCGGCCGAACCTTCTGGGCCGTCGCTCGGAGTGCCGACGGCCATGAAGACGACCTCACCGTGCCGCGCGGCCTCGGCATTGCTGGTGGTGAAGCGCAGACGTCCCGCGCTCACATTGTGCGTCACGAGCTGACCGAGTCCAGGCTCGAAAATTGGGATCCGGCCTTGGCGAAGCGCATCGATCTTGGCTTCGTCAATGTCCGCGCATAGCACATCGTTGCCAAATTCCGCGAATACAGCGGCTGCAACGAGCCCGACGTAACCGGTGCCAATGACGCTTACCTTCATTGCGGCAGAAAGCTTACGTGATCTCCGGGGTGCTGGATAGCCGTTCTCCTGCCATCCGGGTTTTGCCCGGCCCCATCGGCTGCTAGCTTCGTTGCCATGAGCTCACGTCACGGCGACGAGCACCAGCAAGGCGATCCGGTGGACAGCGGTGGCCCCACCCCGCTGCTCGTGCCTGTGGAGCGGCCGTTCGTTCACCGGCTATTCGTGATCGGAGGTCCACTTGCCTTGCTGGCTGCAGTGATGGCGAGCCTTTGGGTCTCGTATCTTCACGTGACGCAATCCCTGATCGTGCAAGTCGAACCACTGTGGCGTTCTGGCGAGCGCCTTGCGGTTCGGGTGCAACTGGTCGACCGTCGCTACGCGGGTGTCGAAAACGTGCGGGCCGAGCTCGCCGTGGAGCAGGATTCCACGGGCCGAGCTTCGCTCGTGGCGCTCGAGCCTGTGATCAGGGCTGGCATCGCGCAAGGAACGTTCGAGGTTCCCGTGGGAGCGGAAGCATCCGCGACTCTGCATGTGCACGTGCACGCGCCCGGGGCCGACGCCATGCACGAAACGATACCGGTCGATTTCGTGGCGCAAAGACCACTGCGTTGGCCCCGAGCGATCGTGGCAGCTTCGATACAGCAGCATGCCGATGACACCGAGTCTCAACCGCCCAACGGTCACATCGTGTTACGTCCGTTCGGGCGTTTGTTGGCAGGATTCGACGCGACCTTGTTCGTACGTATCACCACGCAGGACGGTGCTCCGTGGAGTTTGCCGGTGGAAGTTTTATTGCTCGACGGTGAATACATGGGGCAACGAGGAAGCGCGGAGCATCCCCCTACGCTCATGCGCGGCCGTACCGATGGCCTGGGTCTCCTCGTGCTTCGCGGTCCGCTTGCGAGTGACGTATTGAGGGTCGAGATCCGTGCGCTATCCCACGACGATCCTGCTCGGGTCTCTTTCAAGCGCCGCATTCGCCTCGTTAGCTACGCAGGAGGAGTCACCGTCGCTGTCGATCCCTTGGCTGTGGCTCCAGGACATCCCACCAACGTGCTCGCGCGTGGGCTTGCGAGCAAACGCCCGGTCTTCGTGGACGTGTTCGACGCGCAAGGCACGTGGATCGACACATTCCAACCGCCGGTGATCGGCCGTGAGCCACCTCGCGTATTCGTGCCTCCAAAGCAGGGCTTAGGCGTGCTGCAGCTCGAGGCCTACCATTTCACGAATGCGCCGGGCGAATCGACTGCGCTGGCTTACCTACATGTGGTGGCGAGCTCGTCGGACGAGCCTACCGAGCTGAAGCCATTAATCGAGCAGCTGATCGAGCAGCTGATCGAGCAGCAGCGCTCGCTGTTGGACATGCCGCGGATCGAGCGGGATTTCTCCGTGGAGCACGAGCGTCGCTATCTCGATGAGCTTTCGAAACGGCTCGATGCGTCCAATGCTGCCAGCGCGCGTGCGTGGTTGCTGGGAACGCTCCCGCCGCGCGTCCATGGGCCTCCGACCGTGCTCAATACTCGCGCACGCGACGAAGCAAGCATCGCCGAGCGAAAGCACTTCTGGACCTTGGTGATCCGTTATTTCCTGCTGGTCGGCGGCGGGCTCTACCTCGCGATCATGACGGGCACGATGATGCGCGCGCATGCACGTTCTGCGCGACGCACCGTGGCTGCCATGGACGACATGGACGACATGGACGACATGGACCGTGCATCGTTCGTCCTGCAGATCGAACAAGCCCGCCGGGGCGCCCTGCTGCGTGGGGCCGGGGTACTCGTGGTGATGGCCGCGGCTATCGTGCTCACGGTCGTGATGCTCGAGAGTCTCATTTGGGAGTTTTGAGTGTCACGGCCATCACGAGCGATGATTCTCGCCGCAGGGCTGGCCACCCGGCTGGGCGAGTTGAGCATTCGCAAGCCCAAACCGATGCTTCCAGTGTGTGGCGCACCACTCGTGCGCTACTTGGTGCTGTGGCTCGCTGATCAGGGTATTCGCGAAATCGTCGTCAACTTGCATCATCTCGGCGAACAGATCGAAGCAGAGCTCGGCGATGGATCCGCCATGAATGTGAGCATCATGTATTCGCGGGAGCTCGAGCAACTGCTCGGGACCGGTGGGGGCATCCGGCATGCGCGCACGTTGCTCGACGATGGGCATGGCACACCGATCGTGGTGGTCAATGGCAAGATCTTGCTCGAGCTCGATCTCGCGCAGGTGTTGGATCTCCACCAGCGAGAAGGATTCGAAGCAACCATGGTGCTTCGAAAAGATCCCGACGCCGAGCGCTGGGGAAGCTTTTCGGTGGACAGCCAGGCGCGCATTCGATCGTTCTTGGGCCATCGTGCTACCAACCCCATTGCCAGCGACATCGATTCCTTGATGTTCACGGGTGTGCATGTTTTGAGTCCGCGGTTCTTGGACAGAATTCCAGCGGACGGACCACAATGCATCGTGCGGACCGCCTATACGGAGCTGTTTCGCGAGCAGGGCGAGCTTGGTGGGTTCGTCACCCAGCGTTATTGGTGGGAACATTCCACGCCGCCACGCTACTTGGCGGGCGTTTGTAACGTGCTCGATGGGCAGGTGTCGCTACCATTTGCTCCTGGGCTGCGGACGGGCGTGGACCCGAGCGCAACCGTCGATCCGAGCGCGACGGTCGTCGGACCCGTGTGGGTCGGGCCCGACGTGGTGATTGGACCCATGGCCCGTGTCGGACCGTACGTGCAACTCGGTCGTGGTGTGCGGGTCGAGCCGGGCCGTACACTACGCAGATCAATCGTGTGGGACGGTATGCGTGTCGAACGCGACACGGACAACGAAATTCTAACCGGCTGAGGCGACACAACTTACGCGGCGGCAAGGCGGCCGGAGTGCGACCACGGCAGATCAGGGTGGAGGCATAACGACTACGGCCTGGGATGGTCGGGACGGCTTTACCGGCCCGGGGGCCGGGACGGCGACGTCCCGCCGGACAAATGGAACGAATAGCGCGGCGATGATGTCGGCAAGGACGGCAGCAGTAGAATGAGGGCCCCTGAAAACCAGTCTTGTTGTGCGGCGACGTTTGTGTCATAGCTCGAACGGGTGACCATGAACACGAAATTTCTTGCCGTGATGTCCTTGCCGTTGGCTTTGTTCGCGGCTTGCGGAAACGACGACCCCGAAGGCACGGACGCAACGAGCCAAGCCGATGCAAGCGGGAGCGAGACCAGTATGGGGTCCGGTGAAGACGTCGGCTCGACCATGAGCGGCAGTGGGACGGGCACGGGTGAAGAGGGTGGAACCGCCGAAGGCGAGGGGTCGTCCGGAGGCACGAGCCCCGAATCCGGCAGCGCCGAAACCGGAGATGCGACCGCCACCGAAACGGGCGATGCGACGGCGACATCCAGTGAGGGAACGACCGAAGAAACAGGTACTGGCACGAGCACGGGTACGGGTACGGACACGACGGCCGATACCGGCACCGACGGGGGCTCGGACACGGACACTGGCACGGACACAGCCGCCGACACCGGATCTACCGGAACAGGAACCACCGGTACGGAGACTTGCCGGTATGTGGATGCCGTGTTCGCAGTCGACAACTCCGGAAGCATGGTCGAGGAGATCGCAGCGCTTCAAAACGTGTTCGATGCGTTTCCGGCTGCGCTGCTCGACGTCGGCAATGGTCTCGAAAATTTCCAGCTCGGTGTGATCGACGGTTGCGCAGAATCTCCGTATCTGCATGACACGGGAGACGCCATGGGAGCCTGCGACTTCTCGACCGCCGCCAACTACATGAGCTCGGATTCCACGATGCTCCAGAGCGAGTTCGACTGTGTCATCGACCTCAGCACCGACGGCTACATGGGCATGCCCGACGCGTGTTCTGGCAACAACGACGACGAAAATCCCGACATCGCGGCAGCCTACGCCGTCTCCGATCCTGCGATCAACAACCAAAACGACGGCTTCTTGCGCGACGGATCGGTGTTGTTCATCGTGGCGATCACCGATGAAAACGAAACACCATCACCCAGCCACACGCCACAGGAAGTCTACGACATGATCGTCGCCGCCAAAGGTGGCCGCGTAGAAGACGTGGTGTTCCTCGCCGCGGCCGGTGGCAGCGACTGCGATGGAGCGTATGGCAGCGCAGAAGATGCCGTGCGGCTCCAGGCCGTCGCAGCGCTGTTCGAAGCAGAAGGGCAAGGCCTGTTTTGGGATCTGTGTGATGGCAACCTCGAGGATGCCTTCGACATGGCCCTCGCGCTCATCGACGCCGCATGCATGCCAGGCTAAAGCCCACGAGAACGGTTGCGCCAAGCTCTGCAACTCAGGAGCCCATGTGGTCTCGGGAACCGTGCAACCTCCGTCTTCGACGCAAGCCGCGTACTCTGCCTGCGTGACCTCGAGCTTGTGGATCTGAAAACTTGACACGTGGACTTGGGGATCCGGCTCACGTTCGGGGTCTTCGCCAAACGCATCCCACTATGACCGGTCACTCGCAGGTCGTTGCACAGACTCCGGCCCTTCGGGCCTCCTGAAGGCTTCGCCCAGAGGCGAGAGGTTTCATCCATCCCCGAGGTGGGACTCTAAAGTCGATATCACGGCTTCGTGGATTGCAGCACCCCGCATGGACATGTCCCTCCGTTCTGGTTGCCACAGACGATCGCTTCGTTG
>Ga0187893_10002706_pt1 | contig 38173 bp, 23 predicted proteins | sample MA1701074metaG_FD_139574 | JGI IMG/M metagenome (GOLD analysis project Ga0187893, IMG submission 139574) | White microbial mat communities from a basaltic lava cave in the Kipuka Kanohina Cave System on the Island of Hawaii, USA - MA170107-4 metaG ... | reverse complement strand
CGGAAGGAGCGGCGAGCAGTGCGGAGCCGCGGACCGCCGGAGCAGCCGGGAGCCCGCGCCAGCGGGCGGCTGCGAGGCCGGCCTGCAGGCCGAGCGCGACAGCGCGAGGACCGGAAGGAGCGGCGAGCAGTGCGGAGCCGCGGACCGCCGGAGCAGCCGGGAGCCCGCGCCAGCGGGCGGCTGAGAGGCCGGCCTGCAGGCCGAGCGCGACAGCGCGAGGACCGGAAGGAGCGGCGAGCAGTGCGGAGCCGCGGACCGCCGGAGCAGCCCTCGCCGCTCCTAGACGTCGCGGCTCACCCGCGCCAGCGAGCGGCTGAGAGGCCGGCCTGCAGGCCGAGCGCGACAGCGCGAGGACCGGAAGGAGCGGCGAGCAGTGCGGAGCCGCGGACCGCCGGAGCAGCCCTCGCCGCTCCTATGACGTCGCGGCTCACCCGCGCCAGCGGGCGGCTGCGAGGCCCGCCTGGAGGCCGAGCGCGACAGCGCGAGGACCGGAAGGGCCGCGGAGCGGCCGACCGGAGGGGAGCGCGACAGCGCGAGGACCGGAGGGACGGAGGACACAGAGGAAGCACAGAGGGAGTTCACCTCTCACTGCGTGGTCCACAGCTCGCGGGCGTAAAGGAGGGCGAGCACCGTGTAGGCGAGCGCCGCGAGGAGCTGGAGGGCGAAGGCGAGCCGCCCGGGGCTCGCCCACTTAGGCACGAGCTTCGGGAGCGTACCGTAGTTCAGAAAGAGGAACGCGTAGCTGAAGCACACCGTTCCGGCGAAGCCGAGGATCGCGCTCATCTGGATCAGGGCCCCCGGCTCCTTGAAGAGGAGCGTCACGGCGGTCACGGCCGTGAGGAAGATGACCAGCGCCCGATAGAACATCCGCGCCGGGACGCGGCGGAGCTTCGGGAAGAACGAATAGAGGAAATCCGTGTGCACGCGGCTCACGCTATCGAGGGTCACGACCCACGAGTCGGCGAGGAAGCACGCGGCGACGAAGAGAAAAACGAGCCGGCCCACGACGCCCCAACTTGCCTCGAAGAAGGACGCCTGAGCGACTGCGATCTCCTGGCCCTCGGGGAACCTGCCCGCCGGATGGAGGAGCGCGAAGGCGAGGAGGCAGGTCATGAGCGTCGTCGCGAGGTTGCCCCCGACGCCGATTCCCGCATCGACAAGGAGAAACGACCGCCACCGCGCCAGATGAGCGCGGTTTTCGGGCGTGTCATCGAATGTCGAGCCGGCCCGCGGCGCCGCGATGGGCTTGTCCGCGCTCGCGCGAGCCGATTCGCCCGCGTACGCAGCCATCCCGACCCCCTTCTCGCGGAGCCAGTAGGAGTAGAAGAGCGTCCAGAAGCCTCCGAGCCCCGCAAACGTGATCGCCGTGAGGAGGGTGCTCGCGTCTTTCGAGTCCCACGGCCGGGGCAGCGGCAGCTCGGGCCGGACGAGGCCGACGGTGAACCTCCCCAGCGACGCGCGGACCTCCGGGTAGCAGCAGGCCGCAGCGAGACCGACCACGGTGAGGACTGAAACCGCCCACATGAGCTTCTCGATGAGGCTGTAGACCCGCTTGGAGAATAGGAGGCCGAAGAAGAAGACCGCGATTGAAAGATACGCCCAAAAGAGGGACCGGCTCTCAGCCTTCCAGCCCCTCGGAAAGCCCGTGAGCGCCGCCAGCGACGTTCCCCCCGCGCCCGCAAAGCCTCCAAACCAGAGGAAGGAGGCCGCCATGAGGATCCAGAGGAGCAGCGCGAACACTCGATGGAGCCGGATGAAGCCCTGGAAGATGCTCTCGCCCGTCAGGATCGTGTACGAGCCAAGCTGGTAGTTGAGCGGAAGCTGAAGGAGACACGCCGGAATGAGAAGGAAGAGGAAGCCGAGGCCGTACTTGGCCACCGTCCACGGCCACCAGACCAGCTCTCCGCTGCCCTGGGCCATGGCGAGCCAGATGACGCCGGGGCCGAGCATCCTCCAGAACCCCGGAAAGGGCGGGACCGGCCGCGGGGCCAGCGGCTCGGGCGTCGCGGCCTTCATTCGCGCTCGTAGACGAGGAAGCTCATCGCGAAGGCGTTCTTCGCATCCGCCGGATGCTCCGTCCGCTCCACGAGGCGCCAGGCGCTGAAGTCGTCGACCGGGAAAAAGACGTCCCCCTCAACCACCGCGCGGACGAGCGTCAAGTAGAGCCGCCTCGTGCGCGGAATCGCCGATTCGTAGACGGCTTCGCCGCCGATCGCGAAGGCCTCCGTCTCGCCGGCCCGAGAGGCCTGCTCGATCGCTTCGTCCAGCGAGGCCGCGATCAGCACTCCAGGCGCCGTGAACGATCCGTCCCGCGACAGGACGATGATCCGGCGGCCCGGGAGCGGCCGCCCGATCGACTCGTAGGTTCGCCGGCCCGCGATGACCGTATGGCCCATGGTGAGCGACTTGAACCGCTTCATGTCCGCGGGCAGGTGCCACGGCAGCCGCCCCGCGCGGCCGATGACCCGGTTCTCCGCCATCGCGGCGAGGCAGGAGAGGATCACACGGCCACCGGGGCCGGGATGTGCGGGTGCGGCTCGTAGCCGGCGAGCCGGAAGTCCTCGAAGCGGAAGGCGAAAAGGTCCCGCACCTCGGGGTTCAGCTCCATCCGGGGCAAGGGGCGCGGCTCGCGGCCGAGCTGAAGGCGAGTCTGGTCGAGATGGTTCAAGTAGAGGTGCGCGTCGCCGAAGGTGTGGACGAACTCCCCTGGGGCGAGACGCGTCGCCTGGGCCGTCATGAGCGTCAGGAGGGCATAGGAGGCGATGTTGAAGGGGACGCCGAGGAAGACGTCGGCGCTGCGCTGGTAGAGCTGGCAGGAGAGCTTTCCCTCCGCGACGTAGAACTGGAAGAGGACGTGGCAGGGCGGAAGCGCCATCTCCTCGATCTCGGCGGCGTTCCACGCGCTCACGATGAGCCGCCGCGAGTCGGGAGTCGAGCGGATCATCCGCAGGACCTCGGAGAGCTGGTCGATCGAGCGGCCGTCCGGCGCGGGCCAGGAGCGCCACTGGCGGCCGTAGACCGGTCCGAGTTCGCCGTCCGCGTCGGCCCACTCGTCCCAGATCGTCACGCCGGCCTCTCGGAGCGACCGCACGTTCGTCTCGCCGCGGATGAACCAGAGCAGCTCATGGATGATCGACTTGATGTGGACCTTCTTCGTGGTCACGAGGGGGAACCCCGCGGAGAGGTCGAAGCGCATCTGGTGGCCGAAAACGCTCCGCGTCCCGGTTCCGGTCCGGTCGCTCTTGGCGACGCCGTGGTCGAGGATCCGCTGGAGTAGGTCGAGGTACTGTCGCATCGATGTCGACGGCAACGATAAGAAGTGACCGGGGAGGCGTCAAGGCTGAGGGTGCGTGCGCAGAATGATCGACGGACGGATGATGTAGGCGACCTCGAGCGTCAGTCAGTGGACAGGCGGGTCACCCGGCTTGACAGCTCCTGACTAGCCTTCTCACGCCCCTACAACCAGAGTCTCTCAATCGAGGGGCCACTTTCCCCGTTTATGCACTTCTTCGATCGCCCCCTTCAGGGCGATTCGCAGCAGTTCGGCGGTTGCACTGCAGAACGCCGGAAGAGCGACTGGAGTACCTCTGGGGTCCTTCAGCCGCTTGGCGCTCAGCCGGCCGTCGCCGTGGACGATGGCGCTCCTCAAATCGTACGCCGCTTTCATGTGATTGAAGATCTGGCGGCGAGTGTACGCAGGGCTCTCTACGAAATACGCAGATCGCAGCGCAAGCCTGAACCGTATCTCTCCACGATCCTTCTCGCCGCCAGAATCGCTGAGGAAGAGTGACTCAGCCGCGATCATGAGGTCCACGATCCGGTCATCATCCCGTTCTCGCTCGCAAGCGTAGCTGAACCGCCTCACGGCGCTTCCAAGTACCTCCGTAGGTTGCGGATAAATTACTTCCCTTCCACCGAATGCGACAGAGCCGGTTTTGTACATGGAAGGTACCGAGAGATCCAGGGGCGGGAGATTGAGGGGCTGCGCACGTTAGCACCCTGTGCAACGTCGCGCGGATCATCGGCCGCCGGCCCTCCAATTTACCCGTAGAGGCTGCGCTCCATCAGAACGACGAGCGAGGCGCAACTAGGAGATTCTCTTCGGCTCGGGGGAGGGCGGAGGAGTGTCCTTGCGTGACCCCATGGGCCAATACGTTACATACCCGCAGCATCGTCGACAAGGCTCGTGAGTCGGAGCAGCGAAGCTTGTCCACCCTAGGAGGCCCGAAGATGCCGGGAAAACAGAAACGACTCCTCTGCGGACCTCTGCGTCCTCCGCGTCCTCTGCGGTTATCGTTTCTCCCAAGCACCCCCTTGGCCCGGGCCGGGTCATCCGCTACCTTGCCGGCTCGCGCCTATGGGCGCGAACATCCCGGATCGAAAGGAGCGCCGCCATGAAGACCCGTCTCGCCATCCTCATCGCTGCAACTGTCATCATCTGCCGCACGCCGGCCGCCGAGCCGCCCGCGGGGTTCACCGCCATCTTCAACGGCAAGGACCTTACCGGCTGGCACGGGATGGACGGCGTCGATCCCCGAAAGCTCTCGGCGTTGAGCGCCGAGGAACGCTCGAAGAAGCGCGCCAGCGGTCTTGAGGACGCGCGCAAGCACTGGACCGTCGAGCGAGAAGAGCTCGTCAACGACGGCCACGGCCTCTACCTCACGACCGACAAGGATTACGGCGACATCGAGTTCCTCATCGACTACAAGACCGTCCCTCTGGCCGACAGCGGCATCTACCTGCGCGGGACGCCGCAGGTGCAGATCTGGGACACGACCAAAGAGGGCGGGAAGTGGAACATCGGCGCCGACAAGGGCTCGGGCGGCCTCTGGAACAACTCCTCCGGCGCGGCGGGCAAGGACCCGCTCGTCAAGGCGGACCGGCCGTTCGGAGAGTGGAACAGCTTCCGCATCCTGCAGGTCGGCGCCCGCACCACGGTCCACCTGAACGGCCAGCTTGTCGTCGACCATGCCTTGCTGGAGAACCTCTACGACAGGAAGACCCCGCTCATCGGCCGCGGTCCGATCCAGCTCCAGACGCACGGCGGCGAGATCCGCTGGCGGAACATCTTCCTCAGGGAGATACCCGCCCCTGAGGCGAACGCGATCCTGGCCAAGCGGGGCGAGGACGGATTCGCGCCGATCTTCAACGGCAAGGACCTGAACGGCTGGGAAGGGCCCATCGACGGATACGAGGTGACCGACGGCGCGCTGCGGTGCAAGCGCGGGACCGGCGGAACAATCTACACCCGCGAAGACTACGCCGACTTCGCCGTCCGGCTCGAATTCAAGCTCCCGCCCGGCGGGAACAACGGCCTCGCGATCCGTTACCCGCGGAACCCGCCCAAAAACCACAGCGACACCGCCTACTGGGGCATGTGCGAGCTGCAGGTTCTCGATGACGGCTCGCCTCAGTTCGCGAAAATCGACCCTCGCCAGGCCCACAGCTCGGCGTACGGCATGGTACCGGCCCACCGCGGCTACCTGCGCCCCACGGGCGAGTGGAACTTCCAGGAGGTGACCGTGAAGGGCTCGACGATCCGCGTCGAGCTGAACGGCACCGTCATCCTCGACGCGGACCTGAGCAAGGTGACCCAGTTCATGGCCGACAGCCCCCACCCGGGCAAGGACCGGAAATCCGGAGCCTTCGGATTCGCCGGCCACGGCGACGCCGTGGATTTCCGGAACGTGCGGATAAGGCGCATATAGACGGGAACCGCAGAAGACGCAGAGGCGAACGCGGAGGAAGTTCCGCGCGAGGAATGTTCTTCTAGGTGTCCTCCGCGTCCTCTGCGGTTAATTCTTCTTCAAAAAGCACCTCTAACCCGGCCTTTGAAACTCCCCGCCGTTCCAGGTAATCTAACGTGCAGTCATGAAGCGGCTTCTCACGGGATTCCTCTGTTTGGCGCTCTCCGCCGGAGGCGTGGTCCCCGGGCGGGCGCTCTATACCTGCGCCATGAGCGGGAAGAGCAACCAGACTTCGTGCTGCTGCCCTTCGCCGGCCTCCCCCGGTCCGGGGAACTGCTCGGACTGCAGCAGGGCGGCCTGTTCGGCGCTCGTGACCGCTCGGGAGACGCGAGAACCAGGGACAGAACCATCACCATCGGTGACCGCGCCATCGGTCGCCGGCCGATGCTGTTCCTTGAGCTACGAGAGGACGCTTGCTCTGGCGTCACTCTCCTCGGGAGCCTCTCAGGCCGAGTGGAAGGTATCCCTCGACGCCGCGAAGACTTCGCCGGCCGCCTTCCTCGTCCTTGCGGCCTTCCTCGAGCCCCCCGCCGTGGTCTTCGGGCCTCCCGAGCGACCCGAGGACGAATCCGGCGGCCGCGCCGGGCCGCTGTATCTCCTCCATCGATCCCTCCTCCTCTGATTTGAAACTCCCATCGCGTCGCGTTTCGTAGCGGATCGCGCCATCACGCCGTCGCTCGAACGGCAAGGAGTTTCTGCATGAGGTCTTTCATCTTCCTGATCTTGACGGCCGCCCTCTTCGGCGCCGGCTTCGCCGCCGGACGCTTCTGGTCCGCCCCTCGCACTGGCGGCGCCCCGGGCCAACTCTGGACCTGCGGGATGCATCCCCAGGTGATCCGGGACAAGCCGGGGATCTGTCCCATCTGCCACATGGAGCTCACCCCGCTCAAACCTTCGGGAGCCGCCTCCGGACCGGGAGCCGGCTCGCCCGCCACGGTAGGAACGGTTTCGATCGATCCCGTCCTCCAGCAGACGATGGGGGTTCGCACGGCCGCGGTCCGCAGAGGGCGTCTCGAAACCCGCATCCGATCGCTCGCGATCATCCGCGAAGCGCAGCCCCGCCAGCGCGACTTCAGCCTGAAGGTCGGCGGGTGGGTCCGCAAGCTCCACGCGGACACGGAGGGGATGCACGTCCGCCAGGGCGAACCCCTCTTCGAGATCTACAGCCCCGCCCTCCTGGCGGCCCAGGAGGAGCTCATCGCGGCCCGCCGTGCCCTCGAGCGGCTACCCGCGGGCGTCGATGCGATCGCTCGCCGCGAAGCCGAAGGGCTCGTCGAGACGGCTCGGGAGAAGCTCCTCCTCTGGGACGTGGCGCGGGAGGACCTGAGCGCGATCGAGCGGGAAGGCCGCGCCCGCGCGAACATCATCTTCCGGAGCCCCCTCCACGGCCACGTGGTCGAGAAGCTGGTCGTCGAGGGGTCGAGCGTCGAGCCCGGGATGAAGATCTTCCGGATCGTCGACCACTCGGTCCTCTGGGTCGACGCGCAGGTCTACGAGCGGCAGGTTCCGTTGATCTCGCTCGGACAGACCGCCGAAGTGGGCGTCGAGGCCTTCCCGGGGAGAAGCTGGAAGGGGACGATCGCGTTCGTCCATCCCCACGTGGAGGAAACGACGCGGACGGCGATGGCCCGCGTCCAGATCGATAACCCGGACCTCATCCTCAAGCCCGGCATGTACGCTCGGGTCGAGATCGCGGCGGGCCTCGCCGAGGAGGCGGTCCTCGTTCCGCGCGAGGCCGTGATCGACACGGGAGTGCGCCGGGTGGCCTACATCACCCGCGATGGCGGCCGCTTCGAGCCGCGCGAGGTGAAGACCGGCGCCGAGAGCGAGGATGGAGTCATCGAGATCCTCTCGGGGCTGTCCCCGGGGGAGAACGTTGTGACGAGCGGACAGTTCCTCATCGACGCCGAGAGCCGCCAGCAGGAGGCGATCCAGAAGCTGCGTTCCCTTCCTCCTCCTCCGAGCCGGCAGGCCCCTTCGCTCGACTTGGAGACCCGGGCGCGCCTCAGGCCCCTTGCCGAGGCGCTCCTCGGCCCCTACCTCGATGCGGCGAGCGCGCTCGCCGCGGACGACGCCGCCAAGGCCCAGGCCGCGCTGTCCGCCCTCACGGCCGCGTCGCGAGCCGTTGCTGAGGCGGCCCGGGGAACCCCCGTCGAAAAGCTCGGCGCCGAAGTCCAGGCGGCGGTGCTCTCCCTCGACGGCAGGCCGATCGCCGAAATACGCAGGAGCTTCAAGACGGGAAGCGAAGCGCTGATCTCCCTCCTCCGAGCCGTCCCGCCGTCGAAGGACGCGGGCGCGGGCCTCTTCACCGTCCTTTGCCCGATGTTCCCCGGCGAGTGGATCCAGAGAGGCGACTCGGTGGCCAATCCGTTCTACGGGAGAGAAATGCACGGCTGCGGCGAGACGCCGCGGCCGCTCCCCGTCGAAGAGGGGCGGTGAGCCCATGATCGCGAAGATCATCGAGCTGTCGATCAAGAACAAGGCCCTGGTCGTCATCCTGACGGCCCTCCTCGTGACCTTGGGGATCTGGGGAATGCTGACGATCCGCCTCGACGCGATCCCGGACCTCTCGGATGTCCAGGTCATCGTCATCACGGACTATCCGGGTCAGGCCCCCGACGTCGTCGAGGACCAGGTGACCTACCCGCTCACGACCGCGCTCCTCGCCGTTCCCGGCTCGGTGGTCGTACGGGGCTTCAGCATGTACGAGGTCTCGATGGTCTACGTCCTCTTCGAGGACGGAACGGACCTCTACTGGGCCCGCAGCCGCGTTCTCGAGTACCTGAACTTCGCTCGCGACCGGCTGCCCGCCGGCGTCGAGCCGAAGCTGGGCCCCGATGCGACGAGTCTCGGCTGGGTCTACCAGTACATCCTTCACCCCGGCCACTTCTGCCCCAAGCACCCTCAAGGCCTCTGGCAAGATCCGCGGGAGGGGCGCTGGTACGAGACGAGGGAACGTGCCCCCCTCGACCGGCAGCCGCAGACGGCACGCGTGCGCTCCTTCGTCGAGCCGGGCAAATGCCCGATCGACGGAGAGCCGCTCGTCGCGGCGAACTTCGACCTGGCTCAGCTCCGGAGCCTCCAGGATTGGTACTTGCGCTACGAGCTGACGGCGATCGACGGAGTCGCCGAGGTCGCCGCCTTCGGCGGCTTCGTCAAGGAGTACCAGGTCACCGTCGAGCCCGAGAAGCTCCGCGCTTTCGGGCTTCCGATCAAAGACGTCGCCATGGCGATCGAACGCTCCAACCAGGAGGTTGGAGGCTCCGTCGTGGAGATTGCCGAGAACGAGTACATGGTCCGCAGCCGGGGCTACCTGCGCGGACTCGACGACCTCGGCGCGGTCGTCGTCGGGGTCGGCTCGGGCGGCACGGCCATCCATCTCCGGGATGTGGCCACCCTCCAGATCGGCGGCCAGGCGCGGCGGGGGATCGGCGAGTGGAACGGAAAGGGCGAAGCGGTCGGCGCCGTGGTCATCGCCCGCTCCGGCGAGAACGCCTACAAGGTCATCGGCGACGTGAAGGAGCGGCTGGCGGACCTGGAGTCCGGCCTCCCCCCCGGCGTGGCGGTGATCCCCACCTACGACCGCTCGGCCCTCATCGAGCGCTCGATCGACACGCTGAAGACGACCCTCATCGAGGAGATGGTCGTCGTCGGAATCATGTGCATCCTCTTCCTCCTCCACGCGCGGAGCGAGCTGGTGGCGATCTTCGTGGTGCCTTCGGGAGTCCTCGTGAGCTTCCTCGTCATGAAGCTCCTCGGCATCAATGCCAACATCATGAGCCTGGGCGGCATCGCGATCGCGATCGGCGTCATGGTCGACAGCTCCGTCGTGATGGTCGAGAACGCCCACAAGCACCTCGACCGCGAGGAGGAGCGCGTCCACGCGGGCCATCCGCCCCGCCCACGCAGCTTGGTGATCCTCGAGGCGGCGCAGGAGGTCGGCCCGAGCCTCTTCTTCAGCCTCCTCATCATCACCGTGAGCTTCCTCCCCGTCTTCACGCTCGGCCAGCAGAGCGGCCGCCTCTTCAAACCGCTCGCCTACACGAAGACCTTCGCGATCGCGGCCGGATCGCTCCTGGCGGTGACGATCGTGCCCGTCCTCATGGTCTACTTCATCACGGCGCGCGTCCTTCCGAAGGAGTGGGGCTGGAAGCGGAACTCGACGATCACCCTCGCCGCGATGCTGGTCCCCGCCGCGGGGCTCGCCTTCCTTCCCGAAGCCGTTCCGGGCCTCGCCCCGTACCGGGGCTGGCTCGCCTTCGGCTGGGCGCTCTTTGCGGGCATGCTCCTCGTGCCCCAGAAGATCATCCACGAAGAGAAAAACCCCCTCAGCCGGATCCTCCAGCGGATCTACCAGCCGTTCTTCACGCTCGCCATGCAGCACCGCGGGGCCACGCTGTTTCTCGCCGTGGCGGCGCTCGCCTCGGCGGTCTGGCCGTTCCTCCAGCTCGGGAGCGAGTTCATGCCCCCCCTCGATGAGGGAGACCTCCTCTACATGCCCTCTACGACCCAGCCGAGCGTCTCGGTCACGAAGAGCCGCGAGATCATCCAGCAGACGGACAAGCTCATCGCCACGTTTCCCGAGGTCGTGAGTGTCCACGGAAAGATCGGCCGCGCCGACACGGCCACCGACCCCGCCCCCCTCGGCATGATCGAGACGGTGGTCCAGCTCCATCCCGATCCTGAGAGATGGCGAAAACGCGACGTCGCCTACTTCTTCAGCTCCTGGCCCGAATGGCTGAAATGGCCCTTGATCGCGTCGTTCTGGCCGGAGAAGCGCAGGATCACGACGAAGGAACTGGTCTACGGCTGGCAGGAGCCCGACGGCAAGATGCACGCCGGGCTCAACCAGGTGGTCGAGCTGAAGGGCCTGCGCAATGCGTGGCCGTACCCCATCGAGAACCGCATCAACATGCTCGCCACGGGCATCAAGACGCCGGTGGGGATCAAGATCATGGGCCCCGACCTGAAGGTCCTCTCGGAGCTGGCCGACCGCACTGCGGCGATCGTCCAGTCAATCCCGGGCACGCAGAGCGCCTACACGGAGCCCACTCTGGGCGGCCTCTACATCGATGTCGAGATCGACCGAGAGAAGGCCGCCCGCTACGGCCTCTCCGTTGCGGACGTGCAGGACGTGGTGCGCGCCGCCATCGGCGGCTCGAGCCTCACGACGACCGTCGAAGGGCTCGAGCGCTACCCGGTGAGCCTCCGCTACAAGCGCGAGCTGCGGGACAGCATTCCCGACCTCGCGGCGGTCCTCGTCGCCGCGCCGCGCGGCGAACAGGTCCCTCTGGGCGACGTGGCCTCCTTTCACATCCGTCCGGGCCCGCCGATGATCCGCAGCGAGAACTCACGGCGGTCCGCCTGGGTCTTCGTGGACATGACGGGACGCGACCTCGGCGGCTACGTGACCGAGGCCCGTAAGACTGTCGCGGAGAGGCTCCCGCTCCCTCCCGGCTACAGCATCGCCTGGTCGGGGCAGTACGAGTTCGCCCAGGCCGCCAACCGGCGGCTGGCCGTCGTTATCCCGATCACGCTCGCCCTCATCGTCGTCCTCCTCTACCTCGCGACGCGGAGCTGGTTCCGCGTGACCGTCATCATGCTCGCCGTGCCGTTCAGCCTCGTCGGGGCCGTCTGGATCCTCTGGATCCTCGACTACAACCTGTCGCTCGCCGTCTGGGTGGGGATGATCGCCCTCGCCGGCCTCGACGCCGAGACGGGCGCGGTGATGCTCCTCTACCTCGACTCGAGCTTCGAGCGCTTCCGCGCCGAAGGCCGCCTGCGTTCGCCCCGGGAGCTGTGGGAGGCGGTCCACGACGGCGCCGTCAAGCGCATCCGGCCCAAGTTCATCACGGTAGCCACGGACTTCATCGGGCTGTCGCCTCTCCTCTGGGCGACCGGCACGGGGGCGGACGCCATGCGCCGCCTGGCCGCCCCCATGCTCGGCGGCCTCTTCTCAAGCTTCCTCATGGAGCTCCTCGTCTACCCGGTGATCTTCTACCTCTGGAAGAGCATCTCTCTCCGGAAGAATTGGAGGGACCAGCGATGAGTCGCATCAAGCGCATACTTCCCTCAAGAGCGGCCTCCTCTGTGCGTCCTCTGTGTCCTCTGTGGTTAACGTCTCTCTCCAAGACGTTTCTACTCGCCCTCCTGACGCTTCCGGCGGGCTGCGCCCTGCACCCCAAGGGCGAAGGTGCGGAGCGCGAGCGCGCCGCGGAGGCCGGAAAGCCCTTCGAGAAGGCCTTCCACGAGCGCGAGCTGCCCCCGCTCGCCGATGATGCGCCCTGGCAGGAGTTCCTCCGCCACGCCTTCCTTGCCAGCGGCGAGCTGGAGGAGCGCTACTGGGAATGGCGGGCGGCGATCGAGGACGTCCCGATCCAGGCCAGCCCGCGGACGACGGCGGCGTTCTTCTTCAACCACCTCCTCAACGGAAGCTCCTCGACGTTCTGGGACCGAACGACGGTCGCGGTGGGCAACGACCCCATGTTCAACCTCCCGTGGCCGGGGAAGCTGGCCACCGCCGGCCGGCTGGCCCTCGAGAAGGCCCGCGCGGCCGGCCTGCGGTTCGAGAAGGCCAAGTTCGACCTCCAGGCCGAAGTCATCGAAGAGTACTCCGAGTGGGCGCTCCTCGCCGAGCGCATCCGCATCGCGGAGGCCAACCTCGCCCTCCTCGACATCGTCGCGCGGGTGGCCGATGCCAATGTGCGCTCCGGCAGCTCTCCCCACCAGGACATCTTGAAGGCCCAGACGGAGCGGGATCTCGCCGGGAACGAGCTCGAAACGCTTCGCTCACGCCTCGCCGGCGCTCGGGCGAAGCTCAACGCGCTCATCGGGCGCCCGCCAGACGCTCCCCTCGCCCCGCCCGCCTCTCCCCCGGCCCCGCGGCGACTGGCCTACGGCGAGGGCGAGCTGCTCCTCCTCATGGCCGAGCGGAACCCGGAGCTGGCGGAGCTGGCTCGCGAGGCCGAGGCGAAGCGCGAAGGTATCCACCTCGCCAAGCTCGAGTTCATTCCCGATTTTTCCGTGTCGGCGTCCACCGACCTCGGAGGCGCGGCCCAGACGATTGCGGGCATGATCACGGCCCCCGTCCTTCGCTACGAAGCGCTCCGGGCGGGCCTGGTCCAGGCGCGGGCCGAGCTCAGGGCGCTCGATGCGCGCCGGCGGCAGGCCGGAAACGACCTCGTTGCGGCGGTCATCGCCGACTTCCAGGGGCTCCGGAACATCGAGCGGCAGGCTTCGATCTTCGCCGAACGGATCCTGCCGCGAACGGAAGCCATCGTCGAGACGACTCGATCGAGCTACGCCGCCGGCCGGGCGTCCCTCATCGACCTCCTCGACGGCCAGCGGACGCGCCTCGACATCCGAGCGATGTTCGCCGAGCTGAGGGCCGAACGGGAGAAGCTCCTCGCCCGCCTCGAAGCGAGGGCCGCGGTGGACATCGAGTCGAAGACCTGATCAGTTCAAGGATACATTAACCGCAGAGAACGCAGAGTAGCGCAGAGGGAGCCTATTCGTAACGCGCCATCCTCTCAGCGTCCTCTGCGTATTCCTCTGCCCCTCCGGTCGGCCGCTCCGCGGCCCTTCCGGTCCTCGCGCTGGCGCGCTCCCCTCCGGTCGGCCGCTCCGCGGCCGCCTCCGGGCACGTCTCGGAGCCGACCCACCTTCGGTGGGTGCCCTCCTCCTCCGACCGTTTGCCGCTGCGCACTGCTCGCAGGAAACCCTCTGCGGTTCCCGTCCGTCCCCATGCGTCACCGCTTCTTCCCGAGGACTCGCGGGATATTCTTCGCGAACGGAGGGCGGATGATTCCCCGCTCGGTGATGAATCCGCTGACGAGCCGTGCCGGAGTCACATCGAAGGCGGGGTTGTAGGCATCGAGGCTCCTGGAGAGCGCCGGGGCCCTGGAGCCCGCGAGCAGCTCGCTCGGATCGCGCTCCTCGATCGGAATCCCCCCTCCGCCCTTGATCGATAGGTCGAACGTGTTCGAGGGCGCCGCGACGTAGAACGGAACCCCGTGCGAGCGGGCCGCCAGGGCCACTCCGTACGTGCCGATCTTGTTGGCCGTATCGCCGTTCGCCGCGATGCGGTCGGCCCCCACGATCGCGCAGTGGACCTTCCCTTCTCCAATAACGCGAGCAGCCGCGCCGTCGCAGATCAGCGTGACCTCGATGCCCGCCTGCGCCAGCTCCCAGGCGGTCAGCCGCGCGCCTTGTAGAAGAGGCCGCGTCTCATCGGCGAAGACTCTCACGCTCCTCCCGGCCCGCGCGGCGGCGTAGATGGGCGCCAGCGCCGTGCCGATCCCTCCCGTGGCGAGCGCGCCGGCGTTACAGTGCGTGAGGACGGCTGCCCCGTCGCCGAGGAGCCTCTTCCCGTACCTCCCGATCGCTTCGCATTGGGCTTCGTCCTCGCGATGGATCGCCTTGGCCTCTTTCAGAAGGATCTCGAGGACCCTCGCCGGATTCCGTCCGGCATCGAGGTGCGTCCTTGCACAGTCGTTCATCCGCCGCAGGGCCCAGAAGAGGTTCACGGCGGTGGGACGAGACCGTTCGAGAAACGCGACCGACCGGCGCAAGGCGGATTCGAAGCGCTCCGAGGACCGATTCGCATCGGTCCGCACTCCGAGGACGACGCCGTAGGCCGCGGCGATGCCGATCGCCGGAGCGCCCCGCACCGCAAGCCGCCGGATGGCGAGCCCCATCGTCTCCAGGTCGACCACGCGCAGAACCCTCCTCCGCGCCGGCAGAAGAGTCTGGTCGAGAAGCAGGCACTCGCCGTCCACCCCGCCCCGCCATTCGATCGCCTTCACCGGAGCGAAACGGCGCGAGGTCGGGCTTCTAGCCGGCCTAGCCATCACCGCGGACTTTCCTGTCCTTCTCCTCGACGGCGGCGGCCATCCGAGCGCGGAAAGCCCGGAGCGCCTCGCGGACCTGACCATCCCCGATCGACAGGATCTGAGCGGCGAGGATGCCGGCATTGCGCGCCCCGCCGATAGCCACGGTGGCGACGGGGATGCCCGGCGGCATCTGCACCGTGGAGAGAAGCGCGTCGAAGCCTTGGAGCGGCCCGTTCGCGACCGGGACGCCGACCACCGGAAGGTGGGTCTGTGCCGCCACAGCGCCGGCGAGGTGGGCCGCGCCGCCCGCGCCGGCGATGAAGACGCCGACGCCGGCCCCTTCGGCGCCGCGCACGACCTCGCGGACCTGGTCGGGCGTCCGGTGGGCCGAGAGGACGCGCAGCTCGCTCTGGACTCCGAGTTCCGAAAGGACCGCCTTTGCCTCCCGCATCACCGGGAGGTCCGAGTCGCTTCCCATCAAGATCAAGACCGTCTTCGCGCTGGCCATGGCCTCTCCGGCTCAACTCCACGTGCGGCCGGTCAACCGCTCGTAGATCTCCCGATACTTCGTCGCGGTCCGCTCGATGACGTCAGCGGGGAGCGCGGGGCCCGGCGGCTGCTTGTTCCACTCGAGTCCCGAGAGGTGATCGCGCACGAACTGCTTGTCGAACGAGGGTTGGCCGCGCCCCGGTTGATATTCCGCAAGAGGCCAGAACCTCGACGAGTCGGGCGTCAGGACCTCATCGGCGAGGACGCCGGGGACCTTCTTCGGGTCGGCCGCCGCGCCGTTACCCGAGGCACCGGCGCCCGCTGCGCCGGCGGGAATGCCCCACTCGAACTTCGTGTCGCAGATGATGATTCCCCGCTCGCGCGCGTATTCGGCGGCCTTCTTGTAGACGGCGATCGTGCGCTCCCGCAGCTCCTCGGCCCGAGGCCCGCCCACTTTCCGGACGACCTCGTCGAAGGTCATCGGAAGGTCGTGGCCGGTCTCCGCCTTCGTCGTCGGCGTGAAGATCGGCTCCGGAAGGCGATCGCTCTCTCGGAGGCCCTTCGGGAGCGGGACTCCGCAGATCGAGCCGCGCTCGCGGTACTCCGACCAGCCGGCACCGGCAAGGTACCCGCGGACGACGCACTCGATGGGGAAGATCTTCAGCCGCCGAACGAGCATCGCCCGGTCGCGGAGAGTTTCCGCGAACGGGGCGAGCCGCGCCGGCATCTTGGAGACATCGCTCGCCACGAGGTGGTGCGGGACGTCGAGCAGTCCGAACCAGAAAACGGAGAGCCGTGTGAGAACGCGTCCCTTGTCAGGGATCCCATCCGGGAGCACGACATCGAAGGCGGAGATGCGGTCCGTTGTGACCACGAGGAGGTGCTCGCCGAGGTCGTAGAGGTCGCGGACCTTCCCGCGGCCGACGAGAGGAATCCCGGCGAGGGTCGATTCACGGAGGACCGTGCTTCCTGCCCGAGCGGGCTGATTCCCGGTGCTGGCGGTGCTCATGGACTGGCTCCTACGTCTCCCGCGAGTTTCTGTTTGTCCGGTTGAAGCCGGTGAGACCGGCGCGGACGTCCGCGCGGATTTGAGGGGATTCTTTAGCGAATCCAGACGGGCTTGTAAAGTCCCTCGCGCCAGGGAGCGCGCGTGGCAATACGCGATCGCGAGTGCATCGGAGGCGTCGAACGGCTCCGGCGGGCGGCGGAGGACGAGAAGCCGCGTCACCATCCGCTGGACCTGCCGCTTTTCGGCCCGGCCGTTCCCCGTGACGGCCTTCTTGACCCGCGCCGGCGTGTACTCCACGACCGGAAGCCCGGCGAGCGCGCCGGCCGCGAGGACGACGCCGCGAGCCTCGCCGACCTTCATCGCGCTGCGGAAGTTCTTGCCGTGGAAGACCTCCTCCACCGCAAGCACGGAGGGGCGATGGCGGGCGATGATGTCCGCCACGGCACGGTGGATCTCGGCCAGGCGCTCGGCGAGCGAGTCGGCCGGGCGGAGCCGGACGACGCCTGACTCCCGCTGGACCGGCTGAGGCCGCGCTTCGACGACGGCGAAACCGAGGACGCGCGTCCCGGGGTCGACGCCGAGGACGATCGGGGCCCGGCTGGACCGAGCCGGCGCGAGGCCCCGCGCACGGGACGCTCGCTCGGAGAGGGGGGGGCGGATCACGGCGGGCAGTTTAATCGGGGGGCGGTGGGGTGCCAATTCGATTCCGCGGGGGGACTCCGCGATCCGCTACCGCAGCCGCTACCGCAGCCGCATCCGGAGCGGCATCCGTAGCCTCTCACCCCCCAGCTGGTTCGATCCCTCAGGCAACCGCTCTCCGTCATTCGAAGCCGCGATCCCCCGCTCTTCGATCAGATCCGGCGGGCCGCTGGTTCTCTCGTCTTGAATCTCGCGGAGGGCCGCCAGAGACTCGGTCGAGCGCGCCTCAATCACTGGCGCATCGCCTCTGGCAGCCTCGACGAGGTCCGGGCGGCCATCAGAGTCGCCGCGGCCTGGGGCGAACTCGACCCGAAGGACTGCAAGGAGTCGTTCGCGCTCGCCGACCGAGTCGCGGCGATGGTCTGGAGGCTCACCCACTGACCAGGCGTCCACCCGCGGATGCGGTGGCGGATCCGGCTGCCGACGCGGTCGCCGATTGCGCCCGCGGCTCGCCGCTCGCCTCCTCCCCATCCTCCGCCGCGACGGGACGGGCCTACGGGCAGGGCGTCTCGCAGCCGAGGTCCGCGCCTACATCCGGCGTCGGGTCGGCACCGCAGACATCCGGTCCCGGCTCCGGCGGCCTCGGACCCGCCAGGAACTGGTAGTTTAGGTTGTAGACCGCATCGGTAAGGTCTATCGTCCCGTTGTCGTCCGCGTCCGCTGCGTCAAAGCACGACGGCCGCGGCCCCGCAAGGAACAGATAGTTGAGCACCGATACGGGATCCGTCAGGTCCAGCAAGTTATCGGCGTTCACCTCGCCTCGACGGAATTTTTTCTCCACAACTCCCGTCGGCGTCGCGCAAGCCTCGATCGTCGAGCCCGTGCTCTCCACCGAGCCGCGCCTCGATTTCACGACGTAACAGTAATTCGTACCGTTCGTCACTGTCGCGTCGACGTGCGTAGTTGGTGAGACCCCAACCTCCGCGATCTTCGAGTAGGGACCGCCCGCAACGATCCCACGGTAGATGTTGAACCCCGTCGGAGCCGGCCCGCCAGCCGGGCCGACCCACGCCAGCGACACCTGAGCGTTGCCCGCAATCGCGCTCAGCGTCGTCGGAGCATCCGGAGGCGTTCCCACGAAGTTCGGGCCACCCGTCACGTCGCGGAAATCGACCCGTGAGGAGCCGCCGCCGCCCGTTACGGTCAGGCCGATCAAGGTCTCCGCCTTTAAGTTCACGTCCGTCGTTCCGGTGCCGACATTGCGCTTCGCTACGGTCTCAAAGGGCTCGACCCCGGTGCTCGAACGCTTGAGCGAGATCTCCGTTCCTTCCCTCGTCAGCTGCAGGAAGATCGGCAAGCTCTCGACGTCCTTGTTCGAGATCGTGATGGGCGCGGTATTGCGTTTCGAGCTCGTCTCCCTGCGGAAGGTGCCCTTCAGCGTCCCGACGCCTCCGGCGGCCGGCACCGTCGACGACAGCGCGAAGAAAACCGTGGCGGAGAACGGATCGGTCGTGTCCCGCACCATGAGGCCTCCCTGGCCGTTCCCGCTGGCATCGCTCATGCAGTCGATCCGGGTCGTGAGCTTGAAGTTCCCCGAGGCTGGGATGTAGACGAACCTGGCCTCATCCTTCGCCGCGCGGATCCCGGCGCCCCTTCCCTGGATGTCGACGGCGAAGGGTCCCTGGCGCTTGGTGCCGTTCCCCCTCACGCCAAAGTCCTCGATGCTCCAGTCTCCGAGGGAGTCCGTCCCGCGGAGCTGATCGCGCCGGAACGAATCGTGCCCTCGCAGGGCATGACCCTCCGCTCCGCCATCGACCTTGTAGGTCGACCCGCAGAAAGAACCATCGCCCGCGCAGATGTCCGCCGGGACAAGCCTGTAGGAGAGGTCTCGGGCCGCGCTAACGCCGTTGAGCGTCCAGGAGACCTTGCCTCCACCGAGAGCGCCGCCGTCCGAGATGCCTTCTGCGCTGAAACCGGCCGGCAGGAGCTCCTCGATCTGGAGGCTGTGCGTCCCGCTCACCTCCACCTTCAGCGTCACCGTGATCTGGTCCGGCGGAGTGTAGCTTTCGGCCGAGAGACGCCGCGTGACGAAGGCCGCAGGGGCGTCCTTCACCGACTTCGCGCTCGCCGTCAAGGCAGGCGGGAGGATCGGGTTGCCGGCCGCATCCTGGAACCGAAGGCGGTGGCCCGAGCCGCCGGCCCCATCGTGGACCCTCGTCAGGAGGAAGTGCTCGCCGGGCGTGATCTTGACCGGCATCACCTCCACGAAGGAATTCTCGGCGCCGTAGCCGCGCCCGCAGGCCGTCGCGCTGCACGGGTCGGGCTCATAGGCGACGATCTCGTTTCCGTCCAGGAACGCGATGAAGGCATCATCGCTGTTGATGGCGACGTTCGCGTCGATGTCCGCCGCCGTCGTGTTCGTCACGTACGTAACCGCCACCGTCGCGTGGGAGTCGACTCCGCCGCCGAAGTACGTGTCGTTGTCGAAGGTCCCGTTCGGCGTGATGTACTTTTCCCAGGTCGGGACCGCGGGCGGGCAAACCCGGTCGATAGGGAAGAAGTCGAGCCCCTTCGCATAGGCTGCGGAAACGCCATCGCCTCCGAAGGCGGGCGAGTGCACCATGCCGTCGAACGGCCGGATGTTCTTCTCGCCCACGGTCCCGTTCGTGATGTAGTCCTTCGAGCGCAGGTCGCCGCCTTCCGGCGTCGCGCTCGGCGCGTCCACGTTCACGTTGGGATTGATCAGATCGCCGTTCCACGTCCCGAGGGTGTCGAGCGGTCCGAAGGCGAGCCAGTGCTTGATGAAGCCCGCCGTGTTCATGACGCCGCCGCTGAAGGAGTTGTCGCCCAGGATGTTCCCCAACTTCCCGCCGAGCGTCGCCGTGCCGCTGAAGGCGGCGTCGATGGCGTTCGCCGGCACCGCGATCGTGTAGGAGAGGTCCTGGCTCGAGAGGGGGCCGCTGATGGACCACGAGATCTTCTGTCCGTTCAACACTCCTCCCGGGGAGACGTTCGAGATCGCGAAACCGGCGGGAACGTTCTCCTCGATCGCGGCGTCGTTCGTCGCCGCCTTGACGCGCAGCTTCAACGTGACCTTCCCGCTCTCGCCGACTCCGATGTGCTTCGAGATGGACCTGGACACGAAGGCGGTGCCCACGGGATAGCCCGCCGGATCCAGGCTTGATTTGAGGAGCAGCGGGTTGCCGTCCTCGTCCTCGAAACGGATCGAGGAATTGAAGCCCCCGCCCCCCTCGTAAACCTTCTGGAGGACGAGGTGCTTGCCAGCTTCCAATAGGAACGGGGGCGAATGATCCTGCGGCTGGGCCGTCCCGGCGCCGCGGGCGATGCTGTGGATCCACCGCTCGACTCCATCGACGAGGATGTGCTCGCTGTCGTCGCTGGCGGACCCGATCCCGACCCGGAGCGGCTGGTCCGGCTCCACGTAGAAGGCCACGTACGACATGCACTGGTCGCAGCTATTCAGCTCGAACCAGCCGTTCCCGGCCGCGATCCGGCTCCAGACGAGCGCGGTAGCGCTCGCGTTCCCCGGTCCCGGGCTGGGGGAGGCGCCGCCGAAGTCGGGGGAGATGCCCTCTCCCTGGGCCGGCGCAATCGTCAGCTCGCTCTCCGCATCGCCATCCGTCAGAAGGTCCCGCCGGAGGTTGGCGTCCCCGGGGTTGTTTCCCACCCAGCTCGCGGGCTGCGCCAGGGTGACGTAGAGTGCCTCCTGGATGTTGGCGGAGGTACCCCCCACGACCCGCGTGTCCCCCGCGATGCCGTACTGCTTCCCCCCCGCGTCGACGCCGCTCTTCAAGAAGGCGACGTCGGCGAAGGGATTGGGGGCCGTGAGGTCATAGGAGACCGACGCCGTGGTCACGCCTCCCGTCAGGTCCCAGATGAGCGTCTGGCGGCCATTCGCGTCGATCTCGCTGCGTCCGCCGGCGCTCGGGTTCGCCGCCGACCAGAGGACCGGGATGACTTCCCGGATCGTCGCCGTCGGGGTCGGGACGAAGGTCTCAAGATCGATCGTCACCGGGAACGTCGAGCCCGCCACGACCGGGTTCGGGAGGTCGCGGGTCGCGACGACGTCCGGCAGGGTAACCTTGAAGTTGTCGTAGTGGACGTGGTTGTTGTTCGTCCACTGCCAGAAGCCGACGTAGCCGCTGCGGTACGTTGAATCGAGGATTTCGGCGAAGAACTGGTCGTCGAGGAAGAGGGTGATCTTCTCCCCGCTGATCTGGACCTTCCAATGCTCCGGAGGATCAGCCCCGGTGAAGAGCAGGTCGGGCAAGAGTCCGGCCTCGGCGCCGTTCGTCCACTTATGGAGCCGGATTCCGTGGTCGCCGGCGCGGTCGATCCAGTCCATGGTGTAGCCGCTCATGCCGTTGTAGCGGCCCTGGGGAGCGCCGGGGAACGATGAGAGGAAGGAGATCCCGCCGTGGCGGCCGACGCCATCGGCAGGGAAGGGCTCCTGCCATTTGATGTCCAGATCGATCGTGATGTCGCCTCCGAACGTCTGCTCGTACCAGATCCAGGCCTCGGATCCCCCGTGCTCGATCGACAGCTCCTGGTTCTCGTACTGCCAGAGTCCTGTGGCGATGATCCAGCCGAACGGAGCCTCTCCGTCGACGCCATCGAACTCGTCCAGGATCACCTGCTGGCCCGGCAAGGCGCCGGAGAAGAACAAGAACCCAAGCAGCGCTGAGGTTGAGAACGCGACTCTCATGAGACCCCCCTTTTCGATCCGTTCACAGAATGAAACCAAGACCCTCGGGGCGCGACCTCGCGCCCTCAATTCGGCCCGCATTGTCCGCTCTTCCCTTGCACGATGTCAAGCGCTTGGAAATGAAGCGGTGCCCGCAGAGGCCGTCAAGGCCGGGCTACTCCCGTGGCGATGACTCCCTCCGTCTCAGGAAGATCCTGACAGGGATCTCGCTGAAGGGGAGCAGCTCGCGGAAGCGGTTCTCGAGCGAGCGGACGTATTCTTTCGGGAACAGCGCCGGGTCGTTGACGAAGAGGACGAAGGTCGGCGGCGCGGTCGCCACCTGGGTGCCGTAGTAGATCCGCGGCGGCTTCGTGCCGCGCATCGGCGGCTGGTAGCGGTCGCGGATCACGTCGATCGTGCGGTTCAGCTCGCCCGTTCCCACCCGGTGCTGCGCTTTCTTGAAGAGGTGCTTGGCGAGGTCGACCGCCCCCTGGAGGTTTCGGCCCTCTTTCGCGGTGAGGAAGCAGAGCGGCGCGTAGCCGAGCCCCTTGAGCCGATCGGCCGCGTACTCGGCGTAGGCGCCGGTGGCGACCTTCCCCTGCGTCAGGTCCCACTTGTTGACGGCGATGATGCAGGGCTTTTTCTGCTGGACGATCTCGTCGCCGATGTGCTTGTCGATCTTCGAGATCTCGGCGGCGGCGTCGAGGACGAGGAAGGCGACGTCGCAGCGGGCGATGGCGGCGGCGGTGCGGACCTGGCTGAAATACTCGATCGAGTCCTTCACCTTGGTTCGCTTCTTGCGGCCCGCGGTGTCGATCACGAGGAACGTGTGGCCATCCCTCTCGAACCGGACGTCCACGGCATCGCGCGTCGTGCCGGGGATCTCGCTCACGATGACGCGCTCCTCCTCGGCGAGGGCGTTCACGAGCGTCGACTTGCCGACGTTCTGTCGCCCCACGACCGCGAGCTTCATCTCGGGCTCGGGGGCCTCCAGGGTCGGAGGCAGCTCGGACGCGATCCGGTCGAGGAGGTCGGTGCGACCGAATTCCTGGTGCGCGCTCACGAGGAACGGTTCGCCGAAGCCGAGCCGCGCGAACTCGGCCGCATCGGGCTCGAACTTCGGCTCGTCGACCTTGTTGGCGACGAGGATGACCCGCCGCGGGAAACTGCCCCCCTCGTCGGGGCGGAGCGGCTCGTGCCGCAGGCGGCGCGCGACCTCGTGATCGAGCGGCACGAGCCCATCGCGCACGTCGACGACGAAGAGGACGATGCTCGCGCCGTGGATCGCGATGCGGATCTGCTGGTCGATGTGCTCCGAGAGGTCGTCGCGGTCGACGATGCCGATCCCCCCGGTGTCCACCAGCTCGAAGTTGACGTCCTGGTGCTGGACGATCGTCGAGACGCGGTCGCGCGTGACCCCAGGGGTCGACTCGACGATCGAGATGCGCTCGCCGGCGAGGCAGTTGAGGAGCGAGGACTTCCCGACGTTCGGGCGCCCGATGATGGCCACGATCGGGAGCTTCATCGGCCCGGACCGAGGAGATTGCGGCGCGCGCCGAGGTAATAGACCGCGATGAAGGTCTTCCCATCGACGATGGAAGGGATCCCGGGCACGGGGCGGCCGAAGACCATCGATTCGAGGAGCCCATCGAGCGGGAAGCGGCGGATCGTCAGGCACTCGCCGGCGTCGAGGCTCTGATCGGCGACGCGGTGGAGCCCTTCCGCGACGAAGTAGTGCATCCGCTCCGCGGCGATGCCGGGCGTGGGATAGATCGTGGCGAGGAGCGACCACCGCTCCGCCGAGTACCCGGTCTCCTCGAGAAGCTCGCGCCGGGCGCAGGCGAGGGGGTCTTCGCCGGCTCCGAGGGTGCCGGCGGGGATCTCGTGGATGAACCCCTCGACCGAGCTGCGGAACTGCTCGACGAGGAGCACCTCCGGCCGGCCGGGGGTCTCCTCGAGGACCGCGATCACGCTGACCGCGCCTGGATGCTGGATGATCTCGTGCTCGGCCTCGTGGCCGTTCGGGAGGCGCATCCGCTTCTTCAAGACGCGGAAGATCCTTCCCGCGAAGGCGACATCTTCCTTGTGGAGAATGAATTCATCGCCCGGCAGCCGGACTCCCGGCAAGGGCGGCGGTTTCTTCTTCTTCCCGGGATCCTCTTTCAAGCTCGCCTCCTACGCCCCTTGTCTCTTCCGCTGCGCGCGGCGGCCCTCGATGTGGGCCATGACCACCTGCAGGTCCGCGGGAGTGACCCCCGCAATGCGCGATGCCTGGCCGAGCGAGCGCGGCCGCAGCTTGGAGAGCTTCTCGCGGGACTCGGCGCGGATCTCGCGCACGCGGCCGTAGTCGAAGTCGGCGGGGATCGGGAACGATTCCAGCCGCCGGAACTTCTCGACCTGGTTCCGCTGGCGCTCGATGTAGGCCTCGTACTTCGCCTCGATCTCGACCTGCTCGGCGGTGTCCGCCGCCAGATCGAGCGCCGCGAGCCCCTCATCGACGGCCGCGAGGTCGCGGCAGGTCATCCCCGGGCGGCGGAGGATCTGAAGAAGGTCCCTCCCCTCCCGCCGGTGGTTCGCTAGGTAGTCGAGGGCCTCGCGGATGCGGAGCCGCTTGCGCTCGACGGCGCGCAGGGCGCCGCCGGAGATGAGCCCGAGCCGGTGGCCGATCTCCATCAGCCGGAGGTCCGCGTTGTCGGTCCTGAGGAGGAGGCGGTACTCCGCCCTCGACGTGAACATCCGGTAGGGCTCCCGAGGGCACTCCATCACGAGGTCGTCCGCGAGGACACCGAGGTAGGCCTGCGAGCGGTCGAGGACGAGCGGTTCGAGCCCGCGGAGCTTCAGGACCGCGTTGACGCCGGCCAGGAACCCCTGCGCCGCCGCCTCTTCGTAGCCGGAAGTGCCGCAGATCTGCCCGGCGAAGTAGAGACCTTCGACGCGCCGGGTCTCGAAGGTGATCTGGATCTGCGTCGGCGGAAAGAAGTCGTACTCGACCGCGTAGCCGAACTGAACGATGCGGGCCGCGCGCAGGGCGGGGATCGAGGCGACGATCTTCTCCTGCACATCGGCCGGAAGGCTCGTCGAGATGCCGTTACAGTAGATCCAGTCGCTCTCGAGCCCCTCGGGCTCCAGGAAGACCTGGTGGCGGTCCTTCTCGCGGAAGCGGACGACCTTGTCCTCGACGGACGGGCAGTAGCGGGGGCCGATTCCGGTGATCGCGCCGCCGTAGAGCGGTGAGCGGTGGAGGTTTTCCCGGATGACAGCGTGCGTCGCCTCGTTGGTGTACGCGACGTGGCAAGGGACCTGAGGGAGCGGGATGCCCTCCGTGAAGTGCGAGAAGGGCACCGGCGGATCGTCTCCCGGCTGCGGTTCCGCCAGCGAGAAGTCGACCGTCGCGCGGTCGACCCTCGGCGGCGTCCCGGTCTTGAGCCGCCCGCGCTCGAAGCCGCGCCGCTCGAGGTTCGTCGAGAGGTCTTCGGCGGCCGGCTCGCCGACCCGTCCCCCCGCCGTCCTCCGCTCGCCGCAGTGCATGAGGCCGCGCAGGAAGGTGCCGTTCGTGAGGACGACCGCTCGGGCTCCGATGCGGCTTCCGCCGGCGAGCCGCACGCCGGCGGCGCGGCCCAGCGCACCCATGCAAGCCGGGCTCGCGGGGGCGAGCGGATCGACATCGACATCGACGACCTTGCCCTCGATCACCGCCAGCTTCGGCGTCGCGAGGCAGACCCGCCGCATGAACTCCTGGTAGAGCTTCTTGTCCGACTGGCAGCGCGGAGCCTGCACGGCCGGCCCCTTGCGCGTATTGAGGAGCCGGAACTGGATCCCCGTCTGGTCCGCGGCCCTGCCCATCTCGCCGCCGAGCGCGTCGATCTCGCGGACCATCTGGCCCTTGCCGAGCCCTCCGATCGCGGGGTTGCACGACATCCGGCCGATGGAGTCGGCGGAGAGGGTGACGAGGGCCGTCTCGGCGCCCATGCGGGCTGCGGCGAGGGCGGCCTCGATGCCGGCGTGCCCGCCCCCCACCACGACAAGGTCGAATCGCTCGGCCATGACCGCCTCCGGCCCCCTCAAACCGGCTCGACCCGCGCGCCGGCGTCGCGGAGGGTCTCGAAGTACTCGGGGAAGGACTTGGCGACGACGCCGGGGTCGCGGATGACGACGCCCGGCACCCGCAGCCCGACGAGCGACGCCGCCATCGCGATTCGGTGGTCGCCCCACGTCGCCACCTCGCATCCGTGGAGGTGGCTGTCCTCGATCTCGAGGCCGTCCGGCAGCTCGCGGACCTTGCCGCCGAGCTTGCGCAGCTCGGCCGCGACGGAGGCGATGCGGTCGCTCTCCTTGAAGCGCAGGTGCGCCGCGCCGGTGATGCGCGTTCGGCCGCGGGCGAAGAGGGCCGTCGCGGCAAGGGTCGGAACGATGTCCGGAATGTCGCGGCAGTCGGCGTCGATCCCCTTGAGCGGGGCGCCGGTCACCGTGATCGCGTCGATCCCCTTCTTCACCCGCGCCCCCATGCGCGCGAGTATGTCGGCGAAGCGCGCATCGCCCTGGATGCTCTCCTTGCCGATCCCTTCCAACCGCGCCGTCCCTTCGGTGATCGCCGCGGCGCTCATGAAGTAGCTCGCGGTGGAAGCGTCGCCCTCGACCCAGTAGTCGCGGGCGCGGTATGGGTGGCCGGAGCTGACGATGAAGGCGGTCCGCCCGTCGGCGCGTCCCTCATCGACCCGGCAATAGGCCCCGAAGTCGCGCATGACCTCGATGGTGACCTCGATGTAGGGCGTGGAGACGCACTCGCCTTCGATGATGACCTCGACGTCCCGGCGGGCGAGGGGCGCCGCCAGGAGGATCGCCGAGATGAACTGGCTCGACGTGCGGCCCGGCAAGACCACGGAGCCTCCTTCGAGACCCGTCGCGACGGTCTGGCGAGCCACCGGAAAGCCGATGCGGACCGGAGGGCAGCCGGTGGGCGCCTCGATGGAGGCCCCGAGCCGGCCGAGGGCCTTCACCAAGTCGCCGATCGGTCGCTCCCGCATGCGGGCATCGCCATCGACCACGTAGCGGCCCACGGGTTCGCCCGGCCGCGCGATGCAGAGGGCGGCCGTCAGGAAGCGCGTCGAGGTGCCCGCGTTGCCGAGGAACACCTCCGCATCCTTGATCGGGAACACCCCGCCGCCCCCGTGGACGCGGAAGTGCGCCCCGCGCTCGTCGCGGGAGACCACGAGGCCCAGCTTGAGGAGAGCATCGGCGAGGTAGACCGAGTCGTCGCAGATCAGGGCGTTCTCGATGGACGACTCCCCGCGCGCCAGGGCGGCGATGAGGAGGGCTCGGTTCGTGATCGACTTCGAGCCGGGCAGGCGGATCTTCCCCCCCACCGGCCCGCCCGAGGGGTCGATCCGGAAGGCCGCCGGATAGCGGCGGGCGCTGGGGAGTGTGGTGCTCATGGGGCGGTTTTGAAAAGAGCCTCGAAGATGCGCCGGCCGGGGCCGGCGCTGGAGGGCAGCATTATAGGGGCGCCTCCAAGAGGGTTCTACGGTAGGGTTGGCTTGATATTCTCCGGAGGATCGATGAAATTCTGGCGCCGAGGGGCGGTCTCGTGAGGTACGGAGCCCAAGAAGGAAAGGACCTACCCCATGGATTGGTCGAACCTGCACCCGAGCGTCATCTTCGTGATCTGCGTCTTCGCCGTCCCCGTCACGGCGATCATCGCCCACTTCTGGCACGCCAGCATCAAGGTGAGATCCGAGAACGAGCTGAAGCGGACGATGATCGAGCAGGGGCGGTCTCCGGACGAGATCGAGCGCGTGCTGGGGATGAAATCCGGGAAGGGGGCGAAGAGGACGGCGGGAGTGTGAGGGGGAATGCGCCCCGCACGGCTCACTTCCTCATGTACTTCCAGTTCCGCGGCTTTCCCTGCGCCATCCAGGCGATGGCGGTCGCAATTCTCCGTTCTCGCGTCGCCTCCTGCTTCGCCTCGACGATCCACTCGACGTACTCGCGCTTGCAGCTTGGGCTGAAGGCCTCGAACGCAGCGAGCGCCTTCTTGTTCTTGCGCAAGGCGGCCAAGAAGTACACAGGGGCCTTCAGAGGCCGCCGCGCGCTATTCGAGCGCGGCTTGGGGGCGCGGCCCGCCTCGTTCAGCTCCACGGCCTCGCGGATGTACCGGAGGAGGACTTCGTCGGAGGGAAGTTCCACGACGTCGGTGATCTTCACCGTGCACATGCTGGCGCGCGGAGCGCCGCGAAAGAGGCCTTCGGGATCGCGCATCTCGCGACCGCGCCAGAATCCGAAGCCGACGTGCTTCTTGAACGCGGCCATACCGGCCAGGATCCCCCTACGATCGAAGTGCGGCACCCCCCACTTGATCGTCTCCTCGACCTCGGGACAGGCTCGGTGGAAGAGCCGGCGGAGCCGCTCGAGGATCGGCCGGGCGAACTCGGCCGACCTCGCGATGTAGGCGTCGACCTGGAGGGGCGCGTTCTTCATTTCGGTCTCGCAAGCGGTGGATTATGCAGAGTTCCCTTGACGGTTCAACGGGCGGAGCTGGAGTGTGTGAAGTACGTAAATGCGGCGCTGTTTAACCGCAGAGGACGCAGAGTACCGCCGAGGGACGGTGAACGATCGCAGAAAAGTTAACAGCCCCTCCGCGTCCTCTGCGAGATCCTCCGCGCACTCAGCGGTTCCCGTCCAACCCGGGAATCATGGCGACGCGGCGGCTACTTCCTCGGGAGTTCGCTGGCGGCGCCCCAGGCTCGCGAAGCCCTTCTTCTCCGCCGCAAGCCGCTCGAGGAGCGATGCCGGGCGGAACCGCTCTTTGGGTGAAGGCCCTCCGGCTGAGCCGGCGAAGCCCTTCAGCGCCTGGACGATCTCGCCGAGGCCAAGCCAGTCGGCGTAGGCGCAGAGGCCGCCGCGGAAGGGCGGGAAGGCGATGCCGAAGACCGTGGCAACATCCAGCTCGCCCGGCGAGGCGACGATGCCTTCCTCCAGGCACCGCGCCGCTTCGTTGGCCATCGGAAAGAGCATCCGGCGCAGCCAGCCGAGCGGGTCCGGCGCAGCCGCTCCGGCGCCGGCCGGCGGGCGGTTCCAGCGGAGGATGGCCGGATTCGGCCTCTTCTTCCCCTTTCGGTGGCGGTAGAAGCCTGCCCCTCCTTTCTTTCCGAGAAGCTTCATCTCCCCCACCATCCGGTCGAGGAACGACGACGGGGCCGCGCGCTCGCCGAACGCGGCGTGCAGGATGTGGGAGACCTTGCTCGCGACGTCGAGGCCGACCTCGTCGAGCAGCTCGAACGGTCCCATGGGGAACCCGAAACCCCGCGCGGCGCGGTCGAGAGCCTCCATGGAGCACCCCTCATCGAAGAGGTGGGCCGCCTCGTTCAGGTACGGCATCAGAAGCCGGTTCACGAGGAAGCCCGGGCCGTCCTTGACGCGCACGGGGTACTTCCCCAGCTCCCGCGCGATCCTTTCGGCGGTTTGCATTGTCTCCTCCGAGGTCCGCGCGCCGCGGACGACCTCGACGAGCGGCATCCGGTGGACGGGGTTGAAGAAATGGAGCCCGACGACACGCTCGGGCCGGGCGGAGGCCTCCGCGAGCGCCGTGATCGAGAGCGCCGACGTGTTGGAGGCGAAGATCGCATCCTCACCGAGGTGGGGTTCGACTTCGCGCAGGACCTGCCGCTTCACGTCGAGGTTCTCGACGACCGCCTCGATGACCATTTCCGCTCCACCAAGGCCGGTGTTGTCGGTGGTCGCCGAAATCGAAGCGAGGCAGTTCTCCCGCTCGCTCGGCGTCATGCGCCGCCGTCTCACCAGCTCGTCGAACGATTTCGCGGCGGTGCGGAGGGCCGCGGTCAGGGGGTCGGTCTTCAGGTCCTTGAGGCGCGTGCGGATCCCCCGCCGGGCGAGCAGGGCTGCGATGCCGCCGCCCATGACCCCCGCGCCGAGGACACCAATCCTCCGGGGGGCTGCGTCGCCCTTCGCGGCGGGCCTTTCTGCCGAGCCTTGCGGTTCGCGCCGCAGCGCTTCGCTCTCCTGGAATATGTGGATGAGCCCTTTCGAGACCTCGCCGGCCACGAGCGGGCCCACGAGGTTCGCCTCCAGCTCGAGCGCGGCGTCGAGACGCTTCCTGGAGCCGTCGATCACGGCCTCGACCGCGCGGGCCGGCGCCGGATAGTGGCTTCCTCCCTGCGCCGTGATCTGCCGCAGGGCCGTGCGCCGGATCAATGCGAGGCCGAGCGAGTTCTTCTCGAGGAGGAACGTCCCGAGCCTCTGTCCGAGCCTGCGGCGGCGGCGCGGCCGCCATCCTTTCTTGTGCCGCAGCGCCTCGCGGGCGACGGCCAGCGCCGCCTCACGCAAGGAGCCTGGCGGCGCCAGGCGGTCGACGAGGCCGATCTGGGCCGCCTTGCGCGGGGAGATGCGCTTCCCCGTGAGGATCAGGTCGAGGGCGGCGCGGATGCCGATGAGCCGCGGCAGCCGCTGGCTCCCGCCAAACCCAGGGAAGATCCCGAGAAGGACCTCGGGGAGCGCGATCTGGATCCGGTCGTCGTCGGCCGCCACTCGAAGATCGCAGGCGAGCGCCAGCTCGGTCCCGCCGCCCATGCAGTTGCCGCTGATGGCGGCGACCGTCGGCCGCGGAAACCGGGAGAAGCCGCCCAGGACCTCCTGGCCGCGGCGCGATTTCGCGGTCGCTTCGGCGACATCGGCCACGGAGCGGATCTCATCGATATCGGCTCCGGCGATGAATGTCGGCGAGCCCGCCTTGCCGCCCGTCACCACGAGCGCCCTCACGCGCGAGTCCTTGGCGATCGCAGCAAGCGTCCTCTCGATGTCCTGGAGCACGGCCGTCGAGAGCACGTTGACCGGACGGCCCGGCACATCGATCTCGAGAACGGCGATCCCTTCCCCCCCATCAAGAAGCCGCAGCGCCCCGGAAGAAGTGACCGTCTGAAGATCCAGCATTTCCTTCCTACCTCACCTTCCAGCTCTTCCCAGCGTGGAAACAGCTTCGGGCTGTAGTGAGAGGCCCTTGACCTCCATGCCCGCCCCTCTGTGAACCTCTGTGTCCACCGTGTCCTCGGTGGTTAACGTCCGTCTGTCCGTCGTCGTTATGCCGCTTCGATCACCATCGCCCCGCCCTGCCCGCCGCCCACGCAGAGCGTGGCCAGCCCGTGCCGGAGCCCGCGTCGCTGCAGCTCGCGGCAGAGCGTCAAAACCAGCCGCGCCCCGCTCGTCCCCACCGGGTGGCCGAGGGCGATGGCGCCGCCGTTGACGTTGAGCTTCGCCGGGTCGATCTCCCCGACGGCCTCCGGCCTGCCCAGCCGCTCCTGCGCGAACGAACGGGAGCGGAAGGCCTGCAAGCAGGCGAGGACCTGCGCGGCGAAGGCCTCGTTGATCTCGACGCGGTCCACGTCCTTGAGCTTGAGGCCGGCGGCGTCGAGGGCGCGCGGGGCCGCGAAGACCGGCCCGAGCCCCATACGATCCGGCGGGCACCCGGCGAACGAATAGGAGAGGACGCGCGCCATCGGGGCGATCCCCAGCTCCCGCGCCTTCTCTTCGCTCGCGAGGAGGAGCGCGCAAGCCCCATCGGTCACCGGGCACGCGTTCCCGACCGTGACCGTGCCGAAGCGGCGGTCGAAGTACGGCCGCAGCTTGGTCAGGGCTTCGATCGTCTGGTTCGATCGCGGCCCGACGTCCTCGCTCACGGCTTTGAAATCCCCGGAGCGGTAGATGGGGACGATCTCCTCGCGGAAGATCCCTCCGGCGGTCGCAGCGACCGCCCTCCGGTGGCTCTCGAGCGCGAAGTGGTCCTGCTCTTCGCGGCTGATGGCGAAGTCGCGCGACAGCCCTTCGGCGGTCTCGCCCATGTTGAGCCCGCAGATCGGATCCGTGAGACCCTGCTCGAGAGCGATGACGGGCTTCAAGTCCTTCGGTCGGAACTTGAGGAGCGTCGCGATCTTTCCCACCGGCCCGCGCGCGCGCGCCAACCGCATGAGCTTCTTGACGTAGCTCTTGGGGAAGAGGAGAGGGATGTTCGACATCGACTCGGTGCCCCCCGCGAGGATCAGCTCGGCGCCTCCCGAGCGGATGCGGTCGAAGCCGCGCGCGAGCGCCTCCATGCCCGAGGCGCAGTTGCGGCAGACCGTGTAGGCGGGAGTCGCCTGCGGGAAGCCGGCCCGCAGGGCGATCACCCGCGCTACGTTGGCGGCGTTTGCAGGCTGGGCGATATTGCCGAAGATGACCTCGTCGACCGCGTCGAAGGGCACTTCGAGGCGGAGCATCGTCTCTTCGGCAGCGACGCGCCCCAGCTCGACGGCCGAGACGTCGGCCAACTCCGTTCCAGCCTTGACGAAGGGCGTGCGGTACCCCCCCAGAATCACCACCTGCCGACCGGCGTCCTTTCTTCCGGCCATGGTCATCATCCTTTCCGGAGGAAGAGTAACACCTTGCGGGTGAAGGGACCACGAGCGGGGCGCGGCCCCGCAGCCTTATCGGACCGGCCCCCTCACCGCGCACGGCCCGATCGGGCCCTTACCGAAGTTTGTCGACTTTCACCAGTTCCGCCGAGGACTGGAGCGCGGGATGGGTCTCCAGGGGCGGCTGGCGTGGAGGCCGCGGGAGCCTTCCGGACCGGATCTTCGCCTCCAGGATCGGCACGAGTTGCTGGAGGACGATCCATGCGTGGAGCCGCGTACCGTGCTCCGTCATATGGATGGCATCGCCGAAGAGGTCCGGATCCTTGGGGAACCTACGGTCGACGTCGATGAAGTGGAGTCCCTGCATCGCGGCGAATTTCGAGAAGACCCGGTTCTGGAGGTCCGCCATGCGGCGGAGGTGGGAGTACGGGAACGGGAAGAACGATTCGTTCAGGAATCGATAGATGTTCTGGTGCCTCGGCATTTCGAGCTTCAAGCCATCGTGGACGAGCCAGACAAACGAGCAAAGCGCAACATCGGCTCCAGCCTCCTTCCCGCTACGATGGATCGCTTCGATGTCCGCCAGGATGTCCGGCAAATTCACCGGCAATTGGGGATGGGCAGGATCGGGGTCGCTCTCGTCCAGCGATGATGGCCATTCGACGCTCCCGAAGGGCTTTTCAGGCTCCGCCCCATCTGGGATGGCGCACGACAAGGAACCGAACCGCCGCGCGATCGCCGAATACAATTCGATGGATGAGGGCGGTTCGAAAGTCGATCGAGGTCTGACCGGCATCCTGCCGTCGGGCCACTTGACGAAGCTCGCGGGCCAGAACTGGTTGGACCCTTCGTAATACACCAGAAGGTCGGGATCGACGGGGAGCAGCTCCTGGCGCACGATCGCGACGAAGTCTTTGGAATTGGTGGCTTCGCGGCCCGCGTTGATGACTTCGATGTCGATGCCGGGGTGCCTAGACCGGACCCAAAGCCTCAACCATGCGCCGATGAACTCGGGATAGCTGAACGCAAAGTAATGCGGATTGACCGTGGTGGAAGCGCCTATGAATGCGACACGGATCGTTGAAGGGGGCCGGTTGAGGTCGATCTCCGGGCCGCGCCACCCGAACTTGTTCGTGACGAGGCTGCTCGGAAGGTTCGCGCCCCGAGGAAACCGGTAGCGGGGAAAGGGCGCTCCGGCCATCGAGGGGAACACGAAGACTTCGCGCAGACCGCCGCAGAATTCCCCATGCCTCTTCAACTGGTCCTTCACGTACTCCGGGTTCCATTCATAGATGGCTTCGAGCTCGTGGCCCGGATGGGCCCAGTATCGCTTCGCCATCTCCGGCTCCGATGGCCCGCGGCGGGAGAGCGCAGGGGGGTCGAGAAGGAACCAGCTTCGCTCCACGCCTTCCGCGAGCGCAATGGAGTCCAGGTGAAACAGGACCGATGCGGTCCTGGCGGGATCGGAGGGAGTCGTCCCGCAGCCGATGGTCGTTCCGGCGCCGGAGGTGGGGATCAACCTCAAACTGCTCCATCGGTAGCCATCAATCCATCGGAAGAAAGCTTCGGAGGCGACCAGGGCCGCGCCGCTCGATGCGAGCATCAGGACGACCGCACTGGCTTTCCGCCGCAGCCCGACCAGATTTGATGGTCGTGGAGCCGACGAACGGGTTCCAGGCATGGTCGGGGATCGTATGGAGATGCGTCCGAGAGTTCAAGCTGCTCCTTGAGCTGGGGCGAATGCGAGCAACCGGATCCACTGACGAACGCGTCCGCGACTCTGCATCGGCATGCGCACTCCGCTTCCGCAGCCGATCGGGCATCGGCATCCGCCGCCGCATCCGCAACCGTATCCGGGTCCGCATCGGCATCCGCAACCGCGTCGGCAACCGGAGCCGCTGCCGCACCCGTCATCCGCATCCTGATCCGCATCAACACCCCCTTCGAGCCTGACATCGCCGGCGCTACAATCTCCCGCCAGATTCGCCCCGCCCCCGTGGGCCGCTACCGGCACTGAAGGAGTCCTCGATGCCTCGATCGTGCTGTCTCCGCGGCATAGCTCCGGCTCTCCTCTTGTGCATCGCCGCGCGTCTGCGGGGGGCCGAAGCGGCGCCGGAGGACGCACAGCGAGCCTACTCCCCCACCATACTCCCCGCTTCCGACGAGCCGGTCCTCGCCATGCGGCGGTTCCGCGCGCCGGCCGGGTTCGAAGTCGACCTCGTGGCTGCGGAGCCGCACCTCGCCAACCCCGTCGCCTTCTGCACGGATGAGAAAGGGCGCATTTTCGTCGCCGAGACCTTCCGCCTCGACAAGGGCGTTACCGACAACCGCGAGCACATGGTCTGGCTCGACGACGACCTGGCCGCTCGGACTGTCGAGGACCGCGTGGTCATGTACCGAAAGCACCTCGGCGACGCTTTCCGGAGGTACGGCATCGAGCACGACCGGGTCCGCCTCCTCGAGGACTCCGATGGCGACGGCCGCGTCGACCGCGCGAGCGTCTTCGCCGATGGGTTCAACGACCCTGCCGACGGGATCGGCTCGGGCGTCCTCGCCCGCGCCGGGGATGTCTGGTACGCGTGCATCCCTCACCTCTGGAAACTTCGCGACGCGGACGGCGACGGCCGCGCCGAGTTCCGCCGCTCGCTCCAGCGGGGCTACGGAGTGCACGTGGCCTTCATCGGTCACGACCTCCACGGCCTCACGTTCGGGCCCGACGGAAAGCTTTACTTCTCAATCGGCGACCGCGGATTCAACGTCGAGACCGAGGGGCGGCGCGTCGCGGTGATCGACACGGGATCGGTCCTGCGCTGCAATCCGGACGGCTCCGAGCTGGAGGTGTTCGCGACGGGCCTCAGGAACCCGCAGGAGCTGGCCTTCGACCGCTTCGGGAACCTCTTCACGGGCGAGAACAACTGCGACCACGGCGACGGCGCCCGCTGGGTCCACATCGTGGAGGGAGGGGACAGCGGATGGCGCATCGGCTACCAGTATCTGCCCGTTCCGCGCAATCCCTGGTTCGCCGAGCGGCTGTGGGTGCCGCAGTTCGATGGGCAGCCCGCGTACATCGTGCCTCCCATCGCGAACGTCGCCGATGGCCCTTCGGGCCTCGCGGTCGATCCGGGCACGGCTTTCCCGGAGAAGTACCGCCACCGCTTCTTCCTCTGCGATTTCCGCGGCGACAGCGCCCGGAGCGGCATCCTGGCCCTCGACGTCGAGCCGCGAGGGGCTTCGTTCGCGCTGAAATTCGAGGAGAGGTTCCTCTGGGGCGTCCTCGCCACCGACTGCGCCTTCGCCCCCGACGGCAGTCTCCTCCTGACGGACTGGGTCGAAGGCTGGTCGGCGCTCGGCCGCGGCCGCATCTACCGAGTCCGCTCTCCGGAGACGGAGAAGGACTCGAGAACGGCCGAGGTGAAGCGGTTCATCTCCGAAGGGATGGGGGCCCGCACGCCCGAAGAGCTGCGGAAGCTGCTCGGCCACGCGGACCGCCGCGTGCGCCAGGGAGCGCAGTTCGCGCTCGCGGAGCGCGGAACGGGCGCGGTCCACATCCTTGCGGCGGAGGCCCTCCATGGGGAACAAGTTCTCGGGCGCATCCACGCGCTCTGGGGACTCGGCCAGGTCGCGCGGCACGATCCGAAGGCGATCGCGCTCATCGCCGGCCTCATGGACGACGCCGAAGCCGAGATGCGCGGGCAGGCGGCCAAGGTCGCGGGCGACCTCAGGGCCGCCGGCGCGGTCGACCGGCTGATCGGCCTCCTCGGCGATCCAAGCCCGCGAACGCGCTTCTTCGCTGCCATCGCGCTCGGGAGGATCGGGCCTGCGGTAGCACAAACGGAAACGGCGCTCGATCCGCTGCTCAAGCTGCTTGCTGAGAACGGCGACCGCGACCCGTATCTCCGCCACGCCGCCGTCATGGGGCTCGCAGGCCTCAAAGACACCGAGAAGCTCCTCGCGCGCGCAGCCGGTGCGCCGCAGGCCGTGCGCCGGGGGCTTCTCCTCGCGCTGAGGCGCCTCGAGGCGGTCGAGGTCGCCCGTTTTCTCGACGATCCGGACCCTTCGCTCGTCCTCGAGGCCGCTCGAGCGATCTACGACGTGCCGATCCCGGCCGCAATGGGAAAGCTGGCGGCGCTCGATCCGCCCATGGCGGCTCCCGAGCCGCTCCTGCGGCGCGTCATCAACGGGTGCCGCCACATCGGCGGCGCCCGAGAGGCCGCCAGCCTCGCCGCCATCGCCGCGCGGCCTTCGGCGCCGTTTGCGGTGCGGATCGAGTGCATCGAAATCCTCGCCGAGTGGTCCCGCCCGGCGGGCCGCGACCGCGTGATGGGGAACTGGCGGCCGCTTCCTCCGAGGGCCGACGGGCTCGCGAAGGCGGCGCTTGTTCCCCACTGGCCTGCGCTCCTCGCCGATCCGGCCTCGGAGGTCGTCCTCGCGGCGCAGGAGCTTGGCGCGAGCCTCGGAGCCCGCGAGGCGGTCCCGATCCTGCGGCGGACCGCCGCCGGTCCCGGCGCGGCGCCCGACACTCGCGCCGGAGCGTTGCGGGCGCTCGACCGCCTCGGCGCCGAGGACCTCCAGCAGATCGTCGACGCCGCCCTCTCGGCAGGCTCCGCTCCGGAGGCCGGCCAGCCCGTGCGCCTCGAGGCGCTCCGGATCCAGGCCCGGATCGATCCCTCGCGCGCCGTCGAGCGAATCGAGGAGTTCCTCGAGTCTCGCAGCGCTACCGAGCGCCGCGGGGCGTTCTCGATCCTCGGCTCGCTGGAAGGAACCAGGGCGGACGGGATCCTCTCGCTCTGGCTGGATCTCCTCATCGAGGGACACGTGCCGCTGGATGTGCAGCACGACCTTCTGGAAGCCGCCGGGCGCCGGTCGGCGGCCGAGGTCCGCGGGAGGATCGCGCGCTTCGAGGCGCAGCGGCCCGCGGAGCCTCCTGCCGCACGCCACCGCGAACTGACCCAGGGCGGAGACGCGGCGCGCGGCCGAAAGCTCTTCTACGAGCGCGCAGAGCTGAGTTGCATCCGATGCCACCGGATCGGAGGCGACGACGAGCGCGTGGGGCCCGACCTCGCCGGCGTCGGCACGCGCCGGAGCCGCGAATACCTCCTCGAGTCGCTCATCGACCCGAACCGCGAGATCGCGCAGGGATTCGAGACGGTCACGCTGGTCCTCAAGAGCGGCGAGATCGTCTCGGGCGTCCTGGGTGAGGAAGATGAGAAGGCGATCCGGCTCATCTCGCCCGAGGGGGTCGTCTCCGCCTTCGCCAAGGATCGCATCCGCAGCCGCGACCGCGGGCCATCGGCCATGCCCGAGGAGATCATTAAGCCGCTCGGCCGCGGAGACCTGAGGGACCTCGTGGAGTTCCTGGCGGGGTTGCGGTAGCGATCTACGTCAGGCTCCTAGTTCGAGTTTTGCCATTTTCGACGAGCCCCATTTTCGACGAGCCCCATTTTCCACGAGCCCCATTTTCCACGAGCCACGAAGCGCCGTGATCGCTGGGCACTCCCGGAGCGCGGCCTGCCTCCGCCGGGCGACGCACGTCGAGCGGGCCCGGCATCGGGAATACCGCGATCCACGGCCAGGGCGCCCGCGCACGAAGCTTCGCGGTCACCCCGCGCAGCCGTACAATGGCGCCGCGCAGCCCTGCAATCGGCCCGCGTAGCCCTACAATGGCGCCGCGCAGCCTTGCAATCTACCCGCGCAAGGCTGTAATGGCCCCGCGCAGCCCTACAATCGGCCCGCGCAGGGCTGCAATGGCAGCGCGCAGCCTTGCAATGGCCCCGCGCAGGGCTGCAATGGCAGTCCGCAGTCCTGCAATCGGCCCGCGCAGCCCTGCAATCGGCCCGCGCAGCCTTGCAACGGCCCCGCGCAGTCCTACAATGGCCGCACGCAGAACAACAATGGCAGTCCGCAGCCCTGCAATTGCCTCGGGCAACGCTGCAATTGCCGCACGCAGCGCTGCAACTGCCTCACGCAGCCCTGCAATTGCGGTGCGCAGCCGTACTTGAGACGAAGCACCGCGCAAATGACCCCGGGTAGCCAAGAAACGGCCCCGCTAAAGAGCCTCTAACGAAATGAGCCACCAACCGCGTTGCGAGCGCCGAGGGTTTGCTCCGAGCAGTGCGCAGGAGCAATCGGCCGGAGGGGAGCGGCGACCAATGCGGAGCCGCGGACCGCCGGAGCAGCCCTCGCCGCTCCTAGACGTCGCGGCTCACCCGCGACAGCGGGCGGCTGCGAGGCCGGCCTGGAGGGTTTGCTCCGAGCAGTGCGCAGGAGCAAACGGTCGGAGGAGGCGGGCACCGCGAAGCGGTCGCCTCCGAGACGTGCCCGGAGGCGGCCGCGGAGCGGCCGACCGGAGGGGAGCG
>Ga0187893_10002705_pt1 | contig 38183 bp, 38 predicted proteins | sample MA1701074metaG_FD_139574 | JGI IMG/M metagenome (GOLD analysis project Ga0187893, IMG submission 139574) | White microbial mat communities from a basaltic lava cave in the Kipuka Kanohina Cave System on the Island of Hawaii, USA - MA170107-4 metaG ... | reverse complement strand
CGCCCGCGGTCGCCGGCGTGCTGTGGGCGTTCCTGTTCGCGCCTTCGATCGGCATCGTGTCCTACGTCCTCAAGGGCTGGGGAATCAACTGGAACTGGATCCTGGACGGCGACCAGGCGATGCTGCTGATCGTCGTCGCGTCGGTGTGGAAGCAGATTTCCTACAACTTCCTCTTTTTCCTCGCCGGCCTGCAGTCGATCCCGAAATCGCTCATCGAGGCGGCCGCGATCGACGGCGCCGGGCCGCTGCGCCGCTTCTGGACCATCGTCTTTCCGCTGCTCTCGCCGACCACGTTCTTCCTGCTGGTGGTCAATTGCGTGTACGCGTTCTTCGATACCTTCGGCGTGATCGACGCTACGACCCAGGGCGGTCCCGCGCAGACGACCCAGATCCTGGTCTACAAGGTGTATCACGACGGCGTCAAGGCGGCCGACCTCGGCAGTTCCAACGCGCAGTCGGTGATCCTGATGCTCATCGTCATTGCGCTGACCGTAGCGCAGTTCCGTTTCGTCGAGAAGAAGGTCCAGTACTAAAAGGAAAATCCGTGGTCGAGAATCGTCCCTGGGTTACGTTCTTCTCGCATGCGGTGCTGATCCTCGGCGTGCTGGCGGTGGCGTTTCCGCTCTACGTCACCTTCATCGCCTCGACGCTGAGCCTCGAGCAGATCATGCAGGTGCCGATGCAGCTCACGCCCGGCGACCGTTTCGTCGAGAACTACGCGCAGGTGCTGTCGGCGGGCTCCACCAAGGGCTCCAAGGCGGCGGCTTCGCAGATGCTGATCAACAGCACGGTGATGGCGTTCGTGATTCCGCTCGGCAAGATGGCGATCTCGATCATCTCCGCGTTCGCGATCGTCTACTTCCGTTTTCCCGGGCGCATGTTCGTCTTCTGGATGATCTTCATCACGCTGATGCTGCCGGTGGAGGTGCGCATCATCCCGACCCTGCAGGTGATCACCGACCTGAAGCTGAACAACACCTACGCCGGGCTCACGATTCCGCTGATCGCCTCGGCCACCGCGACCTTCCTGTTCCGCCAGTTCTTCATGACCATTCCGGACGAGCTCGCCGAGGCCGCGCGCGTGGACGGCGCCTCGCCGATGCGTTTTTTCATCGACGTGCTGCTGCCGCTGTCGAAGACCACCATGGCAGCCCTGTTCGTGATCCAGTTCATCTACGGCTGGAACCAGTACCTCTGGCCGCTGCTCGTGGCCACCGACGAATCCATGTACACCACCGTGATCGGCATCAAGCGCATGATCGTCGGCAGCGATTCGGCGAACGAATGGAACCTGATCATGGCCACCGCAATCCTGGCGATGCTGCCGCCCGCGCTGGTGGTCATGGTGATGCAGAAATGGTTCGTGAAGGGCCTCGTGGAGACTGAAAAATAATGGCCGCCGTATCGCTGCGGGACGTACGCAAGAGCTACACGCCGGAGCTGCAGGTGATCCACGGCGTCAACATGGAGATCAAGGACGGCGAATTCATCGTCATCCTCGGGCCCTCGGGCTGCGGCAAATCTACTCTGCTGCGCATGGTCGCCGGGCTGGAGACCATCACCTCTGGCGAGATCGTGATTGGCGACCGCGTGGTCAACAACCTGGAGCCCAAGGACCGCGACATCGCGATGGTGTTCCAGAACTACGCGCTCTATCCGCACATGAGCGTGTACGACAACATGGCTTATGGTTTGCGTATCAGGGGACTTTCACAAAATGAAATCTCTGAGAGAGTAAACAAAGCGGCTGCAATTCTTGAATTGAAAAGATTTCTGGACCGAAAGCCGCGGGCATTGTCGGGCGGCCAGCGCCAGCGCGTCGCCATGGGCCGGGCCATCGTGCGCGAGCCGCAGGTGTTCCTGTTCGACGAGCCGCTGTCGAACCTGGATGCGAAGCTGCGCGTGCAGATGCGCGGCGAGCTGCAATCGCTGCACCGGCGCCTCGGCACCACGAGCCTCTTCGTCACCCACGACCAGGTGGAGGCGATGACGCTCGCGCAGCGCATGATCGTGATGAACGCCGGGAACGCCGAGCAGATCGGCGCGCCGCTCGAGGTGTATGCGAAGCCGGCGACGACCTTTGTTGCCGGCTTCATCGGCTCGCCGCCGATGAACCTGATGCCGAAGGACGGCAAGCTTCTCGGCGTGCGCCCGGAGCACCTCGAGCCCTGCGCCGCATCCGAGGCCATGATCACGATCGACGTCGACCTGATCGAGCCGCTCGGCGCCGACATCATCGTCTACGGGCATGAAGTAAAACCCGGAGGTGACCCGTCCAGCGCGCGGGTGGCGGCGCGCCTGCCGGCGGACGCGAAGGCGCAGGCGGGCAAGCTCCCGGTGCGCTACGACCGCGCCAACGAGCACTGGTTCGACCCGCAGAGCGGCAAGAGGATCGACGCGTGAGAGGCTGGCTGGCCGCCGTTCTCGCGGTCGTTGTCCCGGCCGCGCTCGCGCTCGACCTGCAGGGCCATCGCGGCGTGCGTGGACTGCTGCCGGAGAACACGCTGCCTTCGTTCCAGCGCGCCTTGGAGCTTGGCGTCACGACGATCGAAACGGATATCGCAGTCACCAGCGACGGCGTGCTCGTCATCTCCCACGACCCACTGCTGAATCCGGACCTCACCCGCGACGCTGCAGGCCGGTTCATCGAACAGAAGGGCCCGGCTATCCACTCCATGACCTGGGTGCAGCTGCAGGCCTACGATGTCGGGCGCCTGAAGCCCGGCACCGACTATACGCGCCAGTTTCCGGACCAGGTGCCCGTCGACGGCACTCGCATTCCGCGCCTTGCCGACCTGTTCGATCTGGTGAAGCGCTCGGGCGACGAGAAGGTGAAATTTGCTCTCGAGACGAAGCTGGTGCCGGACAAGCCAAGCGAGACGCCGCTGCCCGAACCGTTTGCGCGTGCACTCGTGGATGAAATCCGCAAAGCGGGTATGGCATCGCGATCGCAGATCCTTTCATTTGACTGGCGCACTCTGCAGGTGGTGCAGAAGATCGCGCCTGAAATCGCCACGGTCTATCTCACGATCCAGCGGAATTTCGACAATATCGGTGCCAATCGGCCGGAAGGATCGCGCTGGACGGCCGGCTTCCAGTTCCGTGAGCACGGCTCGGTGCCGAAAATGATCAAGGCGGCCGGCGGCAGCCACTGGTCGGCGTTTCACGGCGATCTCGATGCGCAGAAGGTGAAGGAAGCGCAGGCGCTTGGCCTCAAGGTCCTGGCCTGGACCGTCAACGAGCCCGCAGTCATGGCGCGCGTACTCGACTACGGCGTCGATGGCCTCATCACTGATCGCGCCGATCTCGTGCGCAAGCTGCTCGAAGCGCGTGGCATCCGCTGGCGCTAGGCATGCGCTTCAGCGCCGGGCAGCTGCGCAAGGGCATGAAATGGTGGCCGCCGTTTCTCGGCGCGGGCATCCGCGTCGCAAGCTTTGCGGACGACTTTCGCGAGGCGGTGGTGGAACTGAAGCTCGGGCGCCTGAACCGCAACGCGGTTGGCACGCATTTCGGCGGCAGCCTGTACGCCATGACAGACCCGTTCTTCGCCATCATGCTCATGCATAACCTGGGCGACCGGTACCTGGTCTGGGACAAGTCCGGGTCGATCGAGTATGTGGCGCCGGGGCGCGGCGTGGTGCATGCGCGCTTCTTGCTGTCTGAAGCGCGGCTCGCCGAGATTCGCGCCCAGGCCGAAGGAGGCGACAAGGTGCTGCCCGAATTCCAGGTTGAAGTGCGCCACAAGGGCGACGACTCGCTGGTCGCGCTGGTGCGCAAGACGCTCTACGTGCGGCTCAAGCCGAGGCACAGATGAGCTGGCCGTATCCGAAAATCGTGGCGCACCGCGGCGGCGGCGCGCTTGCGCCGGAAAACACGCTGGGCGCGATCCGCCTCGGCGCCTCGATGGGCTTCAAGGGCGTGGAGTTCGACGTCATGCTCGCCGGCGACGGCACGCCGGTCGTCATCCACGATGAAACCGTGGACCGCACCACGGACGGCAAGGGCGAAGTATCAAAGATGAGTTACGCTGAGCTTGCCGGCTTTTCCATCGACAAAACAGAAAAAATACCGCGCTACGAAGACGTCGTCCGGCTCTGCCGTGAACTGGATATCTGGGCCAATGTCGAGATTAAGCCCGCCAGGGGGCACGAGCTGGCGACCGGGGACGCGGTTGCGCGCATGACGCGCGAGCTCTGGAAGGGCGCGCCAGTGGCGCCGCTGCTATCGTCGTTCTCGCCCGTTGCGCTGGCGGCGGCGCAGGAAGCCGCGCCTGAATTGCCGCGGGGCGGCCTGTGCGACAAGTTGCCCGAAGGCTGGCGCAGCATCCTGAAGCAGCTCGGCTGCACGGCAGTGCACTGCAACTACAAATCGCTGGATGGCAAACTGGCTGCCGACATCCACGAGGCCGGCTACGCGATCCTGCTTTGGACCGTGAACGATCCGGACATCGCGCGCCGGATGCTTGCCTTCGGCGCCGATTGCCTTGTCACCGACGCGCTGGACCGGATCGGCCCCGGCTTCAAGTAACGGGGTGTTACATCTGAACGGTAGTCCCGGCGGACCTTGGCGCGTTATTCGCGCTGCAGCACATCCACTCCAACGGGAAAAAGAGGGCCATAACATGAAAAGCGTGAAAATTGTCACAGCCGCCGTGATCGCTGCATCTGCGTTTCCTGTGTTCGCGCAGACCACCAGTACGCCGCGCATCGACCAGCGCCAGGCGAATCAGCAGCAGCGCATCGACCAGGGCGTGAAATCGGGCCAGCTCAACCAGAAGGAAGCGGCGCGGCTGGAAAAAGGCCAGGCGCGCGTGCAGAAGATGGAAGACAAGGCGGTCGCGGATGGCAAGGTCACCGCCAAGGAGCGCCGGCGCATCGAGGCCGCGCAGGACAAGCAGAGTCGCAGGATCGCGCGCGAGAAGCACGACAAGCAGACCGCGAAGAAGTAGGTCCTACACGCAGCGCGCGCCGTCGACTTCGATGCAGCTGCCGCTCACCAGCGCGGCTTCGTCGGAGGCGAGGTAGAGGCAGGCATTGGCGACATCCAGCGGGGTGGAAAACCGCCCCAGCGGGATCGAGGCGAGGAACGCGGCCCGCGCTTCGTCGGTGATCGCGCCGCCGGCGAATTCCGCCGACAAGGCGGTCTCGGGGCTGAATACTGGGTTCACGCAATTGACGCGCACCTTGTCCGGGCCGAATTCGGCCGCCATGGATTTGCTCATGAGGATCACCGCGCCCTTGGAGCTGTTGTAAACCGTGAGACCCGGACGCGGGCGCAGGCCGGCGGTGGAGGCGATGTTGACGAAGCAACCGCTGCCCTGCTTGCGGAAGGCCGGCAGGACATGGATCGCCGAGAGGTAGATGCTCTTCACGTTGACGGCGTAGACCTTGTCGAATTCTGCTTCGCTGACGTCGACATAGGGCTTGCGGCGATGGGTCCAGCCGGCGTTGTTGACGACGATATTCACGTTGGCGGCTGCGGCGACCAGGCGCGCCCAATCGGCGCCGCGGGTGACATCGGCCTGAACAAACGGCGCATTGAGATCCCTGGCGATTTTCCTGCCGTTCTTCTCGTCAATATCGACGACGAATACCTTGGCGCCTTCCTCGACGAAGCGCTTGGCGATGCCCGCGCCGAAGCCGCTGCCCGCGCCCGTGACGATCGCGACCTTGCTCTTGAGTCTCATGCAATGCTCCCTGAAATTTTCTGGCGAGGAAACAACAATTATAGGTTCAGGCCTTGAAGGGCGAGTGCTCGTTCAACTCGTTGACGTAGCGCGTGATGCCGGCGCCCTCGCGCTTGAGGTAATCCTCGACCGCCCCGGCAAAGGCCGGGTGCGCGAGCCAGTGCGCCGAGTGCGTCTCGACCGGCATCAGGCCGCGATAAAGCTTGTGCTCGCCCTGCGCGCCGCCCTCGAAGAACTGCAGGCGCTCGGCGATCGCGAATTCGATCGCCTGGTAGTAGCAGCATTCGAAATGCAGCAGCGGGATGTGCTCGGCCGCGCCCCAGTACCTGCCGAAGAGCCTGCCGCCGGCGACAATGTTCAGAGTTGCCGCCACCGGCCTGCCGGCGCGCTCGGCAAGAATCATGAGGCAGTGCCGCGGCAGCGTCGCGCCGAGGCGGCGGAAAAACTCCAGGTTGAGGTAGGGGCTGGAGCGATGCGCGGCGTAGGTGCGCCGGTAGCAGCGCTCGAAGAATTCCCAATGGCGGGCTTCGATTTCAGAGCCTCGCAGCCAGCGGCAGCTGACGCCCGCGTCCCGCACGCGGCGCCGCTCCTGGCGGATGTTCTTGCGCCGGCGGCGCGTCATATTGGAGAGGAAATCGTCGAAGTCGGCATAGCCTTCGCCGGGCGCGTTTTCCCAGTGAAACTGGACCGTGCGCCGCATCAGCATGCCGGCTTCCTTGAGCAGGCGGGCTTCGGCAGCCGGCGGGAACAGCACATGCAGCGACGATGCCTTGCCGGCCAGTTCAAGCGCCGCGGCGACCAGCGCCTTGCGATCGCCATCGTTCACCGCCAGCAGCCGCGGCCCGGTCACGGGCGTGAACGGGACGGCGCTCAGCAGCTTGGGGTAATACTGCAGGCCGTGGCGATGGTAGGCGTCGGCCCAGGCCCAGTCGAACACGTATTCGCCGTAGGAGTGCGATTTCAGGAACAGCGGCATTGCGCCGGCGAGCTGGTTGTCTTTTTCCAGCAGCAGGATCTGCGGCCGCCAGCCGGTGCGCGCGCTCGCGCAGCCCGTATCGATCAGGGCCGAGAGGAACTCATGGCTGAGGAACGGCTCGCCCGGTGCGAGGGCGTTCCAGGCCGCTGCGGGCACGCCGGCGAGGGATTCCACCACGCGGATGTGTTCCTTTCCCGCGCGAAGGCGTTCCATTGCCATACGGGCATTATAGAATTACAGGCAACGGCCAGATTTCCTGGAGGAGAGCGCGATGAAGAAGATCGAAGCGATCGTAAAGCCTTTCAAGCTCGACGAAGTGCGCGAGGCGCTCTCCGAGGTCGGTGTCACCGGCCTGACGGTGACCGAGGTGAAGGGATTCGGCCGGCAGAAGGGCCATACCGAGCTCTACCGCGGCGCCGAATACGTGGTCGATTTCCTTCCCAAGGTGAAAATCGAGGTGGTCGTCACCGACGGCCAGCTCGAGCAGGCGATTGAGGCGATCGTGAAGTCCGCGCGCACCGGAAAAATCGGCGACGGCAAGATTTTCGTCACCGCGGTATCGCACGTGGTGCGTATCCGCACCGGCGAGACCAACGAGTCCGCGGTTTAACGTCTGGCTTTTAGAAGTACCAATAGCGCCCCGCTGCCGCCTTCGTTTGCGGGCGCCTGGCAATAGGCCAGCACTTCGTCGCGCTGCGGCAGCCATCTCGCGAGCTTGGCCTTGAGAATGCCGAGGCCCTTGCCGTGCACGATGCGCACGCAGCGCCGGCCGCGCGCCAGGCAGTGGTTTAGGAAGTCGACCATGAGCGCGGCCGCCTGGTCGCGATTCAGGCCGTGCAGGTCGATGCCGTCCTGGATCGCCCAGTGGCCGCGGCGCAGCTTGCGCAGCGTTTCGCGCGCCATGCCGTCGCGCAGGTAGCTGAGTTCTTCGCCCGTTTCGAGCGCCTCCTCGAGCGAGAGCGGGCCGCGCAGGCTCTCGGCGAGCGCCGCGGCCTCGTCGCGCCGATGCTGGTGCGGCACCGGCGCCGGCGCGGGACTTTTCAGTGCAACGCGCTTCGGGCGCCTGAGAGGCTTGACGTCCGAGACGGCCCGGCGAAATTCAGCCGAGGCCATCGAGAAATTTCTCCGCGTCGAGCGCGGCCATGCAGCCGGTGCCGGCGCTGGTCACCGCCTGCCGGTAGACGTGATCCTGAACGTCGCCCGCGGCGAACACGCCCGGAACGCTGGTCGCGGTGGCGCCCCCCTCGCGGCCCCCGCGGGTGACGATGTAGCCGTTCTCCATGTCCAGGTGTCCGGCGAAGAGCTGCGTATTCGGCGTGTGCCCGATGGCGATGAACAGGCCCTTCAGTTCGAGGGTCTTATTCTTGCCGGTTTTTACATTCAGGATTCGAATTCCGGTAACTCCGCTCTTGTCGCCGAGCACTTCGTCCAGCGTCGAATCGAGCTCGAGGGTGATCTTGCCCTCGGCGACGCGCTTCATGAGCTTGTCGATCATGATTTTCTCGGCGCGGAACCTGTCGCGCCGGTGCACCAGCGTCACCTTGGCGCAGATGTTGGCGAGGAACAGCGCTTCCTCGACCGCGGTGTTGCCGCCGCCGATGATGGCGACCACCTGGTTCTTGAAGAAAAAGCCGTCGCAGGTGGCGCAGGCCGAAACGCCGCGGCCCATGAATTGCTGCTCGCTCGGCAGACCGAGATATTTCGCCGTGGCGCCGGTCGCGATGACCAGCGCATCGCAGCTGTAGCTGCCCGCGTCGCCTTCGAGGACGAAGGGGCGCTGCGCGAACCGCACGCTGTGGACCTGGTCGTGAATGATCTCCGTCTCGAAGCGTTCGGCATGCTTCAGGAAGCGCGCCATCAGGTCCGGGCCCTGCACGCCGGCGTCGTCGGCGGGCCAGTTGTCGACGTCGGTGGTGGTCATGAGCTGGCCGCCCGGCGCGATACCGGCCAGCAGCACGGGTTTCAGATTGGCGCGCGCGGCATACACGGCGGCGCTGTAGCCGGCGGGCCCTGATCCGAGGATCAGCAGTTTGCTGTGACGGGAATTGGTCCCCATGTCGAAGTGCCGGTCGGTGCTGCGGGATCGAAGGACGGGCATTATACGGCCCGGGCTTTGCAACGGGTTCTGCTACCATAGAGCGGTTCAAATGACGAACGAATCGAAAGGCAGGATGGCAGGCGCAGCGACCACGGTCTCGACCACGATATTGAAGACGGTGCCGCTGTTCGCGTCCTTCCCCGAGGAGCAGTTGCGGACCCTGGTGTCCGTCGTCACGCGCCGCAGCGCGCCGCGCGCATCCGTCATCATGGCCGCGGGCGACCCGATCGATTCCCTCTATATCGTGATTTCCGGCCGCCTCAAGGTAATGATGGGCGACGCCGAGGGCAAGGAAGTGATTCTGAGCCTGATCGGCGCGGGCGAGTTTTTCGGCGAAATGGGCCTCATCGACGACAGCCCGCGCTCGGCGAGCGTGGTCACGATCGAGCCTTGCGAGCTGCTTTCGGTCACCAAGCGCGATTTCAAGAACTGCCTGGCCGGGAATTTCGAGATGTCGATGACCGTGATGCGCGGCCTGGTGCGGCGCCTGCGCGAGGCCGACCGCAAGATCGGCAGCCTCGCGCTGCTCGACGTCTACGGCCGCGTCGCCCGCCTGCTGCTCGACATGTCCGAGGAAGTCAACGGACAGAAAACGGTGACCAAGCGCCTGCCCAAGCAGGACATCGCCAAGATGATCGGCGCCTCGCGCGAGATGGTGAGCCGGGTGATGAAGGACCTGCAGATGGGTGGCTACATCGAAGTGCGGGGATCCACCATCGTGCTGCGCGACACCATCCTGCTGCCGCACTGATTTGCCGGCCGTAGGCGTAGCCATGGCTGCGGCACAGAAATCCCGGGGCGGCGCACCTCTGCCGGCGAAACTCGCCGGGCTCCTGCGCGAAGCCAGGTGGCTGGTGCTGGTCGCCGCAGCCGGCTACCTGCTGCTGATCCTGCTGACCTTTCAAGTGAGCGACCCGGGCTTTACGCGCAGCGCCACCGCCGCGGTGGTGCAGAACGCCGGCGGCCGCGTCGGCGCGATGCTGTCGGATTTCATGCTCATGCTGTTCGGCTGGTCGGCATTCTGGTGGGTGGTGTTGTGCCTGCTGTTTGTCGTGCGCGGCTACTGGCGCATCGAGACCGACGAGAAGACGGAAACGCGGCAGCTGGTGCTTTCCATGGCGGGATTCGGACTGTTGCTGGTGGCGAGCGCGGCATTGGAATTCCTGCGCATGTCGAGATACGGTCAGGGGCTGCCGCAGGGGGCGGGAGGCATCATCGGCTTCGAACTGGGCCGGCTGCTGGGGAACCTGCTCGGCTTTGGCGCGACGCTGCTCACCCTGGCCGCGGTCGCCGCGGGTTTCAGCCTGTTCAGTGGAGTTTCATGGCTGCGCATCGCCGAAGTCACCGGTTTCCTGCTCGAAACCGCTTACGTGCTTGCGCGCGGCGCCCTGGAACGCCGTCGCGATGAAAAAATCGGCGTCCAGGCGCGCGTGGAGCGCGAAACGGTGGTGCAGGCCGGGAAAAAGCGCGAGGAGGATCACGCGCCAGTGGCCATCGCGCCGGCGCCGCTCGAGATCAAGCGCTCGGAGCGCGTGCAGAAGGAAAAGCAGGCCCCCTTGTTCGAGCACCTGCCCGACACGCCGCTGCCGCCGCTCAAGCTTCTTGACGAGCCGGCGAAGGAAACCGAGACCGTAAGCGCGGAGACGCTTGAATTCACCTCGCGCCTGATCGAGAAGAAGCTCTCGGATTTCGGCGTCGCCGTGAAGGTGCTCGCCGCGTATCCGGGCCCGGTGATCACGCGCTACGAAATCGAACCCGCCGTCGGCGTCAAGGGCAGCCAGATCGTGAACCTCATCAAGGATCTCGCGCGCGCCCTGTCGGTGGTCGCGATCCGCGTCGTCGAGACCATCCCGGGCAAATCCTGCATGGGCCTGGAGATCCCGAATCCGCACCGGCAGATGGTGCGCCTCACGGAGATCCTCGGCTCCGAGACCTACCACAGCTCGCACTCGGCGCTCGCGCTCGCGCTGGGTAAGGACATCGCGGGCAATCCGGTGGTGGCGGATCTCGCGCGCATGCCGCACCTGCTGGTCGCGGGCACCACCGGTTCGGGCAAGTCGGTCGCGATCAACGCCATGATCCTCTCGCTGCTCTACAAATCCGAGCCGAAGAATGTGCGCTTCATCCTCATCGACCCGAAGATGCTCGAGCTCTCGGTCTACCAGGACATCCCGCACCTGCTTGCGCCCGTCGTGACCGACATGAAGCAGGCGGCCAACGCGCTGCAATGGTGCGTAGCCGAAATGGACCGGCGCTACAAGCTCATGAGCTGGCTCGGCGTGCGCAATCTCTCGGGCTACAACCACAAGATCACCGATGCGCAGAAGCATGGCCGCAAGCTGGAGGACCCCGCGACGCTCGAATCGGGCAGTCCGCAGCCGTTGCAGGCGCTGCCGCTGGTGGTGGTGGTGATCGACGAACTCGCCGACCTGATGATGGTCTCGGGCAAGAAGGTCGAGGAGCTGATTGCGCGCCTCGCGCAGAAGGCGCGCGCCGCAGGCATCCACCTGATCCTCGCCACGCAGCGGCCTTCGGTGGACGTGATCACCGGCCTCATCAAGGCGAATATCCCGACCCGCATCGCCTTCCAGGTCGCATCCAAGATCGACTCGCGCACCATCCTCGACCAGTCCGGCGCGGATGCGCTGCTCGGTCAGGGCGACATGCTCTACCTGCCGGCCGGCACGGGCCTGCCGCAGCGCATCCACGGCGCCTTCGTCGCCGATCAGGAAGTGCACAAGGTGGTCGAGCACCTGAAGAGCCTCGCCAAACCCGAGTACCTCGAGGACGTGCTCGAACCCGCGCTGGCGGAAGACGGCGCGGCGGGCGCGAATGGCGAACCGACCGGGGAAAAGGACCCGCTCTACGACCAGGCGGTAGAGGTCGTGCTGCGCACGCGCCGTCCGTCGATCTCCCTCGTTCAGCGCCACCTGAGGATCGGCTACAACCGCGCAGCGCGCCTGATCGAGGACATGGAGCGCGCCGGCCTGGTGTCCTCGATGCAGAGCAACGGCAATCGCGAAGTCCTGGTGCCGGCAAAAGTGGAGTAGCTGGATGAAAAGCTCTCTTGCCGTCTTGTGCCTGTTCCTGTGCGTTCAAAATTCACATGCGGCGAGCCTGGAGCGCTTCCAGAGCTACCTGCGCACCACCCAGGCGGCGCGCGCCGACTTCCAGCAGAAGGTCTACGACAAGAGCGGCAAGGTGGTGCAGGAGTCCAATGGCAACTTTGCCCTCCTGCGCCCGGGCCGCTTCCGCTGGACCTACGTCAAGCCGCCGCAGGTCATCGTCGGCGACGGCGAGAGAGTATGGATCCACGACGCGGACCTGAACCAGGTGACGGTGCGGCGCGTTACGCGCGTGATCGGCGCCACGCCCGCGGCGCTGCTCGCGGGCGCATCCGACATCGACAAGGCGTTCGAACTTGTCGAGGGCGGAGAGAAGGAAGGCCTGCAGTGGCTCGAGGCAAAGCCGCGCGACAAGGAATCGGGCTTCGAGAGGGTGCGGCTTGGCATGTCCGCATCGGGCGTGGAGGCGATGGAGCTGGTGGACCACTTCGGCCAGACCACCGTGCTGCGCTTCTCCAACATCGTGCGCAATCCGCAGTTCGACCCCGGCACGTTCCGGTTCACGCCGCCCAAGGGGGCGGATGTTCTTGGGGAATGAACTGCAGGGGAATGATCTTTTCGGCAAGGTACGGCCGCTAGCGCCGCTCGCGGAGAAACTCAGGCCTTCCTCGCTCGACGAAGTCGTCGGGCAGAAGCACCTGCTCGGGCCGGGCAAGCCGCTGCGCATCGCGTTCGAATCCGGCCGGCCGCATTCCATGATCCTCTGGGGTCCGCCGGGGTCCGGCAAGACGACCCTCGCACGCCTGATGGCGCTCGCGTTCGAAGCGGAGTTCGTCGCGCTCTCCGCAGTACTTTCCGGCGTCAAGGACATCCGCGAGGCGGTGCAGGCCGCCGAACGCTCGCTCGCCGAGCGCGGGCGCAGGACGATCCTCTTCGTCGATGAGGTGCACCGCTTCAACAAAGCGCAGCAGGATTCCTTCCTGCCGTTCGTCGAAGGGGGCCTGTTTACGTTCGTCGGCGCGACCACCGAGAACCCGTCGTTCGAAGTGAATTCAGCGCTGCTTTCGAGGGCGACCGTCTACGTGCTGGAAAGCCTTGCCGATGCGGATCTTCTGACTTTGCTTGCAAAAACGGAAATTGAGCTGGATGAGAGTGCTCGCGCCCGCCTGATCGGCTTTGCCGACGGCGATGCGCGCCGGCTGCTGAACGCGGTTGAGATTCTGCAGAATGCAAAGCCTGCCGGCATCGTCGACGGCCGTTTCGTCGAAGACACGCTGGCGAAGAACCTGCGCCGCTTCGACAAGGGCGGCGAGCAGTTCTACGACCAGATCTCGGCCCTGCACAAGGCGGTGCGTGGTTCGGACGCCGATGCCTCGCTCTACTGGCTGGTGCGCATGCTCGATGGCGGCGCCGACCCGCTGTATCTCGCGCGGCGCGTCGTGCGCATGGCCGTGGAGGACGTCGGGCTCGCCGATCCGCGCGCCCTGCGCCTTGCCCTGGACGCGACCGAAACCTATGAACGCCTCGGCTCTCCCGAAGGCGAACTGGCGCTCGCCGAAGCAGTGCTCTACATGGCGGTAGCGGCGAAGTCGAACGCGGTCTACAACGCCTATAATGCGGCCCGCGCGTTCGTTGCCGCGGACGGCACGCGGCCGGTGCCGCTGCACATCCGCAATGCGCCCACGCGGCTGATGAAGGATCTGGGCTACGGCAAGGATTACCGCTACGCGCACGACGAGGCGGACGCCTTCGCCGCCGGAGAGGACTACTTTCCGGAGGGCATGCCGGCGGTGAGCTGGTACCACCCGACCGGGCGCGGCCTGGAGGGGAAAATAAAAGAAAAGCTGGAAGAATTGAGAAAGAGAAATTCCGAGGCCGAAAAAAAGCGCAAATGATCGACATCCAGTTGCTCAGGAACGACATCGATGCCGTTGCGCTGCGGCTGCTGTCTCGCGGCGGGTATCAGCTAGATATTCATCAATTCAAGAGTCTCGAAGCGAAAAGAAAACTCATTCAAACGACGACAGAAGAGTTCCAGGCGCAGCGCAATGCTGTTTCCAAGCAGATCGGGAACGCGAAGGCGAAGAAGGACGAAAAACTCGCCGCCGAGCTGCTTGCCCGGGCCGCCGGGTTCGGCGACAGGCTGAAGGAGCTCGAGACTGAAAACGATCGAGTGCAGGCGGAGTTGCGCGAGTTCGTCTCGGTGATTCCGAACCTCCTGCACGAAAGTGTCCCGGTCGGCAGCAAGCCGGAGGATTGCCGGCTGGAGCGCAGCTGGGGTGAACAGCGCAAATTCGATTTCGCGCCGAAGGACCATGTCGATATCGGCGCCGGGCTGGAGGGCATGGACTTCGACGCCGGCGCGAAGCTCGCTGGTGCCCGCTTCGTCGTGCTGAAGGCGCAGGTGGCGCGCCTGCATCGCGCACTGGCGCAATTCATGCTCGATACGCACGTCGCGGAGCATGGCTATACCGAGGTGTACACGCCCTACATGGTGACCAGCGCCTGCGCCGACGGCGTGACGAGCTTCGCCAAGTTCAAGGACGACCTCTTCAAGCTCGAGGGCCGCGACCTGTACCTGATTCCGACCGCCGAATCCTCGGTGACGAACTTCGTGCGCGACGCGATCGTGCCGCTGGAAAAGCTGCCGCTCAAATACGTCTGTCATTCGCCCTGTTTCCGCTCGGAAGCCGGCTCGGCGGGCAAGGATACGCGCGGCATGATCCGCAACCACCAGTTCGACAAGGTGGAGCTGGTCCAGATCGTCGAACCCTCGAAGTCCTACGCGGGTCACGAAGAACTTACCGCACACGCCGAGGCGATCCTGAAAAAACTCGAGTTGCCCTACCGGCTGGTAACGCTGTGCACCGGGGATACGGGCTTCGCATCGGCCAAGACCTACGACATCGAGGTCTGGCTGCCCGGGCAGCGGGCGTTCCGGGAAATTTCTTCCTGCTCCAATTTCGAGGCCTTCCAGGCGCGCCGCATGCAGGCGCGCTTCCGCAACGACAAGGGCAGGACCGAGCCGGTGCATACGCTGAACGGCTCGGGTCTGGCGGTGGGCCGCACGCTGATCGCGGTGCTCGAAAATTATCAGAACGCGGACGGGTCAGTAACCATTCCGCCGGCGCTTCGCTCTTACATGGGCGGCGCCGGGAAAATCAGTCGGGCCTGATAAAATTCGCCTCCCGCGGAGAGGTGGCAGAGTGGTCGATTGCGGCAGACTCGAAATCTGTTGTGCCCGCAAGGGTACCGGGGGTTCGAATCCCTCCCTCTCCGCCAGACAACGAGCGCCCCGAGTGGGGCGTTTTACTTGAGACGCCATGAACGCACCTGAGAACCAGTTCGATCCCGCATCTGCCCGCTTCGGCGCCTCGCGCTCGCAAAAGCGCCTCGAGGACGACCGCCTGCTCGTGGGCAAGGGCCTGTACAGCGACGACCGCAACCTGCCGGGCCAGGTCTGGATGGCGGTTCTGCGCTCGCCGCACGCACATGCGCGCATGAAGGCCATCGACACAACGCAGGCGCGCCGGGCCGGCGGCGTGATCGCGGTGTACACCGCCGCCGATCTCAAGGCCGACGGTCTGGGCCATATTCCGTTTCCACCCCTCTTCAAGCGGCCCGATGGCGAGCCGATGGCTGCGCCGCCGCGCACGCTGCTCGCCGACGGCGTCGCGATGTACGCCGGCCACCCGGTCGCCGCCGTCATCGCCGAAACCCGCATCCAGGCGCAGGACGCGGCCGAACTGGTCGCAATCGAATACGAGGAATTGCCCAGCGTGATCGGGCCGGCGAAAGCGATCGCGCCCGGTGCGCCGCAGATCTGGAAGGACGCGCCGGGCAACATTTCGGCGCAGGTGCGTTACGGCGATGCCGCCGCAGTGGCCCAGGCGATGGCTGGTGCGGCGCACGTGACCGAACTCGCGCTGCACAACCAGCGTGTCTCGGCGATGCCGCTCGAGCCGCGCTGCGCGATCGCGCAGTACGCGGGCGATCGCTGGACGCTCTACACGCAGACGCAGCAGCCGAGCGGCACACGCGAATCGCTCGCGACCGTGTTCAAGGCAAGACAGGAACAGTTCCGCGTCGTCGTGGGCGACCTCGGCGGCGGCTTCGGCATGAAGACCGGCCTTTACCCCGAAGACGCGCTCGCCTGCTACGCGGCGCGCAAGCTCGCGCGGCCGGTGAAGTGGCGCGGCGAGCGCAGCGAGGAGTTCCTCGCCGCGCACATGGGGCGCGACCAGCACTTCAAGGCCTGGCTCGCGCTCGATGCCGCGGGCAAGCTGCTCGCGCTCAAGATGGAAACGCTGGGCGATTTCGGTGCCGTGCCGGTCGGTTCGACGGCGATAATTCCGCTCTGGCTCGGGCCGAAGGTGCTGACCTCGGTCTACCACGTGCCGGCGGTGGACTATCTCATCCGCGGCGTTCTTACCAACACCATGGCAACGGGCGCCTACCGCGGCGCCGGGCGCCCGGAAGCGAACTTCCTCATGGAGCGCCTGCTCGACAAGGCCGCGCGCGAACTGAAGCTCGACCCGGCGGAGATCCGGCGACGCAACTTCATCGCGCCCGACGCCTTCCCGTACCAGACGCATCTCGGCGACACCTACGACGTGGGCGAATTCAAGAAGATTCTCGACCGGCTTCTCGCCTTTGCCGACTGGAATGGTTTCGAAAGAAGAAAACAGATCTCCAGACAGAACGGCAAGCTGCGCGGCCGCGGCCTCGCCTCGTATCTGGAATGGACCGGCGCGCTGCCTACCGAAACGGTGGACATCGAGGTCACGGCCGACGGCACGGTGACGGTGTTCTCGGGGACCATGGCGATGGGGCAGGGGCTGGAGACGAGCTACACCCAGCTCGTTGCCGAAGTACTGGGGATTGCCTTCGAGAAGATAAAAATCGTGCAGGGCGACACGGACCGCGCGAACGGCGTCGGCAGCGTGGGTTCGCGCTCGGCCTTCGTCGGCGGTTCGGCCGTCGTTGCGGCGGGCCACAAGGTCGTCGCGCGGGGCAAGGAGCTTGCCGCCGAAGCGCTCGAGGCCGCGGCACGCGATATCGAATACCGTGGCGGGCGCTTCGCCATCGGCGGCACCGACCGCTCGATCGGCCTCGCCGAGCTCGCGGGCAGGCAGCCGCAGAAACTGATTCGCGTCTCGGCGACGCAGACGCCGTCGGCGCCCTCGTGGCCGAACGGCGCACAGGCGATCGAGGTGGAAATCGATCCCGACACCGGCATCGTGGCGCTGGCGAAGATCACAAGCGTCGACGACATCGGCCGCATCATCAACCGCAGCATCGTCGAAGGGCAGGTGCAGGGCGGCATCGCGCAGGGCGCCGGGCAGGCGCTCTGGGAGCAGGTGGTCTATGACGCCGGGAGCGGCCAGCTACTCACCGGATCGCTCATGGACTACTGCGTGCCGCGCGCCGACCAGTTTCCGGCCATGGCGAACGAGTTCGTCGAGAGCGTGCCCTGCACCACCAACCTGCTCGGGGTCAAGGGCGTGGGCGAGCTGGGGACGATCGGCGCCACGCCGGCGACGGTGCACGCGGTGCTCGATGCGCTCGCCGATCGCGGCGTCAAGCACATTGAAATGCCATGCACACCGGAACGCGTCTGGCGGGCGTTGAGGAAGCAAGCGTAGAGGACCGCAAGCTCCGCCTGCTCGCGCTGGCGGTGCTGTGCTCGCTGCTCCTGCACGCGCTGATCCTGCTGTTTCTCGCCAGCCTGCGGGAATTCAGCCAGGCGCGCAGCGTGCCGCCGCCGCTCACCGCGCGGCTCGCGAAAACAAAGCCGCCGCCGGAACCCCCCGTTGTCGCGCCGCCGCCGCAGCTGCCGGTGACGCGGCCAGTGCCCAACCTGAAACCGCAGGCGCAGCCGGCGCCCGCGCCGCCGGTTCCGCAAACGCCGACGCCGATGCTCAGCGTCGAACCCTCGAACCAGGCCGCGGAGCCCGCCCTGGTCGTGCCGCCCGCGCCTGCGCCGCCCGTGGCGCGGGTGGAAGTCCAGCCCGTTCCCGCCGCTGCGAGCGGGCCGGATCCGGCCAGCATCGCGCGCTTCCGGCTCGAGCTGATGGAGATCGCCGCGCGCTACGAGCGCTACCCGCGCATCGCGCGGGAGAACGAGTGGGAGGGCCGCGTCGAGCTCTCGGTCGTATTCGCCGAAAGCGGCGCGATCTCCTCGATAAGCGTGAAAAAGAGCACCGGACGCGTGGTGCTGGACGAGGCGGCGCAGGCGATGATCCGCAGCGCGCAGCCGCACGCCATCATCCCGCCGGCGCTGCGCGGCAGGGTGTTCGCCCTGGAAACCGCGGTGATCTTCCGGCTGAAAAAGTAGCGCTAGGGCTGTGGCGCGAACGCGACCACGTGGTCGACATCGAGACGGATGCCGATACGTTCGCCCAGCGCGTGGTTGTGGTGGCTGGGCACCAGCGCCAGCACCTTGCGGCCGCTCCCGAGCTTGAGCGTGTAGAGGATCTCCGCGCCGCGAAAAGCCTTGTGCACAACTTCTGCCTGCGTCGGCGCATTGTCGTCGTGGATCACATCGTCGGGGCGCAGCAGCACCTCGAGCGCACCGCCGCCGTGCGGCACGTCGGCATTTAGCACGCCCAGCTCGATCTCCAGCTGGCGCCCGTTGAGCGCACGCGCCGGCAGGAACACGCCCTGGCCGACGAAATCCGCGACGAAACGGTTCGCCGGCCGGTGGTAAAGGTTGTACGCCGAGTCCCACTGCTCGATGCGGCCTTCGCGCATGACGCCGATGTCGTCCGCCATCGCAAAGGCTTCGTGCTGGTCATGCGTGACCAGCATCGCAGTGGCGCCGGAGGCCTTGATGATGTCGCGCAGTTCCAGCGAGAGCCGCTCGCGCATCCCGGTATCGAGGTTGGAGAAGGGCTCGTCGAGCAGCAGCAGGTCCGGGCGCGGCGCGAGCGCGCGCGCAAGCGCCACGCGCTGCTGCTGGCCGCCGGAGAGCTCGTGCGGATACTTTTCGAGAAGCTCGGTGATCCCCGTCAGCGCGGCGAGCTCCTGCACCCGCGCCTCGTTCCTGTCCGCAAGACCAAAGGCGATGTTCCTCTTCGCGGTCAAATGCGGGAAAAGCGCGTGCTCCTGGAACACCATGCCGACCCGGCGCCGTTCCGGCGGCAGGCTGGTCTGCATCGAAGACACCACCGCGCCGTTGAGCAGGATGCGGCCCGCGGCCGGCGTTTCGAAGCCCGCGATACAGCGCAGCACCGTGGTCTTGCCGCAGCCGCTCGGTCCAAGCAGGCAGCCGATGGCGCCGCGCGGCAGCGAAAACGACAGTCCCCGCACAGCCTGGTGGCCTTCATAGGCATGCTGCAGTTCCTCGACCTGGAGCAGGGCGTCCACGCTGGTTATTCTAACAAGAATTATTCTTGTTAGAATCAGGAATGCTTTATTTTCAAAGAGTTGGATTTCTCGGCGCGATCTCGCTGGCGGCCGCTGCGCTGATCCTCCTGCCGATCCTGGCGGTGGTCGCGAGCGTCTTCGGCGCTGCCGGCGACACCTGGGCGCATCTCGCGCGCACCGCGCTCGGCCACTACGTCGCCAATACCGCGCTGCTCGTGACGGGCGTCGCGTTGGGCGTGCTCGCCATCGGCGTGCTCTGCGCCTGGCTGGTCACGGCTTACCGCTTTCCGGGCCGGCGGCTGCTGGAGTGGGCGCTGGTGCTGCCGCTCGCCATGCCCGCGTACGTCATGGCCTACGCGTATACCGATTGGCTGCAGTTCACCGGGCCGGTGCAGACGGCCCTGCGCGGCGCGTTCGGCTGGCAGGCGCGCGAATACTGGTTCCCGGAAATCCGCTCGCTCGGCGGCGCGGCGCTGCTGCTTTCCTTCGCGTTCTACCCGTACGTCTACCTGCTGGCGCGCACCGCCTTCCTCGACGTGTCGCGCAGCGCGCTGGAGGCGGGGCGCCTTGCGGGATACGGCGCATGGGGCAGTTTCTGGCGCGTGGCGCTGCCCATCGCCCGGCCCGCGGTCGCTGCCGGCGTCGCGCTCGCGCTGATGGAAACGCTGGCGGATTTCGGCACCGTGTCCTACTTCGCGCTCGAGGTATTCACCACCGGAATCTTCAAGGCGTGGATGTCGATGGGCGATCCCGTCGCCGCCGGCCAGCTCTCGGTCTGCCTGCTGGTGTTCGTCTGCGTAGTGCTGGCGCTGGAGCGCAGCAGCCGCCGGCGCGCGGCTTACGCGAGCACACTGGGCAAAGCGCCACCGGCGCAGCGCCTCGCGGGAGCCGCTGCGGCTGCCGCTAGCGCGGCTTGCGCGCTGCCGGTGCTGGTCGGATTCCTGTTGCCTGTCTGCCTGTTGCTGCATCTGGCGTGGTCGGACCCGGCAGCACGCTGGAGTCCACGCCTCGCGGCGCTGATCGGCAATAGCTTCGTGCTGGCAGGCATCGCCGCGCTGGCAGGGGTTCTGGTCGCGACCGCCATGGCCTACGCCGCGCGGCTCGCGCGCGGCAAGGCCAGCGGCGCCATCGCCTGGGCCAATCGCGCCGCGGCGCTCGGCTATGCGATTCCGGGCGCGGTGATTGCGGTGGGCGTGCTGGTGCCGCTGGGCCGCCTGGACAACTGGATCGCCGGCGGCATCGAGGGCGCGTTCGGCGTCAAGCCCGGCCTGCTGCTGACCGGCACGATCGTCGCGCTCGTCTACGCCTACCTGGTGCGCTTCCTCGCGGTCGCGCTGCAGACGATGGAGGCGGGTCTCGCCAAGGTGACGCCGCGCATGGACGACGCAGCGCGCAGCCTCGGTGCTAGGCCTGCCGGGATTCTGGCGCGCGTGCACGCGCCGCTGCTGGCATCAAGCCTCGCGGCCGCAGCGCTGCTGTTGTTCGTGGACGTGATGAAGGAATTGCCCGCCACCTTCGCTTTGCGGCCGTTCAATTTCGACACGCTCGCGATCGAGGCCTACAACCTGGCGAAGGACGAGCGGCTCGCCGAGGCCGCCGTGCCCTCGCTGGTGATCGTGGCGATCGGCCTCGGGATCCTGCTCGCCGTGTCTAAACGCTACTTCCAGGCGACGCGGTCGTAGATCTTTTGCGAGCCAGGCTGGTTGCGGCCCAGTACCGCGACGTTGAGCGCGTCCTGCTTGAAATCGCCGAACGACTTGAGCACCGGGTTGTCGGGTTTCACGCCCGTCACCACCGGCCACTCGTTGTTGCCTTCGGCGAAATAGCGCTGCGCTTCGTCGTTCGCCAGGTACTCGAGGAACTTCACTGCGGCTTCGCGGTTGGGGGCGTGCTTCATTACGCCCGCGCCTGAAATGTTGACGTGCGTGCCCCAGCTCGCCTGGTTCGGGAACACGATGCCGACCCTCTCGGCGATTTCCCGCTCGTCGGGTTTGCCCGAGCGCAGGAGCCGCGCGTAGTAGTACTGGTTCGAGATCGTGACGTCGCACTCGCCCGCGGCGACGCTCTTCAGCTGGTCGGTGTCGCCGCCCTTCGGGTCGCGTGCGAGGTTGGCTTTCACGCCCTGCGCCCACTGCTCCGCCTTCGCCTCGCCCAGATGGTCGATCATCGCGCCCATAAGCGAAAGGTTGTAGATGTTGGTCGAGGAGCGCATGCAGATGCGGCCCTTCCACTTCGACTCGGCAAGGGATTCATAGCTCGGCAGTTCGGCCGCCTTCACCTTGGCCTTGTTGTAGGCGATCAGGCGCGCGCGCAGCGAAAAGCCGAACCACAGGCCGTTCGGCTCGCGATAGCTCGCCGGGATGCGTGCATCCAGCACCGCCGATTTCACCGGCTGGAAAAAGCCGAGCTGCTCGGCGCGCCAGAGGCGGCCCGCGTCCACCGTGACCAGCACGTCTGCGGGACTGCGCTCGCCTTCGTTGCGCACGCGCTCGATGAGGGCGTCTTCACCGGCTTCGATGCGGTTGACCTTGATGCCGGTCGCCTTGGTGAAGTTGCCGTAGAGCGCTTCGTCGGTCTGGTAATGGCGCGACGAATACAGGTTGAGCACCTTGTTGTCCTGCGCGAACGCGGTTGCGGAAACCAACAGGGCGGAGACGATTAAAGTCTTTTGAATATCAATCACTTGAGTTCCTTCGAGCAGGCTGGAACGTAATGATAATGCTTCTCACTACGCCGTGTCAAAGGGGCGGTTCGATGCGCCTCGCGCCGTTGAATCGCGCCGACCAATAGGTGCTTTTCACGTTCTCGATGCGCACGCGGGCTCCGGCCTTGGGCGCGTGCACGAACCTGCCGTCGCCGAGATAGATCCCGACGTGCGAGTACGGCCGCCGCAGCGTGTCGTAGAACACGAGATCGCCCGCCCGCAGTTCCGCTAGACTGACCGGCGTGCCTTTTTCGCTCTGCGCGCGCGTCGTGCGGGGCAGGCGGATGTTCCAGGCTTCAAGATAAACATGCGCGACAAGTCCGCTGCAATCGAAGCCGGTGACCGGAGAATTGCCGCCGTAGCGGTAGTCGAGTCCCAGCGCCAGGAGCGCCTGCAGCAGGGCCTCGGAGCGTTCGGTGCGCGCCGGCGTCGTCAGGGGCGGCGGATCCACTGTCTGGCTGGACGGCAGCGCCACTGGTGCGGGAGGAGAAGGCCCAAACGAGGTACAGCCTGAAATCAGGAACAAATAGCCAATTGAAAACAACGTATTGCGACGCATAACTCAAGCAATCTAGTACATATCTATTTTGAGAGCAACCACTAACCAACACCCCGCGTTATGACCTTTATGCGGCATTTCCTGTCGTTGTTGGTGCTGATTTCATCGCCGGCGTTCTCTCAGGGAACGCTGGAAGTGATCTCGCTGCGCCACCGCACCGCGGAGCAGGTGATCCCGGTCCTGCGGCCGCTGCTCGCACCCGGCGGTGCTCTCTCGGGTCAATACAACCAGCTCATCGTGCGCACGAGCCCTGAGAACCTGGCGCAGCTGCGCGCCGCGCTCGATGCCATCGACCGTTCGCCGCGGCGCCTCGAGATCTCGGTGCGCTTCGATAATGCGCAGGACGTATCGCGTAGCGGCGTGCAGACCGATGCACGAATCTCGACGCGCGGTTCCAACGTCGAGGTCCGCGTGCTGGACTCGCGCACGACACAGGACGGCCGCGTCGACCAGCGCATACAGGTCCTCGAGGGCGGCCAGGCGTATATCTCGAGCGGGGAATCGCGCATCTATGGACAGGCAGGCAGCGGCTTCGCCGTCATGCCGCGGCTCTCGGGCAGCAACGTGTTCCTCGATATCGCCGCTCAACAGGACAGCTTCACCCGTGGCGGCGCAATCCAGGGTCAGCAAGCCAGCAGTACCGTGAGCGCGCGATTGGGCGAGTGGGTCGAACTCGGCGGCGCGTCAGGCGCCTCGACGCGCACAGACGGCAACATGCTGTCTTCGAGGGACAGAACCTCGAGCGAGAATCGCCGCATCTGGGTGAAGGTCGAGGAAATCCGCTGAACGCAACCAAGGCCGCGGCGCTGCGAGCCGTGGAACGCGTGTTCTCGGCCGACGGCCCGCTTGCCGCGCAGGTGGAAGGCTATCGCCCGCGGCCGCAACAGATCGAGATGGCTCAGGCGATCCTCGCCGCGCTCGACGCGGGCAGCATGCTCGCGGTGGAGGCGGGTACCGGCACCGGGAAAACCTTCGCCTATCTGGTTCCGGCACTTCTCGCCGGCGGCAAGGTGATCGTGTCCACGGGCACCAAGACCCTGCAGGACCAGCTCTACGACCGCGACCTGCCCGCGGTGCGCGAAGCGCTCGCGACGGGTTCGGTCGCGGCGCTGCTCAAGGGCCGCGCGAACTACGTCTGTCTGTACCGCCTCGAGAACGCGCGCGCCGAAGGGCGCTTCGAATCGCGCGAAGACGTGGCGCGCCTTGCGAGCATCGCGCATTTCGCCGCGACGACGGTAAGCGGCGACCGGGCCGAGCTCGCCGCGGTTCCCGAGGACGCACCGGTGTGGCAGCACGCCACCTCGACGCGCGAGAACTGCCTCGGGCAGGAGTGCCCGAAATACAAGGACTGCTTCGTCATGCGCGCCCGCAAGAACGCGCTCGCCGCCGACGTGGTGGTGGTGAACCACCACCTGTTTTTCGCCGACGTGGCGCTGCGCGACGAAGGCATTGCCGAGCTGCTGCCCTCCTGCAATAGCGTGATCTTCGACGAGGCGCACCAGCTGGCCGAGACCGCGCGCCTGTTTTTCGGCGAGACGCTCTCCAGCGCGCAACTGATCGAACTCGCGCGCGATACCCGGCTTGAGCTGCGCGCCGCCGGCGGCGCTGCGCCGGAACTCGACCGGCTTGCGTCGAAGCTCGACAAGGCGGCGCGCGACCTGCGCCTGTGCTTCGCGCAGGACGGCACGCGCCTCGCCTGGACGCAGGCCATGCACGTCGCCGGGTTCGCGGACGCACTGGTCGTGCTCGGCAAGGCGCTCGATGCGCTCGCCAGGCCGCTCGGCGAGCAGGCCGAGCGCTCCGAGGGCCTGGGCGCCTGCGCGCGGCGTGCCGCCGAGGCGAAAGCGTTGCTTGCACGCGTGCAGGCGGCAGGTTCTGCGAACGAGGTGCGCTGGGTGGAGTTGTTCGGCCATTCGCTGCAGCTGCACATCACGCCGCTCGTGCCGGCGGAACTGTTCCGCAAGCAGATGCTGGATCATCCGCGCGCCTGGATATTCACCTCGGCCACCCTGGCGATGGGCGAGGATTTCTCGCATTTCAAGCGCGAACTCGGCATCGAGGACGCCGCCGCGCGCACCTGGCCCAGCCCGTTCGATTTCGAGCGCCAGGCGCTGCTCTATACGCCGAAGGGCCTGCCGCTCGACCCGAACGATCCGTCCTATACCGAAGCGGTGGTCAAGGCGGCGCTGCCGGTGTTGCAGGCCAGCCGCGGGCGCGCGTTCCTGCTCTTCACGTCGCACCGCGCGCTGCGGCGCGCCTACGAGCTGCTCAAGGACCGCATCGACTATCCGCTCCTGGTGCAGGGGACCGGATCGCGCAGCGAGCTGCTGGTGCGCTTCCGCGCGCTCGGCAACGCGGTGCTGCTCGGCGCGGCGTCGTTCTGGGAGGGCGTGGACGTGCGCGGCGAGGCGCTCTCAGTGGTGTTGATCGACAAGCTGCCGTTCGCGCCGCCCGAGGATCCGGTGCTCTCCGCGCGCATCGAGGCGCTGCGCAGCGAAGGCGGCAATCCGTTCATGGAATACCAGCTGCCGCAGGCGGTGCTGCAGTTGAAGCAGGGCGCCGGCAGGCTGATCCGCGACGAGGAAGACCGCGGCGTGCTGGTGCTGTGCGACCCGCGCCTCTACACAAAGACCTACGGGCGCACCGTGCGCGCGAGCCTGCCGCCGATGAAACAGACGCGCGAACTGGCGGATGTGCAGGCGTTCTTCGATAGAATTCCGGCATGAAAATCCTCATCACCGGCGGCGGCGGCTTCCTCGGCTGCAAACTCGCGAAAAAACTGCTCGCGCGCGGGCAATTGGGCGGCAAGGCGATCACCTCCATCACCTTGCTGGACGGCGCATTTCCTCCCGGCGTTGAAAAACTGCAGAAGGTAAGGGCAGTGACTGGGGACGTCTCTGACGAGAAGGTCATCGCCGGCGCATGCCCACCGGACACGGACGCGGTATTCCATCTCGCCGCGGTGGTGAGCGGCCAGGCGGAATCCGATTTCGACCTCGGCATGCGCGTCAACCTGAAGGGCATCGAAACGCTGCTCGCGCAGATGCGCCGCATTTCCGCAGCCGGTGCCGAGCCGCCGCGCCTCGTCTACACCAGTTCGGTGGCGGCCTTCGGCGGCGACCTGCCGCAGGTGCTGGATGACACGACCATCGCCAACCCGCAGACCTCCTATGGCGCGCAGAAAGTGATCGGCGAATACCTCATCACCGATTACACACGCAAGGGCTTCATCGACGGGCGTTCGCTCAGGCTGCCCACGATCGTGGTGCGCGCCGGCAAGCCGAACGCGGCGGCCTCTTCATTCGCCAGCGGCATCATTCGCGAGCCCCTGAACGGCGTGATATCCGAATGCCCGGTGGCGCCTGAAACCGGCGTCTGGCTGCTTTCGCCGGGGCGCGTGGTGGATGCGTTCATCCACGCCTGGGAATTGCCCGCGGCGACCTGGGGAACGCAGCGCTGGCTGAATCTTCCCGGCATCACGGCGAGCGTCGCCGAGATGGTCGAGGCGATGCGCAAGGTCGCGGGCGATGCGGCGGCGAAGCGCGTGCTCTACAAGGCCGATGCACGCATCCAGGCGATCGTGAAAACCTGGCCGGTGAATTTCCGCACGCCGCGCGCGCTGGCGATGGGCTTCAAGCCCGATCCCGACGTGCAGAGCGTGATCCGCGACTACATCGCGGACGAGAACATCAGGATCTAGAGAATCAGGGACAGACCACGTTTTCCGCGTGGAAAACGTGGTCTGTCCCTGTTTTTACCAGTCGGGGTCCCAGAGTTTCCACCAGCTTGCGCTGCGCCCGCCCTTGCCGGTGAGGTAGCGGCTCTGCGGGAAGTTCTTGTGCATGACGCGGTCGGCCGCATCGCGCAGGTCGGTCATGCCCAGGGAATCGTAGGCCCTCACCATGATGTACACCGCTTCCTCCAGCGCCGGCGCCTGGGGATAGTTCTGTACGGCGAATTGGGCGCGGTTGGCGGCGGCGACGAACGCGCCGCGCTTCATGTAGTAGCGCGCGACGTGGACTTCGTACTGCGCAAGTGCGTTCACGAGGTAGCGCATGCGCGCATGCGCGTCCTCGGTGTACTTCGAATCCGGGAATCGGGTCGACAGTTCCTTGAACGCCTCGAAGGCCTCGCGCGTGCCCTTGGAGTCGCGCTCGGTCATGTCCGGGCTGTCGATGAAGGCGAGCAGTCCCGTGTTCTCATTGAAGTTGATCAGGCCCTTGAGGTAGTAAGCGTAGTCGACGCTGGCGTGGTTCGGGTAGAGCTTGATGAAGCGGTCCGCGGCCGCGAGCGCCGAGGCGCGCTCGTTGTTCTTCCAGTAGCAGTAGGCGACATCCAGCCGCGCCTGCTGTGCGAAGCGGCCGTAGGGATAGCGCGCCTCCATCTTTTCCAGCAGCTTGATGGCTTTTTCCCAGCTGCGGCCGGCCATCGCATCCTTCGCCTCGCCGTAGAGCTTCTGCGCCGACCAGCCGATGGTTTCGTCGGTTTCCTTGGGCAGGAGGCCGCAGCCGGAAAGCTGCGTCAACGCCGCGCCAGCCAGCAACAACAGAGCAAGTAAACTTCGTTTCATGGCGACAAATTATACCGCCGAGGAAGAAATCGAATGGGAGGAGGCAAGCCACAGCGTGGCGGTTCCCGCCGAATTCGGCGGGTTGCGGATGGACCTCGCGCTGGCGAAATTGTTCCCGCAATACTCGCGCAACCGGCTCCAGACGTGGCTGAAATCCGGCCATGTCCTGGTCGACGGCAAGCGGGCGGCAGGAAGCGCAAGGGTTGTAGGCGGCGAAAGCATCGTGGTCTCAGCGCAGCCGGCGGCCGATGTTGCGGCGCCCAGGGCGCAGCGCATGGCGCTTGCCATCGTGTTCGAGGATGCCGACCTGATTGTGATCGACAAGCCGGCCGGGCTGGTGGTGCATCCCGGCGCCGGCAATCCGGACTGCACGCTGCTAAACGGCTTGCTCGCCCATGCGCCGAGCCTGCGCAAGGTCCCGCGCGCGGGCATCGTGCATCGCCTGGACAAGGACACCAGCGGCTTGCTGGTGGTGGCAAAGAATCTCACCGCCCAGGCGCAGCTCGCCGCGCAGCTCGCGGCGCGCAGCGTGAAGCGTACTTATCTCGCGGTGGTGCATGGCGAGCCGCCGGCGCAGGGCGTGATCGATGCGCCGATCGGGCGCGACCCGCGCGCGCGCACGCGCATGGCGGTAAGCGCGGGCGGCAGGCAAGCGCGCACCAGCTTCAAGGTGCTGGAGCGCTTCGGTAGCGGTGCGCGCTCGGTTTTCTCCCTCCTGGAGTGCCGCCTCGAAACCGGCCGCACGCACCAGATTCGCGTGCACCTGCAGCACATCAAATGCCCCATCGTGGGCGACGCGGTCTATCGACGCGGCGCACGCGGCGGCGTCGAGTTCGGGCGCCAGGCGCTGCACGCGGCGGCGCTGGAGCTTTCGCATCCGCGCAGCGGCAAGCACATGACGTGGAGCGCTCCCGTGCCTGCCGACTTGAAGCAGCTCATCGCAGGGCTGCGGCGGGCAGGGAACCGTGCAGTCTGAGCTGATCGTCCCGCAGTGGCCGGCGCCTGCGCGCGTGCGCGGCGTCGTCACGACGCGCGCGTTCGGCGACATGAAGAGCGAGGAAGCACGCATGCGCCTGCGGCGCCATGTTCCGGCCGAGCCGAAGTGGCTCAAGCAGGTGCACGGCGCGGGTGTGGTCGAAGCCGCGGGCGCGCTGGCCTGGACCGCGGCCGATGCTTCGTATACGCGCGAGGAAAAGACGGTTTGCGCCGTGCTGGTCGCCGATTGCATGCCGGTGCTGCTTGCGCACGACAGCGGCGAAGTGGTCGCGATCGCGCATGCCGGCTGGCGCGGCCTCTGCGCCGGCGTGATCGAGGCTACCGTGAGCGCGATGGGCGCGCCGGACGGGCGCGTCCTCGCCTGGCTCGGCCCCGCGATCGGCCCCTCGGACTACGAAGTCGGCGAAGAGGTGAGATCGGCCTTCGTGGATCGCGATCCGGATGCCGCGGCCGCGTTCCGCCCCACGCGCCGCGGCCACTGGTTGCTGGATCTCTACGCCGTCGCGCGCCAGCGCCTTGCGGCCCAGGGCGTAACGCGGGTTTTCGGCGGCGGCTTCAGCACTGCATCCGACCCGGCGCGCTTCTATTCGTACCGCAGAGAGAAGGCCGGCGAGCGCATGGCCGCCGCAATCTGGCTCGGTCAGTAACGTACAATTTCGCCCCCCATGTCCTCGCTCGGCTGGATCGTCGCTGCAAGCGTGGCGGGCGGGATTCTTTCCGTCTGCGCGGCGGCGTTCGCGTTGGTGCTGCGTGCGGCGTGGATTCCATCCCTGGTGTCCTTCGCCATCGGCGCGCTGCTCGGCGCCGCATTCCTCGAAGTGATCCCGCATGCGTTCGAGCACGGCGCGCCGCATACGGTGGCGCTGTCGATCCTTGGCGGCATCCTGGTTTTCTTCCTGCTCGAGAAACTGCTGTTGTGGCGCCACTCGCACGACCATGACGAGCACTCGCACACGCACGATCACGGGCGATCCGGCGCGCTGATCGTGGTCGGCGACACCATCCACAACTTCCTCGACGGCATACTCATCGCTGCCGCGTTCCTGCAGAGCACCCAGCTCGGCATCATTACCGCGCTTGCGATCGTGGCGCACGAGATCCCGCAGGAAGTGGGCGATTTCGTGATCCTGCTCAATTCGGGCTACTCGAAGGCGAAGGCCTTCGTGCTCAACATGCTGTCGTCCTGCGCGACGCTGGCCGGCGGCGTGCTCGGTTACTACTCGCTGCACGTCATCGAGGGCTGGACGCCGGTGCTGCTCGGCATCGTAGGCGCGAGCATGATCTACGTAGCGGTCGCCGATCTGATCCCGGGCCTGCATCGCCGGCCCGAGCTGCGCGCCACCTTGTCCCAGTCGCTGCTGATTGGCCTCGGCATCGGCTCGATCGCGCTCCTGCGGGTCTTGCTCGGGGACTTGCATTAGCCATTTGTGCGGCGCAAAATAAAGGGCTAGGCGCGTTGCGCCGTCCCCCTCAATAGGCCGTTTTTGCAGCCGCACATTTTCCCCTTCCCGGCGAGCCCGCCGGAACTGCCGGATCCCGCGACCTGGATGTTCAGCCTGCTTCAGGGGAGCGGCAATTCCGGCGCGCAATTCGCTGCCCTGCAATCACGCTACATCGCCAAGCAGGCCGAGCTGTGGATGGCGATGATCGATCCGCAACGCAGCGCCAACGCAGTGGTGGCGCCCCAGCCGGGCGACCGGCGCTTTGCCGCGAAGGAGTGGCGCGACAATCCGTACTACGCCTACCTCAAGCATTCCTACCTGCTCGCGTCGGGTTTTCTCGCCGAGCTCGCCGCCGGCGCGCAAACGGACGCCGCGTCGAAGGAGCGCCTGCAATTCGCCGTCAAGCAGTGGTGCGACGCCATGTGCCCGGCGAATTTCGCCGCCACCAATCCTGCGGTGCTCAAGCTCGCGCTCGACTCCGGGGGCGAGAGCGTCACCCAGGGCATCGCCAACCTGATCGCCGACCTGCACAAGGGCCGCATCAGCCAGAGCGACGAGAGCGCGTTCGAAGTCGGCCGCAATCTCGCGCTCACGCCGGGTGACGTGGTTTTCGAAAATGATCTGATCCAGCTCATCCAGTACCGCGCAACCACGCCAATGGTCGGCGCGCGCCCGCTGGTGATGGTGCCGCCCTGCATCAACAAGTTCTACATCCTCGACCTGCGGCCGGAGAACTCTTTCGTGCGCTATGCCGTGGAGCAGGGCCACACCGTTTTCATGGTTTCATGGCGCAACGTCGGACCCGCCGAAGGTCACTACGACTGGGACGATTACGCTGAAGCAATTTTGAATGTTTTTGCAATTGCAAAAAGCATCACCCAAAGTGACCGCGTCAATGCGCTCGGTTTCTGCGTCGGCGGCACGCTGCTCGCCGCGGCGCTCGCAGTGATGGCGGCGAAGGACGAACACCTCGTGGAGAGTGCGACCTACCTTGCGACAATGCTCGATTTCTCGTCGCCCGGGCAACTGGGCGTGTTCATCGACGAAAACGGCGTCGCGGCGCGCGAAGCGGCAATCGGCGGCGGCGGCATCCTCCCGGGCGCGGACCTCGCCACTGCGTTCAACGCGCTGCGCGCGAACGACCTGATCTGGCCCTATGTGGTCGACAACTACTTGAAGGGCGAGGCGCCCGCGGCCTTCGATCTGCTCTACTGGAACGCCGACAGCACCAACCTGCCCGGACCGATGTACTGCAGCTACGTGCGCAATACCTACCTTGAGAACAGCTTGCGCGTGCCCGGCGCGCTGCAGAACTGCGGCGTGGGCGTGGACCTGGGCAAGGTGGACCGGCCCGCGTTCATCCTCGCGACGCGAGAAGACCATATCGTTCCGTGGCGAGCGGCCTATCGCTCGCTCGGCCTCTTGGGCGGAGCAAAGAAATTCGTGCTCGGCGCCTCGGGTCACATCGCGGGCGTGATCAATCCTGCTGCGGGCGGCAAGCGCAGTTTCTGGTCTTCCGAAGACTATGCGGATGATCCGGACCAGTGGCTTGCGCAGGCAAAGGAGGAGCGCGGCAGCTGGTGGCCGCAGTGGACGCACTGGCTGGAAGAATTCAAGGGCGGTGCGCGCGAAGCCCCGGCACAGACCGGCAGCGCGGAATTTCCAGCGATCGAGCCTGCGCCCGGTCGCTACGTGAAGCAGAAGGCAAACCAGGAGGCACCATGGAAGACATTTACATCGTAGGCGCGGCTCGCACCGCAATCGGCAAATTTGGCGGCTCGCTTGCCGGGGTTCCGGCGACGAAGCTCGGCGCGCACGTCATCCGCAAGGCGCTCGAACGCGCGGGCGTCGCGCCGGACCAGGTTTCGGAAGTCATCATGGGACAGGTGCTGAGCGCGGCAGCCGGTCAGAACCCGGCGCGCCAGGCGTCGATCTGGGCGGGACTGCCGGACATGGTGCCCGCGATGACGATCAACAAAGTCTGCGGCTCGGGGCTGAAAGCGGCGATGCTCGGCGCGCAATCCATCGCCAACGACGACGCTGACATCGTCGTGGCCGGCGGCCAGGAAAACATGAGCGCCGCGCCCCACGTGCTGAACGGCTCGCGCGAGGGCTTTCGCATGGGCGACGCGAAGATGGTCGATTCGATGATCGTCGACGGCCTGTGGGACGTCTACAACCAGTACCACATGGGCGTCACCGCCGAGAACGTGGCGAAGGAATATGCCGTGACGCGCGAAGAGCAGGACGAGTTCGCGGTGAAGAGCCAGAACAAGACCGAGGCCGCGCAGAAAGCCGGCAAGTTCAAGGACGAGATCGTTCCCTACGAAGTGCCGTCGCGCAAGGGTCCGGTGGTCTTCGCCGCCGACGAGTTTCCGCGTCACGGCGCCACCCTCGATGCAATGAAGGGACTCAAGCCCGCCTTCGACAAGAACGGCACCGTGACCGCGGCCAACGCCTCGGGCATCAACGATGGTGCGGCGGTGGTTGTGTTGTGCAATGCGAAAAAATTGAAGGAGTTGGGACTCAAACCGCTGGCTCGCATCAAGGCTTTCGCTTCGGCAGGCGTCGATCCGAAGTACATGGGAATGGGCCCGGTGCCGGCCTCCAAGCGCTGCCTGTCGCGCGCCGGCTGGACGCCGCAGGACCTCGACCTGATGGAAATCAACGAAGCCTTCGCCGCGCAGGCGATCGCGGTCAACCGCCAGATGGGCTGGGACCTGTCGAAGGTAAACGTGAATGGCGGCGCGATCGCGCTCGGCCACCCGATCGGCGCCTCGGGTTGCCGCATCCTCGTCACGCTGCTGCACGAGATGCAGAAGCGCGGCGCGAAGAAGGGCCTCGCGTCGCTGTGCATCGGCGGCGGCATGGGTGTCGCGCTCGCGGTAGAACGATGAGCGCGGTGCTCAAGACCGAGGCGCTGCCGAAGCGCGTCGTATTCGTCACCGGCGGCATGGGCGGCATCGGCAGCGCGATCTGCCGGCGCCTGGCCGGCGCCGGCCACACCATCGTCGCCGGCTGCCTGCCGGGTTACGAGCGCAAGGAAGAATGGCTCGGAGCGATGCGGCGCGACGGCTTGCGGGTGCACGCCGCCGAAGGCAATGTCGCCGACTTCGAGAGCTGCGCCAGCATGTTCTACAACGTGCGCTCCGTGGTGGGCAGCATCGATGTCCTCATCAACAACGCCGGCATCACGCGCGACGCGATCTTCAAGCGCATGACCGAACGCGAATGGATGGACGTCATCAACACCAACCTGAACAGCGTCTTCAATGTCACGCGACAGGTGATCGACGGCATGACCGAGCGCGGCTGGGGCCGCATCGTCAACATCTCCTCGGTGAACGCGATCAAGGGCCAGTTCGGCCAGACAAACTATTCGGCGGCCAAGGCGGGCATGGCCGGTTTTTCCAAGGCGCTGGCGCAGGAAGTGGTGCGCAAGGGCGTCACCGTGAACACCGTCTCGCCCGGCTACGTCGAGACCGACCTCGTGATGTCGATCCGCGCCGACGTGCGCCAGCAGATCGTGGACTCGATTCCGATGGGGCGCCTCGCGCAGCCGGAGGAAATCGCCGCGGTGGTTGCGTTCCTCGCCTCGGAAGAGGCGGGTTACATCACCGGCGCGAACATTTCGGTCAACGGCGGCATGCACATGATGTAGTAGACTGGTCTGGAGGAGGAGCTGAAGTGGCGCAGAAACAGTTGGCGGTAGTTACCGGTGGTATGGGAGGTCTCGGAGAATCCATCAGCACCAAGATGGCCGATGCCGGCTACAAAGTGGTGGTGACGTATTCGCCGTCGAACACCAAGTACAAATCCTGGCTCGACGAGATGAAGGGCAAGGGCTACAGCTTCGCCGCCTATCCGGTGGACGTGGTGTCGTTCGACGATAGCGCGGCGAAGTGCGCGCAGATCCAGAAGGAGTGCGGCAGCATCGACATCCTCGTCAACAACGCCGGCATTACGCGCGACATGACGTTCAAGAAAATGACCAAGGGCGACTGGGACGCGGTGATGCGCACCAACCTCGATTCCTGCTTCAACATGACCAAGCAGGTGATGGACGGCATGGTGGAGCGCAACTGGGGCCGCGTCATCAACGTCGCCTCGGTGAACGGCCAGAAGGGCGCCTTCGGCCAGACCAATTACTCCGCGGCCAAGGCCGGCATCCACGGCTTCAGCAAGGCGCTCGCGCTCGAAGTCGCGAAGAAGGGCGTCACCGTGAACACCATCTCGCCGGGCTACATCGGCACCAAGATGGTGACCGCGATCCCGAAGGAGATTCTCGATTCCAAGATCCTGCCGCAGATCCCGGTGGGGCGCCTCGGCCAGCCCGAGGAGATCGCCGGATTGATCATTTATCTGTGCTCGCAGGAAGCCGCGTTCGTGACCGGGGCCAACATCTCGATCAACGGCGGCCAGCACATGTATTAGAGGAGCAGACAGAAATGGCCGCAATCCCCGAGGAAAAAGTGGAACATCCGGTACGCCTGATCAAGAAGTACCCCAACCGGCGGCTCTACGACACCAAGACCTCGAGCTACATCACGCTCGCGGACGTGAAGCAGATGGTGCTCAAGAACGAGGCCTTCCAGGTGCTCGACGCCAAGACCAACGAGGACCTGTCGCGCCAGATCCTGCTGCAGATCATCCTCGACGAGGAATCGGGCGGCATGCCGATGTTCTCCTCCGACCTGCTGTCGCAGATGATCCGCTCCTACGGTAGCGCGATGCAGGGCTTCATGGGCTCGTACCTGGAGAAGAACCTCGAGGGCTTCCAGCAGATGCAGAAGGCGCTGCAGGAACAGTCGCAGAAGCTCTACGGCGACAACTCGAAGAGTTCGCAGGAGATCTGGGCGCAGTTCATGAACATGCAGGGCCCGGCAATGCAGGGCCTCATGCAGACCTACATGGAGCAGAGCCAGAAAATGTTCGCGCAGTTCCAGGACCAGATGCAGAACCAGGCGCGCAACATGTTCACCGGTTTCCAGTTCCCGGGCTTTCCTCCGCAAGGCGGCTCCGATAAAAAGCCCTAAAGTCGGGTTTGTTTCCCTCGGCTGTCCCAAGGCACTTGTAGATTCCGAGCGCATCCTCACCCAGCTGAGGGCCGAGGGATACGTCACGGCGCCCGACTACGCCGGCGCCGAGCTCGTCATCGTCAACACCTGCGGTTTCATCGACGCGGCCGTCGAGGAGTCGCTCGGCGCCATCGGCGAGGCGCTCGCGGAGAATGGCAAGGTTGTCGTTACGGGCTGTCTTGGCGTTAAAGCCGGATTAATAAAAAAACATCACCCCGCGGTTCTCGCCATCACTGGCCCGCACGACACGCCTGGCGTGATGCAGGCGGTCCACGCGCATCTACCCAGGCCGCACGACCCGTTCACGGATCTGGTTCCGCCGCAGGGCATCAAGCTCACGCCGCCGCACTACGCCTACCTGAAAATTTCCGAGGGCTGCAATCACCGCTGCACGTTCTGCATCATTCCTTCGATGCGCGGCGACCTGGTGTCGCGCCCGGTCGGCGAGGTGATGAAGGAGGCGGAAAACCTCGTGCAGGCGGGGGTGAAGGAACTGCTGGTGATCTCGCAGGATACGAGTGCGTATGGGGTTGATGTCAGGTATAGAACTGGTTTTCACGGGGGAAAACCAGTCAAGACAAACTTCCTGCAACTCTGCAAATCGCTCGGAGAGCTCGGCGTGTGGGTCCGCCTGCACTACGTGTACCCTTATCCGAGCGTCGACGACGTCGTCCCGCTCATGGCGGACCGCAAGATCCTTCCTTATCTGGATATTCCCTTCCAGCATGCGAGCCCGCGCATCCTCAAGCTCATGAAGCGGCCGGCGGCGGCCGAGAAAGTGCTCGCGCGCATCCGCAAGTGGCGCAAGGCCTGCCCGGAGCTCGCCATCCGCAGCACCTTCATCGCCGGATTTCCCGGCGAGACCGACGCGGAGTTCGAGGAATTGCTGGCTTTCCTGGAAGAGGCGCAGCTGGACCGCGTTGGCTGCTTCGAATATTCACCGGTTGACGGCGCGGTGGCGAATGCCTTGCCCGCTCCTGTCGCTGACGATGTGAAAGCTTTCAGAAAGGACAAATTCATGAAAGCGCAGGAAAAAATCAGCCGCAAGCGGCTGCAGGCGAAGATCGGCCGGTCCCTCAAGGTCCTGGTCGACGCGCCCGGTATCGGGCGTTCGTCCGCGGACGCGCCGGAAATTGACGGCTTGGTGAAGTTCAAGGGCGGCAAGGTGGGAGAATTCGTGAATGTCCTGGTCGAACGCGCTGACGCGCACGACCTTTTCGGGAGAATCGCATGAGCATACGTGAAGTGGTGGTGGTGGGCGGGGCGCGCACGGCAATCGGCGGCTACGGCGGTTCGCTCAAGGACCTGGGGCCGACGAAACTCGGCGCGGTCGCGATCAAGGAAGCCGTGGCGCGCGCGAAGGTCGATCCCGCGAGCATCGGCCACGTCGTGATGGGCAGCGTGATCCATGGCGAGGCGAAGGACATGTACGTCTCGCGCGTCGCCGCGATCGAAGCCGGCCTGCCGGTCGGCACCCCCTGTCTCACGGTCAACCGCCTGTGCGGCTCGGGCCTGCAGGCCATCGTCTCGGCCGCGCAGCACATCCTGCTTGGCGACACGGACGTGGTCGTGGGCGGCGGCGCCGAGAGCATGAGCCGCGCGGCTTACTTCCTGCCCGCCGGCCGTTGGGGCCAGCGCATGGGCGACGGCGCGGTAGTGGATGCCATGACCGGCGCGCTGCACGATCCCTTCGGCCACGGCCACATGGGCATCACCGCAGAGAACATCGCCGCCAAGTTCGGCTTCTCGCGCGAAGAACAGGATGCGTTTGCGCTGGAATCGCACAAGCGCGCTGCCAATGCCCTGGAAAAGGGGTTCTTCAAGGACCAGATCACGCCCGTTGAAATCAAGGCAAAGAAGGGAACCGAATCTTTCGTTCTCGATGAACACGTCCGCAAGGGCGCGAAGATCGAGGATTTCCAGAAGCTGAAGGCCGTGTTCAAGAAGGACGGCACGGTGACCGCCGGCAATGCTTCCGGCATCAACGACGCCGGCGCCGCGATCGTGATGATGGAGGCGGGCGCTGCCAAAAAAGCTGGCGCGAAACCGCTCGCGCGGCTGGTCGCCTACGCGCACGCCGGCGTGGAACCGAACGTGATGGGCCTGGGGCCGATCCCCGCGGTGCGGCGCCTGTTCGAGAAAGCGGGCCTCAAGCCCGCCGACATGGACGTGGTCGAATCCAATGAAGCCTTCGCCGCGCAGGCGATGGCGGTAACCAAAGACCTGGGCCTCGATCCGGCGAAAGTGAACCCAAACGGCGGCGCCGTGGCGCTCGGCCATCCGATCGGCGCCACCGGCGCGATCCTCGCGGTGAAGGCAATCCACGAACTGCAGCGCACGCAGAAGCGCTACGCGCTCGTCACCATGTGCATCGGCGGCGGGCAGGGCATCGCGGCTATTTTCGAGCGCGCCTGAGTACGCACAGCAAGGAAAAGCCGATGACGACGATGGAAATCGCACAGACGATGGTGGAGCTCAACCGCCAGGGCAAGGGCGAAGAGGCGCTGAAGACCCTCTTTGCCGACGACATGGTGAGCGTGGAAGCGGGCGCGACGCCGGGCATGGAACGGGAGGCGAAAGGCAAGGCCGCGGTGATCAAGAAGGGCGAGTGGTGGGTCTCGAACCACGACATCCATGGGTTCGAAGTGTCCGGGCCCTGGCCGCATGACGACCGCTTCATCGTGCACTACAAGATCGACGTCACCCACAAGCCTTCCGGCCAGCGCATCAGGATGGAGGAAGCCGCGCTCTATACCGTGCGCGGCGGCAAGATCGTGCGCGAGGAATTTTTCTACAGCGTGGCGGGGTAGGCCGAAAGCGTCAACGCTTCTTCACTTCGCCCGTTGCTCAGGCGATGGAAACGCGCACGACCCTGCGCCCGGGGCAGAAGGGCACGCGCAAGCTCGTCGCCCGGTTTGGTGCGCGGCTGGTGTGCGTGCGCTACCTGTATGACGCCGAAGCCGGTCGCCGCTACACCACCGTTGAACTTGTCGTTTCGTCCGGTCCGTGGTGTCCGAGACCACGCCAGCCGCGATTGCGCGACGACGAGATTGTGGCCGTGCGCATCGCCTACCACGAGGTCGAACTTCGCGAACGCGCCAAGCGCCTCGGTGCCGTATGGCGTCCGGCACGGAAGCTGTGGGAAATCTCCTGGCTCGACGCCAAGCGGCTCGGCATCGCCGATCGTTGCGCTACCGACCCGAAGGAATTCGAGGTAACTAGGTCCAGGCACCTGCCGGCATAAACCAACCTCTACCCGTAGAAACTTGCGCCTACGCGTAGATACTTCTAGCATCCTCGCCATGCTGGATAAACATTAAGTTCGGCAGCTTAGGGCGCGAGGTGCAACAATGAAACTACTCATTTTCGGATCGACCGGTAGCGTGGGTCGCCAGCTTGTCGCACTAGCCCTTGAGCAGGGGCATATGGTTACGGCCTTTGCACGCGATCCCGCAAGAGTCCAAATGAAGCATCCGAACCTGACGACGTTTCAAGGCGACGCACTGGATTTGGCATCAGTGGGAAAGGCAATGCCAGGACACGACGCCGTGCTCTGCTCGCTCGGAGCGGGTGCGAAGGGAACGATTCGGTCGCAAGGAACGCAACATATTGTGCGTGCAATGGAAAATACCGGTGTCCGT
>Ga0187893_10002703_pt1 | contig 38227 bp, 27 predicted proteins | sample MA1701074metaG_FD_139574 | JGI IMG/M metagenome (GOLD analysis project Ga0187893, IMG submission 139574) | White microbial mat communities from a basaltic lava cave in the Kipuka Kanohina Cave System on the Island of Hawaii, USA - MA170107-4 metaG ... | reverse complement strand
GGCCGACGCAGCGATGCTTGAGGATAGAATATTGATGGGCGAGGGAAAGAAACAAATCTACGGCAGCGCGGTCCAATCTGGCCCTCAGACGGGAGGGAAGTTGGCGTTGCATCCAATTGAAGATGAAGAGGACGTTGACGAGCGACGAGCGGCCGTGGGGTTGATGCCATTAGTGGAGTATTTGAGAGAATTCGGATTGGAGTACAAGAGACCGGCGAAACGATAGGAGAGTGCCGCCGTACGACTTTATCCAGCGTTTCCGAGAAATCCTCGCTCTCGGTCGTTCCTGCATGGAGATGCTGCCAATGGAGACAAGATCAATCCACTCGCGTGTCCCGCTTGCCACACTTATACTCATTCTAGCGAACGCAATTTTTGCAAGTTCGGAGACACTTCAATTGCCGCAACAGACTGTGCAGATTAGGTCCGACCTTCAACACGCTACCGAATTTGTGCGCACTCTGCAGCACGTGGGAATACGCGTCCAGGAAGTTCTGGGATCGAAGCTGGCAGCCTTGTTTCAAGGTGTGGACACCTCCGCTTTTGTCCGAACGGACCTCGGAGTGGTCGAGCTTGTGGTGCTCCCAGGCGCCAAAGACGCAGAAAAGATCAGCATCACATACACACGAGGCGGGGCGCTGCACCAATACACGCTGAAAGGCCCCTTTTTGCCGGTGGAAGGGGAACGCATGGACACCGCGGACCCGTCCTATTTCACGCTGCACAAGAACTGGTTTCTCGTAACCCGGGAACCTGAACTCGAGGGTCAGCTTAAGCGCGCCCTTGGCCAGACTTCTCGCCAGGCGACACCGTGACCGATCGCAAACGAACGCGGATCGAAAACGGAACCGGCGTTCGTGGTTCGAACTTATTCAGTCGGCCGGAAGGGCGACAGATTGTCCTCCCTCAGTCTCCCAGGCCAATGGAGGTGCTCATCATGAGCCGAAAGTGCCTGTCCTTCTTGATCGTTCCTCTACTGTGCATCGCGCCTCTCTATGCGCCGCCGCTCCAGCAGCGCTATGAACGGGTGCTCATTGGGCCTGCAAGTTCGCGACAGACCATGAAACCCGTGGTTCGAGGCGCCCAGTACGCGGCTGCTTCGATGGCTACGCAGGCCACCATGGCCGCAGAACGTATTCTGCGAGCGGGCGGCAACGCGTTTGATGCCATTGTGGCGGGCCAAGCGGCATTGGCGCTGGTGGATGCGGCTTCGAACGGCATCGGCAGTGACGCAGTCTTACTGATCTATTCTGCCAAGGAGAAGAAGGTCTGGTCGCTGAATGCAGAAGGCACGGCGCCGAAGTTGGCCACAATCGAGTGGTACCAGAAAAACCAGAAAGGAAAGATCCCAGTGAACGACACCCTGCTTTCGGCAACGGTCCCTGGTGTCGTTGATGCCTGGTACGTCATGCTGTCGCGCTGGGGAACGATGAGCTTCGCGCAGACACTGGCGCCAGCCATCGAGTTGGCTGAGCGGGGATATCCATTGTCCGAAAGCTATGCGCGCAGCATGGGCAGCGAACAGCTATTGAAGTATCCCTCCAGCGCTCGGCTCTATGCCCCGGGGGGAAAGAAGTGGAAGGAAGGAGAAATCTTCAAGAATACTGATTTCGCTCGAACCCTCCGGCGCCTGGTCGAGGCCGAGAAGGAAGCCAAGGGACGTGAGGCGGGGCTGAAAGCGGCGCGGGATCGATTCTACAAAGGAGATATCGCCCGTGAGATGGCTGAGTTTTCGGAAAAGAACGGCGGTCTGCTCCGCTATGAGGACTTTGCTAGTTACACGGTGAAAGTGGAAGAGCCTGTTTCGGTCAGCTACCGGGGGTACGATGTCTATAAGAACCCTTCGGCCACCCAGGGTCCTGCCGAACTGTTCATGCTGAACTTGCTGGAAGGTTATGACCTCAAGCTGATGGGCCACAACAGTGCCAACTACATTCACACGTCGGTTGAAGCCACCAAACTAGCCATGGCCGACCGGGACAAGTACCTCGGCGACATGGATTTCATCCGCATCCCCTACGAAGGCTTGCTCTCGAAGCGATACGCCGACCAGAGACGCCAGCTCATCTCTGGTGAAAAAGCGTCGTTTGATTTTCGACCGGGCCAGCCGGAAAAGCACATGTCGGGCTTTGAGCCGCTGGAACCGCCACGCGACATCGACATTGCCGGCGGCGCCGATCACGAAGGCGACACCAGCTACATTGCCGTGGCCGACCAGGAACGCAACGTCATCACGTTTACGCCGAGCCTGCACAGCGGCTTTGGAACCAAAGTGGTGATGGGTGAGCTCGGGTTCGTTTTGAACTGTCGCGGCGACTATTTCTCTCTGGTTCCCGGTCACGCCAATGCCCTGCAGCCGGGCAAGCGCCCGCGCAGCACGCTGCAGGGAACGCTGGTGATGAAGGACGGGAAACCCTTTTTGGTAACGGGCAGCCCGGGCGGCGACGACCAGTGCATGCGAACCATTCAGACCTTTGTAAACATCGTCGATTTCGGCATGAACGTCCAACAGGCCATTGAAGCACCGCGCTGGTCCACGCGAAGTTTCCCTGCCTCGCCCTTTCCGCACACCATGTATCCCGGCGAGATGAGCGTCGAAAGCCGCGTGCCGGAATCTGTTCGCGCCGAACTGGTGCGGCGCGGCCATAAAGTCTTCGTGGGCGGCCCCTGGAGCATGGGCTCCAATGCCGCGATCCTGATCGATCCAGTCACAGGTTCTCTCAGCGCGGGGGCCGACCCGCGCGTAGCGGCTGCGGCGTTGGCGTGGTGAGGAAAACAGTGACCAGTGACAAGAACTGGAGGGCTTTTGCACGAGCGGCATCCATAGCCCGCTTCCTTACTCGTCACCTGTCACTCACATCTCAACGCCACCACCGGATCTACCTTGGCTGCGCGGCGGGCTGGGATGTAGCAGGCCAGTAGCGCGACGGAGATCAAGACGACAGCGCTGATGGAGAAGATCAGTGGGTCGGTGGTTGTGACGCCGAACAAGAGACTCGCGAGCAAACGCGACAAGGCCAGGCCAGCGATGATTCCGACGGCCACACCAGCGGCGGCCATCTTGAATCCTTCACCAACGATGAGGCGCAATACATCGCCGCGCTGCGCGCCGATCGCCAGACGGATGCCGATTTCCTGCGTTCTCTGTGTGACCGAGTAAGCAATCACACCGTAGAGACCGAGGGAGGCGAGCGCCAGGGCAAACGAGGAGAAGGCACCAAGCAGATGGGTGATCAACCGCCGCGGTGCGACGGCGTCATCGACGATTTGATCCAGAGTAGTGAACTCGCTGTTGGGCAAGCTGGGATCGAATGCCTTCATCGACGCGCGCACCTCGGGCACAAACGACCCAGGCAGTCGTGAAGTGCGAACGACCAGTTCGATGGCATTCCAGTCGCCAGTTTGGCGGAAATTCAAATACATCTCCGCTCCTGCAGCCTTCTCCAGGGTGTCGTGTCGCACGTCGCCGACCACTCCCACCACTCGCCAATCTTCCCGGTTGATGACCGCAATTTGGCCGATGGCATCCCGGCCCGGCCAAAGATGTTTGGCCAGCATCTCATTAATAACGATCACCTTGTTGGTAGTGGAGTTGTCGCGCTCGTCAAAGTAGCGGCCTGCGCGCAGCGGGATGCGCATGGTCTGAAGGTAGCGGTGATCGACGATGCGGGGAAAGGCAACCGGATAGTTCTCTCGCGTGTACGTCACGCCTTTCGCTCCAATACCCCAATCGCGGTTACGTCCTAGCGGAAGCGTATCGCTCAAGCCGGCGGATTCGATGCCAGGAACCGCCACGACTCTTTCTATCAACACGTCATAGTATTGAGCCCAGTCCCCCGCAGATTTGAACGAACGTGTCGGATCGACACGCCACGCCACAGCACGTTTGGGTTGGAATCCCAAGTCGACCTCAAGCAGCTTGATGAAACTGCGAACCAGCAACCCGGAGCCAACCAACAACACGCAGGCCAGGGCCACCTCGGCAATCACGAGCGATTTTCGAATCAGAGCGCTTTGTTTGCCGGCGCTGCCGCGTTGGCCGGTTTCGGTGAGGCTTTTCTGCTCGTTGCCGCGCAAAAGCTGCAGAGCGGGTAATGTTCCGCACAGCACGCCCGCCAGGGACGACAACAATGCGGTGAATCCGAGCACTGTCGAGTCCACGGTCGCCGTCTGCAGCAATGGGATGCCGAATGTGTGGAGCCGTGTGAGCGCAGCGGTGACGAAATAGGCGAACGGTATACCGAGCGCACAACCGCCGAGAGCGAGTATGAGGCTTTCCGTCAATGTCTGGCGCACCAGCCTCCACCGACCAGCGCCCAAAGCAACGCGTACGGCAAATTCTTTGCGTCGCGCATTGGCCCGGGCAAGCAACAAATTCGACAGATTGACGCAGCCGATCAGCAGCACGCAGCCGACCGCACCGGACAGGATGAGGAGCGCTGTGCGAAAAGATCCGCGAATACTGGCATCCAGCCCCGCCATGCGCGCCCCGAAGGTTCCACGCTCCGGATGGGCCGAGATCACCGCCTGGCTTATGACGCCCAACTCTGCCTGCGCCTGTTTGATCGTGGTGGACGGCTTCAGCCGTCCGACGGCAAAAAGCGTGTTTCCCCAGCGCGCCGTTTGCTCCACCAACGGAAACGGAAGGAGTACATCGATCTCCGTCCCTGGAGCGAATATGGAGTCGAAATCAAACGATGGCGGCATGACGCCGACGATCTCAGTAGGATCGCCGTTCAGTGTGACCGAGCGGCCAACGACATTGCGGTCTCCTGTAAAGCGTTGCATCCAGAACGCGTGACTGAGAATGGCAGCTTTGCGCCCGTTCCAAACACATTCCTCTTCCACAAACGGGCGACCCAGCATCGGCTGTACCCCGAGCACTTCCAGGAAGTTCTGGGAAATCGGGACACCGCGCAGACGCTGCGGCTCACCAGTATCAGTAAGCGTGTAGCGCGAATAGTCGAAAAAAGCGAAATACGCGCCGAGCTTTTCAAACGATTCGGTCCGAGCGCGCCAGTCCAAAAAGTTATCCACTCGGGTCGTGCGAGCAGACATGCCGTCCGACCCGGTGTTTTCAATCCAAACCAGGCGTCCGGGATCCCGAAACGGCAGTGGACGCAGCAGCACCGCATACACCAGACTGAACATGGCAGTGCAGGCTCCGAGACCCAGGGCGAGCGTGAGCACGGCGACTGTCGTGAAGCCGGGATTCTTTAGCAGAATGCGAAAAGCGTAGCGAAAGTCGGTGTACATAGGGACAAGGGGTTAGTGCTTAGGGGTAAGCGCGCTCGCCTTTCAGGCTGCGGCGAAGCGATTTCAGCATCTTCTGCTCCTCGACAATTAGTTCCTGAATAGGCTTCACAGCGGTCTCACCACATAACCCCAACTCGACTGACAACCGAAGTTGGGTATCGAGCTCAGCCAGTGAGCCCTCTGAATGCGAGACGAACTGAACAAACTCACCCGTTGTATTGCGCGCTTGTCCCTCAGCAATATTAGACGGCACTGAGACGGCTGCTCTTCTCATTTGTGACACTAAGCCGAACTTCTCCTCTGCTGGAAAGGACTGCGTGAGCTGATAAACCAACCCAGCTAAGCGCATGCCCTTCTGCCAAACCACAAGGTCCTTATAATCTCGAATCTCCCTCTGAGTTCCGGTCCTTTCCACGGACGCCTCCTCGTGACTAACCACTTGCCACTAACCCCTTACCACTACTCGTACCTCAGCACCACCATGGGATCTACTTTCGTGGCTCGGCGGGCTGGGAGATAGCTCGCAACCACTGCGACTGTGAGGAGCGCGACCCCGCTTAGCGTAACGGTTGTCAAGTCGCCGGGCTTGACACCGAAGAGCAGGCCCGACAGCAGGCGTGTGACCACGACTGTTCCTGCCAATCCGATGACAACGCCTGCCACCACCATCTTCAGGCTGTGTCCCACAACCAGTTGGAGTACTTGCCAACTCCCAGCGCCCAACGCCCGACGGATACCGATTTCGTGATTTCGCTGGCTGACCGAGTGGGCCACAACTCCGCAGATTCCGACACCCGCAAGCAATAACGCCACTGCAGAAAATGCTCCTAGCAGCAACATCGACAGGCGTCGCCGAGCCATCGACGCAGCTAGTATTTCCTCCAACGTGCGAACAGCGTATGCCGGCTGGTCCGCGTCAATGGCCATCACCTCACGTTGAATCGTATCCACCAGCGCGCGCGGCTCTTGAGAGGAACGCAGCACGAGGCTCATCGTTCTTGCAGGGTTCTGGGTATGGGGCCAGTAAAGCGCGACTCGCGAGGGCATCTCCAAGGTGCGATAGCGGACGTGCTTGACAACACCCACAATCGACATCCAGGGATTCGTCGATTGCTGGCCTCCGCGCTTGAGCCGTTTGCCGATGGGATCCTGGTTTGGCCAGTAGGTGTTGGCCAGGGTCTCGTCGATGATCGCAACGGGTGCCGATGACTCGGAATCCCGTTCATCAAAGTATCGACCGCGCACCAACTGAACTCTCAGCGCTTCAAAAAGACCGGGCGTGACCACCCTCCAATCCGCTTCTGGCGACGTGTTGTCTGCAGGGACGGACTGACTATCCACCGTCGTCGTACCCGAGCCACCATCTCCGGTTAGGGGAAGAGCAGAGATCAGGCCTGCGGCTTCAACGCCGGGCAGAGTCAGCACTCGCTCCCGCAGGTTGTCATAGAAAGTCCGGATCTTTTCCGGCTGGTCATAGCGGAGCTGTGGCAGCGACACTCTCACGGTGAGAACCTTGTCCGAGTGGAAACCCGGATCCACACCCAGCAGGCGTTGAAAACTCTTGATGAGGAGACCAGCGCCTACCAGCAGAAGGAGCGACAGTGCTACTTCGGCCACAATCAGGAAGCCCCGTAAGCGGCCTCGCGAGCCCGATGCAGTCGTGCTGTGCCCACTCTCCTTCAAAGCCTCTTGGGTGACGCCTCGTGTGGATTGCAGTGCCGGCAGAAAGCCAAAGATCACACTTGTGAGGATGGCCAAAACGCAGGTAAACGTGAGAACTCCTCCGTCGAGCCGGACTTCAGCCAGGCGCGGCAAAATACGGCCGGCAATTGAGACCAGAACACCCAGGCTGGCCGAAGCCAGCCAAAGGCCCAGCGCGGCACCCACGATCGAAAGCAGGACACTCTCCGTAAGGAGTTGCCGCAGAAGCCGTGTGCGGCTTGCGCCAACCGCCGTTCGGATGGCAAACTCCCGTTCTCGCGCACTGCCTCTGGCCAGCAGCAGGTTCGCGATATTGGCGCAAGCAATCAGCAACACAAAGCCGACGGACCCCATCAAGAGGATCAGGGCCATCCGAACCTCGCCGACGATTTCCTCCAGCATCGGGTTCATCAAAACCCGGAAACCAAACTTTTGATACGGATAGTTCGCAGCGCCCTCAATGATCTTCTGCGACACGAGATCCAATTCGGCGCGAGCCTGGGCAAACGAGAGGTTGTCTCGTATCCTGGCTAACACCAGCAATCCGTGACTGCCGCGTGAGTTGGGGCTGAGTTGTTCGGGTGTGAAGGCCAACGGCGTCCACATGGCAATTTCATCAGGAAAGCTGAATCCCGGCGGCATCACCCCCACGATCTGGATACTTCGCCCGTTGACCTGGTAGCTTCGACCAATCAAGTTTCGATCGGAAGCGAAGAGACGCTGCCAAAGCGTGTGACTGATGACCGCAACGGTGTCCTTGCCGACTTGCTCCTCTTCTGGCAGGAACACCCTCCCCATTTGTGCTTGTACGCCGAGCAGCGGAAAGAGACTTGGTGAAACCGCAGCTCCGGCCACTCGTTCGGGTACCTCACTCACCCGCAGGTTGAAGCTCGTCGTGCTGATTGCCGCCAACTGGGAAAACGAATTGGCAAAACGCCGAAGGTCCATGAACTCGGGCGCAGAAACAGCATTCTGGTCCTTGGGAATGCCAATGCCTGTGAAGCGCATCCAGAGTGCTACCAGCTTGTCGGGGTTCTGATACGGCAGCGGACGCAGCAAGATGGCGTTGACAACGCTAAACAGGGTCGTGTTGGCGCCAATGCTCAGCGCCAGGGTGAGGACGACCACAGCAGTGAAGCCGGGATTCTTTATTAGTTGGCGAATGGCGTAGCGAAGGTCGTTGAACATAGTGGCGAGTGGTTAGTGGCGAGTGACGAGATTGCCCAGCTCAGGCGTCTCAGTCCTCATAGTAATTGCTTCAATGATGCACCTGTCAGATTCTCAAGGTATCGCTTTGCCATGACGGTGGAGGGGTGATCTGGTCAATAAATGCGCCCGCGCTCGGGACAGATCATAAAATGAGCGCCTGGTCTCATCACTCGCCACTCACCACTCGTCACTGCCTTATTCACACCTCAGCGCTTCGATCGGGTTAACCTTGGCTGCTCTGCGCGCGGGAATGTAACAGGCAAGGAAAGCGACGGCGAGCACGAAGAAAGAAAGCATCGCGAAGGTTGAAGGATCGGTTGCGCTTAAGCCATACAGCAGCCTCGTCAAGAAACGGCCGAGCATTAGCGCTCCAGCAATGCCGACTGCGACGCCAATCGCCGTCAAGGTCATCCCCTGCCCAAGAATCAGCCTGAGCAGATCACCTGGGCGCGCACCCAGCGCCATTCGAATGCCCATTTCATGAGTGCGCTGGCTGACCGAATAGGAGATGGCTGCATAAAGCCCCGCTGCAGCCAGTGCCAGTGCGAGAGTCGCAAAACAGAGCACGAGAACGGAGTAGAACCGAGGCGTCGAAAGCGAACGTTCCACAACCTCATCCATCGAGCGGAACCCAGTGATGGGAACATCCGGTTCCAAGGCCCTGATTTCCTTTCTCACTACATTTGCCAATCCGAGCGGGTCTCCCACAGTCTTGACCACGAGCTCGCGCGTTTCCCGCTTCATCCATGGACTTTGCAGATGAGGGACGTAGATCTCCGGAGCGGGCGCACGGTCCAAAGCGTACTGCCGCACGTTTCCCACAACGCCTACGATTTCACCCGTGACTGGAACCTCGGCATCAATCTTGAGCCGATTGCCAATCGCTCCACCCTTCGGCCAATATTGTCTTGCGAAGGCTTCGTTGACAACAAGTGCGAGAGGTGCGGCATCGGTGTCTGACGGTTCAAGGAAGCGGCCTTGCTTGAGGGCAATACCCATGGTGTCGAAATAGCGCAGGCTTACAACGCGGATCTCTGCATCCAAACCCGGAGTCCCTTGTCCTAAGACCGTAACATTGTTCGAAACACCCCCCAGCTCTCCCGAGGGCAACCAGTCAATCATGGCGACAGAAGCCACACCCGGAATCGTTTCAAGCTTCTCCAACAGTTGACGATTAAAGCTCAACATCTTCCCGCCAGCGGGATAACGCGCTGATGGAAGAGAAATGCGGGTATTCAAGATATGCTCCGTCGCAAGGCCGGTTTCGACATAAGACAGGCGCAAGAAAGCCTTCATCAAAAGTCCAGCCCCGACCAGCAACACCACTGACGTTGCAACCTCTGATACGACCAGCAGACCACGAAAGTTCAACCTCCGGGCACTACCCGGTTCGATCCACGAACCGCCCTTCAGGGTCTGATTGAGATCGAGCTTCAATGCCTGTAGGGCAGGCGCCAAGCCAAAGAGCACACCTGTCGCGAGCGAAGCTGCCAGGCTGAAGCCCAACACTCTATGGTCCAAAGGGATCTGCTCTAGACGAGGCAGTCGGTCTGAACCGAGCGCAACCAAGAGATCACGACTCCACGCAGCAAGCAGGAGTCCGGCAACGCCCCCAAGCAACGAGAGCAACAAACTCTCCGTCAGCGTTTGACGCAAAATGCGGCCTGGACTTGCACCCAGCGCGGAGCGCAAAGCAACTTCACGGCGACGTTGAACGGAGCGGCCGAGAAGTAAATTGGCAACGTTGGCACAGGCGACGAGCAGCACAAATCCGACCGCGCCAAGCAATAGCAGCAATGCCTGGCGCACTTCGCCGGTGACGTGCTCGTGCATAGAAACAAGCAGAACTCCGATGTAGGCGTTAGTCTCAGGATATGCCTGGCTGAGCCTTTGACCGAGCGTATCCATTTCGACTTGAGCCTGTTGAAGCGTGATTCGAGGCTTTAGTCTGCCGTAGATACGGAGGAAATGTGCCTTCCGGCTGGTCACATTCGGGTCGAGTCCGATGGGAGCCCATGCATCAGGGGTGTTATTTCCAAAAAGGCCGGGTGTGGTGAAGCCCGCCGGGAGCACGCCAACAATGGTGTAAGGATTACCGCTGAGCGTAGCAGTCTTGCCGACGATGAGAGGATCGCTGCCAAAACGTCGCTCCCACAAACCGTGGCTCAAGATGACGGTCCGCTCCGTTCCAGGCCGATCTTCTTCCGGGTTGAACGTCCTCCCGATGAACGGCTTTACGCCCAGCGTCGCAAAGATGCTGGCCGAGACGCGGGCACCGGTGATCCGCTCGGGTTCGTCAACGCCTGTGAGATTGAAGCCCGGAGGGTACAACGCAGCCAGGAACTCGAACGACTGCGTGTTCTTCTGGAGATCAAAAAAATCGGCGGGTGAGACAAGGTGCTTGCCGCCTTCCTTCAGATTCCGTTCCCACAGTGCGACGAGCCGATCAGGCTCAGGATAAGGCAGCGGCCGCAGCAATACCGCGTTCACCAGACTGAAAACAGCCGTATTGGCACCAATGCCCAACGCCAAGATGAGGACCACCACCGCGGTGAAGCTTGGATTCTTCAGTAAAAGACGGAGGGCGTAGCGAAGGTCGTTGTACATAGTGGGAAGGGGTCAGTGGTTAGGGGTGAGTGCGTTCGCCTTCAGGCTCCGGCGAAGAGATTTCAACATCTTCTGCTCCTCGATGATCAGCTCTTGAATGAACTTCACCGTTGCCTCGCGACAGAACTCCAACTCGATTGACAGGCGAATCTGGGTGTCAAGCTCCGCCAAAGACCCTTCTGCGTGCGAGACAAACTGAACAAACTCACCAGTCGTGTTGCGGGCCTGTCCCTCAGCAATATTAGATGGAATGGAGACTGCTGCTCTCCTCATCTGTGACACCAGGCCGAACTTCTCCTCTGTTGGAAAGGATTGGGTGAGCTGATAGACCTCCTTGGCCAATTGCATCCCCTTTTGCCAAACTACAAGATCCTTGTAATCTCGAATCTGTGTCGGAGTTGCGGCCCTTTCCACAAGCACCTCCTCATGGTTAGCACCGCTAACCACCTACCACTAAGCCCTTACCCCTACTCACATCGCAGCGCCACCATCGGGTCAACCTTCGTCGCCCGTCGGGCGGGGACAAAACAGGCAACCAGGGCAACCAGTGTCAATAGCACCGCGATGATGCCGTAGGTCATCGGGTCGGACGGCTTCACGCCAAATAGCATGCGCGACAGGTTCATCCAGCTTTCTAGATACTTCGTCAGGACATAAGCGCCCACGAGTCCCAAAACGACACCCAGCAAAGCCAGCACCATGCCCTGGTGCACGATCATCTTCAGCACGTCGCGCCGGCCGGCACCGAGCGCCATACGGATTCCGATCTCTTGCGTGCGTTGTGAGACTGAATACGCCAAGACACCGAACAACCCAATCGCGGCGAGTTGTTGTGCCAGCAGTCCGAACAAGGTGAGGAGCTTTGCAAACAACCTTTCCATCGCTAACGTCTCTTCGACTTGTTCGATCTGAGTGCGGATGTTATTGAGCGGCAAGTTTTCGTCTACCGCTCGCACAGCTTGGCGGACAGCGGAGACAACGGCGGTTGGATCATCTGCCGTACGCACTTCCAAGGTCGCGCTACTCATCATGCTCAGCTCCTGCCGCCAGGGCAGGTAAACCGTCGGCGGGATCTCGTCGCGTTGCCGCGTGTATTTCGCGTCCTTGGCCAGCCCAACGATTTCGATTTCGTCAGGTTTGCTCGGATCAAAGGCGAACCGTTGACCAATGGGGGTTTCGTTGGGGAAGTACTTGCTGGCGAAGGTTTGATTAACAACAGCGACCTTGGGTGCGCGTGCATCGTCCTGCATCGTCAGAGTGCGTCCGGCAAGCAGCGGGATCTCCATGGCTTCCAGAAAGTTCTCGCGCACATGATTAATATAGCCGTCTCCGCTTGGCTTGATTCTACCTTCTGCGTCGGGCGCGGCGGCCAAGGCCGTGCGCAGATAGACCCCGCGTGAACTGGATCCACGACTGAGCAATGTATTGTTTGAGAAAGTCACCTTCTGCACGCCCGGCACTGCCTCGAGGCCTTCGGCCATTTGTTGATAGAGCTGTTCCAGCTCTTCGTCCTTATAGCCGATGAGCTCTGGCTGAACACCGAAGAGAAGCAGGTTGCGCGTACTAAACCCAGGATCCACGCGTTGCAAGTTGAGCAACGTGCGCACAAACAAACCTGCGCCAACCAACAACAGTAACGACAGGGCCACCTGAAGGACGACCAATCCGCGACTGAGCAAGGAACGCGACACAGCGCTCGAACTGCGCCCGCCGTCTTTGAGCGTTGGTGTCAAATCCACTTTTGTGGAGCGCCAGGCCGGAGCAAGGCCAAAGAGGATTCCTGTCCCCAACGAAAGTCCCATCGTGAAACCAAGTACCCGCCAGTCAAGTTGCGGGTCAAGCGGGCGCATCCAGGGTCCGCCCCAATCACTTACGGCCAGCAAGCCATCCTTGATCCACAGGGCAAATAGAATTCCCATGGCGCCGCCCAGCGCAGAAAGCAACACGCTCTCCGTCAGCAACTGTCGAATCAAGCGCCACTTGCCTGCGCCCAGCGCCAGGCGCACACCGAGTTCCTTTTGCCGCGATGCAGCGCGCGATAGCAGCAGATTGGCCACGTTCGCGCATGCAATCAACAGCACCAATCCAACGACTCCGAGCAACAGGTACAGAGACGGCGCATAATACTGGCGTTGATTCATTTCACCCTGCCCTCCGGGATCAAGGAACAGGCGCGGGTAATCCTTTGGGTCCAAAGTGGCGATTGGGTTTGCACCCGATGCCTGCGCCTCGGCCTGGCGCGCTGTGCGATGCTCCACGACCGAGTGATGAAACGTGCTTTCCAGTTGCAAACGCGCCTGCTCTGTCGTTGCCCCCGGTTTCAAGCGCCCCATCAGCCGCAACCACCAGACACCCGCGCCATGCATCTGCCACCGGTCGCGGCCGATGCGCAGTTGCGGCTGCCAGGCAATCGGAATGGTCACGTCCTGGGTCGAACCGGCGTCCATGGTGCCTTCGAAGCCGGGGGGTGTGACCCCGACAACGGTGAAAGCGACGTTGTTGAGATTGATTTGTCGGCCTATCACGGTTGGATTGCGGCCGAAACGCTGCTGCCAGTACCGATGGCTGAGGACGGCGACCGGACTCGCTGCCGGCTTGTCGTCGTCTTCGGTGAGTACACGGCCGCGCCAGGCGTTGACACCCAAAACCGTAAAGTAATTGCCAGATACCGCGTGCCCGACAGCCACATCGACCTGCCCGTCGGCATTCACGTTGAGATCCACATTACCAAAAGCGAAAATGCCCGACAGCGCACTTTCCTGCTCACGCATGCGTTGGAAGCTCTGATACGGGAACGAGGTCATGCGAAATTGCCCGGTCACTGGATCTCTGCTGGAATTGCCGCTATAGCTGCCCACACTGAACTCACGTGGGGCCATGCATCTGAACAGCACAAGCCGTTCCGGATCCTTGACCGGCAGCATCTTCAATAGCATGGCATCCACAACGCTGAAGAGCGCTGTGTTGGCGCCGATGCCCAGTGCCAGAGAAAGCACTGCAACGGCGTTGAAGCCAGGGCTCTTCAACAGGAGACGGATCGCGTAGCGGAAGTCGTTAAGCATGTGTGGCGAGTGATGAGGGGCGAGTGGCGAGTTTTTGCCGCAGGCCATTCAGCATTCTCTGCAGTTCATCAACTAGAGAAAGGAGACCCTCGGCTTGAGATGGGCTACAGAAGCCGAGTTCAGTAGGGATTAATAACTGCGTGTCCAGTTCAGCCAAAGAACCCTCAGCATGCGAAATAAACTGGATAAACTCACCACTGGCATGGCGTGATTGACCTTCAGCAATATTGGAAGGAACGGACACAGCGGCGCGCCGCATCTGGGTAACAAGACCGAACCGCTCATCCTGCGGGAAACTGCGCGTTACTTCGTAGATCAGCTTGACCATTGCCAAGCTCTTCTGCCAAACGAGAAGATCTTTGTAGCTTTTTGGTCTTTCCGACACCCTGGTAGCCCTCTCGCCACACACCACTCGCCACTATTGCTTTACTTGTCGCTCGAACTCGCCGCTTGCACGCTCTCTTCGACCACCTGGCCGTCGAAGAGATGGATGGTGCGATCGGCGTGTTCGGCGTAGCGCGGGTCGTGAGTGACCATGCAGATGGTGGCGCCCTGGCGGTGCAGGTCGCGGAGGAGTTCCATGACGGCTTCGCTGTTTCGTGAGTCCAGATTTCCGGTGGGCTCGTCGGCCAACAGCACAAGCGGCTTTCCTGCCACAGCGCGCGCCACAGCAACGCGCTGTTGCTGACCCCCGGAAAGCTGGCTGGGCAAATGCCGGGCTCGATGGGCCATGCCGACCTTCTCGAGGGCCTCGTGTACGCGGGCTTTGCGCTCAACGGCCTTCATGCCGCGATAGGTGAGGGGAAGTTCAACATTCTCGTACACCGTGAGGTCACCGATCAGATTGAAGCTCTGAAAAATGAATCCAATCTCACGGTTTCGAATGCGCGCCCGCTCCTGGTGTTTCAAACTTTCTACAGGCTTGCCGTTGAGCAGGTAGCTTCCTTCGGTAGGAGAGTCAAGTAATCCAAGCAGGGACAATAGCGTCGACTTCCCGCAACCCGAAGGGCCGGCAATCGAGACGTATTCGCCGACACCAATCTTCAGGTGAACGTTGGACAAGGCGTGCGTCTCAACCTCCTCCGCAAAGAAGACCTTGGTGACCTTCTCCATCTGAATCAGCACTTGGTTGCTCTGGTTCATGTGCGCTCCGGACATCCAAGGCTGGATGCCTCACTCATGGGGATGAAAATTTTAAAATGAGAGATTGCGGCAACGTGCCGATGGCGCCGTCACAGATTTGGCGGATGTAAGAAAGTACGGCCTACGCTTCGCTACTGGAGCCGTATTCGATCGTAACCATCCCAGGCAGACATGTCTGACAAAATGACCTGGTCGCCCGGCTTCAACCCATCCAGGATTTCAATGGCGGTGACCGAATTCTTGCCGAGTTTGACCGGGACACGCAGTGCATGTGTTCCATTCTCCGTCAACTGGAATAACGTGATGGTTCCCTGCTCCTGCGCAAAGACTGGCCGGCCGACCTGAATTACGTTGTCGAGGTGTTCGAGTTCAATCGTTCCATCGACACTCAGGTCCGTTCGTGCGCCTTTCGGTAACTCGCCTTCGAGCGCCACATCCACAGTGACAGTTCCGTTCTGAACGGCGGGATCCATGCGGACGACCCGCCCGTTGATATGGCCATTGCGGGTGTCTATATCAGCCAACTGCCCGATTTGGATATCCTTGGCTCGAGTCTCGGCGATCTTCACTTCAGCTTTCAAACGCTTGGGGTCGGCCACGCGGGCCAGGTTGGTACCAGGTGCCACCCGCTGTCCAACCTGGACAGAGACGACTTGCAGCACGCCATCAAAGCCTGCCCGAACATGGAGAGCATCGACCTGGTTGCGCTTCAGCTGGTAGAGAGCCCTCAACTCCTCAACCTGTGTCTTCTGCATCGCCAGCTGCGCCTGAATGGACTCGGCACTAATGTCCAATCGCTTTTGCTCAATGGAATAACGGTTGGCGAGTTCGTCGGCAGCCAATTTTGAGAGTCTCAAATCAACTTCAGGGAACAAGCCGTCTTTGGTAAGGAGTTCGTTGCGCTCAGCCTTCAGTTTCGCCTGGTTATAGTCTGCCTGAACACGGGCGGTAGCCGCCTGCTGATCAAGGCGCTGGCTCTCGAGGCGAACTCGCAAGTCCGTGTACGCGGCCTCCGCCGACTTCAGCTGCCATTCCGTCCTGAAGGCTTCGAGTTCCATGTCCGGATTGCTCAGCTCCAACAACACGGTGTTCGCCTTGACCTCTTTGCCAGGCAACACCAAAATGCGCTCAACGCGTCCGTCATGAGCTGCGGCAATCCAACGTATGTCTTCTGGAACCAGTGTGCCCAAGCCTCGTTCCTGGCGTACCAAGGGTCCACGCTTGACCGTGTCTATGACCACCAGAGACCGGTCGGCCGTTGGCGCAGCAGGCTTCAGGCGCGAAAGCCCGAAGGTGATGCCTCCCAAAACGGTAAGACCAACCAAACTATAGATTCCGCGCCGAAGATAGCGCTGGCGAATTGAAACTTTGCGGGGAATATCCATGGAATTTGACAGTAGAAAAAAGCGTCACCGGAACTAGAGACGTACTGCCAATTTGCAACTTGCTTGCCATCCCTTTAGACGGAGCAAGAGTACAAAAGGTAACGACTTAGCCGCTTAATTCAGAAAAAGCTTGCGTAGCCAGGTGTTCGTTTGTGGGACGGCAAACACCCGAAAGCGAACAGGAGGGGTTTGATATCTTAAGGAAGCATTCCCAGCCGGATTTCCTGCTCATCAATGCTCGGCAGGGTGACCGCGATAGAGTTTTGGGGATGTTGGAACCAGTCGTTCACGGAATGACCGAAAACTGGGCTCGCCAACGCTACCGTTTCAAGACTTGGTCTAGCAATCGCGAACATTCGAGACTCTTGTCGTACACAATCGAGTCTGTTCGGCGCGCGCTCTCGCGCTCCTGGAAGAGCTCGTCTGTGATGTTGAGGGCTGCCATGACCGCGACCTTCAAAGAATCCACCGTCTTGCTGGCGCCGGCAATTTCGCGCATCTTCTGATCGACATATGCCGCCAGCTCACCCACATACCTCGGATCGATCTCGCCCCGAATTTGGTAGCTCTGATCGAAAATCTCAATCCGTGTCGAGTTATCCGGCATGAACACGCCCCTTTCCGTCCCCTCAGGTTGCAAGACTGTCAAGGTTCTTCAGAATAGTCTCTATCTTGCCTTTGACTAGGTCACGTTCTTTCTTCAATTCGATCGATTCCTGTTTAAGCCGGTCCCCCTCGGCCTGAGTCTGATCGAGGAGCGACTTCAGCTTTAACACCTCTTTCTCGAGCGATTCCTTCTGCAGCTTCACCGCTTTGAACAGTTCGATGGTGCGGTAAACCTTGTTTTCGAGATCCGTAAATTTTTCCAGTCCGTTGTTCACTCTAAGTCCTCAATTGGGCTCCCAGCTTGGATCGCAGCAGGTTGAAAATAGTTTCGTGGAACCGATTCACTTCGTCGTCAACCAGCGTTTTATCGGGCGACTGATAGACAATACTGATTGAGATTCCCTTCTTCTCGGATGGTAGCTTCTCTCCGAAATACAGGTCAAAGGGAAAACACCGCCGCACTTCCCGGATGCCCGCTTGCAGCACCACGGCCTGGATGGCTTCGCAGTCGATGTCCTTGCCGAGTACGAGCGATAGATCCCTCTGAACCGCGGGGAACTTCGGCAGTTCGCGAGTCACCCGCTCAGGAGGCTGATACCGATACCAACCTTCCAGCGGTATCTCAGAGAGGAATACCGGCTGTTTGATCTTGTAGCCTTCGCAAAACTGCGGATGCAACTGACCGCACACGCCCAGCGAATCGGCGCCCAGCCGCAACTCGGCCGAAACGGCTGGGTGGTAGTAATCCGGAACCTGGCCCCCTTTGCCTGGGGCCCGCCAGAGGATCTGGTCCACAGGAAGTGAAAGAGACTCCAACAACAGCTCCAGGTCAGCTTTCAAATCAAAGAATCCTGTGCTGCGAGGTTTGTCGTTATGAACGGACTTCTCTTCGATGTTGCCGCTGGTAATGAGACCCAGGAACGAAGTCTCGTGCCGCTGACTTGCCAGTGAGTCCACATCCTTCTCCTCCACAGGCTTGAGTTTTATTCTGCCGTGAAGGTAGAGCCGCCCGAGTTCATACAGCCGAACACTCCTGGTGCCCCGGTGATAGTTGCGAAGCAGGGACGCCAGCAATCCAGGCACGAGCGAAGTCCGCATCACCTCGGTTTCAAGCGACAAGGGATTCTGTAGCCGTACCGGCTGCACCACGCTGAACTTGTCATTTTCAGCAGCAGCAACGAATGCATAGGTCAAGGTTTCTGTATAGCCAAGACCCAACAAACTCCGCTTGAGTATTCCCTCTTTGATGGAATCGGGCGGTCGTTTCGAGTTGCCAGTCCATGCAGGCAGCGTTGAAGCAAACTTGTCGTATCCGTAGTGCCGGGCGATCTCTTCGATCAAGTCAATCTCGCGCTCAACGTCGAGTCGCGAAGTCGGCAATTGGACCTGCCATCCACCGGCATCGCGAGAAACCACTTCAAAATTCAACGCTCCAAGAATGCGTTCGATCGTCGAGTCGTCGATCTTTGTCCCCATCACCCGAAGAATACGTGAACTGCGTAAAGCAATGCGTGACCGGTGCGTTGGACGAGGATAGGCATCCACAACCCCTGAAAGAATCTGGCCTCCAGCCAACTGCTGGATCAAAACAGCGGTCCGGTTGATGGCAGCGACCGCGGCATCCACGTCAGCGCCACGCTCGAACCGATGAGAAGCCTCGGTGTGCATGCCTTGGGCCTTCGCCGTGCGGCGAACGGAAATGGGATCGAACCAGGCACTTTCGAGAAGAACATCCGTCGAAGCAAAACCGATCTCACTGTCGGCACCACCCATCACGCCGGCCAACGCGAGAGCACGTTCGCGGTCGGCTATGAGCAGCATTCCGTGTGCGAGTTCTCTCGTCTCTCCGTCAAGAGTCAGTAACTTCTCCTGCGGGCGGGCCTCGCGGACGATGATTTGCCGACCCTGTATGCGTGACAAGTCGAACGCGTGCAATGGATGTCCAAGCTCCAACAGCACATAGTTGGTCGCATCCACCACGTTATTGATGGATCGAACACCCAGACTCTCGAGCCGCTGGGCAAGCCAGGCGGGAGATGGCGCTACTTTGACATTGCGAATCACCCGCGCACAGTACCGAGCACAGAGCTGGGGCGACTCAATCGTGACGGAGATCTGCGAAGCAGCTGGCTCGGCTGACTCCTGAAGCATCGTTGCCATCGCCTTTAGAGGTGTTTGATACCGCGTGGCCACTTCGCGGGCGACACCAAAATGGCTGAGGCAATCCGGGCGATTCGAGGTGATGTCCAAATCGAGAATCGTGTCTGAGCCTACCCGCTCCAGGCCCTCTGCCACGACGCCGACCATGGACAAATCATCCGCAAGCTCGCGAGGGTTGGCTTCGAAATCGACGAATTCTTTCAGCCAGGAATAACTGATCTTCATTTGGACCAACTCAACAAGCAAACCGCCAAGACGCCAAGGGCGCCACGATGAAGACAGAGAACATCTGAAAAAGTGCGTTCCCCTGTGTCATCGAACGTGGCGCCGCCGAGCGGCCTAAGAAACTCCTTCATAAATCCAGTACTGTCCTCGCCCGATCTCTCTGCGCCTCCGCGGTTCGCTTCGCAAGAGAGCGTACCCTTCGCGCTCTTGGCGTCTTGGCGGGTTGCTTTCTTTTGCCCAAAAATCAAAACTGCTCCAGGAACCGCAAATCGCTTTCGTAGAAATGCTGGATGTTGTTGACCGAGTATTTGAGCATCGCGAAACGTTCGATACCCAATCCGAACGCAAAGCCTGTGTACTTCTCGGGATCATGATTCACATGCTGGAATACGGCAGGGTCCACCATGCCGGCTCCCAGCACCTCGACCCAGCCCGAGGATTTGCATACCCGGCAACCTGTGCCGCCACAGAAAATGCAGGAAATGTCGACCTCAGCACTCGGCTCGGTGAAGGCAAAATAGCTGGGCCGGAACCGTACACGTGTTTTCTGGCTGAAAAATGACTTGAGGAAATATTCAAGCGTGCCTTTGAAGTCGCGGAACGTGAGTCCTTCATCCACGGCCAATCCCTCAATCTGCTGGAACGCCGGAGAGTGCGTCGCATCCGGATTGTCACGCCGGTAAACCTTTCCCGGGCAGATGATGCGCAGCGGCGGGCGCTGTTTCTGCATCGTGCGAATCTGCACCGGCGAGGTGTGGGTGCGCAACAGAAGCGTGTCCGAGATATAGAAGGTATCCTGAGAATCCCGAGCAGGATGATGCTCCGGTATGTTCAGAGCTTCAAAGTTGTAGAATGCGGTTTCGATTTCAGGGCCGTCTTCGATGGAGTAGCCCATGAAACCGAAGATCTCTTCTATTTCGCTCCGCACCAGGGTCAGAGGATGGGCATGTCCCGCCGAGTGGCGGTTTCCGGGTAGCGTTACGTCTACACGCTCAGATTGTAACCGCGCAGAGAGAGCCTCTGTCGCTGCCACACCCTCCAGGCGACTTAGCCCAGCCTCAAGCTCCACCTTCAATTCATTGATCCGCTTGCCGGCCGCCGGTTTTTCCGCCGCTGGAACCTGCTGCAGATCCTTCATCAGCAACGTAACGACGCCGTTCTTGCGACCGAGATACTTGTTGCGAAGCTCCTGAGGAGAAGCCGTGCTCTGGACGTCGGCCTTGAATTTTTCGAGGATTCGCTTGATGTGGTCTTCCAACATGGGGCCACCGTAACACAAAAAAAATGGGGCTCAACGCCCCATTACGTGCTGCTTCCTGCTGTGATGACGATCTGTAACCCCGGCCCGTGCTCTCTGCGGGTCTGCAGCTTGTAGCCGGTCTTCCTGCGGAAAGTTGCTGCCACAGCCCGACAGCAGTCTGCGTTGCTGCGCTGCAGGGGCAGGCTAGATCACGCCGCCATGGCTTGCTTGGCCGTCGCAGCCAGCTTGGCAAAAGCTTCGGGTTCTTTCACAGCCAGATCGGCGAGGATCTTGCGATCGAGATCGACTCCCGACTTCTTCAACCCATGAATCAAGTGGCTGTACGAAATCCCGTTCAACTTGGCAGCAGCTCCGATTCGCACGATCCACAAGCGGCGAAAGTCGCGCTTGCGAACGCGGCGGTCGCGCATCGAATACTTCAGTGCTTTCTGAACGGATTCCTTGGCGGACCGATGCAGCTTGCTCTTGGTGCCTCGGAATCCCGAGGCCAGCTTCAAAATCTTCTTACGGCGATCACGCCGGGTTGTTCCTCTCTTTACTCTAGGCACCGCACATTCTCCTTAATTAAAAAATGATGGCTGTCTTGCTGTAAACCGGAAGCCACTGCGCAGTTCATGCATAAGGCAACATCGCCTTGACCTTCGGAGCATCGGCCGCGCTCACCATAATATTTTGATCCAGCTTGCGTTTTCGCTTGGCGGTCTTCTTGGTCAGGATGTGGCGCGCATGAGAATGACCCCGCTTCACTTTTCCTGAAGCGGTTACATGAAAGCGTTTCTTGGCACCCTTGTGAGTCTTAAGCTTTGGCACAAATTATCTCCTTAGAAAAAAGGACCGGAACGTGGGAGCTGCTGTCCCGAGCGGCGATTTCAGAATCTCGGTTCAGGTGCTCGGAGAGCGGCTCCCCGTTTTATGTGGCGCCGCGGTGCGAACCAAAATCGGCCGTTCCACCTACTTCTTCGGCCCAAAAATAACGAACATATTATTCCCTTCCATCTTTGGAAAGCCCTCAACAATTCCGTGGTCACCAACATCCTGCATGAGCCGCGTAATGAGTTGCCGTCCAATCTCACGGTGGGAATTCTCGCGTCCGCGAAACATCACCCCCGCCTTCACTTTGTCGCCCTCGCCGAGGAAGCGAATGATGTTGTTCTTCTTAAAATCGTAGTCGTGATCGTCAGTCATGGGACGAAACTTGATCTCCTTGACCTGGATCACTTTCTGATGCTTCTTAGCTTCGTGCGCCTTCTTGTTCAGCTGGTAAAGGTATTTGCCGTAGTTCATGATCCGGCAAACCGGCGGCTGGGCAGTGGGTGAGATCTCGACGAGATCCATGTCCTTTTCCTTGGCCAGCTTGATCGCATCGAAGGGAGCCAGTATGCCTACCTGATTGCCCTCATCGTCGATCACTCGTACTTCTTTTGCCCGAATCCGCTCGTTGATTCTGATGTTATGTCGAATACGCGCACCTCCTGCGCCGATAACCGTCGCTTCGTTGGTTCCTTAGGGTCGAACCGCCCGCGTAGACTTCAGATGCTGAATCAACTCCACAAACTTTTCAAACGAAAAAGTTCCCATGTCGCCATCGAAGCGATTGCGTACCGACAACATCCCATTTTCGACTTCTTTGTCCCCGATCACGATCATGAACGGAACCTTCTCCAACTGCCCACGGCGAATCTTCAGATTGATCTTTTCGTTGCGCAAATCCATCTTCGCGCGAAACTGCGCAGCCACTAACTTGTCATATAGTTGCTGAACGGCCTGGGTGTGCTTGTCGCTGATGGGCAGCAAGGCCACCTGTACGGGTGACAGCCAGAACGGAAACGCGCCGGCATAGTGTTCGATGAGCACCCCGAAAAATCGCTCCATGGATCCCAACAATGCGCGATGCACCATGTATGGCCGGTGCGCTTTGCCATCCTCAGCAATGAATGTCATATCGAAACGTTCTGGCAGATTGAAATCAAACTGAATGGTCGAGCATTGCCAGGAACGACCGATGGCATCTTTGATCTTCACATCAATCTTCGGGCCATAGAAGGCGCCGCCGCCTTCATCCACACTGTAGGCGAGGCCCCTGGCTTCAATCGCTCGTCGCAACGCCGCTTCCGCTGTCTGCCAGTCTTCCGGCGAGCCAACGTACTTGTCGGGACGCGTGGAGAGAAAAATCTCAAACTGCTCGAAGCCGAAGCTGCGAAGAATGTGTAAGGTGAAGTCGATGACACCTAAAATTTCCTCTTCGATCTTCGACGGCTGGCAAAAGATGTGAGCATCGTCTTGTGTAAAGCCCCGCACGCGAAACAACCCGGCCAGCACACCGGAACGCTCATAGCGATAAACGGTTCCCGTTTCTGCCCAGCGCAGTGGCAGATCGCGGTAACTTCGCAGATCGTTCTTATAAATCAGAATGTGAAACGGGCAGTTCATTGGCTTGAGCTGATAGTCCGTTTCGTCGATCTTCATCGGGGCATACATGCTGTCCCGGTAGAAATCCACGTGCCCGCTGGTGCGCCAAAGATCCAGTTTGGCGATATGCGGCGTACACACAAAATCATACCCGCCGCGCAAATGTTCCGTGCGCCAGAAATCTTCGATCTCCGTCCGAATCAATGCACCTTTGGGATGCCAGAACACCAGCCCCGGCCCGGCCTCTTCCTGCAAGCTGAACAGATCGAGTTCCTTGCCAATGCGCCGATGGTCGCGCTTCTTGGCCTCCTCCAACTGTTTCAGATAATCGTCTAACTCTTTTTTGGAGAAGAAGGCTGTGCCGTAAATGCGTTGAAGCTGCTTATTGTGCTCGTCGCCCTTCCAATAGGCGCCCGCGATAGACAGCAGCTTGACTGCCTTGATCTTTCCGGTTGAAGGAACGTGCGGCCCTAGACAGAAATCCACCAGTGTCCCGACCGTGTAACAGGAAAACTGCTTGTCGGCCTTTTCCTGAATGAGCTCGCACTTCAGCTCAGCGCCTTGCTTGCGAAACCATTCCAGTCCTTCGCTCTTCTCGTGGATGGATCGGCTAAAGGGAAGGTCTTGCTGGATGAATTCCAGCATCTTCTGCTCGATCTTTTCCAAGTCTTCCGTTGTAAAGGGGTTTCGGCGGTAGAAGTCGTAGTAGAAGCCGTTCTCAACCGGAGGGCCGATGCCCAGTTGGGTTTCCGGAAAGAGAGTCGTTACCGCCAACGCCAGGAGGTGGGCCGAACTGTGACGATAAACCTCAAGTGCTTCCAGGTTTTTGTCCGTCAGAATCGCAAGAGAAGAATCCTTCTCGATAGGCCGGGAAAGGTCGGTCAGTTGCCCGTCCACTTTCGCAACAATCGCCGCTTCTGCCAGCCGTTTCCCAATTGAATTGGCAACTTCTAGAGGAGTGACACCGGATTCGTACGACTTTGTGCTCCCATCCGGAAGCGTAATGCTGACTTGTCCCATATTCTCCAACAACTCGACTGAAGTCTCCCTTGACAGACACTTCAGCCCGAAACAAAACCGGTAATCTAGCAGACACCCTCAAGCCGGTCAACCTGTTTCAAGTCCAACGCAGCCAACAACAAGTCTAGCGGTGATCGCAACGAACGGACTTTTCCACGAACTAGGCAATCGGAAGAGATCAATGAAAAAATGGCCTTGAAGGTCCAAATCGAAACCAATGGAAAGTGTCTGGTCCAAAAATGAAAGCCCTCGGATCCAGATATTAATCGGGGTACTCCCTATCTGAATCCGGCTGCTTTTGGACCCCCGCCATCCACGGCTAGCGGCACGCTTCCTACACGCTTTGGCAACGCCTGCAGGTTCGTCGATGGTTTACGTGGCTTTGCAACATGGAGCGAGGATTTCTCACTCTTGAAGCGGACGGATCTGGGGTTCCGGGAAGGCGCGTTGTTTGAAATTCGCATGGACGTAACCAAGTATTTTCAATCGAACCGGTATCAACGACCCGAATACGGATGCCGGGGATCCAGCCTCGTTCGGTCGTATCTTCGGGGAATACGGCGCCGGACGCAGAATTCAAGTCGGCGCCCGGTTCACGTTTTAGCACGGCTGGCCCCTTTTTCTGATCTGTCCAAGGCCTCGGAAGAGTCATCTTCCGAGGCCTTTTTTCTTTGCAATTGGCCTTGCCTTGGCAGAAAATCTCGCACGAACTCTAAAAATACAAGTGTGATATCTCTTGACTCGACACCGATCTCGATCCCATCGGCAGGGCAATAGCGCCCCCGAAATGAAGACTACCGACCAGTTCCAACCCAGTCGGAGGTGTGATGATGAAGAAAGTCGCAATCGTTACAAGCGCTCTGTTTTTCTTAGGGGGCATTCTTTGGGCAGCAGATTTTTGGGAAAAGGCTGACTACACATCCTGGTCGCAGAAAGACTGCGAGCAAATGCTCACCAAATCGCCATGGGCCCTCCAGTATGTGCATACCAACTTCTACCGGCCGGCGACAAACATCTCGGCCGGCCCCAGCACAACCACAGAAGGAGAAGCAAGCGTCGGTTTCGAGCCACAAAGTGGAGAGAGGGAATCTCGAATTATCTTCCAGTTCACTCTCGTAGGTGCCAAGCCAATTCGTATGGCGCGCGCGCGAATCGGATTGATTCAGTCGGCCACGATGAAGGATCAGGCTGAACAGTTTGTCAACCAGCCGGTCGGCAAGGAGATCTTGATCCAGGTCCAATACGCTTCACGTCCGCCAGGCCTCTCCGCGATTCACGACATCCAGAACTACTTTCGCCGCGCGACCATCAACAATTTTCAATCGAATACGTTTCTGACGAGTTCGGACTCGAAGGAACCCATCCACATTTCGCGCTACGAGCCTCCAAACGAAAAAAACTCGTTCGGCTTTTTCGTATTCCCCCGCTCCGATCCGAACGGCAAGCCGCACTTCACGGGTAAGGAGAAAAACATCACCCTGCGCAGCGACTTGAAGATACCGATTGCCCAGCGAGGCGGGGTGGAAAGTTACTCAATTTTCGTCAAGATGGAACCGAAAAAGATGTTTCTGCAGAACGAGTTTCACATGTAAATGGCTGCTACCAGCAGGCAAGCTGCAAGATGCAACTTGCCTCAAAAACAAGGAAAAGAAACAAAGAGGTGGACAAAAACAACAAAGAGGTTGACTCTTGGTTTCAGATCGTAATAAGTTTCGCGCCATTGTAATCGCTAAGTATCAAGATCCTCCAGTTCCTCGTGAAAACTTGGATCTAGAATCTAGTTTTTCGGAGGATTCGATTTCTGACATCGAGTCCCAAGGTCGCTGGATTCGGCCAATCGCTTTTAGATTCTGGCGATTACCAGAGATTGGGGCATCAGGTTGTTTTTTCTTTCCGTTGGTGATGAATTTGCCCTAGGATTTTCATTCCGTATTTGTCTTGTCTACGTAGGCTGAACCAGACATGAGCTGTTTCCTTCTTGAACTAAGAACTTGATTCAAAGACAGAAAGGAGTTGCACCGATGACGAAGTTAATGATCAAAACCGCTGCGATTCTGCTGATATTGGTGCTAGCCGTGGCGCTGGAACCACTGCTGGCCCAAAGTGGCCGCGGTACCATCACCGGGGTCGTCCAAGACTCCACTGGAGCTCTGGTACCGGGCGCTGAGGTGGTAATCGCCAACAAGGCTACTGGCGTGGAGAACAAAACCACGACTACTTCGACCGGTGTTTATCGGGCACCTTATCTTGAGCCCGGCACATACCACGTGTCAGCCATCCTGAAGGGATTCAAGACCGCCGTTCGAGACAATGTCGCTGTGCTTCTGACGCAGACGGTAACTCTCGACTTCACGTTAGAGATTGGTGAAGTCACCGACACCGTGACGGTGTCCGCTGAGGCTCCTCTTCTGGAGTCGTCAACGGCAGAAATCGGGATCAACGCAACCGAAAAGGAGTTCCACACCTGGCCGATTCTGGTGCAAGACGGAACACGTCAGCTGCAGTCCTTCGTGTTTCGCGCGCTTCCCGGGACTTCGGGAGGCGAGTTTGAAGGAACTATCAATGGGGGCCAAGCCTACAGTCATGAAATCCTGATCGATGGTATTTCGATTGGGCGCTTCGACTTGAATGGCGGCAGCAACAACGAATTCACGCCCACAATCGATGCCGTTGGCGAAATGAAGCTGCAGACCGGCGCGCTGTCGTCGCAGTACGGCAACACGCAGACGGCACTGACCAACTTCGGCATGAAATCGGGCACCAACGATTACCACGGCAGTGCGTTCTGGTTCAACCAGAACAAAGGGCTCAATGCCAATACCTGGAACAACAACCGGCTGGGGCTTCCCAAAGCGACGAGTGTTTTGAACAACTTCGGGGCCGTCATCGGCGGTCCGATCATCAAGAATAAGACCCATTTCTTCTTCTCGTATGAAGCCAACCGCCAGCAGGACCAGCGGACCAGCGGGTTCAACAGCCTGGCTTCGGGGGCAATGAAGAGAGGCGATTTCTCGCAACTGCTTAATCCAGCCTTCACACAGGATGCCCGGTCTGGAACGGTGATTGGTCAGGATGCTCTGGGTCGAGATGTGCGCTTCGGGCAGATTTTCGATCCTTCGACCTCACGACAGTTGGCCGGTGGGGCTTGGATCCGCGATCCATATCCAAACAACGTCATCCCGCAGAGCGCCTTCAGCCGCGTGACCCAGAACGTGCTCAAGCACCAGCAGCCCGACCCTGCCTTGGCTTTTCTGCTCGCCAACAATCCCAACATCTCCACATGTTGCCCGATCCTGAACATCGACAACTACAGCATCAAGATTGATCACGTGATCAGTGAGAGTCACAAGATCAGCGGCACCTACGTTGACAACGACCGCTATCGCTGGCGCTTCGGCGGCGGCGGCACACCGCAGATTCCTGGACCGATTCCGGGCCCGGCGGCCAACGGCGACAAGATTCAGTCGACACCGGGATGGATCGTTCGCCTGGCAGAGGACTGGACCATCAGCCCCACCAAGTTGAATCACTTTGCGTTCGGCTACAATCGCTTCCGCAACAAGAACGTATCCAATTCTTTCAACGACTACCTGGATGGAACCGACTGGAAGTCGGAACTGGGTCTCACCGGATTTGTGGGCTCAGGAGCATTCATTGACGCCCGCTTTAACGGCAATATTCCAGCGTTGGGCAATCTAGCGCGCTGGGGGCATCAAGGAACCGGGAACAACCCCAACGGCAGCACCATCGTGCAGGATGACTTCACTTGGTTGCGGGGCAACCACAGTTTCCGGATGGGCGCCGAACACCGTCGTTATTACCTGAATTCCAACGCCGTCTTCACGCCACCAGTCTACTTCTTCCATAGCGAGAACACATCTCAACCGGGCTTCGATGGCACAACGGGATTCAGTTTTGCTAGCTTCATGCTGGGTGCCGCACGCAATACGACGGAGGGCCTTCCACAACTGAGTCCCGGGCAGCGTTCACGGACCTATTCCTTCTACTTCCAGGATGACTGGAAAGCCAGCTCCAAACTGACTCTCAACCTGGGAATCCGTTGGGACATCGCTTCTCCGATCAAAGAAGTGGTCAGCCGAATGTCTGGCTTAGATCCGAACGCCATAAACCCGGCAACTGGAAACAGGGGTGCGTTCGTGGTTCTTGGAGAAGGTCCAGGGCGCAACGGAGAAGAAAATTTCGCCAAAACCTATTACAAGCAGTTTGGGCCGCGCTTTGGTTTCGCCTATGCTGCCTCCCAGAAGATGGTGGTTCGCGGAGGCTATGGAATCAACTTTAGCCCGCCGATTGGCGATGGTTTCAGCTAGCCCTACACACAGGGGTTCAATGGGCAGAATCCAATCATCCAGCGAACCGGGCGTTTCCTGCAGGACCCCAGCTACAACTGGGATAGTCCGTACCCGGCCTATACGCGGACGCTTCCCAACACGGATCCAACGTTGCTGAACGGCGTCGATATTCCGTTCTACAACCCTGAAGTACAGAAGCTTCCTTACGTCCAAAACTGGAACTTTGGGATTCAGTATGAACTTCCGTGGGATACGCGGGTCGAGGCCAACTACGTAGGAAACAAGGGGACTCGACTCAACGACGTGAAGTATGCCAACTTCCTCAACCAGGTCGACCCGAGACATCTTTCTCTGGGCAACGCGCTGGTGGAAGACATTAGCCTTCATCCCCAGATCCCGAAACCCTACCCGACGTTCACGGGAACAGTGGCTCAAGCCCTGAGGCCATTCCCGCAGTACCAGGGAGTTACAACGCATCGAACTAACAACGGCTATTCGACGTACCATTCAATGCAGCTGACCTTCACCAAGCGGAGCAACAGCGGATTGAGTTTCTTGACGTCTTACACGTTTTCCAAGTCGCTGGCTACTACAGATACGGCCGGTCCGGGAGATTACACCTACAACGCGCAGAACATCTACAACATCGCTTCGGACTACAGCGTAACCGCCTTCCACAGTCCACACGATCTGAAGGTCACCTGGATCTACGAGTTCCCTTTTGGCAAGCAGGGCAAGTGGATGCGGTCTGGAATTGGAAGCTACATCCTGGGTGGCTGGTCGGCCAGCATGATTCATCGTTACCAGACCGGTGCTCCGATTTCGGTGAATACCAGCAACTATGACGCCTTGTCACTCTTCAACCGGAACCTCCGGCCTGACGTGATTCTGCCTCCTGAACAGCAAACGGTGGGTGGTTCCTTCAGCGATATCGATGTGATCAGGGGTACTTCTTATCTGAATCCGGCTGCTTTCAAAACTCCGGAGTTGACCAGCAAGCGTGTCCCAACTCACATGGGCACGGCGCCGCGTTTCTTGCCTAACACCCGAGGGTTCTCGCGGTACGGTGAGGACTTCTCCTTTATTAAGAAGACTGACTTGGGGTTCCGTGAAGGAGCCTTCTTCGAGATCCGGATCGATGCTCTGAACGTCTTCAATCGAATCGGGCTCGGAGGCCCCATCACGGATGTGGGTAACGCGAACTTTGGAAGAGTCTTCAGCAAGGCCGGAACTCCGCGTACGATGCAGATCGGCGGGCGCATCATGTTCTAATCAAATCGAAGTCAAATTTCACATCCTCAGCCCCGGAAGAAGTTCTCTTCCGGGGCTTTTTTGTTGCCGTAGGGTGCGTCGCGTTTTTCGACACACCGTTTCTTGCGGTGGCCTGGTGGCGGTGCGTTCAAAAAACGGAACGCACCCTACCGGTGAGCATGCCCGTGCCCCGTAGGGTGCGTCGCGCTTTTCGACGCACCGTCTTTCTGCTCTTACTCTCCGGCGACTCTTTCGATTCCGAAAGGAATCTCCTGACTGCCCCAATCAGGCTCGTATCGTCCTTCTCTGACAAACCGATGAAACGACGAGTACGGCCATAGCCTGGGTGCGATACACAAGCCGTGTTTAACTGGATTGAAATGGAGATAGTCACAATGAACCCGGAAATCGGCTTCGTCTCGAATGGTATGTTCCCAGAAACGTCGCTGCCAGACGGAGCGTTCTCCCCGCTTTCGTCGCGACAACGAGACCGATGGCGCCCCCACGACGTGTCCGATCTCGTCAGTCACCGAGGATTTGATTAATCGCCATCGTGTGGAATAGTCGGAATCCGATTGTGGTAGTGTCCAGAGACAATGAAGGTGGTCCGGCAGCAATACCCAGGCTTCGATGATAAACGGATGATGCCGCCGTACCTTCACGATCGCCGCACGCAGTGCGTTTCGCGCGAGATCTAGGCAGAGCCAGGGACGCCTGCCGCAGGTTACTTCGGTAAAGAAGTAACAAGCGCCTGGAGCGAAGTTTCGTCGGTACTGCGGCATGACGCAGCTCTCTTCAAGCGTTTTGGAAGGGGTATACACCCTACTTTACTATAACTATGCTTGGTTAAGTCGCGCACTACAACTCCCGATTCCTGGCGCGTGCCTGTAGGGTGCGTCACGCCTTTTGACGCACCGTTTCGCGCTCCGGGAAATGGCAATGGTGCGTTCAAAAGCGGAACGCACCCTACCTGATTTGCCCGCACCGTTTCCCTTTCGATTCGGTTCGGGATGTGAAAAAATCAGCGCTGCGGACGGAATCTTCTCTCGCTGTTGTGTTGCTGTCCCCTGGAGCGCTGCTAACTGGATGCGACTTTCTGCCGGAAGCCCGATTGCCGTTTGCCTTTTGATTCTCACGTCCTGCTCGAAGCCCACGCCCTCTCCGCCGTCTAGGCCTGCGCCAAGGAATGTCAACATCCTCCTCGTGACTCTGGACACATTGCGGGCGGACCATCTTTCCTGCTATGGCAGCAAGAAAGTGTCTACTCCGAACATTGATGCGCTCGCCACTCGGGGGATTCGCTTCAACCAGGCAGTTGCTCAGGTTCCTCTCACCACGCCATCACACGCTTCGATTTTGACCGGGGCGTATCCGCAAATCCACAAGCTGCGCGACAATGGTGGATTCGTGCTCGATGGTTCGATCCCGACACTTGCTACAATCACCAAAGAGGCACGATTCGACACCGCAGCCTTCGTCGGAGCTGCCGTCTTAAACCGCCACTTTGGATTTCATCGAGGCTTCGATCACTACGGCGACAATCTGAACGAGAAACGCGACGCAAAACTGCTCCCAGGCGTTGTGGCCGAACTCCGGGGTGATGCGGTAACTCGGCGAGCTCTCGACTGGCTGGACCAGCGAGCGAAGCCAGGCCAGAGTTCCACGCCTGCAAGAAACTTCTTTCTCTGGACTCATTACTACGACCCGCACTTTCCTTACGATCCACCTGAACCGTATGCCAGCCGTTTTCAGAAAGACAAATACAGTGGCGAGATTGCCTATGTCGATTTCCAGGTGGGAGAGCTTCTGAAGGGCCTTGCCGCCAAGGGGCTCGCGGAACGTACGCTGGTCGTGCTGATGGCTGACCATGGCGAAAGTCTTGGCGATCACGGTGAGTTTACGCACGGCGTCTTTCTGTACGATTCGACCATGCATATCCCCCTGATCGTGGCCGGACCGGGCGTGCCTGTGGCCAGTGTGATTGCTCAACAGGTGCGCTCCATTGATGTCATGCCAACCATTGTCGAGTACCTCGGCCTCTCGCCGGGCAGCCAAGCTCAGGGAATCAGCCTGTTGCCGGCAATGATTGAGGGAGCCACGTTGCCCGCGAACTTCGCCTATATGGAAACGCTGTATCCAAAGACGGCGCTAGGCTGGGCAGAACTGCGAGCCGTGCGGACAGACGAATGGAAATACGTTTCTGCTCCCAAGCCGGAGCTTTACCACCTGCCGGAAGACCCTTCCGAAGCGCGCAGCGTGCAACACAGCCAGACAGCCCAGGCTGCGCCATTGGAAAAGCACGTCTGGGAAATCGCCGGGCCCCGTGAAAGCCTGGGGAAACTGGCGCGCAGCCCTGTGAATGACGACACGATGCGGCAGCTTCAGTCACTGGGTTACGCGAGCGCAGGGGCGCGGCGCGACTTGCGGATCGACATGTCCGGGCCGGATCCCAAGGACCGGGTCCATGTCCTGGCTGTGCTGGAGAAAGTGGCCGACAAGATGAACCACGACCGTTTCGCAGACGCGGTTCCGTTGCTCGATAGAGTTTTGAAGGAAGATGCCACCAATCCTCTCATCTACAAGAATCTCGGGACGTGTTATCAACGGCTGCGCCAGTTCCGCAAAGCGATGCCGGTTTACCACCAGGCCATTCAGAACAAGGCGGACACAGACGAGACCCACGCAGAGCTGGGAGAAATTCTGGTGCGTTTTGGCGACATGCCCTCAGCAGCCAATGCGATGGAAACAGCGGCAGAGATGAATCTGAGCAACCTTCAGAACCTCACCAACCTTGCAACGCTCTATCTTCAGATGGGCCGCGCAGCCGACGTCGAGCGAACGTTGAAGGCCATTCTGGCCCAGAACCCCAGGCACGCCCAAGCTTACAATGTCTATGGCATTCTCGAAATTCAGCGCGGGCAAGGCAGTGCGGCACGAGGTTACTTCGAGAAGGCTGTCGAATACGATCAAGAACTCACCGAACCCTATCTGAACCTGGGTTTGTTGGCCCAGCAAGCCGGACAGTCGCAGGTCGCCATTGACTACTACAAGAAATTCCTGGAGCGCGCGCATCCGAAAGGGCACGGTCAGTACATTCCCAAGGTGAAAGCTGCGATTGCTGAGCTGGGCGGCAGGTTGTGACTCCCCTACGCCGACAACCCTCAACCTTGTTAGGAGGCTCTTCGATTCCTGACACATAGAGTCATTGTTCGTAATACGTTAACCCGCGAGGGCCCCCCACTTTTGGACTAGAGCGGCAGCAAGCTACCGCACCAAGCCCCCTTGTTATACTCATTTCCAGTTCACAGATTGACTTAGTTTATGACTTAGTCTAGTATTAATCCGAGGCAGAAAATCGATGCAAGTGAACATTCATGAAGCGAAGACCCATCTTTCCCGCCTGCTTAACCGCGTGATTTCTGGAGAAGAAGTCATCATCTCCAAGTCCGGGAAGCCCCTCGCGAAGCTCGTGCCATTTGAGAAACCTCGCAGGAAGAGAGTTCCAGGACGGGACCGCGCCTTGGGCAAGATCGCCCGAGATTTCAATGCTCCGTTGCCGGACGAATTCCTGGAGGCTTTTGAACGGTGAAGTTTTTGATCGATACCGAGTGCTGGTTGTGGTGGCTCTTGGAACCCGATCAGCTCAACCCAAAAGCTCTTGAGCTGATCGCCAGTCGTGAACACATCATCTATTTCTCGGCAGCCAGCTCTTGGGAGATTTCTATCAAGTGTCGATTGGGAAAGCTCTTTCTGCCAGAGGAGCCGGCGACCTATGTGCCAAGCCGCCTTCACCAGGAAGGCATGGTTGCGCTACCGATCGAGCATTCCCATGCGCTTCACGTGTATGGCCTTCCTGACCATCATCGAGACCCGTTTGATCGACTCCTCATCGCCCAGGCTCAGTGCGAGTCTCTGCCTATCCTGACATCTGACCGCCAATTCAGGAAGTACAGCGTAAGAGTCCTCTGGGGTTCTCGGCGCCCGAGTTCAGCAACATAGACTCACAACTCTATCGATGCGACGAACTCCGTGAAGAATATTGGCGATCCCTTTACGAAACACAGAAACGCAGCGTTGTGCAGACTGAGCATTCCAGCGATGTGGCTGTTGTCAGATCGAGTTACGGCGTTTCAGGAGAGACCTCTGCCCTTCGTTCAGCCTTGGATAACAACGAGGAATTCGGGGCCTTCGAGTCGCCTCTATGTCTCTGTGATTCAAATTTCTGCTCCTTCCGGACCAATCGAGTGGCACCGATCACGCTAGCGAAAAATAGAACGTGTGGGAGAATTGCGTGAAGCTCTTATCACGACTGGCATTGGCTGTAGTCCTCTGTTTGTTTTGGCCGGGTTCCCTCCAGGCCTACATTGGCCCGGGCGCTGGGTTCGTTTTCGTTTCTTCCTTTCTGGCACTGTTCTTCGCGCTCTTGCTCGCAGGTGTTTACCTGCTCTTCTGGCCTGTTCGATTTCTATTCCAGATGGTGATAGGCCGCAGATCCAGCAGTTCCAAGAAGGCGCGGATCAAGCGGATGGTCATCCTCGGCCTCGACGGGTTCGATCCCAAATTGGCCGCACAATTTATGGAAGCTGGCAGGCTGCCAAACCTGAAACTCCTGAAACAGCAAGGGTCGTTTGCTCCGTTGGCCACGAGCTATCCTTCGATTTCACCCGTCGCATGGTCCTCGTTCGCCACAGGGGTCGATGCCTCCTTCCACAATATTTTTGATTTCCTGACGCGCGATCCCTGCACGTATGCGCCGATGCTGTCGTCGGTGGACATTCAAAAGGCCTCGCGCGTTTTGTCTCTCGGCCAATTCCAGTTCCCTCTCTCAAAACCGTTGTTGAAGCTGAAGCGGAGGAGTCAGGCGTTCTGGAGCGTCCTGGGTTCGAACGGGATCTTCAGCTCGATTCTCCGTGTACCCATCACCTTTCCGCCGGAGAAGTTTGGCGGTGTTCTCTTGTCCGGCATGTGCACACCCGACCTCAAAGGGTCCCAAGGCACTTTCTCCTATTTCACAACCGATGAGAATCCCTCGAAAGCCATGACTGGCGGTGTCAGTCATCATTTGAAGGGACAGGGAAACCGTCTTGAGGGCCTGCTGGAAGGACCGGATAGCCCATGGCATAAGCGCCGCAAAGCACTCACGATTCCCTTCACGCTGCAGACGAACGGGAACGGGGCCACACTTGCGATTCAAGGACAGCGACTCGAACTCTTGTCTGGCGAGTATTCTCCCTGGCTGCGAGTCGCCTTTTCCTCCGGACCCTCGCCGAAGATTTTCGGAATCTGCCGCTTCCACCTGCTTCGAACCGAACCCCAGTGTGAGCTGTATGTTTCTCCTGTCCATCTCGATCCCGAGCGTCCCGCCCTTCCGATCTCGCATCCTGCCATCTACTCCGTCTACCTGGCCAAGCTGAACGGGCTCTATGGTACGCTCGGGCTGGCTGAAGACACTTGGGCTCTGAACGAAGGTGTGCTCGATGAAGAAGCCTTTCTGAAGCAGGCCTGGCTGTTCTACGACGAGCGCGAGAAGATGTTCCTCAGCGCAATTGAGAGAACGCCGCGCGGATTGACTACTTGCGTGTTTGATACACCGGATCGCATTCAACACATGTTCTTTAGGTGCCTCGACGAAACTCACCCCGCTAATCGGGGCAAGGAGTTTCAGAAGTACCGGGGAGTGATCGAAGATCTCTACTGTCGCATGGATCAGCTTGTGGGAAAGGTGATGGACAAGGTGGACGACCAAGCCGTTGTCCTCGTGATGTCCGATCATGGCTTCACTCAATTCAAGCGGGGCGTGAACCTGAACAGTTGGTTCCTCAGGGAAGGTTATCTGAAGTTGCTTCCGGGAAAATCCGCCAGCGGTGACTGGTTTGAAGACGTGGATTGGGCCGCAACTCGAGCCTTTGCACTCGGCCTGACGGGAGTTTTCATCAATCGGAAAGGACGTGAATCGCACGGAGTGGTCAAACCGGGCGAAGAACTGCGGCAGCTCAGAAAGGAACTAGCCTCCCGGCTGACAGGACTAAGGGATGAGGCTTCTGGCGAGACGGCGATTCTGGAAGTGACTGACACAGCGCAGAGCTTCAATGGGCCTTACCTTGACGATGCGCCGGACCTGTTGGTGGGATACAACCACGGGTATCGCAACTCCTGGGCCTGTGCCATGGGCAGGGTGACCGACACTGTGTTCGAAGACAACACGCGGCATTGGAGCGGCGATCATTGTGTTTCACCCGGGCTGGTTCCGGGGGTGCTGTTTGCCAATCGAAAGATTGGGGTCGATTCTCCAAAGATCACGGACATCGCTCCGACTGTGCTCGATCTTTTTGGCGTGGCTGCTCCAGGACACATGCGAGGAAAACCGCTCATTGGCTGATCCATTGGGGGCGCGGAGGTCTCGTCCGCCCTTTGGGGCAGCCTGCGCATGTTCTTGCGGACGAGATGTCCGCGCTCCCAGGATTAAGTAAGATGCCTTCTCACTTCACCTGCATATCCGTCTGCGTTTGCCTCTGCTTGGCTCTTCTGACGAGCTGCCATCGGAACTCGGCCCCCGATGCGAACTCCGCGCGCAAGATGATCATCCTGGGCATCGACGGCATGGACCCTGTCATTCTCAAGCGTCTCATGGATGAGGGGAAGATGCCGCACTTCAAGCGACTCCAGACCGAGGGTGACTTCAAGCCGCTGGCTACCACAACGCCTCCGCAAAGCCCGGTAGCCTGGTCAACGTTCATCACAGGCATGGATCCGGGCCGCCATGAAATCTACGACTTCATCCATCGCGATCCGGCAACGATGCAACTTTACTTCTCCACTTCAAAGTCTGAGCCGGCCAAACGGGTCATCCATCTTGCCGATTGGATCTTTCCCCTCTCGGGAGGCAAGGTCACGCTGTTGCGACAGGGAAAGTCGTTCTGGGAAATTCTTCAGGACCGCGGAATCCCGGCGACCATCGTGCGAATTCCCGCCAATTTTCCGCCGGTGAAGAGTGCGGCTGTGCAGCTTTCGGGGATGGGAACACCCGATCTGCAGGGGACGTACGGAACGTTTGCGTTCTATACCGACGTGCCGGAACAGTACGAAGGAGCCTCGGGCGGTACGGTCTTTCCAGTGCGCGTGGATCAGCAGACGGTGCACGCCAAGCTGGTTGGGCCGAGGAATGATTTCAGGAAAGAAGCTCCAGCGTCTACGCTCGATTTCAGCGTGTTCGTGGATGCCAGCCATCCCGTGGCTCAAATTGAACTGGACGGTCAACGAATCCAGCTTGCCGAGAAGCACTGGAGCGATTGGGTTCGGGTCAGCTTCGAACTCGTGCCGTGGGTCGCGCGCGTGCGTGGCATCTGCCGGTTCTATCTCAAGGAAGTACGTCCGAGTTTCAAGCTGTATGTAAGCCCTATCAACCTCGATCCCGCTTCACCAGCCCTCCCCATCTCGACACCCGATAGTTACTCGGCTGAACTGCAGGATCACCTCGGCATGTTCTACACCCAAGGGATTCCTCAAGACACCAAAGCGTTGGCGTCGGCAGTGTTTGACGACGGAGAGTTTCTCCAACAGGCTCGCATCGTTCTGGACGAAGAGCTGAAGATGCTGCGGTATCACATCGAGCGCTTCCAGGAAGGCCTCCTCTTTCTCTATTTCGGTAGCGTTGACCAGTTAAGCCACACGTTTTGGAGGAGCTTTGATTCGCAGCACCCGGCCCATGAGCCGGGCAACCGTTACGCCGGCGTCATTGAAGACGCCTATCGGGAAATGGATCGAGCGCTTGCGAAACTGTTTGAGAAGGTGGATGCGCAGACAACGCTGATCGTTCTCTCCGATCATGGCTTTGCACCTTTCTACCGCGCCTTCCATCTCAACTCCTGGCTGAGATCCCAAGGGTATGTGTCGTTGCTCGATTTTTCCCAGGGTGAGATGCTTCAGAATGTCGACTGGAAAAACACGCGGGCCTATGCGACTGGCTTCAATCTTCTCTATTTGAACTTGCAGGGCCGCGAAAAGGAAGGCATTGTAGCCCCCGGTGAAGAGCAGGAGCGCCTGCTCGTGGAACTGACGAGCCGGCTGATGGCCCTGCGTGATCCGAAGAACGGCGAGCCTGTAGTGACTCGTGTTGACCGCGGTTTTGAGGTCTACCCGGGCGCGGCGTCGGGAAAAGTTCCAGATCTGGTAGTCGGTTACAACAGAGGTTATCGTGCTTCATGGGAAACCGCTCTGGGCAAGTTTCCTCGGGAAATTCTCCGGGACAACACGGAAAAGTGGAGCGGCGACCACTTGATCGCCGCAGAATGGGTTCCCGGGGTTATTCTCTCCAATCGAAGAGTGGTTGCGGCTAAACCTTCGCTGCTCGACATTGCCCCGACGGTGCTGGCCGAATTCGGAATTGAGAAGCCTGAGGGTTTGAAAGGTAGCAACTTATTGAAGTGAGAAGACCAAGGCCACGTCAGGCGGTTGTCTAAGCGAGAACGCGCCCTCCAATACTTTTCGAATGAATTTCATTCGATAGGGGTAGGGAGAGCGGACTGCTCCCCCTCCCTCCGAACCGTACGAGCGGATCTCCCGCATACGGCTCTCCGGTTGGTGGTTCACCCGGCCAAGGATTGACGAGCCAAGGCATGGGCT